>Ga0224512_10003700_pt1 | contig 13335 bp, 8 predicted proteins | sample SF_May12_sed_USG_4_FD_169103 | JGI IMG/M metagenome (GOLD analysis project Ga0224512, IMG submission 169103) | Sediment microbial communities from San Francisco Bay, California, United States - SF_May12_sed_USGS_13 | ecosystem: Environmental > Aquatic > Marine > Sediment | place: USA: California...
TCGAGGCCGTTCCCACGGTGAGGAGGTAGACGGTGGCGCCGAGCAAGCGACAGCTGGCGATGGTGATGGACCTCAACAAGTGCATCGGTTGCCAGACCTGCACGATCGCCTGCAAGCGACTCTGGACCCGCGACGAGGGCATGGAGTACATGTGGTGGAACACGGTGAACACCCAGCCGGGGCGCGGCACGCCGCGCGACTGGGAGACGCTGGGGGGCGGGTTCCGCGACGCCCAGGCGCAGCCGGGGCGGCTGCCGACGCGGCGCGACTTCGGCGACGCCTGGGAGTTCAACCACGAGGAGGTCTTCTTCGGCGGCCAGGGGGCGAAGGCCCACCTGAAGGTGGTGGGCGAGGCGCCGGACTGGGGGCCCAACTGGGACGAGGACCAGGGCGGCGGCGAGTATCCCAACGCCTACTACTTCTACCTGCCGCGCATCTGCAACCACTGCACGAACCCGGCCTGCCTGGAGGCGTGTCCGCGCCAGGCGATCGTGAAGCGCGAGGAAGACGGCGTGGTCCTGATCGATGAGGACCGCTGCCGCGGCTACCGCTTCTGCATGGAGGCGTGTCCCTACAAGAAGATCTACTTCAACCACGCACGCCAGGTGGCGCAGAAGTGCATCTTCTGCTTTCCGCGCATCGAGCAGGGGGTGGCCAACGCCTGCGCGCGGCAGTGTCCGGGGCGGGTGCGCTTCGTGGGCTACCGCGACGACCCGGACGCGCCGATCGCGAAGCTGGTCGACGGCTGGAAGGTGGCGCTGCCCCTGCACCCGGAGTTCGGCACGGACCCGAACGTCTTCTACGTGCCGCCGCTGGCGCCCGCGCGCTACGGCGAGAACGGGGAGCTCGACGAGTCGCAGCCCCGCATCCCGGACGCGTACCTGATCTCGCTGTTCGGCCCGAAGGTGCTCGAGTCGCTGGCGATCCTGAAGGCCGAGATGGCCAAGACGCGCGCCGGCGGCAAGTCGGAGCTGATGGACCTGCTGATCGCCTACCGCTGGAAGGACATGTTCGGCGGCTTCGACCGCGACCCGGCGACGATCGAATGGACGAAGGCTTGAGCCAGGCCCCGCGCCTCAGTCGCCGCAGCTTCTTGCGGGCCGTGGCCGTGGGCATGGCGGGCGTGGGGATGGGGGTCGGTTTCGGGCGCCTGCGCCCGGCGGCGGCGGCGGCAGCGGCCGGCATCCCGCCCACCTACGGCGACTGGCGCGACGTCTACCGCGAGCGCTGGCGCTGGGACAAGGTGGTGCGCAGCAGTCACTGGGTGAACTGCTGGTACCAGGCCCACTGCGCCTGGAACGTCTACGTCAAGGACGGGATGGTCTGGCGCGAGGAGCAGGCCGCCGACTACCCCCAGGTGCGGCCCGACGTTCCGGACTTCAATCCCCGCGGCTGCCAGAAGGGCGCCTGCTTCAGCGAGCGCATGTACGACGCCTCGCGCGTTCGCCATCCGCTGAAGCGCGTGGGCGAGCGCGGCTCGGGGAAGTGGCAGCGCATCCCCTGGGAGCAGGCCCTGAGCGAGATCGCCGACTCGCTGATCGACACGATCGTCGAAGAGGGGACGGACCGGGTCATCTGGGATCTCGGTCCGGGCATCTCGCTCGGCACCCAGACCGCCGGCCAGGCGCGGCTTCGCGTGCTGCTGGACTCCACCAGTCTGGACATGAACACCGAGATCGGCGACGGCCACCGCGGCGCCGCCGAGACCTTCGGCAAGATCGTCTTCGAGCGCTCCGCCGACGACTACTTCTTCTCCGACCTGATCCTCTGCTGGGGGGCCAATCCGGTCTACACCCAGATCCCCAACGCCCACTTCCTCACGGAGGCCCGCTACAAGGGTGCGGAGTTCTTCTGCATCGCGCCCGACTACAGCGCCACGGCGATGCACGCGGACCGCTGGATCCCGGTGAAGCCGGGCGGCGACGCCGCCTTTGGGCTGGGCGTGGCCCACGTGCTGGTGGAGGAGGGTCTCATCGACCGCGAGTTCGTGCGGGAGCAGACGGACCTGCCGATGCTGGTGCGGGAGGACACGCGCCGTTTCCTGCGCGAATCGGACCTCTCCTCCGGCGGCGACGACGACACGCTGTACGTCCACGACCCGGACCGGGGCGTCGTTCCGGCGCCGCGACGGAGCCTGGCCCTCGACGGCCTGGCGCCGAGTCTCGAGGGGCGCTTCGAGGTCGCGCTCGCGGACGGCAAGAAGGTGTGGGTCCGGCCGGTGTTCTCGCTGCTTCGGGAGCAGCTGGCCGGGTACGACCCGGAGCGGGCGTCGAAGCTCTCCGGGACGCCCGCCTCCCAGATCCGGGATCTCGCCCGACGTCTGGCACGAGCCCGGTCGGCCTCGATGGTGACGACGAGCAACTTCGCCAAGTACTACCACGGCAATCTCATCGAGCGCGTCCAGGCCCTGGTCTTCGCCCTCACCGGGAACTTCGGCAAGAAGGGCAGCGGCTTCGTCGGCTTCCCGTTCCTGATGCACGACGGCCTCAACCCCTTCGTGCTCTCCATGTTCGACCTGCCCCTGCGCATGCTGATCGCCGCCACCGGCTTCATCGACGAGGCGCGTCTCAAACTCGCCGGTTTCACCGACGAGATGGTCGTTTACGAGGAGAGCCGCAAGAGCTTCGAGACGGGCCAGGAGGTGAGCGGGGCCCTGTTCTGGTACGTACACGGAGGCCTGCTCGAGGCGAGCGAGAAGCTCCAGGAGTGGGATCCGTACCTGAAGCGACCCGTGCGGGAGGTGCTGGAGGAGTCGCTGGCCAAGGGCTGGCAGCACGTGTGGCCGAAACCCGGGAACGACCCGCGGGTGATGATCTCCCTGGTGAGCAACCCGCTGCGGAGAATCCGCTCCTACCCGCTGCTGCTGAAGAACCTCTGGCCCAAGCTCCGAACGGTCGTGACGATCGACTGGCGCATGACCTCGACGGCGCTTCATTCCGACTACGTGCTGCCGGCCGCGGCCTGGTACGAGCGAACCGAGCACAAGTGGGTGACGCCCCTGGTTCCGTTCATCCACGCCGGCGAGAAGGCGACCTCGTACTACGAGTCGAAGTCCGACTGGGAGATCGCCTCGCGCCTGGCGCAGGCGGTGGATGCGCGGGCCGCGGAGCGGGGGATCCGGGCGTTCACGGATCGGAGCGGCCGGGAGCGGACCTTCGAGGGGCTCTACGACCGATTCTCGTCCAACGGCGAGCTGGGCCACACCGACGACGACAAGGTGGCCCGCGCGCTGGTGGAGCACGCCACCAACCTCGAGGGCGTGGAGTGGGAGACGCTCAAGAAGCGGGGTTGGGCGCGCTTCACCAGCGTCGGGACCAGCATCGCGTCGATCGGTACGGCGACGAAGATCGCGCCGGACGACACGATCACCCCCTTCACCGATCACGTCTTCGACAAGAAGCCGTATCCGACCCTGTCCCGGCGCATCCAGTTCTACCTGGACCAGGAGCTCTACCTGGAGATGGGCGAAACGCTGCCGGTGCACAAGGACCCGCCGACGGCGGGCGGGAACTATCCGCTCATGCTGACCGGCGGGCACACCCGCTGGAGCATCCACTCGGCCTGGCGCGACGACAAGCTCATGCTCCAGCAGCAGCGAGGCGAGCCCGTCATGTGGATGAACGTCGACGACGCGGAAGCTCGCGACATCCGGGACGGAGACCGGGTCCGCGTGTTCAACGACCTCGACGCCTTCGAGATCATGGTGAAGGTGGCGCCGATCGCGCGCCCGGGACAGCTCATCGTCTACCACGCCTGGGACAACTTCCAGTTCCGCGGCCAGAAGGGCTTCCAGAACCTGATTCCGACCCCCCTCAACCCGGTCGAGCTCGCCGGCGGCCAGTTCCACCTGCGCCCGATGACGATCTGTCTACAGCCGAGCCACACCGACCGGGACACGCGCGTGGAGGTGCAGGCGACGTGAGCGAAACCAACGGTACTGCACTGACGCGACGCGGTTTCCTCGTCGCCGGCGCCGCCGGTGTGGCGTCGCTGAGCCTGGGCCTCTCGCTGTTGCAGCCGCGCAAGGCGGTTGCCGCCGCGGAGGCGGGACTCGAGATCGAGTACGGGCGTCTCGGCGACATCTGGCGCCGGAGCTGGACCTGGGACCGCGTCGTGCACACCTCCCACGCCCGCGCCAACTGCATCTCGGCCTGCTCCTGGAACGTCTTCGTCAAGAACGGGATCGCGTGGCGCGAGGAGCAGAACGCCGTCTACGAACCCGTCGAGGAAGGGGTCCCCGATTTCAACCCGCGCGGCTGCCAGAAGGGCGCCTGCTACACGCACCTCATGTACGAGCCCTCGCGCGTGCTGCACCCGCTGCGGCGGGTGGGCGAGCGGGGCTCGGGCCGCTGGAAGCGCGTCTCCTGGGACGACGCGCTGGGAGAGATCGCCGACGCGATCATCGACGCCTCGCAGAGCTCCGGAACCGGTGCCGTGGTCTACGACCACGGCACCACCAACATCGACTTCGGTCCCGACACCGCCGGCGAGATGCGCTTCTTCCAGCAGATGAACGCGACCATCATCGACTCCTGGGCCGGCGTCGGCGACATGCCCTACGGGGCCGTCCAGACCTGGGGCATGTACAACGTCGAGGGCACCGCCGACGACTGGTTCAAGTCGGACTTCATCGTCGTGTGGGTGGGCAACCCGGCCTACACGCGAATCCCGGAAGTGCACTTCATGCACGAAGCGCGCTACCGGGGCGCGAAGCTTGTGGTGATCGCGCCCGACTACAGCGCCAGCGCGATTCACGCGGACCGCTGGTTGAATCCACGGGTCGGGACCGATGCCGCGCTGGCCCTGGCCATGGCGCAGGTGATCCTGTCGGAGGAGCTCCACGACGCGGAGTACGTGCGCGAGCAGACCGACCTCCCGATCCTGGTCCGGGAGGACACGGGCCGTTACCTGCGGGAATCCGATCTCCGGAAGGGCGGGAGCGACGCGCTGCTCTACTTCTGGGACGAGGCGCAGGACGCGCTCGCCCCGGTTCCGGGCTGCGAGGGCGATGGCGGGCGGCTGTTGGCCCTGGGTGCGCTGCGCCCGGCGCTCGCGGGCCGACGCTCCGTGCGGCTGGCGGACGGCTCACGGGCGGAGGTGCGCCCGCTCCTGGAGCGACTTCGCGAGCACCTGGACGGGTCCTACACGCCGGCCCAGGTCGCGGAGGTCACCGGCGTCGGGGCGGGGACGATCGCGCAGACTGCGCGCGATCTGGCCGCGGCGCCCACGGCGATGATCTACTCGTCCTGGGGCGCCTGCAAGCACTACCACTCCGACCTGGCCCAGCGAGCGAAGATCCTGCTGATGGCGCTCACCGCCAACCAGGGCAAGAGCGGGGGCGGCCTGCGCGTCGCCTCGTGGTGGCGGGTGGAGGGCTTCGAAGAGCTCAGCCGGGGCGGGACCTCCATCCCCCTGCTCACGCGGCTGAAGGCGATGTGGCAGGGGCTGACGGGACAGTTCAGCTGGCGCGAGTTCGAGGCGCTGATGCAGGAGATCGTCCCGGCGCGCGGCAACACCCCCTTGATGCCGTTCCTCTACGTCCACGCCGGCTACGACGAGATCTGGGACCGTTCCGAGTGGCAGGACCCGGCCGTTCCCCGGTCCACCGCCCACTACATGAAGGAGTCGATCGAGAAGGGCTGGATCCCGATCCGACCCGATCCCGGCGTCGACCCCAAGGTGTTCATCTTCACGGGCCCCAACCCGCTGCGCCGCTGGCCCTCGCCGCAGACCGCCAAGAAGCACCTGTGGCCCAAGCTCGACATGATCGTCGACGTGAACTTCAAGGTCGGAACCTCCGGCATGCACTCGGATGTGATCCTGCCGACCTCGGGTTACTACGAGCGCGACTCCCTCAAGTACAGCCAGGCCTACCTGCCCTACCTGCTGCTGTGCGAGAAGGCGGTGGAGCCCCTGGGCGAGGCCAAGCCGGAGTGGGAGATCTTCGGGCTGATGGCCCGCAAGCTCCAGGAGCGCGCCCGGGCGCGCGGCGTGGACAGCGTCCGTGATTCCGTCGGGGGCGAGACGGACCTGTCGACCGCGTACGACCGCTGGAGCGACGACGGTCGCTTCGACGAGCGCGACCCCATGGCGGCGCTGGACTTCCTGCTGAAGAAGACCCAGTCCACGGGCGGCCTGGGCGTGGCGGAAGCGAAGAAGACGGGCATGCTTCCCATCGTGAAGTCGGACGGCGGTCCGGACCCGCTCTACTCCGTCGCGACCGACTACCAGCCCGGCCGCACCCTCTATCCCCACGCGCGCTTCGTCGAGGGCAAGGAGGTGTGGCCCACGTTCTCCGGTCGCCAGCAGTTCCTGATCGACCACCCCTGGTACGAGGAGGTGGGCGAGACGCTCCCCGTGTACAAGGAGCCGCCCCCGGCCGGAGGCGACTACCCGCTCCGCCTCACGGGCGGGCACACCCGCTGGTCGATCCACGCCACGTGGCGGGACTCGCCGCTCATGCTGCGCCTCCAGCGCGGCGGTCCGGCCTTGTGGATGTCGACGCGCGACGCCGACGCGCGCGGCGTCCGCGACGGTGATCGCGTGCGGGTCTTCAACGACAACGGCGAGTTCGAGGCCGAGGTCAAGCTGGCGGCCGCCGTGCAGCCCGGCCAGCTCGTCATCTACCACGCCTGGGAGCCCTACCAGTTCAAGGGGTGGCGCGGGCAGCAGGAGCCGGTGGTGGCGCCCTGGAAGGCGCTCCACCTGGCGGGCGGCTACGGTCAGATCCATTATCGGATGATCTACGGGGCGCCGGGCCACTCGCCGCGCGGGGGAACCGTGGAGGTCGAGCGCGTGGGCCCGGCGGGAGGAGTCGCATGAGCGCGCCGACGTTGCAGGCCATCTCGCAGCCGGAGGCTCGCCTCGCGGTCGCCCGCAGTCGGGCCTACGAGACCTTTGCGCGCCTCTTCGACTATCCGGACGTCGAGCTCTTCGAGGACGTTCGCGACGGAACGCTCGCAGACGCGCTGCGCGCCGTCCTCACGGAGGTCGATCCGGAACTCGCCGCGCTCGGAAGCTGGGATGCCTTGCGAGACGCCGGAAGCGAGCCGGACGACCTCGCCGTGGAGTACACGCGGCTCTTCGACGTGGGCGCCTCCGGTCCGCCCTGTCCCCTGTACGGAGGCCTCTACGGCGGCGCGCGCATGAAGACCATGGAGGAGGCGGTCCGCTTCTACAACCACTTCGAGCTGTCGATGGCGGAGTCGCCGCGCGAGCTGCCGGATCACATCACGACGCAGCTCGAGTTCCTGCACTTCCTCGCCTTCCGCGAGGCCGAGGCTCTCGAGGGCGACGGCGATCCGGGCCCCTACCGGCGCGCCCAGCGCGACTTCGTCTCGCGCCACCCCGGGCGCTGGGTCCCCCGACTGCGTGCTCGCCTGGAGGAGAACGACCCGCTGCCGTTCTTCCGGGATCTGGTCGTCCGGCTCGGGGACTTCCTGGAGCACGATCGCTTGCACCTGATCGCGCTGGTCGGAGCCGCGCCGAGGAAGGACTGAGCGGAGCCGTGGAGTTCGAGACGATTCGTGTGAGCGCCGACGGCGCGGTGGGTCAGCTCACGCTCAACCGCCCCGACCGGCTCAACGCCATCGGTGTTGCGACGATGCAGGACATCGGCGAGGCGGCCCGCTGGTTCGACCGACGGCCGGAGGTGCGCGTCGTGATCGTCCGCGGCGAGGGCCGCGCCTTCTGCGCCGGGGCGGATCTGAAGGATCCGCCCGTCGCCGGGGCCGCGCCCGGCGAGGGCCGGAGCTGGGCGGAGCGGCGTGAGGTCGGCCAGCTGGGGCTGCGCATGGCGGACGCGGTGGAGCAGATGCGCGCCGTCACCATCGCCCAGGTCCACGGCTACGCCGTGGGGGGAGGCGTCGTGCTGATGGCCGCCTGCGATCTGCGCGTAGCCGCCGAGGACGCGGTCTTCTCGATTCCGGAGATCGATCTCGGGATCCCCCTCGCGTGGGGCGGGATTCCGAGGCTCGTGCGGGAGATCGGGCCCGCGCTCACCAAGGAGCTCGTGCTGACCTGCCGCCGCTTCACGCCGGCGGAGGCGAAGGCCGCCGGCTTCGTGAACCGGGTGGTGCCGGCCGCCGCGCTCGACGCTGAGGTGACGGCGCTCGCCGCGGAGCTGGCGGCGAAGCCCCCGGTGCCGGTGACCATCACGAAGGAGCACGTGAACGCGGTCACGCGCAGCATGGGCGCGGGGCTCACGGCCTTCGCCGACGGCGACGCGCTCCTCGCCACGTGCTTCGCGCCCGAGTCCCTCGACGCGGCCCGCGCGTATCGGGAACGGACCGTGGGAAGCGGGAAGCGGAAGGGCTGAAGCCGCCCCGCTCCGGCCGCCCCGGCCTCCCGCGGCGGGGAGCCGCGGGGCGAAGTGCCCGTCGCGCCGCGATGGCCTAGGCTTCTCGCATCCTCCCCACGCAACGGATCCGGAGAAGGGCCTCCAAGCATGCAGGCACTGCTCGTCACGCTCCTCGTCCTCGCCGTGCTCGGCGCCGGCGCCTTCACCCTGTTGCGGCGGCTCGGGGCCATGAGCGGCAAGCAGAAGAAGAGCTTCCTGAAGAAGAGGCTCAACGGCGTCTTCGTCTGGTTCGAGGACCGGGGCCTGCTGTCGCGCACGCCGGCCTTCGACCATGACTACCTGCGCAGCTACCCGGCCCTGAAGCGGCTCGAGGACAACTACGAGGTGATCCGCCAGGAGTGCCTGGGGCTGCTCGAGATCAAGGGCAAGCTCACCGACATGAAGGAGATGGGCGGGAACTACACCCGGGCCGGCATCCACACGGCGAGGTGGAAGACCTTCATGTTCAAGTCGGGCGAGTTCGTCGAGCCCAACTGCCGGCTCTGCCCGAAGACCGCCGACCTGATCCGGGACGTCCCGGACGCCTGCACCGCGTTCTTCTCGGTTCTCGATCCCCACCAGCACGTCGTGCCGCACTGGGGCTACTACAAGGGCTTCGTCCGTTACCACCTCGGCGTGGTGATCCCGAAGAACAACGAGGACCGGAGCTGCTACCTTCGCGTCAACGGAGATCGGCAGGACAACGCGCTGCGCGATCCGTCTCTGGTCGAGAAGGGCGAGCTCTACTACTGGCACGACGGTGAGGGCATCGTCTTCGACGACAACTATCTCCACGAGGCCGAGAACCGATCCGACGAGGTTCGCGTCGTGTTGTGGATGGATATGGTCCGCAAGATGCCCTTCCCCCTCGATCTCTTCAATCGGCTCTGCCTCTGGCTCGTGCACCGCGACAAATCCGTGAAGAAGTTCCGCGAGAACGCGCTCGTGACGCCCTGAGCACCGTCCCGACGGGGCCGCGCGACGTCAGCCGTTCCCCGCGCCTTCGACGACCTTCCCAACCGCTCAAACTCGTGTGATCCCAATGATCTCGCTGTCCAACCTGGCCAAACGCTTCGGCGGTCAAACGCTCTTCGAAGGCGCCTCGCTCCAGTTCAACCCAGGGGAGCGCTACGGCATCGTGGGAGCCAACGGCTCGGGCAAATCCACCCTGCTCGCCATCTTGAGCGGAGACGAGCAGCCCAGCGGGGGCGAGATCTCGGTACCCAAGCGCACCGCCTTCGGCGTGCTCCGGCAGGACCACTTCCAGTACGAGAGCGAACGCATCCTCGACGTCGTGATGATGGGAAACGCCGAGCTCTGGCGAGCGATGGTCGAGAAGGAGCAGCTCCTGGCCAACGCCGACCGGCACTTCGACGGTGACCGCTACGCCCGGCTCGAAGACGTCATCCTGCGCAAGGACGGCTACATGCTGGAGGCCCGCGCCGGCGAGATCCTCGAGGGGCTCGGCATTCCGACCCAGAGCCACGATCAGCCGCTTTCGACCCTGTCCGGTGGTTTCAAGTTGCGGGTGCTGCTGGCCCAGGTGCTGGCGTCCGACCCCGACGTGCTGCTGCTCGACGAGCCCACCAACCACCTCGACATCCTGTCGATCCGCTGGCTCGAGAGGTTCCTGGAGGAGTTCAAGGGCTGCGCGCTGGTCGTCTCCCACGACCACCGCTTTCTCGACAACGTCGCCACGACCATCGTCGACATCGATTACCAGACCCTCAAGGCCTACCCCGGCAACTACCAGGACTTCACCCGGGCCAAGGCCGAAGACCGCGAGCGCCGCGAGAAGGAGATCGAGAAGCGGGAGAAGGAGATCGCCGAGCGCAAGGTCTTCATCGAGCGTTTTCGCGCCAAGGCCAGCAAGGCGCGGCAGGCCCAGAGCAAGCTGAAGCTCATCGATCGCATCGAGATCGAGCAGCTCCCGCAGAGCTCGCGCCGCTACCCGCGCTTCCGCTTCCAGCAGCGCCGGCCGAGCGGCAAGCAGGTGCTCGAGTTCGAAGGAGTCGCGAAGAGCTACGGCGACGACAAGGTGCTCGAGGGCGTGTCGCTCGCGATCAGCCGGGGCGAGCGCGTCGCCATCCTCGGACCGAACGGCATCGGCAAATCAACGCTGCTCAAGATCGCGATGGGCGATGTCCCGGCCGACGCGGGCACGGTCGAGTGGGGCTACGAAACCCACCCCGGCTACGTCGCTCAGGATCACCGGGAACAGCTCGACGGCGGGAGGCAGACGGTCGAATCCTGGCTCTGGAACGCCTGCCCCGCGGAGTCGACTGGCTTCGTGCGCGGTCACCTGGGCGCGGTGCTGTTCTCCGGAGACGAGGTGCACAAAAAGCTCGCTTCACTCAGCGGCGGGGAAGCGGCGCGGCTGATTTTCGCCCGGCACGCCGTCGAGCGGCCGAACGTCCTGGTTCTCGACGAGCCCACCAACCATCTCGACCTCGAAGCGATCGAGTTCCTGGTGAAGGGTCTCACGGCCTACGAAGGCACCTTGATCTTCGTCTCCCACGATCGTTGGTTCGTCGGCGAGCTGGCGTCGCGCATCATCGAGATCACCAAGAACGGAATCAACGACTTCCCCGGAACCTACGAGGAATACCTCGAGCGCTGCGGCGACGATCACCTCGACAGCGACGTCGCGCTTCGCAAGAAACGCGCCGCCAAACGCAAGGCGAAGACCCGGGAAGGCAGGACCCGCGGGCCCGCCGCGGGCGACCGGCGCAGGCGGCGCGAGATCGAGGGCCGTCTGCAACACAGCATGGCCGAGCTGGAGCAGGCCGAAGGCCGCGTCGCTGCGATCAACGAACTCTTCTGCGACGCTGCTTTCTTCGAGCGCACTCCCCGCAGCGAGGTCAACGAGCTCGAGGCCGAGCGACGCGAGCTGAGCGCGAGGATCGACCGGCTGATGAAAGAATGGGAAACACTCGAGAACGAGCTGCGCGGGCTCGCCGAGGCCGACCCGCCCGGTTCCGACCCCGGATCCGGCTCCTAGGCGGCGTGCGCCGCCCGCGCGAGGTTCTGCATCAGCGTGATCGCGTCGTCGTGGGGCATGCGACCGCAGCCGCAAGACGAGGACACGATCAGGCGCTCCGGCGGCAGCACCTCGAGGAGCGCATCGATCCGCCGCCGCAGCTCCTCTTCACTCTGGGGCGGCGACTTGACGTCGGCGATCCCGGCGATCACCTCCATCGGTTCCGGGATCTCGGCCAGCAGCGGGCGTTCGGACCACTGGCCGGCGTAGGAGCATTCGATGTGGACGCGGTCCACCTGTCCGTGCAACGCCTGGACGAGCGGGATCAGGTGGCGCAGGTGCTGCTCCTGGGTGGCCGGCCGGCGGCCCATGTCGCCGAGGCAGAAGTGCAGGGTGCGCCGCACACCCTCCACGGCACGAAAGGGGGCGACGATCCAGGGCGCCAGATCTTCGACGCGTCGCGCCTGGGTGACGAGGGCGACCGCCTCGAAGGGCGCGTCGAGCTGGACCTCGGCGGCGCCCGCGAGAGCCATATCGCGCACCTCGGCCGCGACCACGCGCGCGACGCCGTCCATCTGCTCGGGCAGGCGGGGATCGCCGGCGAAGGAGAGCGTCAGCGTGAGCGGAGACGGAACGGCCGCCTTGTCCAGGTCCGGCTGGATCGCCTTCTCGCGGCGGTAGGCCAGCGCGTGGCCGGTTCCCCGCGGTGCGGAGACGTCGCCGACGATGCGGTAGCGACCCGTGCCCTCGATCCCCGCCCGGTGGTCGCGCTTCCTCACGACCTCGAGGCCCGCGAGCCGGGGCGGAACGTGATGAACGAAGTCGGGGGCGAAGACCTCGCCTCCCATGATCTGGTCGAGCCCACAGGCGATCTGCTCGTCCATGGCGATCCGCGCGGCGGCTTCTAGGACGTCGCGGGCGTCTTCGTCGCTGACGGCGCCCCGGTAGTACGCGGTGAGCCGAGGCTTGAGCCCGAAGGGAATGGGCCAGCTTCCGACGACGGTCGTGCGAATCACGTGGGGGGCCCCGAGTCCGGAAAAGCGGCCAGAGGCTAGCGAATCGCCGGCTCTGTTAGGATGGGCGCCGCATGCAGTCGGATCGGCGAGTTCTGCGTGGACTCTGCATCGCGTCCTTCGCGCTGGCCTGCGGAGGCGGCGATCGTCCGGCCGGCGAAATCGAAGGCGCGGGTCGTTCCCGCGCTGCGCTCGCCGCGACCGCTCGCCTTCAGGCCGACGCCCGGGACGCGATCTCTCCGCGCGAGGTGCAGCCGGGCGCCGCCTCGAAGCCGATCCTCTTCGGCGACCTCCACGTTCACACGACCTGGTCCCTCGACGCCTTTCTCTACTCGCTTCCCCTGCTCGTCGGCGAGGGGGCGCATCCGCCGGCGGACGCCTGCGACTTCGCCCGCTACTGCTCCGCGCTGGACTTCTACGCCCTCACCGACCACGCCGAGAGTCTGACGCCGGCACACTGGATGAAGGAGAAGGAGAGCGTCCGCCAGTGCAACGCGCGCGCCGGCGACCCCTCCGATCCCGATCTCGTGGCCTTTACCGGCTTCGAGTGGACCCAGGTGGGGCTCACGCCCGAGACCCACTACGGGCACAAGAACGTGATCTTTCCCGGCACGGGCGAGGGCGAGCTTCCCGTCCGACCGATCGGCTCGGTGGAGGGCGAAGGGGGGCTGGTCTCGGGATTCCAGGTGGTGGGCACGGCTCGCTGGGTCGACCCTCTGGGGTGGAGCGAGTACGCCGATTTCCTGTGGCTGCTCGACGCGCTGGCGACGACGCCCCGTTGTCCGAAGGGCGTGGACTCGCGGTCGCTGCCGGTCGACTGCATCGAGGCGGCGCCGACGCCGGACCTGCTCTTCGAGAAGCTGCGTCAGTGGGGCACCGACACGCTGGTGATTCCCCATGGAACCGCCTGGGGGGCCTACACGCCGCCCGGAACCAGCATGGACAAGCAGCTCACGCGGGCCATGCACGATCCCGAGCGCCAGACCCTGATCGAGATCATGTCG
>Ga0224512_10003701_pt1 | contig 13333 bp, 10 predicted proteins | sample SF_May12_sed_USG_4_FD_169103 | JGI IMG/M metagenome (GOLD analysis project Ga0224512, IMG submission 169103) | Sediment microbial communities from San Francisco Bay, California, United States - SF_May12_sed_USGS_13 | ecosystem: Environmental > Aquatic > Marine > Sediment | place: USA...
CGAACCATCCCGATTCTCGTCCTGTTCTTGGCCTCGTCGCTCGTCCTCCTCGCGGACGCCCAGATACCCACTTCGGGGCCCGGCGCCCTCGGCGTGCGCGGCACGATGCTCGATCCTGCGTACGAGCCGCTGGCGGGATACCGCGTCCGGATGGTCGGGCCGGGGGGGGACTCGTTCGTGTCCGGTCCGATCGACACGAGAGGCAGATTCTGGATCAACCAGCTGCCTCCCGGAAAGTACGAGGTGCAAGTCGTGTCGGCAGAGGGGCGTCTGTGCGACTCGGAGCTCCCCGCGATCGACGTCGGCGAGCTGGGCGAGATGAACTTCACAACGGTTCTCTCCGCCGTGCCGGTGTGCGCGGGTGAGATCGTGATCGACGAGCTGGCTGGGACGGCCGAGTCGCAGGAACAGCCCGCGCAGCCCGAGGCGAAGCCGAAGGGTGGCAGGAGGCTCGCACGGATCCTCGTCGCGGCCGGCATCGGCGTCGGCGCGCTGCTGCTCCTCGACGACGACAAGGAGAAAGCGGTCTCGGAGGTTCTCCCTTAAGTCCCGGTGCCGTGCTAGCCCCGCTCTCGCCCTTCAGCGCAAGGCGACCACGAACGGAACCACCGCGTGGAGGCCGCGCGAGAGGTCGCGCCGCGTGCGCCGTTCCCTGATCGCCTCCGCGACTTCGGCCTCGAGCGCCTCGACCTCGGCGTCCGCCGCCGTCACGACGAATGCGAACTCGCCCGCCTGCTCCAGGGTGAACTCGGGGAGGACGATGGCGGCCTGCGCGCAGAACGGGTCGCCGTCCCCTTCCGCGAGCACCCGCAGCGACCCCGCGCCGAACGACATGACCGGAATGACCGAGAGCTCGCCGGTGCGCCGCACGAGGAAGTGCCTCAGGCTGCCTCCGGCGGCGGACGCGTCGGGGCCGCACAGCACGTAGCGCAGAGCGACCTCCTCGTCGGGAAGCACGCTTCCTTTCCGTCCCACAGCGCGCCACGCGATTCGCGACCGGTCCCGTTCCGCACGCTTCGCGCCGGGACCCCAGACGAGGTCCAGCCCGGACACGGCCTCGACGCGCGGTGCGAGCACGTGCCAGGTCTCGGTCCCTTTCCGCTCGACGATCACCGTGCTGCGGCCGGCGCCGGTCTTGCCCGAGGCGAGATCGGTCAGGATGCCGCGAGCGGCGTACATGCCGTCCTTCTCGAGCACGCAAGGGAACTCGATCGCGAGCGCGGCACGCGACTCCGGGTGCGGCTCCGCCGGAAGCGACAGCTCCAGGGGGCCGACCTGCTCGGCATCCACGCCGCAGACCTGCTCCTGCCCGCGCTTCGTGTGGCGCTCGACGACGGCGGCGGCGAGCACCTTCGCGACGACGCTCTTGCCGTCCGCGGACGGCTCCCACGAGATCTCCGATAGCGGCACGCGGATTCGCGTCTTCGAGAGGTTTCTCTCGGCCATCCGCACCGGGAAGTCGAGCGTCACGCCCACCGGCGGCTCCGTGAAGTCGTCGGGAGACAGGAGGGCCGACAGGCGCGTCTCGACCGTGCGCGACTCGCGCGTCGGGATGAACACCTCGGACGGCGACCTCACCTGGTAGCGGAAGAAGGCGTCCGCCTCTTCCTTTGACCGATCCTCGCGGTTGAGCTGAACGGTCAGCGTGTGGCGCGCTTCCTTCTCCCTCGGCACGGACACGGGCAGGCTGATCAGGTAGTAGCAGGCGAGCTGCTCGCTCGCGCCGTCGATCGCGCGGACGATATCCGCCGTGCGCCGCAGCGAGCCGCCGCCGGAGTCCGCCGCGATCGAGGAGAGCAGGCGTGAGACGCCGATGGCCACGCGAGATATCCCTTCCACGTCCACGGTCCAAATCGTGTATCCCTTGCGCGCGAGCTCGCGGATCTGTAGCAGCTCCCAGTTCTCCTTCTGCTCGTCCGTGAACCGGAACGACTCCGAGCTGAACACGACGAGCGCCTTGCGCCATGGGATGTGCGCGTGGGCCAGAAGTATCGTCCGCAGCGCCGCGAGGCTGGAGCTGGGGTCGTACTCGCTGAGAGCGTCGCCCCAGGCGTTCGCGTAGGCGATCTCCTGGAGCAGCGGACCGGCGCTGCCCGCGGAAACTCCCGGAATACCCGAGGTTTGGGAGTTGAGGAACTCGGTGAACGATCCGCGATTGTCCGCGGGGATGGAGGAATCGCTCAGCCCGGTCGCCTTCATCGTGCGGAACGCGGTCTGCCGGACGATCCCGGCCGCGCTGCGCAGCTCGTCCGCAGAGCGCGTGAAGCCCGAGGTCAGCAGCCTCAGCTCGCGGGTGTAGCCGTAGACCTTGAAGGCGGCGCGCCGCTCGTCCACGGAGTCCGCGATCTTGTCGAGCGCCCGTGCTGCGTTCTGGCGTCCCTGCGCGTCCAGGTAGTTGAAGTCGATGAAGACGAGCACGGGCCTGTCCGGCACCTCCTGCCGGAACCCCGTCCCGGCGGCCGCGAGCTCGCGCAGCGGCTCGACAGCCTCGTCGCAGATCTCGTCGACGCGCATACGGTCTCGTTGCTCGGCCGAGAGATCGCGGCCGTCGAGGCGGACGATGAAATCGTCCTTCACGAGCCCCCTGACCGAGCTGTACGACGACTGCTTCGGGTCGATCACCGACACGTCGATCTGGACGAGGCGCACTTCCACTCGTTCGCGGACGCGAGACGGCTGCGGCGGCACGTCCGCGCCCTCCTGGGCGGGGACGTGCTGGACAAGGCCGGCCGTCGCCACAACGATCAACGCAGCAGCCATGGCGAGGCGAGCGCTTCCCGAGCGAGACGTCATCTCCGATCCTCCGGACTTGTGGCCGTCGTCCCCCGACCGCCCTCATCATAGTCCGTCACTCGCCGCGGCGAAGGGCACGAGCGCGCCTGCCGCCGCTGTGAAGTCGCAGCACGGCGGCGGCCTTGTGAGTCCGGAACGGGGTTCTTGTTCATGAGCAGCACGGAGATCAGAATCGCGATGTGGTCCGGTCCACGCAACATCTCGACCGCCCTGATGCGGTCGTGGGACGCGCGCGGCGACACGGCCGTCTGTGACGAACCGCTCTACGCCTGCTACCTCGCGGCGACCGGCGCGGACCACCCCGGGCGCGAGAGGATCATCGAAGATGGAGAGACCGACTGGGCGCGCGTCGTCGCCATGCTCACGGGCAAGATCCCGGGCGGGAGGCCGATCTTCTACCAGAAGCACATGGCCCATCACCTGCTGCCCGAATTCGGACGTACTTGGCTGGCCGCGCTGCGCCACGCGCTCCTCGTTCGCGATCCTCGCGAGATGCTCGCCTCGCTCGCGCGCGTCACGCCGCACCCGCGTCTCGACGACACCGGCCTGCCGCAGCAGTGCTTGCTGTACGACGAGGTCGCGCAGCGTGAGGGGCGCGCGCCGCCGGTGCTCGACGCGGCCGACGTGCTCAGAGATCCCGCAGGACAGCTCGCGGCCCTGTGCGCCGCGCTCGGCGTCCCTTTCCGGCGGTCGATGCTGAGCTGGCGCGCGGGACCGAGACCGACGGACGGCGTGTGGGCCGAGCACTGGTACGGCGAGGTTGAAAGGTCGACGGCGTTCCGGCCGCACGGCCCCAAGAATATCGAGCTTCCCGATCGTCTCGCACCGCTGCTCGACGAGTGCAGGCCGTACTACGAGCGACTCCACGCGCGGCGCCTCGTCACGAGCTGACCGCCTCGGAGAGAGAGATGCTGCAGAGCTTCGACGAGAGGAACCGGAACCTGGTCGTCAATGTCGACGGCCAGCTCGTTCACCGCGACGAGGCCCGGGTGAGCCCGTTCGATAGCGTGGTGCAGGGCGGCGACGCGGTGTGGGAAGGTCTGCGGCTCTACGACGGCCGCGTCTTCCGCCTGCGCGAGCATCTCGCGCGGCTGCGCTCGTCCGCGATCGCGCTCGCGTTTGTGGACGTGCCCGCGGACGACGACATCATCCGCGAGCTCGAGAGGACGCTCCAGGCGAACGGCATGCGGGACGGCGTGCACGTGCGTCTCACCCTCACCCGCGGCGTCAAGTACACGTCGGGGATGGACCCGAGGCTCAACACTTCGGGTCCGACGCTGATCATCCTCGCCGAGCACAAGCCGCCCGTTTACGATCGCTCCGGCATCGCGCTGATCACGAGCTCGGTGAGGCGACCGCCGCCGGACTGTCTCGACCCGAAGATCCATCACGCGAATCTCATCCCGTCGATACTGGCGAAGATCGAGGCCAACGCGGCCGGCGCCGACGACGCGGTGATGCTCGACACCCGGGGGTTCGTGGCGGAGACCAACGCGACTCACCTGTTCGTCGTGCAAGACGGCGGCGTCGCGACCACCCGGACGCTCGCGTGCCCCGAGGGGATCACGCGCGAGGCCGTCCTGGGGCTCTGCCGCGAGAATGGCATCACGGCAGACGTGCGCGACCTCTCGCTGGCCGAGGTGTACCGGGCGCAAGAGGCGTTCTGCACCGGCACGATGGGCGAGCTCGCGCCCGTCCTGGGCCTGGATGGCCGGAAGATCGGCGGGGGAGGGCCCGGCCCGGTGACGCTGCGCCTGACTGGGCTCTTCCGGGAGCTCGTCGCCGCAAGCGGAGAACGCATCGTCGGCTGACGGGCGGCGGCCTCTTCACGTCTATGCTGGTAGATTGAGCGGCGTGAAGATCCGCTTCCTGCTGCTCCAGGCGCGCCTGCCGGACGATCCGATGAAGAGCCACGAACACGAGTGCTTCGTGCGCGGCTCCGGGCTTCCACGCGAGAACGTCGTCGTCCACGACCTGTGCGACGGGCCGCCATCCATGACCGACGTGCGGAGGCACGACGCGCTGACCGTCGGCGGGAGCGGCGACTACTACGTGACTCGCGGCGACCTGCGGGGATTCGACGCGCTGCTCGACCTGCTGCGCGAAGTCGTGACCATCGGCCACCCGACGTTCGCGTCCTGCTTCGGCTATCAGCTTCTGGTGCGCGCGCTCGGCGGCGAGATCGTCCACGATCCCGACAGGACCGAGGTGGGCTCGTACGAGCTGTTCCTGACGGACGAAGGGAGAGCCGATCCGCTGTTTCGCACGCTGCCCGACCGCTTCTGGGCCCAGCTCGGCCACAAGGAGAGGGCGAGGCGTCATCCCAACGGCGTGCCGAACCTGGCGCGCAGCGACCTGAGCCCGTTCCAGGCGCTGCGCGTACCCGGCGTGCCGGTCTGGGCGTCGCAGTTCCATCCCGAGCTGGACCGCGAGACGAACCTCGACCGGTTCCGCTACTACCAGTCCGGCTACGCGCGTTACATGACCGAGGAGGAACGCGACGCCGCGGCCCTCAGCTTCCGCGAGAGCCCGGAGGCGTCGGACCTGCTCAGGACCTTTATCGAGCTCGTCTTCGACTGACGGCACCGGCTCCAGCCGCTCTCAGTCCGTGCGATCGAACAGCGCCCCGAGCAGCTCGTCGAGCGAGCGCGAGAGGCCAGCGACGTCCGACGGCGGGAGGCCGTAGGTCGACAGCCAGAGGTTCGCCTCGTTCCGGCCTGGCTGGGTCCAGCAGTTCTCGCACTTCGCGCGCAGATACGCGGCCCCGAGGTTCTCGACGACGGCAGCGAGCTGCAGCGGCGGGTCGTGGATCCAGACCGTGCCCGTCAGACGCAGGCCGTTCGCGGTACGGACATCCAGCCTGTCCCCTTCGCCGGCACCGGCCAGGCTTCCTTCCGCGACGAGCCCGCGCGGCCCTGTCAGCAGGTCCCACGCCTGGCGCACGGGGGCATCGAAGACACGATTCGCGTGCACGATGCGGCGGGGATTCCCGAGGTGCCGTTCCAGATACAGCTTCAGGCCGCGCAGCTCGAAGTCCCAGCCGCGCACGGTGCCGTCGTACAGCTCGTCCCAGGAGCTGTCGGTGCTGAATCCGGAGTGGACGAGGCGCAGCGTGGTCGTCCCGCCGCGGCCTTCGAGCCGGTATTCCTGGGTCACGCGCAGGGGATCGCCCGTGGCGGGGTCGGGGCGCTCGTAGGCGACGGAGAGGAGCTCGTTCTCCTTCCACGCCGTGATGGGAGTCTCGGACTCGAACTCCCCCTTCTCCCAGGACATCCAGACCGAACCGCCCTCGCCGGGCTCGACGCGCGCCTTCAGCGGGAACCAGCGCGTCAGCTCCTCCGCATCGGTGAGAGCGTTCCAGACGGCCTCCCTCGAAGCCTCGATCGTGATCGACCTCTCTATCGAGCGCGTCTTCCGGCCACGGCCGCGATCCGTCATGCCGCAACCTCCCTCACGCCCTGCCGGGCGCGTCGTCGTCCGCCCTCGTGATCTTCGGGTACGACCCCGCGATCACCCGGAACGTCCGCCCCTCCTTCCCGCTCTCGTCGTGGTACTTGCGAACGAGACTCGCGAGCGCGTCGCGCAGCTCCTGCGCGAAGGCGACCTGATGGCCGATCGAGGCGAACCGCACCTCCGCTTCCAGCGTCAGGGTCGGCAGCTGCTGGCCGGCGTCGTCGGCCCGCCGACGCAGCACGCCGAGATCCCGGATCGCCCGAGAGGCTACCGCGACCAGGTAGGTCCAGGAGAAGCGGTCGCGTGCGCCGGCCGGCTGCCTCCCGAGATCGCCGAGGGCTCGTGGGCTGATCACGTAGCTCCGGGAGGAGGCGCGGACGACGCGCTCCAGGCAGTTTCGCTTCCTGCGCTCCTCGACCAGCTCGACCAGCCCGGCCCGCTCCAGCTCCTTGAGGTGATAGCCCACGCGCTGCCGGGGGAGGCCGAGCCGGCGGCCCAGCTCCGGTGCCGACGCGGGCTCCCGCAGCTCCAGGAGCAGGTGCCGCCGCGTCTCGTCAAGAAGGGCCGCGGCCTGGGTGCTGTCCTCAACAACCTGTATTTCATGCACTTGGGACATATTCAGACCTCACGCGGCGTGGGAGTGGGCCTCTGGACAGTGAATATCTATCAAAGACAAATAATATTGTCAAGATAGATCGACTAAATCAAAACGAATATGGATGTCGAGCTGGCCGGGGTCCGCGAATCCTGGACGCGGCACTCTCGAGGTCGCCCGGGTCCCATCCGGCGCTGGAACCGCCTCCGCCGCGTCGGACGCGCTCGTCCACGATCGTGGATTCTCGGCGGGCCCCGCCCACCGCGGTCGGGCCGGAACGCTCCCGGCACGGACTCATGGATGCGAGCGCACCTCGGGGAGTCCGGCCATGTCCCATCGAGCTTCCGCAGGCCGGCGCCGCGCTCCCCAGGGGCGCGCGCGTGGAGATCACGCCCGTCGCGATTCGACCCTGAGCCCGAAAACGGCGGGGATCGGGCCATCCGCCCAGCCCGCGGGCCCGCGCGGTCCGCGACTTTTCAGATCCGTTTCGAGGACCGATATTCGATTCCGGGCCCGGAGGCTGCCGCCGCGGCGGTCCAGGCCCGAGGGCGGCGGCTTGCGGTCGTGCCGCAGCCCGGGGCCGCGGAGGGCCACATGAGGGAGCAGGATCGGAGCGAGGCGCGCGGCGCAGCGACACCGAGAATCGGCTCGGTCGGCATTGGCGTCAACGCGATAGCGCTCGGCCGCAGCGACGCGTTCCTCGCCTGGGCCGGGAAGCTGCTCGGCGAGTCGGTGCGCGGAGCGAGAGACCTGCCGGCGGCACTCAGCGCGCTGCGCGAGCAGGCGGCCGACGTGATTGCGGTCTACATCCCGGACCTGGAGTTCCGCCCGCAACGCGCGTTCGAGGCGCTCTCGCTGGAGGCGCCCGGCGTTCCGCTGATCGGCGTCGACGCGGGTGGAGACGGGAACGCGCACGCGCGCGACCTGGACCTGCTCGTCGCCGGGATGGTGGCCGAGGTCTCGATGCAGACTCCCAGGGTCGACACCGCACGGCTGCTGCGTGCGCTGACGCGTCGGCGCGACGAGCTGCGCCGTGACGCGGAGCAGCACAAGCAGATCATGCAGCAGTTGATCCGGTTCGAGACGTGGTCGACCAGGCGGCTCGACGCGCTGGAGCGGTGGATAGCGGACCTGCAGGTACCGATCGGCGTGATCAGAGCCGGAACGGCAGAGCTGGGTGAGGGCACTCGAGCCGAGGTCATCGAACGGATCGCGAGCGCCGGGGCCATGCTGGCAACTCTGGCGGATCGCGGCCGGACCGAGCTCTCGACGCCACCGGAGCTGGACGTCGATCTGGAGGCACGGCGGGCCGGTGGGCGTTCGTATCTGTCGCCGCACCAGCTGTGTGGCGAGGTGGTGGACGTGCTGCGCGCGGAGTCCGCGAAGAGCGGTGTACGGCTCCGACTGGAAGAGCGCGACTGTCCGAAGATCTGGGCGGACCGCATCCGGCTGACGCAAGCGCTCGTCAACCTGGTGAAGCTCGCGTGGAGCCGGACCGCGCGCGGAGGGAGCGTCACGATCGCCCTCTCGCCGATCGAGCCGACCGGCGAGACGCCGTGGCCGCGGTGCAGCATCGTCGTGAGCGACACCGGAGAAGACGGTTCCATAGACGCGGTCGTCGCGGAAGGGTCCGAGCTGTCGGCCGTGAGGCGGGTCGTCGAGGAGCACGGTGGCGAGCTCGACGTCGACACCACGTCCGGTTGCAGCACGACTTATCGCATCGAGTTGCCGATCGACCCGCGCCGCCGCCGCCGGCGCGCCAGGGTGCGTGTCGCCAGCGACCCGCGGCTCGCGGCGCTGCTGCTCCGCCGCCTGCAGGACGGGGCAGCGGAGCGAATCGAGCTGGAGACGGAGGACGACGTCGAGGCCTGCGTCCGGGAGATCTCCGAGGAGAGCGAGGGGACCGTCGTCATCGAGCCGCACCCCGGCGATCGATGAACAGGCGCGGCGGCCGCGTCTCGCTCAGGTGTCCGAGGGTTCCTTCGCGGACGAGTGGCGCGTCGGCAGAATCAAGCCGACCTGGCCCGGCCACCTGAGCTCACGGCTGAGGTTGACGGAGGCCTCACCGCTCTCCGAGACGGCGTAGATCCAGTGCTCCCCGGGACAGGCCGCAGACGGCTCCGGCTCGGCAATGCCCGCCGGCCACGCGCCGCGATTCTCGTCACGGAGCTGCTGCAGCGCGAGCCAGCGATCCGTCAGCTCGATGTCGATCTCCAGGCGGGCGACACGGTCGACGGCGCCCAGCAGGTTCGGAACGACGATCCGCTCCATGATGTTCCAGCCCGGTGCGGGATCGTGCAGCTCGGCCTGGTTCGTCGGAACGCCGCACGGCTGTCCACCCTCGGCAAGCCGCTCGATCGCGTGGCGCCAGCGATCGCTCGTGTCGAACAGGCAGTAGCGCACGTACGGCTGCGCCACCCTCAGCGCCACTCTCTGCAGCGTGCTCTCCATGCCGATGAGCTCCGGGTCGTCGAACTTCGTCCAGATCCAGCCCTCGTAGCGAAGCGATTCCATGAGCGATGCCCGGTGATCGTGTTCCGCAAGCCGCTCGCGCCAGCTCGCCGGGACGCCGTCCACGTGCCGCAGCATGCCGACCTGCATGCGCGCCACGGCCACGGCGATCAGCTGGCTGATCAGGATGGGACTGTCCCGCAGCGACGCGTTCAGCCGCCACGACGCGTCGAGGTCCGCGAGCGCCGTGTCGCGGTCGCCACCGGCTGCGCTGACGAGCGCGTGCGCGAGCAGGAGCCGCTGCAGCGTGATGTGCCCGAGCAGGTTCGGGATCGGCGCTTCCCACAGCTCCTCGACGTGCATCTCCCAGCGCGGCAGGTCGCCCGCCGCCAGCACCGAGCGCAGCGCACCGATCTCCTCGTCGTGTGCCTCGAAGAACGCGGCGAGAGTCTCGGGCGGCGTGCTGAGTCCCGCGCCCGGCCGCGACAAACTCTTCTGTAGGAAGTTGGCGACCTGCGGCTTCACGCGGCCGTATTCCCGCGATCGCTCATCGGTCGGCCTCGCCCGTCCGTCGTACTGCTTCGGCGCGATGTCGACGCCGAGCACCGCCGACAGGCGCTCGATGTCGAGCGCGGCCGTATTCGCCTCGACATGCGGATACCGCTCGAAGATCTCGTCCTCCGTGCCGAGGCTTCCGTCCCAGGCGGCGATCACGTCGGCCTTCTTGCGGTTGGCGATGCCGGAGCCGATGGCGTACAGCGCCGAGGCCGCGAAGGCGGTCATCAAGACGAAGGTGAGGAGCGTGCGAAGGAGCTTGCGGCCGGACCGGCCGGAACTCGCGGATGACATGGCTACCTCCCATCGTCTTACGTTGGTGCGCGCCAGGGCATCCAACAAGTCTCGAGACAGATCCTCGCGGGCTCCTTCGTCCGCGCGATCGCACGCGCGGCGGGCCGGCGACTCGTTCGAAGCGCGGCGGACGCTCGCGGTCACGAACGGCGAGGACTAGACGCCCCGCCACTACCTCGCGTAGAGACTGGCGTGGGGCGGCCGGGGACGCGCTCCCAACCAGGAGGAGCGGACGATGCGGTCGATCATGCCGCTCGCCGTCGCGGCCGTCGTCGTGACGACGCTATCGCTGCCATCCGAGGCGCACGACCAGGAGAAGAGAGAAGATCCGCCGAAGGCCGCCATACACGTGAGTCTGGAGATTCAACGGTCCGGCGATCGGGAGCCGGTCAAGAAGTACTCGCTGACCGTCGCCGAGAGCGGGCGCGAGGCGCAGCTCAGCACCGGGGCGCGCATCCCTATGCCCACGAAGAGCTTCAACACGTCGGAGGACGGCAAGACGATTCCGCTGACCTCATTCACGTATCACAACGTGGGCTTCGACGCCTCGATCCGGGCGAGTCTCATGGACTCCGGCCGCGTGATGGTCTCCGGCAAGGTCAGTGAGAGCAGAGTCAGGCCCGGCACGGACGACCCCGCCGGAGAGACGGCTGGCCGGCCCGTGACGGAGACGTTCAGCTACAGGTTCGAGTCCGTGATGAAGGACGGCGAGCCGGTCGAGGTGCTCGAGCTCCGCGACCCGGACGCGGGCGCGGCCGTGCTAATCGTGACCGCGCGCGTCGCGCGCTGAGCCGGCGCCCGCCTCACGAAGGGACCGCCCGGCAAGAACGCAGCGAGCCAGCGCGTCAGGACGAGGAATCGCGCGCAGCGGGGCGGACGACGCCGGTCTCGCGGGCGGCGCTCGCGACGGCCTCGGCGACGCGGCGGGCCACCGTCCGGTTGAACACGCTCGGGATGATGTAGTCCGCAGACAGCTCGTCGTCGCTGATGACGTCCGCGATCGCGTGGGCGGCGGCCCGCTTCATCTCCTCGTTGATCATCCGAGCCCGGGCGTCCAGCGCGCCGCGGAAGATGCCGGGAAAGGCCAGCACGTTGTTGATCTGGTTCGGGTAGTCGCTGCGTCCGGTGGCGATGACGGACGCAATGCCCTCCGCGTCCTCGGGCAGCACCTCGGGGTTCGGGTTGCTCATGGCGAACACGATGGGCGCGTCGTTCATCCTCGCGATGTCCTCGCGGCCGAGCAGGTTCGGCGCGGACACGCCGAAGAACATGTCCGCCCCCTCGATGACCTGCTTCAGCGAGCCGGACTCTCCGTCGGGGTTCGTGTTCAGGGCGAGCCAGCTCTTGCCCGGGCTGCCCTCGAACGATCGGCCGCGGTGGATGGCGCCCTGCCTGTCGCAGACGACGATGCGGGCGAAGCCGAATTCCGTGAGAGTCTTCGTGCACGCGACCCCGGCGGCGCCGGCGCCGGCGACCACGAGCTTCATCGCGCTCGGGTCCTTCCCCGTCAGCTTGATCGCGTTGATCGCGCCCGCGAGGGCGACGACGGCCGTGCCGTGCTGGTCGTCGTGGAACACGGGGATGTCCAGCTCCTCGCGCAGGCGGTTCTCGATGAGGAAGCACTGCGGCGCCTTGATGTCCTCCAGGTTGATGCCGCCGAAGGACGGAGCGATCGCCTTGCAGATGCCGATGATCGCCTCCGGGTCATTCTCGTCCACGCAGATCGGAAACGCGTCGACGCCACCGAACTCCTTGAACAGGATGGCCTTGCCTTCCATGACCGGCATCGCTGCCGCCGCACCGATGTCGCCGAGGCCCAGCACCGCGGTGCCGTCGGACACGACGGCGATGCAATTCTTGCGGATCGTCAGATCGAACGACGTCTCGGGACGCTCCTGGATCGCCAGACAGACTCGCGCGACTCCCGGTGTGTACGCCATCGACAGGTCGGCACGTGTCTTGAGCGGCACGCGGGAAGCGATCTCCAGCTTCCCGCCACGGTGAATGAGGAACGTGTCGTCCGACGCGTGGTGCAGCCTGACGCCGTCGAGCGCCCGCACGGCGGCAATGATCTTCTTCTCGTGTTCCGGCGAGGGGCACTCCACGGTGTAGTCCCTGAGACTCATGCCTCGCTGAATAGCGACGAGGTCGATCGAGCCGATCGCCCCTCCATGCTCGGCAATGATCCCCGCGATCCTCGCGATCCATCCGGGGCTGTGCGGATACTCGAGGCGCATGGTGATGGCGTACTGCGCGCTCGGCCTCGTCGGTCCGAGTGGCATCGGTCTTCCCCCTGGACTGATGGCGTTCCCCCGCAAGATGCCGCACCGCGGTTGCATCGAAGATCCACTTCGAGATCATCATAGCGCAGCGTTGCGGCCCCACCGGGTGACCCCGGTCAAGCTTCCAAGGCGCGCAGGGAGGTCATGGCGACCTACGCGATCGGCGACGTGCACGGGTGCTGGCGGACTCTGAGGGAGCTGCTGCGCGGGATCGGCTTCCGCGAATCTTCGGACCGCTTGTGGTTCACGGGCGACCTCGTCAACCGCGGGCCCTCGTCGCTCGACGTGCTGCGGTTCGTCATGGACCTCGGGGATGCGGCCGTCACGGTGCTCGGCAATCACGACCTGCATCTGCTCGCACGAGCCGCGGGATTGTCGAGCGCGCGGCCGAAGGACACGCTGGTTGAGATCCTCGAGGCCCCGGACCGGGAGAAGCTGCTCGCGTGGCTGCGCGGCCGGCCGCTCTTGCATCAGGAGGACGGCTTCGTCCTCGTGCACGCGGGGCTCCTGCCCGAGTGGAGCGTGGCCGACGCCGCCGACGCCGCGGCACTCGTCGAGCGCGAGCTGCGCGGTGCCGGCTGGACCTCCCTGGTTCAGCGCGGTGTGCGACGAAGCGTAGGCCCTTGGAGCAGCGATTTCTCTGAGCAGGAAAAGCGGGAGACGGCACTGAACGCGATGACGCGCATGCGCGCGGTGGCGGGCAACGGCGCCATCGACGTCCGCTACACGGGCTCGCCCTCGACCATGCCAGACGACCTCGTCGCCTGGTTCGACGCCCCCGGCCGCAGGAGCCGGGGAGTCCCGGTCGTCTTCGGCCACTGGGCTGCGCTCGGCCTGCTCGTCCGCGAGGATGCCGTGGGGCTCGACTCGGGCTGCGTCTGGGGCGGCGCGCTCAGCTGTCTCCGCCTGG
>Ga0224512_10003702_pt1 | contig 13333 bp, 12 predicted proteins | sample SF_May12_sed_USG_4_FD_169103 | JGI IMG/M metagenome (GOLD analysis project Ga0224512, IMG submission 169103) | Sediment microbial communities from San Francisco Bay, California, United States - SF_May12_sed_USGS_13 | ecosystem: Environmental > Aquatic > Marine > Sediment | place: USA...
CGTCGCGGTCGCCAACGCCCGCATGGTCGGAGCGCTGAGACTCGTTTCAGTCGAGCGCGGCCACGATCCTCGCGAGTTCTGCCTGGTGGCGTTCGGTGGCGCAGGACCACTGCATGCGGCATCGATTGCATCGGAGCTGGGGATTCCCGACGTGTTGATTCCGCCCAATCCCGGGGTCGCCTCTGCGTGGGGGTTGTTGCTGAGTGATATCAGGCATGACGTGCGCCAAACAGTCTTGCGGCGACTCGACAGTAGCCAGATATCGACCCTGAGGGATGCGTTCGTCGCTCTTGACGATCGGCTGAGAGCCTCGTTGGGAAACGAAGACGTGGAAGCTGTCGAGTTCGAGTTCTCGCGATATATCGAAGCCCGCTACGAGGGACAATCGGCTCGCCTCAGGATCGAGTGGACGAATGAGCCGTCAGACCGGGAACTCATCGCAGCGCTGGCAGATCGTCTCCATGCCGAGCACAAGCGCGAGTTCGGCTACCAAGTCGCCGAGGAGCCGATCCAGATCCTGACGGCAGGTATCACGGCAACTTTGGGCGGCGAGCATGCCCGCGTCGCCCCACAGCAACGAGATGACAGCCCGGCTGTGCCTAAAGACCACCGCGACGTAATCTTCGACAACGGTGTGGCATCTTGTGTCCCGGTGTACGATCGGGCTTCGCTCCCCGACCAAGTCCGCATCTCCGGACCCGCAGTCATCGAGGAGTTCGACTCGACGACCCTCGTTCCGTCATCGTTCACGTTCGCAGCCGTTGACGGCGGCGTCATTCACATGCGACGCGAGAATGCCTGACACCGACCGGGAGATCACCGAGTCGACCGACTCCTCGACGACCGAGAAACCGATCGACCTGCGGTCGGACGCCGTGACTCGTCCGGATCAAGCGATGTGGGATGCCATGCTCGCAGATCCCCTCGACTGGTCACATGGCGAAGACCGAACGGTGAAGACTCTCGAATCTACGGTGGCTCTCCTGCTGCGGAAGGGCGCTGCCCTGTTCGTACCGACGGGAACGATGGCCAACACTCTCGCCCTCCTGGGATGGTGCAGGCCGGGCGACACGTTCGTCGTGGATGCAGATGCGCACGTGCTCCGGTCCGAAGCCGATGCGTACGCCGACATCGCCCGGTTGGGTGTCGTGAGCCTGACCGGAGTGAGTGGCCTTCTCACCCCGGCGCAGATAACCGAGGTCCTCGCCTCGGAGACAACCGTTCGACCGCGTCTCCTCTGGCTGGAGAACACTCATACTCATGCAGGAGGCTCTGCGGCTCCAATCGGCGACCTTGCAACCGTCAGTGAGTTGGCCAAGGCATCTGGCCTACGAGTCCACCTAGACGGTGCTCGCCTCTGGAACGCCGCCATCGCGACCGGCCAGTCCCCTGCGGAATCCGCCGCACCGGCCGACAGCGTGACGGTGAATCTCAACAAAGGCCTCGGTTGCCCAGCGGGCGCACTGCTGTGCGGCCCGTCGGACTTTATACGGCGCTCACGAAGCCATATGCGCGGTCTGGGCGGTCGGATTTCGCAAGCAGGGCTGTTGGCTGCCTGTGGGCTATCCGCTTTGTCCCGCGCTGTGACGTTCCCCAGTCATGACCACGAGCTTGCGACGTATCTGGCGATGCGACTCCGGCTTGTCGGCCTTTCCGTCCAAGAGCCCGATTCGAACATCGTGTTCGTCGAAGTCTCGGACGCCTCGGAAACTACCGATCGTCTCGCCGAGTCAGACGTGTTCGTACTGGCTCGCGACCCCACGACCATCCGGTTGGTGACCCATCGAGACATCGAACGCGAGGATATCGATAAAGCCGTCGCTGTTATAGCGCAGGCCGTATTGACCATTGACTGAGCGTCATTTCGGGTTGTTTCGCGAGTTGTCAACAATCGTGAGACGAAGATAGAGTGGCCAAGGTGCCCACCATGCAGATTCCCGACATGGAGAGCGGAGAGACGAAGGATCCGTTCGACACACACGGGTTCGAATCCTTCGAACTCATCAGAGATGTGATGAGCCCGATGCGCGACGGCACCAAGCTCGCAGCGGATCTGTACCGACCGAACGCCGACACACCCGTTCCCGTGATCCTGGAACTCGCCCGCCTGACGAATGTCCATCCAGACGGTCGCTCGATCGACATCGCCGATGGATCGTGCAGGCTGACCGCGCAGGGGTCCCCGGTCCACATTGACCTGGGAGACACTGCAACAACGATCCGATCCGGACACTGCCTGCGCTTGGGGTTCTTCGCGAGTAATCATCCCCGCGTGCCACGGCGGACGCGACCAGCCGATCTCAGCGTGACCATTCGCACGAATCCGAGCTCGAGCATGCTCCAGCTCTCGGTACTAGACGACAACTGAACCAAAGACAGGAGCCCATGTTGAACGATAAGCGAGTAGCCGTCGTCACGGGCGGTGTCAGCGGACTGGGCAAAGCAGCGGCGAGACGACTGGTTGAAAGGTCAGCCCAATGAGGTGGCGGAGCTCGTCGCATGGCTCGCATCTGATCGATGTGGCTTCTCAACGGGCTCGATCTACGACATCAGCGGTGGGAGTGCCACGTACTGAACCGGCACCGACCCGGCCCTGCGGTTCGGGCGAGCCGGTCGGTCGCGATTCCTCGGGTAATCGTCGGTCGTAATTTGATGCCAGGACTCGATCGACTTATCAACATCAGCGACTTCGAACGTGAGGCGCGGCGGAGGCTCCCCGCACCTATCTTCGATGTGATCGCCGGAGGCTCAGGTGATGAGGAGACGCTGAGCCGCAACGGCGAAGCACTGCGAGCCTTGAGATTGCGGCCGCGTGTGTTGACGGATGTTCGGAAACGTGACCTCTCGACCACGGTGTTCGGCGAGAAGATCTCGCTGCCAGTGATCCTGGCTCCTGTTGGCTACCAGCGAATGCTCCATCGCCATGCCGAAATCGCGTCAGCGCTGGCGGCTGAAGCGGCCGGAACTGTATTCGTCTGCAACACGATCTCGACCTATCCGCTCGAGACAATCGCCGAGACGACGAGCGGGCCGAAGTGGTTCCAGCTGTACCTGCCTGAGGACAAGACTGCAGCGAGCGATCTGGTGGAGCGCGTCGAGGCAGCCGGATACTCCGCACTCTGTCTGACAGTCGACACCCAGGTACCGGCCAAACGGGAACGTGACATTCGGAACCGCATGACGGTCCCGCTCCGACCCGACCCGCGAATGATCCTGGCCGCCCTGAGGCGTCCTCGATGGGCTATCGACTTCCTGCTCGGAGGAGTAGGAAGGAACGCCGCTCAGGTTCCAATGTCGATTGACGCCGCCGGACGCGCCATCGCGAGCACGACCAGGCCTGTCACGGTCGAGGACTTCGCGTGGCTCCGTGAGCGCTGGAATGGCCCACTCATCGTCAAGGGTGTCATGCGCGGCGAGGACTGTGAACGGATCATCGAACTCGGAGCCGACGGCATCGTTGTGTCGAATCATGGTGGCCGTCAGCTCGATTCAGCGCAGTCGACGATAGAGGCTCTCCCAGCGATCGTGGAAGCCTTGGCAGGACGAGCCCCTGTCTTCATCGACGGAGGCTTCCGCAGAGGAACCGATGTCGCAAAGGCTCTGGCTCTGGGGGCGAGAGCCGTCCTCGTTGGCAGGCCGTTCCTGTTCGGTCTCGCGGTTGGTGGCCAATCGGGCGTGGAGAAGGTCATCGATATCTTTCGGGATGAGCTGGACTCGACCATCGGGCTACTCGGATATGCCTCGGTCCGGGATCTGGACAGCGACGCCGTAGCGCCAACGCGCTGACGACCGAAGAGCTTGCTACACGATGCCGCGGTAGCGGCCGGGGTATCGCCAGCAGTGGGTTCCCGTTGGTTCCGGCAGAGTGGCGGGATGGCTCCACATGTGTTCGCTCCGTTGTCGGGGAGGTTTCTGTCGTTGGTTGAGCGGGAGGAGATCGCCATTCTCCGTGTTCAGCAGGTTGGGGTTCATGGAGCTTGCTCGACACCCTCACAGGACTCGTCGGCCGCTACGGCCGCCTCGACCTCCTGTTGATCGACGAACTCGGATACCTACACCTCGACCCCGCGGCGCCGAACTCCTCTTCCAAGCCATCACCGAACGAGAAGAGCGCGCCGGCATCGCCTTCGGCACCAACGCGCCATTCTCCGAATGGGCCAACACCTTCGCCGACCCGCGTCTGTGCGCCGCGATCATCGACCGGCTCACCTTCAACGCCACATCATCGAAACCGGCACCGACTCCTACCGACTGCGAAGTCGATACGGTGAATCAGTGGGCCGTTGGGGCGCTTGCTCGAGAAGACCACTCTCACCGAAGCCGAGTCTGAGACGGCCCCAGCCCCTTAATGCACACGCCGACAGAGCCCTCCGGGGGCGACACCACCTGACAGGTTCGTAAAAGCCGTTTCATCAGTTGTCGATTCTCGCGCGCATGTCGAGCGAGTGGTGTGCGCGTCCAAGCGTCACCCCTCCCCCAAGGGACTCTCTTCGCTGCTATCTCTTCGACTCACTGGACCCGGTCCACCTGCGGTGGCCCTGGACCAAGATCGACAGGCGGACGGGATTCGATTCAGGCGGAAGACATACCGAGGAATTTGGCCGCGGTCAGCGCGGCCCGGCGACGAAGTCGATCCAGTGACGCGGCGCTGTAGTACGCGACGTGCGGCGTCAGAATGACACGTGGATGGGAAGCCAAAGGATTGCCCGGCCCCTCAGGATCGACAACATCAAGGGCAGCTACAGCAGGCCTGTACTCCTCGAGGCCCTCTGCCAGCGCCGTCGAGTCGATCAACTGTCCGCGAGCTACGTTCACAAGGATGCTTCCCGGGCGCATCATCGAGAGACGCCGGGCATCCACCATCCCGATTGTCCCTGCCGTTGCCGGGACATGCAATGAAACGACGTCTGAGCGGAACACCTCATCCAGATCCAGGAGCCGGACGCTCAGCTCTTCGGCACTGGCCCTGGAAACAGCAGGATCGTACGCAACTATCTCCACACCGAAAGGTGCCAATCTCTCAGCCACAGCCCGGCCGATACGCCCTAGCCCTACAAGTCCAACGCGGCGACCACGGAGCGAAACCATCAACGGCAAGTCGGTGGGAACGGGCCACTCACCAGAGCTGGTTGCTCGCGCCCCACTGACCACACTTCGGGTTGCAGCCAACATCAATGCCACAGCATGATCCGCCACCTCATCGGTGCAGTAGTCGGTGACACCCGAGACTGGGATTGCGCGGTTTTGCGCCGCCGCGGTGTCGATCATGTCGAGACCAACGCCGTACCGAACGACAGCCCTAAGTTTGGGGGCTGCCTCCATGAGCGTCACGTCGACGGGGCAATACTGGGTAATCACAACGTCTGCATCTCGTACGGCCTGGCCCGCCTCGCTGGCGTTCTGCACGTTGGCGAATCGTGTCTCGATCCCGAAGCGGGCGAGCTCCTCCCTCTCCACATCGCCAGAGCCAAAATCGCAGTCGAGAATAACGACGACAGGGTGGGAAGGCATCAATTCTCGCGGTCCGGGTGATTGGGATCGAGCAGGATAGCCCCGACCCCGGGACCGTACCCTTGAGCAAGTTCTTGCTCAGTCGACGAAAGGAAACTCGCTACCTCCAAGCGGGCCGCGGGACTGCTCGATTCCCTTCTAGACGTTGAAATCACTCTTCGCCCAACCAGTCAGGTCGCCCAGCGAACGCTTGGATTGTCAAGCCCCCATCGACGATCAAACATTGTCCAGTGACGTAGGAGGCGTCATCGCCTGCAAGGTACATGACCGTTTTGGCGATTTCTGTTGGATCTGCAAGACGACCCATAGGTACTCGCCGGGTGATCCAATCTTCGGATAGCGAGCCATCGTCCAGACCTTGCTGAGTGAGGGCCGTCCTGGTGTATCCGGGCGCGACCGCGTTGACACGGATTAGCTGCGGAGCGAGTTCCACCGCCAGCGATCTCGTTAATCCCAACATGCCAGCTTTGGCCGCAGAGTACGGGGCTCTGCCGGGAAGTCCCAGGTGGGCAAGAATGCTGGATACGGAGACGATCGCTCCGCCCTCGCCTCGACTTTGCATCACAGGAATCACGGCGCGCGAACAGAGAAACATCCCGCGTAGGTGCGTGGCGACGACCATGTCCCACGTATCCAGATTCATCGAGGCAGTCGGACCGACCCGCTGGATACCTGCATTGTTGACCAGCACGTCGATTCGCCCAAGCCGATCAACGATTGCGGTGAACACGGACCCGACAGCCGCTGAGTTCGTCACGTCAGTTTTGAAGTCATCGATTCCAGGCCGGTTTTCAACCGGTGAGTTCACATCTAGTGACGCAACTTTCGCCCCTGAGGCAGCAAATTCTTTGGCTACTGCGGCTCCGATGCCACGAGCCCCGCCTGTCACAACTGCCACCTTGCCATGGAATGACGAAGACAAACCAAACCCTTCTGCTGATCACACACGAGCTCACGTCCTCCCCGACCACACACACTTTTCGTGTGCGGAGTGGTGGGCGAAACGCTCCCTGCCTCAGCCAATAATTGTAGGCGCCGAATCCACCCGGCGGCTACCGAAGCTCGCACCGTCAACGGCACACTTCTGCACCTGTCGGAGAGGACCGGAGGGTGCTTGGCCACCTGTCAACGCCGGTCGAAGACTGGGTGGTTTTGACCGGTCTTCTCTCTGATCGTTCCGACACAAGGCCAAGGAAGAGGGTGCCAATGGATGTGATAATCTCGTTGCGGTGTGATGCCTTCGACGATCTGGAACCACGCCGGGAAGTCCGCAGCGCCCTGATCAGTTCGATCGCTTCCTCTCTAAGGCAAGCCAGCTCCACAGAGGGTGGCCTCGCGACTATGAAGACCAGGTGAAACTGTGGACTCCAACCCAGAGGCGCTTACTGGACTCCACCACATCGGTATCTCGGTGCAAGACGTCAACCGATCTGTTGCGTTTTGGTCGGCATTTCTCGGCGTCCAGTCAAAGTGGCGGAGGCGTCTCGATGGTCCGTATCTGGGTGACCTCACCGGGTACCAGGGCATCGAGATCGAGGCGGCTTTCATTGAACTGCCTAACGGTACGCTATTGGAGATTCTCGAATACCAGACCGAAGCGAAGGTTCCCAACCCAGAGACAACTGCGAATCCGGGCAACGTGCACATCTGTCTTGGGACAGACGACATCGCGGCCGTGTGGGAGCGGGCGATCAGGGCAGGAGCTCGACCCGTGAGCCCTGGACCCGTGGCGATCACCACTGGCCCGAACGAGGGAACAGTGGCCTGCTACCTACGGGATCCTGACGGGATCACTATCGAGCTCTTCCAGCTGCCAACACCCGAAGAGCCGACTGGGTGTTGGAGCCCGCGCTGAATTCGTTCGACTGGTCGGCCGTGAGGTCATCGCACCCCTTACCGTATAGCTCTCACGTGCGGTCTGTGTGGACGATCACCCCATAGTCCGCATCGAGGAACGAGGCCGGCGGTCGCCCGAGGTTGCTTCTCCGCGAACGCTGCCTCTGATAGTGGCGAAGAAAGGATTTCTTGGCCTTGGTTGCCGGAGTCGTTATGGCTGCGCTGCGACGTAATCGTGTTTGATGATTCGCCGTAGTGTCTTGCCGGCAACACTCCGGGGGAAAGCGTCGAGGACCACTATCTCGCTCACCTTTTGGAAGCGGGCGGAGAGCCGGTGGTTGGCCCAGTCGCGGACCTCCTCAGCGTTCGTGGCCGACGCGGGCCTAAGCACGATGGCGGCGATGGGAGTCTCGCCCCAACGTTCGTGGGGAATACCGAACACCGCCACATCGGTGACATCTGGATGTTGCACGATGACTTCTTCGATGTCGCGCGGATACACGTTGACACCGCCGGAGATGATCAGGTCCTTCTTGCGGTCGACAAGGAACAGGTAGCCATCCTCGTCGACGTAGCCGAGGTCGCCGGAATAGAGCCAACCCTCCTTGATGGCTTCCGCGGTGAGATCCGGACGCTTGTAGTAGCCCGGCATCGTGACAGGGCCATGGCCGATGATCTCGCCCACCTCGCCGGGAGGCAGGTCGACACCCTGATCATCGACGATCCGCATCTCGAATAGCGGGGGTGGAACACCGACCGATCCCGGTTTCGCTTCGTAGTCGGCGCGGTCGAGGACCGTCATGAACCCCTCCGTCAGACCGTAGAGCTCAGAAAAGCGGTTCGGTAGCCGTCGAGCTAGTTCCTGCTTGTGTTCGAGAAGCAGCGGAGCCCCGACCGATCCGATCATCTCCAAGGTTGGCAGGTGATCCTCATTGAAGTCGTCGTGCTGGAGAAGATCGATGATCTGGGAGGGCACGAGCATCACGTGGGTCACGCTCTCAGCGGCGATGGTGTCGATCATCCTTCGGGCGTCGAACGACGGATGGAGAATGTAGGTGCAGCCCAGGTAGAAGGCGGGCATCAAGGTAAGGAATGCTCCGTTGAACACCAGAGAACCAGAGTGGAGAATCACACTCTCCGCTTTGATTCCGTAGGACAGGGCGAAGCCGGTGCAATAGGCCTCCCGGATTTGGTGGGTATGGACGATGCCCTTGGGTTGGCCGGTCGTGCCGGAGCTGTAGATGATGTTGTAGGTGTCGTCCCGGTCGATGGTGACCGAAGGTGGCTCGCAGTCCAAAGCACCGGCCGCGAGGTCGTGATAAAACCGGAAACCGGACCGTTCGTCATCGATCAGGATGAACCGATCGTTCCTCACGCCGGGGAGACGGTCCCGCACCGCCTCAAGCTGGGGGACCATGTCGGCCTCAGTGATGACGATGACTGCGTCGGAGTCGTTGATCGGGTTGGAGAGACCCTCACCGCGCAGAAGTGGACTGAGTGGCACCACCACCATCCCGGTCTTGGCGACGGCCTGGTAGATCTCGAGGGCTTCCAGGGAGTTGGAGAGAATCGTCGCCACGTTGTCTCCCTGCCGGACCCCCAGGTCGAGGAGGGCGTTGGCGAGCCGGTTCACTCGCGCGTTGAACTGTGAAAACGTCAGCCGGTGATCCTCGAACACGACCGCCAGCTTGTCTGGGTAGTAGCGGCTGTGACGGGACAACAGCGTGTTGATGGGCATCAACCCCTCCTATGACTCCCAACGGCGCCCATTCATCATACGGTCGACCCGACTTACGATCCACCATCCACAATCCGGTGATTCCTTCCAAGGTACCGAGACCTCCGCCACAGGCAGTTCACGCGACGGGATTCGATGGCAACACCCGGGTTCTCATTTCGTAGCGGTGATGCCATCGTGGGTCGACACCAACCAGGAGTAGTCTTGAAGATCGAAAGACTCGGAGTCATCGGCGTCTCTAAGGAACGCCGATCCTGAACCCTCACCGCCAGAAGCTCTCATGATCGATCCCGGAGATACGACGCGATTTCACAACGTCGAACAGAGGCCCTGCTGCGTGGCAGAAGGCGACCGCCGTGCATTGGGACGCCTTGATCAACCGATACCAGAGAAACGTCGAGCGACAGATGGACCCGCAGCCGACGCGAGCCGGATGCTCCTCCTCGACGGCGGAACCTTTCTGATGGGTAGCGTAGACGGACAGGCGCATCCTGCTGACGGCGAAAACCCCGTGCGTCCGGTCCGTCTCAGCCCATTCTGGATATCGGCCACGTCAGTATCCAACGACGAGTTCGCTGCCTTTGTGAATAGCACGGGATACACCACCGATGCCGAGCGATACGGTTGGTCGTTCGTCTTCAGGCTGTTCGTCGCCGAACCCCTCCGCTCCTCCGCCCCGAGGGTGAGCGGAGCCGAGTGGTGGATCCAAGTTGAAGGAGCGTCATGGAACCATCCCATGGGGGCAAACTCGGGCCCCATCGGGACACATCCCGTGGTCCATGTCTCTTGGCAAGATGCCACGGCATACGCTCAATGGAGCGGAGGGCGCCTACCGAGCGAGGCTGAATGGGAATACGCTGCCCGGGGAGGTTTAGAACAGGCCGTCTACCCGTGGGGGAACGATTTTCCTCAAGGAAGACACGCGAAAGCAAACATCTTTGAAGGTACGTTCCCAGTCCACAACACCGCCGAGGATGGCTATGCCGGGACAGCGCCGGTCGACGCTTTCGAACCCAACGGCTTCGGCCTCTACAACACTGTGGGCAACGTGTGGGAATGGACAGCTGATTGGTTTTCGATATCCCACAGGACTGACTTATCCAGCGATCCCAGCGGGCCGACATCGGGACGATCAAAAGTGATACGGGGAGGTTCCTACCTCTGCCATGATTCCTACTGCAACCGCTTCCGGGTATCGGCTCGAACTGCCGCCAGCGCAGATTCTTCGACCGGAAACGTCGGATTCAGACTGGCCCGAGAAAGTGTCGACTGCTGACGGCACAAGCCTCAGATTCAAACAAGCTGAGTTCCTCGAGCCAATGATCGAGCCGTCGGAAGCCCCCCGGTAGGCGTTCACCTAGTTCTGAGCCGCCTCCCCCGATTGACTCGGCCATCACCAGGATCACGTTTTGTTGACAATCCGAGTTTCGAGAATACTATTGCCCTGGAGGTCAGCATCAAATCACCGACGCCCACTCTCACTGTCGATCTCAAGAAACAGGGACAACAGCTCGGCTATATCAGGGTCCCCCGATCGGCCAACCTGGCCGGTTGGGGTGGATTGTGGCTGGCGGTCTCTTTCGTTTCCAACGGAGAAGGGCCAACCGTACTTGTCCTAGGCGGCAACCACGGGGACGAATACGAAGGCCAGTTCGCCACTCTGGATCTCATCCGGACCATCGATCCCGATGAAGTGGCCGGACGGCTAATCATGGTCCCGTGTCTCTCGCCGGAGGCTTCGCGCGCCGGCACCCGTCTGTGGCCTTCCGGCGCCAATTTCAACCGGTCTTTTCCCGGCTCCCCTGACGGAGACACTCACGAGCAGCTCGCCGATTTCTTCACAAGGGGGTTGTTTCCCGAGTGCGACTATGTGATCGATCTACACAGCGGCGGCCGCAGCATGGTGTGGTCACAGATGTCACATATGCATGTCGTCGAGAACCTGGAGCAACGCCGGGCAATGCTCGAGGGGATGCTTGCCTTCAACAGCGACTTCCATCTCCTCTATACCGACGTGGCCGGCTCGGGCCTCTTGCCTGGCGAGGCGGAACGGCAGGGGAAGGTGGTCATCACCACCGAGGCTGGTGGAGGCGGATTTCCCACTCGGGCCAGTCTAAATGGCGCATATGAAGGCCTGCGCAACGTGTTGCGCCATATCGGGGTATTGCAGGGGAAGGTGGCCACACGTGCCGACCTCGGCAAAGATCCTGCGGTCATCCTGTCGGCCACTGATGCTTCCCAGTACGCCTTCGCCCACGAGGCGGGCCTATACGAGACTCTGATTGCCCCCGGTGAAAGGGTGGAATCTGGCCAGCCGATGGGGCTGATCCACCATCCCGAGCGTCTCGACCGACAGACCGAGCCGGTTTCTGCCCCTTGTGACGGCATAGTTGCCGCCTGCCGGGCTTTCCCCTGGGTAGAGCAGGGAACATGTGTGGGCGTGGTCGGGATCCCAACCACGACTGACGCCATTTTGTGACCATCGGCCGATCGTGGCGGGTGGGTTTTCTCAGCCCTGCCGACGACGACGCCCGTCACCAAGTATTCGGAGATCTTCCTGTTGAGGTGGTGACACCCGCAACTCGGGACCAAATTGGGATCTCAGACGTGGTACGAGGCGTCGACATCCTGATCAGCGATTGGAGCGGAGAACTGGTGCCCACTGGAGATGACTTCCGGTCGGCCCCCCACCTCTGTTTTGTCCAGAGACCGGGCATCGGCGTCGACGACCATGACGTGGGAGCCCTCACCGAGGCCGGGATCCCCATAGCCAACACGGCGGGGGTGACCGGACCGAGCATGGCCGAGTGGTGCCTTGGAGCGGCCATCAGCCTGGTGAGACGGATCGGCGACGCCGACCGTTGGGTACGGTCGGGAGAATGGCCGCAGCTCAAGCTTGCGGAGCGCGGCGCAGTCGATCTGGCGAGCCTGCGCGTCGGCGTGGTCGGCTTCGGGCCGGTCGGCCGAATCGCTGCCCAGAGGTTCCAGGCTATCGGCTGCTCGGTTGCATACTGGAGCCGCCGGCGGCGGACCGAAACCGAATCGGATGGGGTTCGGTGGCTGCCGCTCGATGACCTCCTCCCCCAATCCGACGTGCTTGTCGTCGCAATCGCCTTGACGGACGAAACCCAAGAACTGATTGACCGCTTTCGCTTCGACCTTTTGCCCCAGGGCGCTTTCATCGTCAACGTGGCCCGTGGTGCAGTTCTGGACGAGGCGGCCCTGATCGAGGGCCTGGCCGATGGACGGCTGGGGGGAGCGGCGTTGGACGTATTCGCCGAGGAGCCGCTCCCCGCCGACTCTCCTCTCAGGACCCTCGACAGAGTGATCCTCTCCCCGCACTCGTCCGCCAATACGCCCCAGACCCGTGCTCGACTTCTGACCGCCCTCCACGAGAACCTCTCCCGGATCGTCTCAGGTCAACCTGCGCTGTGGGTAGTGAACGGGATCTCGCCAACCGTCGTCCGCCGACGGTAAGCCCGGCCGACAATTTGCTGATCTCACCCAGCCCGAGTCTCGGGTTAGAACCTCGCTTGCACAGCGCTGCCCCCGTCAGAGCGCGGATCGGAGGCGGCCCGGTAGGTGCCGTTCTCGACCACGATGCACTGGGGGCGGGCGAACGAAGCGTGGTAGTGGTGGAGGCTCTGCTCGACGACCATCCCCCGAGTCCGCAGGGCATTCTGAACCCGCTGCGGCACCCTGGCCTCGCAAAAGACTTTTGGCCCTTCGCTGTGCAACCTGGGCGCCACCACGGCCTCTGTCGGCGACATTCCGTAGTCAAGTATGTTGACCAGGGTCTGCAAGACTCCGGACGTAACTGACCACCCACCCGGTGCTCCGAGTACCAGCCACGGCGACCCATCACGGAAGACGATTGTCGGAGCGAGTGCGCTGGCGCGGCGCCGACCCGGCACGTATGAGTTGGGGCGGCCGGGGCGAGGGTCCATCAGAGCCACACAATCGTTCCAGGTGAACCCGGTGCCCGGCACCACCACCCCGCTGCAACTGGTCAGCGTGTGGGTGAGGCTGACAGCATTTCCCAGCTCATCCACCACGCAGATGTGAGTGGTTCCCTCGGGCTGAGAAAGGTCACGCGAGTTTGGAAGACGACCCGAGCGCACGGCTTCGACGATCCCTTCGATGTGGCCATCTGAGAGCAGTTCTTCGACCGGCACTTCACCGTGGGCCGGGTCCTGAAGATGGCGGAACCTCGTCGTCGCAGCCCACGACATGACTGCCCCGAGGAGG
>Ga0224512_10003703_pt1 | contig 13332 bp, 9 predicted proteins | sample SF_May12_sed_USG_4_FD_169103 | JGI IMG/M metagenome (GOLD analysis project Ga0224512, IMG submission 169103) | Sediment microbial communities from San Francisco Bay, California, United States - SF_May12_sed_USGS_13 | ecosystem: Environmental > Aquatic > Marine > Sediment | place: USA: California...
CTGCTCGGCCAGTTGAGGCTGGTTAATGCGTCCGGTAACCAGGATGGATTGCCGTACATCGCGCTTAATGATGCCCGCCTGGGGTGCTGTATAGGCGTGATCAATGGCCATTGGCGGCACCACATGGACAGATCCCGCCAGACCCATCATGGAGCCGACAGTTACGCTCAGGTAGTCCAGTTCTTCTTCGTCGCTCAGGCGGCGGCATATATCCAGCCAGGCTGTCTGATCCAGGCCATCGGGCTCCAGCTCTTCAGCCGAGATGCGCATGCCGATGATGAATTTATTGCCAACCACCTGTCTGGTAGTAGCAATCATTTCTGAAACAATACGAAACCGGTTCTGCTTGGAACCACCAAACTCGTCCTTGCGAAAGTTGGTTTGCGGATTGAGGAACTGGGCAATTAACATCCCATGACTTGCGGTCAACTCCGCACCGTCAAGGCCTGCCTCCGCCATACGGCCGGCGGCAGCGGCAAAGGCGCTGATAATTTTCCTGACGTACCCGGTGGACATGACACGCGGCATACAGTGGAACCTGTGGTCAGGCACCATCGAAGGCGCGTGAGAGACAATTTGCATTCCTTCATGGGTGTAGGCGATGCGTCCGCCATGGTTGATCTGGCCAAAAACCTTGCATCCATGTTTGTGCACGGCATCGGCAACCATTCGATAGCCCGGAATACAGGCGTCTGTACTGGAGTCAATATAGTAACTGGCAGACACATCATCCGAGTAGGGACGTGAAGACTCGAGGATAATCAACCCCGCTCCGCCCCGAGCCCTGGCTTCGTGATAGGCGGCCATATCCTCGCCAGGTGACCCACTTCGGGCGAGAATCGTTTGATGGGCAGAGGAAAAAATGCGGTTGCGAAATTCATGATCGCGAATTTCGTGTGGGGTAAACAAATGACTAAATAACATGTCTATCCGTTTGAATTCGCAATTATTTCATCGAAAGAACGCTAGTTTGATGATGGCACTGGTGGCGTTCTGTAACAAGCGTCTGGGGTAAGAGCATATAAGGTCGGCTCAGGGCACGAAGCAGCCCTGGAAAATTCAGTCCTGAATATCGGTTGTGAGTCGTTTTGCGCCCGTCGCTCCAGACGTACTCCACCGACCGATCCCGCCGCCGAAGAAGCAGTCGGTCAGAGAGCCAAAAAAAATGTCCTGACAGGCGGGGATCGGCCAACTCCGGAAGTTCACGGATTCGACATTGGATGTGAAATGCTGTTTCAACGAATGACTGCTCTCGCTATTCTGCCGACTTTTATCCCACGAGAAAACTAACGTTTGAAAGACCATTACTCCCCACGTGATCGAGTTCTTCACCCACCTCAAACGCCAGATCTCTGGCAAGGTTGCTGGTAATCTGGGGCCACTGGAAACAACCGAACCCGCCAGGCGATGTTCGTGGCGCCACTAACCGGACATCGCCTTGTTGCCGGCTACTTGCCGATGGTGTGGTAGTTCTCGATCTTCGAGTAGGCTTCCTTATCGGCCCCGGAGTGACAGCGGAAACACGCGAATTCAAGGCTGATGGCGTCCTTCGCCGCTTTGCCATCCTCGGTAAACATGGTGTAGTCGACGGACGAGTCGATACGGAAGATATGCGTCCACACGTCGCCTTCGTAAGGTCCCGCGGCGATCGCTGATTTGGTTGCTTTGGCCATGTGACAATCCTGGCACCGCACCTTGGCTTTCTGCATCGCACTTCCTTGATATTCCTGTTTCTGAAGTACATGGCAGGTCTCGCAAACTTCGGTATTGCCCGGAGCGACCTTCATGCTCTGGGCCCGGGACACATGCGGCTGATGGCAGATGCCGCATGTAAGATCTTTATGGGAACCCCCGAGAATCTCGGGGTACTGTTCGTGGTGGCGGATGAAGCCTCCCTTGGCAATGACCGTTCCGGGGTCGGAACCGCGGGTATGGCAGGTACCACAGAGTTCTTTGGTATTATCCACGACAATATCGTTTTTTGTGGGGGTTTCTGCCGACGCATGCTTGGCACCAGGTCCGTGACAGGCCTCGCAGGTGATGTTGAAATGGGCAAAGTCCCCGACGATGCCTGGGATGCCGGCATCGGAGACACCTGGGAAGCCGCTCTCGTTGAAGACCTTCCCCTCCTTGCGGTATCCGGTTGTATGGCATGTGCCACAGCTAAACGGCTTTACCTCGTCTTTGTGATAGTTGCTCCAGGAGGCGTTCTGCCAATTGTACTGGTTGGCGCCGTTTTTGGTGAGGACATTGCCATCCAGGCCGACGAAGCGGGTCTTCCAGTGTTTGCTGGCGCCAACAATGAACAGGACGTTGTCCCAGTTGTACACGTCCTTATCATGACGCGGGAGGGGGAAGCCGCCGTTTTTGGCATCGACGGTAAGCCCGAACTTCCCGTTCAACGCGCTGATCGCCGGTGCGCTGCCGAGCTTGCGGCTATGGCCGTGGGCAAGCCAGTCGTCATAGGCTTCCTGATGGCATTCGCCGCAAACCTGTGGCCCCTCGGTGTATGCCTCGTCGCCGTTGAGCCCAGCTGCGCCGGCCGGATATGGGGTGAGTAATGTCATGAACAAGGCTAGGGCTCCCACGGCCAATGCAATAACAACGACCTTGGGCTGTGTTCGAAAGATGGGCTGTTCCATTTTAGTATCCCTTCATCTGTGGATGGAAGTATTTCCCGAGAAGGCAACGCGGTACTGGCAGAGTAACGTGCCATTCGACTAGATTAGTCAAAATTTAAATACTTTGGTCACTTGATGCACTCACCCATCGCGTGTCTAGATTCGGATTAGATCCGCTAATCCCGAAGCCGTCACTGATGACCGTCAATATTTCCGATATCTGGTCCCATCAATTTACGCTGCTCAATGAAAAATAATACTTCTTTGTCGGTTGCGACCAGGGTTTAGGTAGATCATTCAGCAGCGTTAGTATCTCCGAACGATTTCGCAAATTTCCACATGCAAGTTCGCCAATTGACTGCTATGGCGGGTCGACAGTACGCGTTCGAGCCCACCAAAGTCGAACTTCCACTTGTTAGGTGAGAGCCGACATTCAGAGAATCGGGATTGCGCCTCGCTGCTCCGATCTACGAAATTCCGATATGGGTCGTTTTGAGCCTGTCGCCCCAGACGTCCTCCACGGACCGGTTCCGCTGAGGCAGTCAGCCGGATAGCTGGAAAATCGATGTCATGACGGGCGGAGATCGGCCAGGAGCAGAAATTGCACGAGCCTGCGAGTTCACGCTCGAGACGTCGGGTGTATGATTCACAGCTGACATTCGTCACGGGAGGAACTTTTCATGAACGATGAAGAAAAGACTACCGGTGGATGTCTATGCGGGGCTGTTCGCTACGAGTCAACAAAGCCACCCATCTGGGTCGGCTACTGCCACTGCCGGATGTGCCAGAAAGCCTATGGGAATCTATTCGGTATATTCGCCGCGTTTTCAGTTGACACCCTGACATTGGATCTTGAATGCAGGCGGTCACTTTGACGGTGCCGCCGCACTTGGTGCACGTCTCGAGTGGATTTACCGCTGCACGGTGGGCCTGTCACTACGATCTGTCGGAATCTCACAGCGCTTGGCGTGATGACGCCTTTGACTGATCGTGTGTCAGCAACATCTGTCAACGAAAAGAGTGCTTGTGTTGATGTGGTCATATGCGTTCCGTCGAATTAACGACGGTGTAAACTTTTCAGGTCCTTATTGGTGTATATCAATACTAAATAGTAATCACGGAGATAAAGTCGCTGTGATTGAATTGTAACAACCATCGCTTGCTTGATTGCAATTCATAAATGGCGTAGTAACTTGATGTAATTTTACCTGATGGGAAACAACTATCATTTGTACTAAGTCGTCGTTGTTTGTTTGCGTTTATTTGACTTTAACAACCGTCGCGATGAATCTATGATACGATTTCAGTTGTTCTTAAAACCGCTGCTTTGATTAGAAGCTTATTGAAAATTGTTGTAAAAACTGAAGTAAGCTTGGTGTGGTCCTCTTGAGGTTTATTCGAACAACTGGAACAGTTCTCGACTCGGGAGTTGTTAAATGATTTATGATGTTTTTCGTACGTGACCAACGAAATTGTTTGTGATGGGATTGTTTCCGTCAATTAGAGTTATCAGATTATGGCCAAGACAGTAGTTCTAAAACCTACAGAAAAAACGGGCATCCCTTTTTTGCGCGGCATCCTGGCGCGTTCCTTGCAAAATGCTGGCGTCCCATTTGAGGACGCTTATCGGTTGGCATCGGATATTCGAAGGGAGCTGGATGATACCGAAGAAATCAGTACCACACATTTGCGTAAAACTGTGGTTCAACATTTGCGCAAGCTGTCGTATCCCGAGGCCACTGAACGCTACCAGACCAATGTCAAAGTACCGGCTCCGATCATGGTGCGTGGCGCAAACGGTGAATCACTGGCTTTTTCTCGCGGCAAAATGCAACAACGGTTGGAGTCTTGCTGTCTGTCGACGGAGGAAGCTTCGTATATCACCACGGTGGTTTACGATCGACTTTTGCAGATGGAAAAGTGGGAAATTCCATCCAGTCGTCTGGCGGAGCTGGCCTACGACTGTATTCAGCAGGAGATTGGCGACGATTGCTCGCGTCGATATCTCGTCTGGTTGGACTTCTTTAATAGCGGCCGTCCGTTGTTATTGTTGATAGGGGGTACTGCCGCATCGGGAAAAAGCACTGTCGCGACCGAGATGGCTAACCGGTTGGAGATCGTTCGCACGCAATCGACGGATATGTTGCGTCAGGTGATGCGGATGATGATACCCGAACGTTTGCTTCCAGTTCTGCACACCTCATCGTTCAATGCCTGGAAATCTATTTCCGGAGTGGGGCGTGAGCATATCAGCAAAGACAAATTACTCATAAACGGCTACTTACAGCAGGTGAATCTGATCGAGGTTGCGTGTCAGGCCGTGATTGAACGGGCGGTTCAGGAGCGAGCTTCTCTGGTGTTGGAGGGAGTGCATGTGTTGCCTTCGCTTCAGGAAAAAGTGTCAAAGGACTCCAATGCGATGGTGGTACCAATAATGCTCGGTGTATTGAAACGAAATCATCTCATAATGCATATAAAGGGCCGGGGCACGAGTACGCCGCAGCGGCGTAGTAAACGTTATTTGGACAACTTTGAAGACATTTGGCGATTACAGACTTATATTCTTTCAGAGGCTGACCGTAGCGGCACTCCTATCGTCATCAACCGCGACAAAGAGACAACTATACGCGAGTTAATGAGAATTGTTTCCGACAGTCTTTTGCAGCGCTTCGGGCGATCACCCAAAGAGGTGTTCAGGCAACTCGGTTCGCTATGAGCAAACTGACGTTACCGCCGCTTGGAGGATAGTCTGCTATGTTGTGGACGTCCAACATTAAGTATCGTGAGTTGCAAATTCTCACATCAAACCGTCGTTGATGCGCCGGATCTGTATTACTCACAGGGGAGCGGTTGATGTCACAAAATCGTAAGGGCGCAATAATCGTTATCGATGGACTGGGCGACCGCCCAGCACAGGTCTTGGATGGACTCACGCCACTCGAAGCAGCCGATACACAAGTGTTTGACAAGCTTGCGAGCGATGGAATTTGCGGGCTTGTCGATCCCTTTGTGCCTGGTATGCCGGTGAGTACCCACACCGGCACCAGTTTGCTAAAGGGATTGGCGCCTAAAGATGCTTACAAACTGTCACGTGGCCCCATAGAGGCAATCGGTATCGATCTGCCGATACAACCCGGCGATCTCACCATGCGCGGCAATTTTGCAACACTCGAACCTGCGAATGGCTGGTTTAAGGTGCTTGATCGTCGTGCCGGGAGGATTTCTTAAAAAACCGAAGAGCTTGTCGAGGGTTTGCATAATATTTCACTTGATCACGGTATCAGCGCCAGTTTGCACCCGGCTAGTCAGCATCGGGCGGTGTTGCGATTGTCCGGTAACCGGTTGTCCGCTGCTATAGCCGACACCGACCCCGGCGATGCTTCCACCCCTGGTGCTGAGGTGCGGTCTTGTTATGCAACCGATAATAACGACGCAGCAGTAAGAACTGCCAATGCAGCGAACCAGGCCATTAATAAAATATTTAAACGATTTAATGACCATCCGGTGAACGAACAGCGGCGAGCGCAGGGATTGATGCCCGCTACGGGCATCGTCACTCGTGGTGCCGGCATGTTGAACGAGGTGCATAACATGTTGCGCCACCTGTCCTTGAACGTGGCCGTGGTTGCGAGTGAGCGTACCGTCCTCGGCTTGTGTAAATTATTTCATTTTAAACCGGTCACCGACTCCAGATTTACCGCTATGCCCGATACGGATCTTGCGGCCAAGGTTAAGGCAGTGGATACCGCACTCGAAAACAGTGACATCGTGTATCTCCATATCAAGGGTACGGATGTTTACGGACACGACCGCGATCCGGTAGCTAAGAAAGAACTGATCGAACGCATCGATCAGGCCATGAGTCCTCTACTCGGGCGCGACATCGTTATCGGCGTATCGGCTGATCACTCTACCGATTCCACCCTGGGTCGTCATAGCGGTGATCCTGTTCCATCGTTAATCAATTCGTCTCATGGACGCAAGGATGAATGCAAGAACTTCGGTGAGTCGCAGTGCATGCGCGGCGGCATGGGCCGTATTGGGGCTAACGCATTCTTGTTAAGCATGCTGGATCACATGGGATGCTTGAATGACTATTCCCCGGCGGACAGCTTGTTTGTGCGTCGTGGTTAACTTGTGAAATTTCAGATGGTTTGATTAGGCGTATATGAGTAAGAAAAAAAGCACAATGGAAAAGGGAGTATGGCGAGCCGCGCTGACCGACACGATCTGTACCAACGCTCAGTACAATGCGTTGAAGCGGAGTGCGATATGATCGAAGATACCTTTCGCAAGATCCGAAAAAGGCGCGGGTGGGCATTACGAAAGCCAATACCATCATCTATCGTGCCAGCGAGAGTGACTGCGGGCACTGTTCGATGAAAGCGCAGTGCTGCCCGACGGTTCCGGCACGTAAGATCCATCGATCCGTACACGAAGACGCGCGAGACCTGGCTCGAGGGCTCGCGAAGACCAAAGCTTACGCGCAATCACGCAAAGACCGTAAGAAGGTCGAAATGTTGTTCGCGCATATGAAGCGGATACTTAAAGTCGATCGACTACGATTAAGAGGAATCACCAGCGTTCGTGACGAGTTTTTGCTCATGGCGATTGCGCAAAACTTGAGACGAATGGCGCAATGGTTAGGGACGGATCCCGCCGGAACGCTCGCTGAAGCGGTATCGTGACCGAAATCAAACGTATGAACACGAAAACGAACGAATAACCAATCAAAAATCCGGCATCAGCCGGAGCAAAGACCACCCACTCAAAAAAGTGAAGGTAAAATCGCTCGCTTCAATGTCGAGTATTTCAACGGAATAGGCTAGATCCAGTCGTTCGGAGTTGCAGTGGACGAACTGGTCAGATCCTGTAGAGCTGCCATTCGCGCTATTGCGGTGACCGGCCGGCCCCGCCCCTAACGGCCTGAGCATGGGATATCCCGGAGAGAGTAATACAAGCGCCACGCTGGGAGTTCGGCGATGGAAGCCAGGGTACGTTAGACTCCACGGGACTACCTAGCACAGCACGCAAGATTACCGTAAGGAACCCCATGGCAACCCGCTCCAAACTTGCAGTAATCCTGCACGCTGACGTCGCAGGCTCGACTGAGCTTGTATAGAAGGACGAGCATGTTTCTCACCAAAGAATGCAAGACGCGTTCCGGCGGTTCTCCGAGACCATCTCTGCCTATGGAGGCACCGCGCATGAGCTTCGCGGGGATGCACTCGTAGCGGAATTTGACCGGGCTTCGGACTCCGTCTCCTCCGTATTAGCATTCCAGGCCGACAATGCGGTCATAAACAGTGTGGTCGTGGACGAAATCAAGCTCATCCTCCGCATCGGGATAAGTTTAGGTGAGGTGATTATCGCGGATGCCACGTTAACGGGTGCCGGGGTTGTTTTGGCGCAGCGGCTAGAACAACTTGCGGAGCCCGGCGGTGTCGTTGTTCAAGGCGCCGCCCAAGAGACAATCCCGCGCCGTCTCCCCTTCGAGTACGAGTTCCTCGGAGAGCAGCAGCTCAAGGGATTCGATGAGCTCGTGCGAGCCTACAGAGTCAGGCTGGCCTTGAACTCTGCAGTGCCCGCGCCCCAACCTCGGACCGAAGGTGCGCCCGCGGCGACGTCACGTGCGCCTCTCCAGTCCACGGAGTCTTCCATCGCCGTATTGCCTTTCGAGAATATGAGCGGGGATCCGGAGCAGGAATACTTCTCCGACCGCATCAGCGGGGACATCATCACAACCCTCAGCCGGATCCGGCAGTTGGTCGTCATCGCACGCAATACGACGTTCACCTACAAGAGTCAGGCAGTCAACGTTAAGGCGGTCGCGCAGGAGTTGGGTGTTCGCTATGTGCTCGAAGGGAGCGTTCGCAAAGCCGGCAACCGTGTCCGCATTACAGCGCGGCTCATCGACGGTTCGACCGGCAATCATTTGTGGGCCGAAAAATACGACCGAGAGCTGGAGGACATCTTCGCGGTCAAGGACGTAATTACCTTGACCGTCGTCGCCTCAATTGAGTCGGAACTCGACCGCGCCGAGCAAGAACGAGCGTTGCGAATGAATCCGGAGAGCATGGACGCGTGGGATTTTCTACGGCAGGGCCATTGGCACTTATACAAGTTCAATGCGGAGTCTCTCAAAAATGCCGACGAGTGTCTCAAACGCACCCTTGAGTTGGATCCGCAATTCGGCAGAGCCTTCACCGCAATGGCGACGTCAAACCTGATTTCTTACCTCCTAGGCTTCTCGAGGGATCCCGAAGAGCGGCTCGGGGCAGCGTTCGACCTCTCAAAGAAGGCAATTGAGACCGATGACAAGGATGCGCTCGCCCAGTCGATTCTCGGCATTGTTCTACTTTTTCGTGGCGAGCATTCAACTGTTGCCGAAGCATTGAAGAAAGCCTTGAGCATCAACCCGAGCTTCGCGCGAGCGCATCATTGGTTGGGTTTTGTTTATGCCTTTGATCATCGTGAAACTGATGCGATTTCGCAACAAGATATAGCCATGCGACTGAGCCCGAATGATCCATTTTTGTGGCGATTCATGAACGTGAAGGCCTATGCCTATTTCAATTTGGGCCAATACGAGAAGGCCTGCGACTGGGCGCGAAGAGCAACTTCACAGAAGAACGCCGCGTTCACCTCACAGCTAACGCTCGCGGCGAGTCAGGCGCAAATTGGACGCATCGGCGCGGCGCAGAAAACCGTGACTAAACTGCTTCAACTAGCTCCTGGTTTCACAATTAGCAGAATGAAAACGATTCTGCCATTCAAGAGTGACGAAGTCGTCGATCTGTGGGTCGGAGGGCTTCGCAAAGCCGGACTTCCGGAAAGTTAGCGGTGGCAATATGGCGTCGGCTTCTGGCTAACTAGCGACGGCTTGGTCCAGACGCTATCCATTTTCATATGTTCTCCTGTTTGCGTGTTTCACTTGTCCTAGATCACAGGCGAGTGTTGCATTCTTTCCCACACGGCATCGATCATTTTCACCGACCCGAGATGTGACTGGAGTGCATCACCTTTTCGGCATACTGGCTCGAACAATAGCCAGCGTCTGCCACAATCGATCTACCGTCTCAGTTCGCAAATCGTCTATACCGTGGGTCGGACAACGTGGCATGGTCTGCATCATTCCATGGATTTTCGGTGTAGCCGCAGCGCTATTTCGGTTCGCGAATTGTCTTTGTGCGATCAGCGGCCACTGATTATTGTTTTAGGGCTATGTACTTAGGTAATTGCATTTCGGAGATTTGTAATTTCAAGTTGATACAGGTCGACGCTGGCAGCCATGTTCCTTGGGTAGAAACTCTACTACCTAAATTCAAGCGCTGATGCTGTAATACGACTAGGGCGCGAAGCAGGATTCTGCTATACGTGCCAGACTGCCTGCCGTTAGGTAAATGCCATTATACTGTGATGGAGCATTGCGAGTCGTTGGAAACAAAAAACACGTCGGAACCACAATCGGATGTCGCACAACGCCTTCTGGAATTGGTGCGGAGCCTAGTTACCGAACTTCATCCCGGTCGCAGTGCGGATAGTGTCGAATTCGAAAGTGTACTCGATCGCGACCTGGGTATAGACAGTCTCGGCCGGGTGGAATTGGTGATGCGGGTCGAGCGTGCGTTTGATGTGCGATTGCCCGAACACACATTCGCAACCGTCGAGACTGCGGGTGACTTACTGCGGGCGATTCAAAATTCCACGCCGTATACGATAGCATCGCCCACCGCTGCGGTTGAGATGGCACGCGGCAGTGCATCTTCCCCGCGGCACGGACGTACGTTGGTTGATATGCTGAACTGGCATGTGGAACGGCACGCCGACCGCCCGCATATTCGATTACATCAAAGTGACCGGGACGATCAGATCGTCACCTATGGTGATTTGCATGCACGTGCGTGTAAATCGGCGGCTGCGTTACAGTCATTGGGCGTTGAACCCGGTGACCGCGTGGCCATCATGCTGCCAACCTGTATTTCCTATTTTGATTCCTTTTATGGGGTGGTCTTAGCGGGCGCGATACCCGCGCCCATTTATCCACCGGTGCGCCGAAGTCAGTTAGAAGACCATCTGGCACGGCAAAGTACCATCTTGAATAACTGTCAACCAAAAGTACTTATTACTGTGGATGAGGCCAAGTCACTGGCGCATCTGCTCCAAGCACAGGTGCCGGTGTTGCGTCGAGTCGTTACACCACAGGAGTTGTTACAAATCGATGCCAATTATCAGTCGCCCGCCGTGCGCGAAGAGGATATCGCGTTTTTACAATACACATCAGGCAGCACAGGAAATCCAAAGGGTGTAGTGCTCACACACCGCAACCTGTTGGCCAATATTCGTGCCGATGGCGAGCACATCAAGGCAAACGATCAGGATGTATTTGTCAGTTGGTTGCCGCTTTATCACGACATGGGCCTGATCGGTGCCTGGTTGGGCAGTCTTTACTTCGCGATCCCGTTGGTGTGCATGTCACCGTTAACATTTCTCAGCCGACCGCAACGCTGGCTTTGGGCTATCCATCGTTATCGCGGTAGCTTATCGGCGGCGCCTAACTTCGCTTACGAATTATGCCTGACAAAGATCAGAGACAAGGACATCGAAGGCTTGAATTTGAGTTCTTGGCGCGTTGCATTCAATGGCGCGGAAGCTGTCAGTGCTCAAACTATAGAGCGGTTTACGCAACGGTTTGCCCCAGCCGGGTTTCGTCCACAGACAATGTATCCGGTCTATGGCCTGGCGGAATGTACGGTGGGGCTGGCGTTCCCGCCACTTGGCCGACCCCCGGTTATCGATCGTGTTCAGCGCGATGTTTTGATGGAGCAGGGCCAAGCAATTCCGGCGGATGACGGTGATCAAGGGGCCGTGCGTATCGTCGCAAGCGGGCAACCGCTCCGTGGCCATGAAATTCGGATCGTTGACGATCAACACCGCGAATTGCCGGAGAGGCAAGTGGGGCACCTGCAATTTCGCGGCCCTTCCACGACTAGCGGTTACTATCGCCAGGCGCAAGTGACCCAAGCATTGTTTCACGATGGGTGGCTCGGCTCTGGCGATCGTGCCTATATGGTAGGCGGCGATGTATTTATCACTGGACGTCAAAAGGATCTTATTATTCGGGCCGGCCGCAACATCTACCCGGAAGAGATCGAAGAAGCGTTAAGTCATATCGATGGTGTGCGTATGGGTCGCGTCGCGGTATTCGGCAGTAACGATCCTGATTCGGGAACAGAGCGTCTGATTGTAGTGGCGGAGACGAGAACGACCGATGATGCAGAAAAGCAAACATTGCACGAGAAGATTGCGGCGTTGACGACTGATCTAGCCGGCACGCCGCCCGATGAAGTTGTGCTGGCACCGGCAGGAACGGTGCTTAAAACGTCCAGCGGTAAACTGCGGCGCAGCGATTGCCGAACTCTGTATGAGGAAAATGCGATCGGCAAACCGCGACCCGCGGTGTCGTGGCAATTGATGCGATTGGTTTTACGAGGGCTGAAACCACAAATGTCGCGTCTAAAGAATATCGCCGCAGACTACATGTATGCCGCATGGTGTTGGTCGAGTTTTGTTGTCTTGGCGGGTGTTACTTGGTTGATATGGCATGTTTTACCGACCCACCAATGGCGTTGGGGCTTCATGCACAATACCGTGCGCCTATTAGCCTGGATATCGGGTACACCGTTGCTCATCGATGGGCGTGAAAACCTGCTCACGGACCGTCCCTGCGTGTACGTGGCCAACCATGCCAGTTATCTGGACGGTTATGTATTGATTGGCTCGTTATCGGCGCCGTTTCGTTTTGTTGCCAAGGCCGATTTAAGACAAAAGCCCGTGGTTTATCGATTCTTGAAACGCATCGGCACTCTGTTTGTCGAACGGATGGATGCGCAACAAGCCGCCGAAGATGCGAAGCAAATAGCGATAGCGGCCGATGATAAACGGGCAATAGCGTTTTTCCCGGAGGGGACGTTTCGGCGCATGCCTGGCCTATTGCCATTTCATATGGGTGCGTTCGTTACTGCAGTTGAAATCAATGCGCCCGTCATCCCGATCGCAATTCGCGGGACTCGTTACATTCTGCGCGGCGATTCCTGGTTTCCGCGGCGGGGGCGTGTTTCGGTCAGTATCGGCGAACCGATATATCCCGATGCAGCATCTGATAGCCACGATGCGCGATGGATGAGTGCTCTGACGCTACGGGATCAGGCGCGGCAGTACCTATTGCAACATACGCGGGAACCCGATCTGATAATTTGATGACCGTTTCGCCGAAGCGCTAGTGGCGGCTCGAACCCACGTCCCTTGACGTGTATCAATACGGGCAAATCCGCGAATTATTATTGTGATCGTATCGATACATCTGTTGGTCGGCGAAATCGGCGGCAATGATTAATGCTCTGGACTAATATCTAAGGTGGCCACTAAGCAATCACAGACTATAGGGATTCGCGTCGTTTAGCCCGATTAAGAGGCGATGAGACAAATTCGACTCATCATATATTTGTTACTTGTCGGGTTACCGTCGGCCTGGCTTTTTGCAGACAGTGACTCGGGAGAGTCCAGCGCGATTGTACTAACTATCGACGGTCCAATTGGTCCGGCAACCAGCGACTATGTGCGGCGCGGTATTACCGATGCGCAGGAATCGAATGCTGAGATAGTCATTTTGCAAATGGATACTCCCGGCGGTTTGGATACCGCAATGCGC
>Ga0224512_10003705_pt1 | contig 13329 bp, 9 predicted proteins | sample SF_May12_sed_USG_4_FD_169103 | JGI IMG/M metagenome (GOLD analysis project Ga0224512, IMG submission 169103) | Sediment microbial communities from San Francisco Bay, California, United States - SF_May12_sed_USGS_13 | ecosystem: Environmental > Aquatic > Marine > Sediment | place: USA: California...
TTCGCTTCGGGATGCCGATCGCAAAAAAAAACAAGGATCGCCGCGGATTCGAACAGCGTCGCTCCATCGGGCGTCGCGAGCATGGGAATCAGCCCGTTCGGGTTGATCCGAAGATATTCGGGCGAACGGTGCTGCCCTGCTTTGGCATCCACCAGTTTCAGTTCGTAATCCGCGCCGATTTCCTCCAGCACCGCCATCGGCGCCTGCGAGGCCGTCCGGGGACACCAGTAGAGCCTGTACATGCGCCTCCCTCCCCTGCGATCAGTCGTACCGTGCGATCTCGACGAGATTGCCGTCGGGATCGCGCAGATAGACGGAGGTCATCGGCCCAATCGCGCCGGTCCGCGCCACCGGCCCTTCGATGATCGCGATGCCGGCCGCCTTGAGGTCGGCGACGACCAAATCGATCGGCGCCGCGGTGATGAAACACAGGTCGCCCGACCCCGGTGTCGGCCGCGCCGCCTTGGGCTCGAACCCGGCCCCGGCCCGGTGCAGGTTGATCTTCTGCCGCCCGAAGGCCAGAGCGACGCGGGGGTCCGGCCCGAACGCCATGCGCTTCATGCCGAGTGCGCGCTCATAGAAATCGCACGTCGCGTCGATGTCGGCGACGGTCAGGACCAGATGGTCGATGCGGTCGATCGTAACCATGCGTCTACTCCGCGGTCTCCCGCGCCACCCAGTCGAGATATTCGGGGTTTCCGTCGACGACCGGCAGGGCAATGATGCCGGGACACTCGTAGCTGTGCAGGTGGCGCACCCGTGCGATCACCGCGGCAACCAGATCGCTGCGCGTCTTGATGACCAGCTGCGCCTCGTCGCGCTGCCGGACCGCCCCGCCCCACCGGTAGACCGACGAGATCCGGTCGATTACGTTGGCACTGGCGGCCAGCCGGGACTCGACCAGATCCCGGCCGATCCGCTGGGCCTCGGCCGCCTCGCCCGTGTTCACAATGATGATGCTGATCGACACGGCGCGCGTCCCTGCCGGTGGGAAGTGATCGGTCTCCGCTTGGCCTCGCGGCGTATCTAGCCTACCATGTCCGTACGGCAAAGAAATGAGGAACAGGACCGCCATGCCCATGAAACCTCAACTCGCCGTGGACAACACGGGGAAGGCTTCCGGGAATACCGCCAGTCGCGGCGTGCGGCCGACGGCCATACAACTTGCCTGGCTTCGCCGCGGCCTCGACCAGCCCGGCGGCAAGTTGCCTCTGTTCGATTCCGACGGCCGCCGGGTGAGCAAGCGCACCGTGAAGTCCTGTATCACACAGGGCTGGGCCGCGCCGTGGTTCGACAATCCGATCAAGCCGGACTGGCTGGTCTGCAAGCTGACCGCGGACGGCCGTGCCATAGCGGTGCGCTAGCGCATTTCAAAATTGCCTGGGTTGGCGCTTGCGGCAACGGCGCGACCTCATACTTCGAGACGGCGCTTCGCGCCTCCTCAGCATGAGGACACAAACAGTGGAGCCTCATGCTGACGAGGGCCGCTGGCCCGTCTCGAAGGGTGAGGTCGCGCCATGCCGGTGCCGAACAATCTTGAAGTGCACCAGGGAAAGTCGGCGCGGAACCGGCTATCGCAGCAGCACCTCTGCACGCGCGATTCGGCCGTCCGCATCGATCACGGTGATCTGCACGAACCCCTCGCCATCGGGCTGCCATCCGGCGCGCCGGCGATGCGGCGGCGCGGCCACCGGGCTGCCGTTGACGAGCCAGCGAAACGGCTTGCGCCCGCCTTCCGCGACAAGCGGCAGGGAGGGGTCGCCACCACCCCGGTCGAGTTGGACTTCCGAGCCGTCCGGCGGGAACGCCACGATCAGCGGATGCACCAGTGCACGCGCAACGGAGGCTGGCGCCGCGGTGTTTCCCGCAAGGCGCTGCAGTCGCACCGGGAGCTCCGAAGTCGCGACATCGATGGCGTCCTCCGGCCGTGCCGGATTGGCCGGCCCGCTTCCGTCCGGCAGCAGGCCGAAGACCTTGAACAGGACCGGCGCCGCGGTGGCTCGCCCGTAACGGTCGGGGCTTGGCGTGCCGTCCGGCCGCCCGATCCAGACACCGACGGTGTGGCGACGGTCGTAGCCGACCGCCCAGGCATCCCGGTAACCGTAGGATGTGCCGGTCTTGTACGCGATCCGGCGGTTGTCGCGCGTCGCTCCGGGGTCGACGAAGTTGACCGGCGGCGGCGCCGCCTCGAGGATCCGCGTCACGTACCAGGCGGCGGCCGCTCCGAACAGCCGCGCCTCCGGCCTCTCCGGTCCGTCGGCTGGCCGGTCCACGACCGGCGACAGCGGCGTCAGTGCGCCGTTGTTGGCCAGCCCGGTATAAAGCGTCGCAAGATCCAGGAGCGACAGCCCGACACCGCCCAACGCCAGCGGCAGCCCCGGTTCGCCGCGGCCACCATAGCGCAGGGCGACACCGGCGCCGCGCAGCCGCGCATCGAACCGGCGCGCGCCCACCGCGTCCAGCACCGCCACCGCCGGCACGTTGAGCGACTGCTGCAGCGCCTCGCGGATGGTCACCTCGCCGCGGTAGACGTTGTGGAAGTTCTCCGGCTGGTAGCCGCCGAACCGCGTCGGGATGTCGGTGACGACGGTCTCCGGATGCACCAGCATGTCGTCGAACGCCATGCCGTAAATGAACGGCTTGAGGGTCGAGCCCGGCGAGCGGATCGCCTGCGCCATGTCGATCTGGCCGTAACGCGGCTCGTCGAAGAAATCGGCGGAACCGGCATAGGCGCGGATCGTCCGCGAATCATTGTCCACCACCAGCACGGCGACGCCCGCGTCCCGGTCGAGCCGCACCTGTTCGCCGCGAAGCAGTTGCTCCAGCGCCGCCTGCAACTCGCCGTCCACGGTGGTCCTGTGCACGTGCGTGTCGGGGCGCGCAACCACCAGGCTGCGCGCCAAATGCGGCGCATGGAACGGCATCGCGAGGCGGCGGCCCGGGACCGGCTCGCGTTTCGCCTCGAGAACCGAGTCCCCGTCCAGCACGCCGCGGCGCAGCATCACGTCGAGGACCTTGTCGCGGGCCTGCCGTGCGCGCCCCGGATAGCGGTCGGGCCGCAGCAGTTCCGGCGCCTGGGGCAATGCGACGAGCAGCGCCGCCTCGGACGGCGCGAGATGGCGCGGCTCCTTGCCGAACCAGGCCAGCGAGGCGGCACGGATCCCTTCCAGGTTCCCGCCATAGGGCGTCAGCGTCAGGTAGAAATTCAGAATGTCGCCCTTGGAATAGCGCGCCTCCAGCTGGATCGCCCGCATCGTTTCGGCAAGCTTGGAACCGATCGTGCGCGGCCGCGGTTCGAGCAGGCGGGCGGTCTGCATGCTGATGGTCGAGGCGCCCGAGACGATCCGGCGGTGCCGCAGCATCTGCGCGGTCGCCCGCACCACGGCGAGCGGATCGACGCCGGAATGATGCCGATACCTGCGGTCTTCGAAGGCGAACAGCATTTCGAGAAACAGCGGATCGACAACCTCTGCCGATACCGGAAGCCGCCACGCCCCGGAGTCCGCGGTAAAGGCCCGCAGCACCCGGCCTTCGGAATCGACGACCAGCGTAGAGACGTCGTCGAGGCGCCCCATATCCGGTGGAAACAGCCGGTCGGCTACGATGGCGAGAACAGCCAGAAGCGCCGTCCCGGCAAAGCCGGCGCGGAGCGCCGAACGCCAACGCCGCGGGCGATTCATCCGCGGGTTTCCGCCCGTTACTGCGCCGACCGGATCGTCACCTTGCCCATCCGGCTGCGCGCGAAGTAGACCGGTTCGTACATGTCCTCGACATAGATCGCCGGCAGCTTGTAGGTACCCGGCGAAACCGCCCGCACCGTATAGGCCAGCCGGAACGAGCGGTCATCCCAGCGGTTGAACTGCAGCGCGGCGACGTACCGGTCGTCCCGCAATTCGGTATGGCGGGTTTCGGTGAGTTCGCCCAGCCAGCTCATCTCCTCGGTATTTCGCCCGCCTTCGAGGCTGGCATTATCAAGCTCGAAACCCGCCGGCAGAAGATCGACCACCATCGCCTGGTAATCGCGCTTCAGGGTGCCCTCGCCGCTGATCACCGCCACCAGCGTATCGCCCTGGCGGACGCGGTCGAGATTCACCTGTTTGCCGTCCAGCGTATAAAACGCGCGGACAATCGCGAATCCCTCGCGCTCGGCCGGCAAGTCGTCACGCGGAACGCCGCTGTAGGTGATGCCCTGCCACAGCGCCTTGTCGCCCCGGTTCGCCAATGAGACGCCGGCCGCCAGTTCGGCTTCATCGAAATGGAGATAAACCGTGCCCTCGTTGTCGGGCAGGCGCAGCCCGTTCACCGAGCTCTTCACTGCGCCCGACGATCCGAGCTCGCGCGCGGCGAGGACGAGCCAGGCCTTTTCCTGTGTGCTCATGTAACGGGTTCGCGTGGTGCGTTCGGCCAGCTCCTTGGCGTAATTCGGCCAGTCACCCTGATTGATGCCGCTGAGGCTGGCGAGATACACCGTGCCTGCCATATCGCGCAGGCTGGTGCCGTAGTCCCAGAACCACCACTGGTCCCAGAACCGTTTCTTTCTGTCCCACACGCTGGTGGCGGACGCGAATGCGGCCTCCGCCCGCCTCCGGTCGCCGGTGCTGGCGAGCGCCGCGCCCAGCTGCGCGCGGCCCAGCGCCGTCGGTATCCGGTTCAGATAGACGTCGTGAACGTACCGCAAGTCCCGGGTGCGCACGACGCCGGCCCGCGCCAGCACATGCAGCCCGTAGACCCGCGCCGGCAGATTCGCGTTGCTGTAGTCCGCCGCGTTGGCTTGCCCTTGCAGCCATGCCAGGCCGCGCTTGTAGGGATATTCGGGCACCGGATAGCCGAGTTCCTTCGCCTGGGTCAGGAAATCCATGACATAGGCCGTCAGCCATTCCTCGCGGGGGCTGTTCGGGCTCCACAGCCCGAACGAGCCGTCCGAGCGCTGCATCGTCAGCACGCGCCGCACCGCGCCCTGGACCTTGTTGCGCAGGGCAATCGCATCCTCCGCGATCCCGAGCGACGCGGCCACCTCCGCGACATAGAGAAGCGGCAGCGCCCGGCTCGTCGTCTGCTCGGCACAGCCGTACGGGTAGCGGTCCAGAGACTTCAGCAGTTCGGCGAGCCCCAGATCGGGACGATTGCCGAGCGTGACCAGGGCCTCGCCGGTTCCCGGAACGAAGTCGGCGAGAATGTCGGCCGTGAGCTCATGCCTCTGGCTGGGCTGCAGCCGCGACGTCATGCGTCGGGTCACCATTGTCTGCGCCGGCCTGACCGCGATCTCCCAGTCGCGTTCCAGGCGCAGCCCGTTCGGTCCTTCGATGACCAGCGATATCGCGCCGACGCCGGCCTCCCCGCCGTGCAGGGAAAACGCGAGATCCTTGCGCGCGTCGCTGTCGAGATCGGTGGCCACGCCGGCCCCGCCCTTCACGTCCACGGCGCCTTCGGCATCGAACGAGATGTTGTAGGCGCCTGCCGGCCCGTCGACATTGTGTACGGTCACGGTGACTGCGCTCTCGTCACCGGGTGCAAGGAACCGCGGCAGGGTCACCTGGCTGACCACCGGGTCGCGCACGATGATCTTCGAATCGGCCGACCCGACCTTGTCAACGCTCCAGGCCACGGCCATGAGCCGCAGCTGACCGTTGAAGTCGGGAACATCGAGCGGCACGGTCACGCGCCCGCCCGCGCCCACCTTCACGATACCGGAGAACAGCGAGACGGTCTTCACGCTGCTGGCGTCGAGCCCGCCGAGATGGCGGCCCTCCGCCGCCTCGTCACCGCCCTGCCGGATGCGGGCCGGCGTGCCCTCGGCGCTCTCGATCAGGTGGCCGTACCCGTCGCGCAGCGCAACGCCGAGATGCCGCTTGCCGAAATACCAGTCGGCGGGGCTGGGCGTCTCGAACCGCGTGAGCTGCAGAATACCCTGGTCGACCGCGGCCACGGTCACGAACGCCGCCTCGCCGCTGTCCAGCCCGGCAACCGCCAGCTTCACGTCGAGCGTCCGGCGCGGCGTGATGCGTTCCGGCGTTTCGATCGCAACCTCGAGGGTCCGCGCCGAGTAATCGCGGGCCAGCCAGGCGAGCCCGATGGCCCGCGACGGGCGGTGCGGGGCGTCGGCCTCGGCGGTGCGGAACACCGTCGCGGTCACGTAGGCGCCGGCATCCCATTCCTTGCGGACCGGAAGCTCGACCACCAGCCCCTCGCGCGGGACGTCGAGGTTGCGGGTCTCGTAAACGCGGCTGCCCGCGACGGTCATCAGCACCCGCCCGGCGAAAGGCGGCTTGATGAAGACCCGCGCAGTCTCGCCGACCCGGTACCTTTCCTTGTCCAGCGTCACCTCGAGCTTGTCGGGCCGGTCGGCGGACGACACCGAGGAAAACCAGCCGACCCGGAACCGCACGCTGGTCGCGGCGCCGGTCTGCGGATCGCTGACCTCGAGCCGGTAGCGGCCCCAGTCCTTCTGGAACTCGAGGCCTGCCGGCGCATTGGCCGCCACCGACAGATCCCCGGAATCGAAGGGGGAATCCTCGATAATCACGCGATACCGCCAGGACCGGTCTTCGACATACCAGTGATAGCGGTGCTGCTCGTAGAACAGTTCATACTTCAGGCCTGCGGCGGCGACCGGGCTGCCGTCGTCGTCCAGCGCAACGATGTCGAAATTGGCCGCCTGCCCTTCCTCGAGCCAGCCGTCGCCGAAACGCGGCTTGATGCCGATCACCGGCCGGCCCGTCCTGACCGGCAGGCTGGCGGTGCGCGAGACCGCCCGGCCGCCGCTCTCGGATACCGACACGCGGACCGTCGCCTTGAGCGGCCGCGTGCTGTCCGGCGCCTCGTCCAGGTAGACCGGCACCGACACACGGCCGTCGCCGTCGGTCTTCGCCGGATCGAGGGTTTCGCGCCGCGGGCGCCATTCTTCCTGGACAAGGCCGAATCTGTAGCCCTTGAATTCGGGATACGGATTCGAATCCTGCATGAGGACGAACTCGCTCGTCACGTTGAGGCCGGCACCCGGTGCGCCATAGAGGAACCGCGCGTTCACGTCGACCGCGTTCTCCTGTGCCGGCGCCAGATACGGACTGCGGGCCTCCAGCGAGACCTCCATGCGTTCGGGCACGAAGTCCTCGACCTGGAAGGTCGCGATCCCGACCGGCGCCGCCTTTGGGTCAAGCACCGCCTGCACCGACCATTGGCCGGTCCGCGCGGAGCGGGACAGGGGCAGCGCAAAATGGTATCCGCCGGCAGCCGGATCACCGGTCAGGTCGACAATGTTGTGCTGGGTGCCGTCGGGCTTCAGGATGCGGAGCTTCACGGGCAGCTCGGACAGCGCGGCGGCGCTGTCGTCACGCGCCAGCACCACCACGTTCACGGTCTCGCCCGGACGGTAGACGCCGCGGTCGGTATAGATGAACGCGTCGACCGGTCCTGGTCCGGGACGCCCGCCGACGCCGCGGTCGGTCAAATCGAAGGCGGGTTTCGTCAGATCGAGGAAGTTGAACGCCCCGGACGGGGCAAACGCCATCACGGCGCCCGGCCGGGCGCCGCCGCCGCCGCGCAGCAGGCCGGGGGCGAATCGCGCCATGCCCTCTGCATCCGTGGTCGCGGATCCGAGAACCGTATTGTTGCGCGAGACCAGGCGGACCTTGTGACCGGCCAGCGGGGCCGCGTCCTGCAGCGAACGCAGGAAGACGTGCATCCCGTCCCGGCCCGAGATCGTCCCGACCCCGATATCGGTCACGATCATCCACTGGGTCGCTTCGTAATAGACGTAACCCTGGCGTTCCTCGCGGGGGATCGCCATAACGACGTAGATTCCGGGTTCCGGTTTGGCGAGGATTTCGCCGACCGGGATCGCGCTCTCGACACGCTTGTTCCGGACCATGTCGAAGGTGACGGTTCCTTCCCAGACCAGCTCGCCGTCGAGCTCGGCAACCCGGCTCACATCCCACTGGGACATCAGCGAACTGATGCTGCCCTTGTTGATCTCGCCGATCAGGTTGCGGTCGTTGATCCGCAGGATCTTCAGGTCCGCTTCCCGGACGTTGACCGCGTCGATCGGCAGGGCGCGCTCGCCCTGGCTCGGCAGCACGTAGGCGGCGCCCTTGAAATTCACGCTTGGCTTGCGGTCCGGTATCGCGATGTTGAAGCGCTCGGTGTCGGCCGTCTTCAGCCCGTCGCCGGCAGGCAGCCCGGCGAGCAGGGTCGTGGCATAGACCTTGCCATGTTCGAATCCCGAGACGCACAGCCGCGTCCCGCGGGCCGACACCTCGGCCTGGAGTTCCGGCTCGAACCGCAGATAATCGTCGTAGCGGACGGCTCCCCGTTCCGCCAGTTTGCGCGTGAACACGAAACAGGCACGGGGCGAATCGGTCTCCGCCTCGATATCGACGTTGGTGAAACGCATCACGTCCCGCGCGGCATTGCCCGCGACCGGAGCGAAAATCAGCAACGCGGAACAGGCAAGAAGGACACGGCGGACAACAGTCATGGCAGACCCCCAATTCAGCGCAACCCGCATGTGAGTGCCCGAAACGGGTCGGCAGCGGAAACATTCACGGGAAAGCCGGCGATATCGTGGCAGGTTTGAGCCCATGTCCGGGATTTGGGCTTCGCCGGTCCCCCGCCGGGCCCACAATACCGATCCGCAAGCTAAGGGAAGGTTAACCACGGTTGCGAACGTGGTCGTGTTTTGCGCGCAGCAGCCGTGACGTCCGATCGCGTGCCGCCGCGTGTCGACTCTGCAGGGTCTGGCGCTTTTGGCTGTTTCGGATGGGCGGCCGATCGCCTATGTTCGGGTGCGTGGCTGAATACGCAGCACGTGCATGAGGCGCCGCCGTGATATGACAGAACCGCTTCCCGGGTCGCTGAAAAAGACGCAGGAGCTTCTGCGGCGCGGCGATTACGTCGCCGACCGCAGCCTTGCGACCGCACTCTACCTGGCCTTGAGCCTGGGCCGGCCGCTTTTCCTTGAGGGCGAGGCGGGTGTCGGCAAGACGGAAATCGCCAAGGTCCTGGCGCGAACTCTCGGCCGCAGGCTTCTTCGCCTGCAATGCTACGAGGGGCTGGACGTTTCTTCGGCGGTCTACGAGTGGGACTATCCGCGCCAGATGATCGAGATCCGCCTCGCCGAAGCGGCCGGTGATCGCGATCGCGATACGCTGACCGAGGACATCTTTTCAGAGCGCTTCCTCGTCAAGCGACCACTCCTGCAGGCGCTTGAACCCCACGTCGATGGCCCGCCGGTGCTGCTGATCGACGAGATCGACCGCACCGATGAGCCCTTCGAGGCGTATCTGCTGGAGGTCCTGTCGGATTTTCAGATCACCATCCCGGAGATCGGCACGATCAAGGCAGAGCAGCGCCCGGTCGTCATCATCACGTCCAACAGGACCCGGGAAATCCACGATGCGCTGAAGCGCCGCTGTTTCTATTACTGGGTGGATTATCCGGACGCCGAGCGTGAGCTCGAAATCCTGCGCGTCAGGGCGCCCGGGATGTCCGAGGCGCTGTCTGCCGAGCTGGTGGGGTTCGTCCAGCGGTTGCGCACGATGGACCTGTTCAAGCTGCCCGGCGTCGCGGAAACCATCGACTGGGCGGAAGCGCTGGTCCGGCTCGACCGCAGCGATCTCGATTCCGCAACCGTGGACGATACGCTGGGCATCCTCTTGAAATACCAGGACGATATCGCCCGAATCCAGGGCGGCGAGGCGAGCCGGATCCTCTCCCAGGTGAAATCCGAACTCGGCGCCGCAGGGACCGCCAAATGAACGCAAGCGACGCAGGCGGCCTGCTCGCCGCCAACATCATGCGTTTTGCCCGGGTGCTGCGCGCAGCGGGATTGCCGATCGGCCCGGGCAGGGTCCTCGAGGCCCTGTCCGCGGCCAGACTGGTGGGGCTCGAGAGCCGAAACGATTTCTATTGGACGCTGCATGCGGTGTTCGTCAGCCGTCGTGAGCAGCGCGAATTGTTCGACCAGGCGTTCCACATGTTCTGGCGCAATCCCGGGTTGCTGGAGCGCGCCATGGCGCTGGACGTACCGTCGCCTCCGCCCGGGGATCAGGTCGATATCTCGCGCCGCGTCGCCGAGGCGATGAAGGCGGCGCGTGCCGAGTTGGCAGGCGATCTCACGGCAGAGGAGGACGACACGGTCGAAAGCGACGCGGCCGACAGCTGGAGCTACCGGGAAGTCTTGCAGAAGAAGGACTTCGACCAAATGGCGGCAGACGAGATCCGCGCGGCACGCGAGCACATCCGGCGCATGCGCCTGCCGATCATGGCGGTGCCGACCCGGCGGTGGCGTCCGGACCAGGCCGGCGCGCGCGCCGACATGCGGGCGACCCTGCGCGCGGCATTACGGTCCGGGGGAGCGGCCATTCCGCTGCGCCGGCGGCGGCGCCGGCGGCGCCATCCGCCGCTGGTCATCCTCTGCGATATCTCCGGTTCGATGGACCGCTATTCCCGGATGTTCCTGCATTTCATGCACGCGATCACCAACGACCGCGACCGTGTCCACACCTTCCTGTTCGGAACCCGGCTGACCAACATCACGCGCTATCTGCGCTACCGCGACATCGATATTGCGCTCGACAAGGTCTCCCGGGTCGTCGAGGACTGGGCCGGCGGCACAAGGATCGGCCAGTGCCTGCACGAGTTCAATCGGGACTGGTCGCGCCGCGTGCTGGGCCAGGGGGCGATTGCCCTGTTCATTTCCGACGGGCTGGACCGCGACGCCGGTGAAGGGCTGGGCGCCGAGATGCAGCGGCTGCACCTGTCCTGCCGGCGCCTCGTCTGGCTCAATCCGCTGTTGCGTTACCAGGCGTTCGAGCCCAAATCCATCGGCATCCGGGCGATCATGCCCCATGTCGACGAATTTCGCCCGGTACATAATCTGGACAGCCTGCGGACGCTGGTCGAGAGCCTCGGACGTTCCGGGCCGCGCCGTATGGAGGGCATGAGCCGCTGGCGGGAGATGGCGACATGACAGATACCACCATCAAGGCGCCCCCGAATGCCGGGGCAATCGACACCATTCTCGAACAGGCAGCCGCGTGGCGTGCCGCGGGACGCAGGGTCGGCCTCGCGACGGTGGTCAGGACGTGGGGCTCGTCGCCGCGGCCGGTCGGCAGCCAGCTGGCGGTGGACGACGCCGGCGCCATGATCGGGTCCGTTTCCGGCGGCTGCGTCGAGGGCGCGGTCGTCGACGAAGCCCGCGCGGCGATGGCGGATGGCAAGCACCGGCTTCTGGAATTCAGTGTCAGCGACGAGCAGGCCTGGGAGGTCGGGCTGGCCTGTGGCGGCACGATCGAGATCCTGGTGGAGAGGCTGGAATGAAAGCGGCCCTGCTGACCGCGCTGCTCGCGGCCCGCGCCGGCAAGACACCGGCCGCCCTGGTTACCGATCTGGAAGGCGGCGCGCAGACACTGGTGGCGCCAAATGCGTCCGACGGCGACCTGCCGATCGGCGATGCGCTGCACAGCTTTATTGAAACCGCACTCGCCGACGACAAGTGCATGACCGTCGACATCGGCGACCGGCGGTACTTCATACAGGTGTTCAATCCGCCGCGGCGCATCGTCATCGTCGGCGCGGTGCATATCGGCCAGGTCCTGGCCCCGATGGCGGCGCTGGCCGGCTATGCGGTGACGGTGATCGACCCGCGCGGCGCGTTCGCCACCGAGGCCCGGTTTCCCGGTGTCGAGCTCAACACGGAATGGCCGGACGATGCCCTCGAGGGCATCGACATAGACCGCCGCACGGCCATCGTCACGTTGACCCATGATCCGAAGCTCGACGACCCGGCGCTCGAAACCGCGCTCCGAAAAACCCCGTTCTATATCGGCGCGCTGGGCAGCAAGCGAACCCATGCGAAGCGGGTAGAGCGATTGCGTGAGGCCGGATTCGGCGATGCCGACATCGCCCGCATCCACGCCCCGGTCGGCCTGGATATCGGCGCCGTCTCGCCGGCGGAAATCGCGCTTTCTATTCTCGGTGAAATGACCCAGTTGCTTCACCGCAAGCCGCCGAGGGCCGCAGCGTGAAATTCGGCGAGATCCTGGTCAAAGACGCATCCGGCGCGATTCTGGCGCACGGGCTTTCGTTTGGCGGCAGGAGTTTCAGGAAGGGCCGCATCCTGTCCGACGATGACGTAGCGACCTTGCAGGCCGCCGGCATCGGGACCGTCGTCGCGGCGCGGATCGAGCCGGGCGACGTGGACGAAGATCAAGCGGCACAGACCATCGGCAACGCGGTCGTCGGCGGGAACATGACCGCAACCGAGCCCTTCACCGGCCGGGTAAACCTGTTCGCGGGCACGCGGGGACTGGTGGTCTACGAGACGGGATTACTGGACAGCATCAACCGCATCGACGAAGCAATCACGGTCGCGGCGCTGCCGCCTTATGCCGTGGTCGAGCCGCGCCAGATGGTCGCAACGATCAAGATCATCCCGTTCGCGGTACCGGGCGACGTCCTGGAGGTTTGCAGGAAGACGATCGAGGCGGCCGGCGGGCTGTTCCGCGTGGCCGCGTTCGCGCCACGCACGGTAGGCCTGATACAGACCACTCTCCCCGGCATGCGGCAAAAATTGCTCGATAAGACCTCGACGGTCGTGCGCAACCGGGTCGAGGCGCTTGCCGGGACGCTGGCGGGGGAGACCCGCTGCGCGCATGCGGTCAGTGACGTTGCCGGGGCGATCCGCGACTGGCGGGACCGCGGCTGCGACATGGTTCTGGTTATGGGCGCCTCGGCGATCACCGACCGGCGCGACGTGATCCCGGTGGCAATCGAAGCCGCCGGCGGCTCGGTCGATCATTTCGGCATGCCCGTCGATCCCGGCAACCTGATGCTGATCGGCCATGACGGCGAGGCCCCCGTCGTCGGTCTGCCCGGCTGCGTACGCTCGCCCAAGGTCAATGGATTCGACTGGGTGCTGCAACGTCTCGTCGCAGGCCTGAAGGTAACCCGGGACGACGTGATGGCGATGGGCGCCGGCGGCCTGCTGACCGAGATTTCCGCCCGCCCCCTGCCCCGCGCCGAGGCCTGCGCACCCGCACCACTGCCCCATGCACAGCGCATCGGCGCAGTCGTTCTCGCGGCCGGCCAGTCGCGCCGCATGGGCGCGGTCAACAAACTGCTGGCGGACATCGACGGCAAGCCGATGGTCGCCCGGGTGGCGGACGCGGTGCTCGCCTCGCAGGCGCGGCCGGTGGTGGTCGTGGTCGGTCACGAAGCGTCGAAGGTCCGGGCAGCGCTCGCCGGCCGCGACGTCCGCCTCGTCGACAATCCCGAATTCGCCAACGGTATCAGCACCTCCCTCAAGCACGGCTTGCGCGCTTTGCCGGACGA
>Ga0224512_10003706_pt1 | contig 13324 bp, 16 predicted proteins | sample SF_May12_sed_USG_4_FD_169103 | JGI IMG/M metagenome (GOLD analysis project Ga0224512, IMG submission 169103) | Sediment microbial communities from San Francisco Bay, California, United States - SF_May12_sed_USGS_13 | ecosystem: Environmental > Aquatic > Marine > Sediment | place: USA...
CCTTGGCTCGGTTCGCATTTGCATACTCTTTGATTGCCCAGTTTGGGATCTATATTCACCAAGGGCATGGTCAGCTCGTAAGAAGCTTGAGTGAACTACTTGAAATGCTCTAACAAGGCGCTACCGCCAACGGCCAAAGCCCGCCGCGGTTAGTTTGCGGCTAAGCGCGATCGTCGGGCTCAGCAAAAAATGACCAATTTCCGCAGGGCTGATCCGGTTGCGCGACGACGAGTCATTCTTTTCGTCGCCGTCGCGGGAGTTGTTGGAGCGCTTCTGATTTTTGCGCTTGAGCAATATCGCATACCCATGCGCGACTGGGTCCTCGCCGAACCGGAAAAATCGGCGGAGCGAGGCATCTTGATAATTCTGCTTGTCACAGTGCCCTTGTTGGCACCACTACTTGGATTCGCGGCCTATCTTTGGTCCCTCGGCCGAAGGACTCTCCGGGCGAGAGAGTTTCCACCGCCTGGGCTGCGCGTTATTCGCGATACTCGAGTCATCACCGGCGAGGCGGCGGGCTCGCGAGGACGTCAACTCAAACTTTTGGCGCTTGGCTGCGGTATCGCTTGTATTGCCTTGGCTCTTCTGCTCTGGCGTCTGGCGTCGTTGTTCAGCGGCCATCCGGTCTAACCCCTTGCACAACGCGGAAGCGCAGGGAACGGGTATCGCCTGCTCCGTGCGCGCCGAGTAGCGCGCGCGTTAGCTGGATCAACGAGAAATCCGCACGAGGAGATCCGGGGCAGGGACCTATTTCCTGTCTACACTTCGATCGGTCTCAATAATGGGTCTCTGAGCCCGCTTTTCCTCTCAATAAAGCCTTAGGTGTTGTATGCGCCGTCTTTTTTTAACTATTTCGCTTTGTCTTTACGTAGCGTTCGCCTGGGCCGAGACATTGTCGGAGGCCCTTGAGGCCGGGCGGCGTGGCGATTTCGCGGCCGCTTATCCTTTGTGGGTAGAACTTGCCGAGACGGGCGACGACAAGGCCATGGTTGAGGTGGGATTGATGTACCACCTGGGACGGGGAGTCAATCGCGACTACACCATGGCGATGGACTGGTATCTCAAGGCGTTCCGAAGGAATGGCGATGCGGTCAATAACATCGGGGTTATTTACCGTGACGGGCTGGGCGTCGCGAAGAACAGGAAAATCGCATATCTACTTTTTCTGACTGTCCACATGACTGGAATGGGAAACCAAACGACGGTAAGTCGGGCCAACCGAAACCTCAGGCGAGAGATTGCGGAGCTGCCGTTGTCTGAGAGGGAAGAGGCGATCTGCTACACGATGGAGTATCTAATCGCGTACGTCGAGGCAAAGGGCGACCTGGATGGCATTCCCGAAAACTTGCGTGCCTCCCCCGCGCGAAAGCGAATTAAGGCGCTGGATTGGTGGCTGCCAGGTGAAGTGGGTGAATTCGACTGCCCGCCGAACACCTAACCGTCGCTTCGAGCGGAATCCTTAGCGCTTATATATTGCAATTCAGAAAAAGGCGGAGCCCATGGGTAATATGAAACCACCTCGTACGCTTGGTGTCCTGCTGGCAATTCTTGGCATAGGAATGATTGCCGGTGGCTTCAAGCTTGTCATGATGGGAGATAATGCCTACTTTGTATTCGTCGGTGCTGGCGTTGTTCTATCAGGAGTATTTATCTCATTGGGGAAACTTTTGGGAGCGTACGTCTACGGGGCAACGCTCGCTTTAGTTGTGGTTTGGTCATACCTGGAAGTCGGTATTAACTGGGAGGAATTACTTCCTCGAATCGTAGTGCCAATATTGGTAGGTATTTACATTTTCTCAGGCAACGTGAGGGCTAGACTTGCTTGACTCCATGCTGAAGCAAGTCAGGAGAAATCTGTCTTTTCGCCGCTGCTTGCATTGCATTAGATGGTTCACAATGTGAGGACAATCACGTAGGAGAGAGAAATGGTCAAGTATATGTCCCGGATCCTTTTCCTTGGCGCGTTGCTAATTTTCAGTCTGGCTTTGTCGGCTGACGCCAAACTTTATGGAAAATGGATACTCACTTTTGATCCAGACGGGCCCGTAACGGAAGACTGGATGCTATTTGGCGAGGGGAGTGAGGTCGATCTTGGGGATGCGGAAGGTGTTTATCTAACGTGCCCTTACAAAGTAGAAAAACAATCTGTAATTGTAATATGCAATGTGAGAGGAAAAACCAAGCAGCTAGTGATGTCAGGAAAAGACAACTATCGCCAATTGGTCAACCCCTCCGGCGCGATTTATACAAGACAATAGAAATAAATAATTGACTGCAGGAGCCTCGTGATTCCGGAGGCGGTATAGTTATTGCTGCTAGAGGTCTGGGTTATAAACTCTGCGCGGGCTCATTAATTGAGTAAACTGTTCCCCGAATTCCAGGGACTCAACGCGGAGAAACCACAGCATGGCGGCAATAACAGTTACGGAACTCGAGGGCGACGGGATCGGCCCGGAGCTGCAAAAATCGGTAGACACGGTCGCCGACGCGTTGCCTATCGATATTGCCTTCGAGCGGGTGGACTGGTCGCTGGAAACCCGCGAGCGGGATGTGGATAAGGCCATCGACATCGCCGAGGCGTCGATGCGGAAAAACAAGCTGGCGCTCAAGTATCCGACCGTGACCAAGACCCGCAGCCCCAACGCGCTGATCCGGCGCCGGCTGGATTTCAGCGTCATCTACCGCCCGTGCATCTCCATCGCGGGCATTGATTCCCACTTCAAACAAACGGTTAACCTGCACATCGTGCGCATCGCCACTGGCGGCACCTACGAAGATCCGGGCCAGTACGTGGGGCGCGACGCCGCGGTCTCCATTCGTGTGGTCGAGCGCGAGCCTTGCGCGCAGGCCGCGCACTTCGCCTTTGAGCTCGCGCGTAAGAAAGGTCTGAGAATGACTTCGTCGTCCAAGCATACCGTTCAGAAGGTTACCGACGGGCTTTTCGAAACAGTGGTGCGCGAGATCTCGGCGGATTACCCGGATGTGGAATTCGGCAACGAGCTGTTCGACGCCCTGTTGGCCAAGATTATTCTCAAGCCACAGGATTATGAGGTGATTCTGGTGCTGAACGAGTACGGGGATTTTCTCTCGGACATGTCCTCGGGGCTGGTCGGGAGCATCGGCACCGGCGCAAGTGGGAACTACTCGTTCAACCGCGACAGAAGCGTGGACATTGCCATGTTCGACCCGGCCGGGGGCACTGCCCCCGATATTGCCGGCCGGAATCTCTGCAATCCCACCGCGATGCTGCTGGCGCTCGGGATGCTGCTGGACCACATCGACCGCTACGATCTCGGGCACGCGTTGCGGTTTGCGCTCTTAGGCGCGATCCGCGACGGAGAGACGACAGGCGATCTCGGTGGAAAGCTTGGGACCACAGAGTTCACGCAAGTGGTCATTGGCCGACTCCGCGACCAGCTCGCGGCGGCGAAGTGATCGAACCAGAACAGCCCGTCTCGATTTCTTGACTCAGAAACGCGAGAAAAAAGGCCGCGAGCGATCTGCGCGTGAAGCATAAGACCGATACCCGCTGGAACCCGGATCAGTATCAGAAATTTTCCGGCCATCGTCTGCGACCGTCGCTGGAGCTGCTCGATCGAGTTCCACTGGAAGCACCGAAGATCATTTTTGACCTGGGCTGCGGAACGGGCGAGGTGACGCGGATCATCGCCGAGCGCTGGCCTTCGGCGAAAGTTTATGGACTCGACAGCTCCATGGAAATGTTGGGGAAGGCGATAGCCGGCGGGGGCAATATCGACTGGGTTGAGGCCGATCTTTCCAGCTGGTCGCCCGATAAGCCCCCCGACCTCATCTACTCCAATGCCACGCTCCACTGGGTGGAGAATCATCGCGCGCTGTTTCCAAAGCTGGCCGGGTTCCTGAATACCGCCGGTTGCCTGGCCGTGCAGATGCCGCTCAGCTTCGATGCGCCGACTCACCGCTTGATGCGGGAAACTCTCGCCGACGGCGGGGAGGGCGGTCGTCCCCTCGGCACGCCGGAATTGAGGAAAGCGGTTGCGAGGCGGTGGGTGGAGGCTACCGAGGTCTACTATGACCTGCTCGCGGCGCGCGCCCGTCACCTGGACCTCTGGGAGACCGAATACCTGCAGGTTCTGGAAGGCGAGGACCCGGTGCTCGAATGGGTCAAGGCCACCGGGCTTCGGCCGGTGCTCAACGGGCTCGAGGACGCGGAGCGCGAGACCTTTCTCGAAATCTATCGTCGGCGGCTCCGAAAGGTATATCCGCAGAGAGCAGACGGCAAAACCCTCTACACGTTTCCGCGTCTGTTCGTCGTCGCGGTGGTGTAACGCGTCGTAGAATCGGCTTTCGAATCAACTTGCGTGGGATTCAGATTACATTGGCAGCAAAGCGCGTGACATGAAAATTACCGATATCAGCATCCGCCCGGTGGATCGCTTTCTCTTCGTCGAGGTGGAGACCGACGCCGGGATTAAAGGGCTCGGGGAATCCGGCACCTGGGGCTATCTGGAAGCCTCCGGCGAGGCAGTCAATACCTTTAAGCGTTATCTCATCGGCCAGGATCCGCTGCGCATCGAGCACCACTGGCAATATCTCTATCGCTGGACCCACTTTCGCGGCGCCGCCATCATGGGCGCGCTTTCCGCCATCGACATCGCGCTTTGGGACATCGCGGGGAAGCATTTCGGTGTTCCCAGTCATCAGCTTCTCGGCGGTAGGACCCGGGATCGCGCGCGGGCCTATTACCACGTCTATGGCGAAACCCTGGAGCAGACGCTGCAGGGATGCATTGCGGCCAAAGCGGCGGGATTCACCGCGCTGGGACACCTTTCTCCGTTCCTCGACGAGCCCCGCGAGATGCCTTACTACGAAACCCACATTCAGCTCATCGAACGCGCGATTGATCGCGTGCGCCAGTTCCGCGAAGCGGTGGGGGATGAGGTGGATCTGTGCATCGAGGTGCACCGGCGGCTGACCCCGGCCGAAGCGGTGGCGCTGGCGCGTGGCATCGAGCAGTACCGGCCTTTCTTTATTGAGGATCCGACGCTGCCGGACAACCTCGACGCTATGGCAGAGATCGCTTCCAAGGTGCACGTGCCCATCGCTACCGGAGAGCGCCTGCACACCATCTTCGAGTTCGAGATGCTGCTGTCGCGCAACGCGGTGCATTACGTGCGTCCGGACGTGTGCATGTGTGGCGGATTAAGTCACGCGAAGAAGATTTCCGCGCTGGCGGAGGCCCGCTACGTGCGGGTGGTGCCCCACAACCCTCTGGGGCCGGTGAGCACGGCGGCCTGCGTGCAGCTTGCGGCCTGCATTCCGAACTTCGCGCTCCAGGAGTTTCCGCTGATGCCGGGCACGGCCGGCTCGGAGCACCTGCCACCGGGGGGCGAAGCGGCGCCGGAGGGCATGGTGGAGTCGGCGCTCAAACTCGAGGACGGCTACATCGTCATTCCCGACGTGCCCGGTATCGGAGTCACCCTGGCCGAGGATGCGGAAGAACGATTTCCTTTCCGGCCGCGGCAGGTCAGAACCCGGCTGCACGCGGACGGATCGGTTGTTGATCAGTAAGCGGCGGGCAAATCGTTAACTCGCCAGCGGACGAATGCGGAGGTCACTATGGCCTGGACCGGCGGATGTCTTTGCTGTGCGGTGCGCTACCGTTCGTAGTCGGCGCCCTTTCGCGTGACCCACTGCCACTGCGGCTATTGTCGAAAGATCTCCGGCGCCGCCTTTCTCACTTCGGTGGCGTTCAAAAGCGAAGACGTCATCTGGAGCGGAGATGCGCCGGCGCGCTATCGATCCTCGAAGGCCGCCGAGCGCGCGTTTTGCAAACAGTGTGGCAGCACCCTCGGTGTTTTCGAGCAGGCGCTCCCCGGATGGACCCAGGTGACCCTGGGGAGCCTCGACCGTCCGCAGGATGTCTCCCCTAACAGGATGGTGAAAAAGCGCATTCATGCGCTTTTTCACTGCGCTGCGCCGAAAATGCGATTTCCGGCTTGCTTCATTTTCAACGACTTGCAGTCGTCGAAAATGGCGGCACGTCCCTATGCCGCACACAGGCTGGAGAAAAACTGAGTTTTTCACCAGCCTGCTAACGATCACATCAGTACCCACAGTCAGGTCTCGTGGCTGGAACTAGACGACGGGCTGCCGCGGTACCCCCGTTACAGCCGGGAGGGCGGCACCGAAGACCGATAAAAAAGACTAAATTCCTTAAATAATCACCCCGTTCCCGGCCCGGGCCGGGACAGTTTCACGTTGTTCGAGATAACCGAAATCAACTCTTCCGCCCAATGGCTTGATTTCCCAACTCTCTGTAAAATCGAGTGAAATTCTTGAGCAAATTCCCGCCTTAGATTCCCTGGCTTAGCCGCGGTTCGCGGCTAATAATTTGTGATGGAGTCCTCAAAACGCGTCCGCGAAAAGGTGATACGCGTTCCAGAAAAGAACGTTATTCCTACTCGCTGCGGCAGATAAAAGATAACGAGGACCGGCGCGCTTGAGAGAGCGAGCGACGGTGATGGGACCGTTGAATTCCCTGCGGAGGTGATTCATGAAACGCAGGTGCGCACGTGCAGGGCGTCCTCTAGTGCTGATGATTTTTGCCGGATCGATGCTGGCCGGCGGCGCCCAGGCGGACGGGCGGCATTACGGCAAGTGGAAGTCCGGAGAAGTCAAACGCCTTAACTTTAACGGGCAAGAGTTCAAGGCTGATAGCAATAACGAGACCCGCCTATATCTGCTCGAGAACCGGGTCGATGGACTGGAAGCAGGCGCCGCCGACTTCAGCCAGCGCGGGCCTCGGGTTGCCGCATTAAAGGCCAGCGGCGGCAGCGTCAACGCTGGCGGCAGATATGGCCCAGCAAAAGTCGACGTCGACTGCGCAGCGGACGAGAGCATCAACGCAGCCATAGCCGGAAGCGACCCAAGTCGGCCGGTTACTGTCAAAATCGCCGGCAACTGCGCGGAGAACGTATACATCCGCCGCCATGACGTCACGATCCGGGGTGCAGGAGTCGATCCCTCCGGTGCGCCGCTAAATCAGATCACCGGTGGAATCGAAATCGACGCGTCGAGTCGGGTCTCGATTGTTGACCTCGGTGTTGTCAATGGTCGGGGCACGGGAGTTCTCGTTAACAACGGTTCTTCGGTAACGCTGATCAACCTGCGTGTCAATGGGCACGCGGATACTGGAGTCGGCGTAAGCAAGAACTCATTCGCCCAGATCGCAAATGTGGTTGTGAAAAATCCACGGGAAGGCAATAACGCGATCTTCATAGACGACGGGGGCAATGCGCAGATTCGCGACAGCGTGTTCCTTTCCGATAGCAGTGTTTATGGCGATGGCGCGGCGCTGCGACTTTCTCGCTCCGGACACGCCCGGCTGGAGGGCGATAACCTGATTCAGAACACGGGTCGCAGCGCCGACTTCAACGCGGCACTTGCTATCCAGGTTCTACATACCTCGAACCTGCTGGTGCAAAGAGGCGCCAATCGCGTTGTTGGAAACGTATTTATTGCCAGCAACAGCAACGTCGATCTGCGTGAGGCGCAACTAATCGGACGCGCCGGCGTGCGAAGCCAATCGCGGCTCAGGCTACGAAACACCAGCATGCTTGGCGACGCGAAGCTGTCTCGCGGGTCCATGCTGCAATCGGACCGTGCAACGATTGAGTTGGGCGTCGATTGTTCCAACAGCCAGAGCATTGTGGTCAACAATCGTCTTGCCGGAAGCGTAGGCCATGGCTGCACGGAAGAATTTCCTGTTCCGGGCTTTTGAGCGGATTAAATCAATGTTCGAAGTTCGGCCGGCGCGCTGTTTGAAAGCGAGCGTGAACGGTGACCGCGAAACAGGTGCAGACCGGATTTTGCTGAGATCGCCTCCGGCGATTTGGGCCAAATTCGAGCTCTTTTGCTTCCGGCGTCGGCGTATCTAAAGCGCCAGTCCGACGGGTACCCTCATGCGGCAGAAGCGAAAAGGAGGCGTGCTCGTGGTGGGCGCTGGACCCGTAGGTCTTGCGGCCGCGCTGGAACTGGCCAGACTGCGGGTACCGGTGCGCATCATCGACTCGAGGCTGGATCCGTCGACCCGATCCAAGGCTATCGGCGTCAGCGTGCGCACCCTGGAGCTCATGGAGGACTCCGGCGTCACCCAAAGGCTGCTCGAGCGCGGACGTAAAATCCGCCAGGCGCAGCTTCGAATCGAGCAGCGTCTGATGGCGCGTATCGAATTTTCCCGACTCGACCACCGTTACAACTTCATGCTGGCATTGCCGCAGAGCGAGACCGCGGCGATCATCGAAGCGCGATTGAATAAATACGAAGTCCAGGTGGATCGGGGCGTGCGCTTCGAGTCCATTGAACACCACGGTCAGTCCGTGGTCTGCCGCCTGTCGGGCGAGAAGGGGGCGGAGGAAGAGGAGTCCGCCTACGTGCTCGGCGCCGACGGCGCCTACAGCGCCATCAGAAGAGCGCTTGGCATCGAGTTTCCCGGCAGCGACCTGCCCGGCGACTGGAGCCTGGCCGACGTTCGCATGGACTGCCCCTGGGATCACGACGCGGTGAACCTTCAGTTTCGCCGGGGCGGGCTTCTGTTCGTGCTCGGGTTTGAAGACGGCCTGTTTAGAATCGCCAGTAATTGCCCCGGCGTGCTCAGACGCCTGCCGGCCGAGTTCCAGGTCCACGATGTTGTCTGGCAGTCTCAGTTTTCCGTCAGTCACCGCCAGGCCATGACCTACAACATCGGCCGGATTTTTCTTGCCGGCGACGCCGCCCACGTTCATTCACCACTCGGAGCGCGGGGAATGAACCTCGGCATAGAGGACGCGGTCGCCTTTGCCCAGCGAATTGCCCACGGCCTTATCTACCAGTATTCATCGGAACGGCACCGGGCCGGCGCCGCGGCGATTCGCATGGTCAAGGCGCAGACACTGGTGGCAACCGGCGACGCTCTCGGGTTAGGGTTTCTCCGCAACAAACTGCTTCCGCTCGCGCTCGGCATCCGCGCCGTGCACTCGTGGCTGGTGCGAAAAATGCTCGGGCTGGGCTGAATGGGAGAAACACATGCGACTCGATGGCTCGTGCCACTGCAGAAAGGTCAGGTTTAGTCTTGAATCCGCGCATCCCTATCCCTTCAACCTCTGCTACTGTTCCATCTGCCGCAAGACCGCCGGTAGCGGTGGCTACGGCATCAACCTGGGCGGCGACTTCGGCACCCTCCAGGTCAAGGGAAAGGAAAATATCGGCATCTATCAGGCAAAGCAGGTTGATCCCAAAAGCGGCGAGGAATCCTCGAGCCCCGCACGGCGGCATTTCTGCAAGCTCTGCGGCAGCGCCCTATGGGTTTGGGATCCGCGCTGGCCCGAGCTGTTGCACCCTTTCGCCTCGGCAATCGACACCGCGCTGCCGATGCCGCCGGAGCACACCCACCTGATGCTGGGCTCCAGGGCGCCGTGGGTCTCACCCTGCGTGAATGAATCTGACAGGCAGTTCGACGAATATCCGGAAGAGTCCATTGCCCAATGGCACGAGCGCTTGGGCCTGACGAAATGACCCATCCACTCGGACGGTCTCATCGAAACCAATCGTTTTACAGTCTTTAACAGTCTGGTGAAGAACTCAGTTTTTCTCCAACCTGTGTGCGGCATAGGGACGTGCCGCCATTTTCGACGACTGAAAGTCGTTGAAAATGAAGCAAGTCGGAAATCGCATTTTCGGCGCAGCGTGGTGAAAAAGAGCATGGATGCGCTTGTTCACCATCCTGCTAATTTCCAGCCCGCGTGAGGATGCCATGAGCAGCGACGCACGGCCGTTCGACGGTCTCGACCCGGACGTCATTCTCGAGGCAGCCGAGCGCTTTGGTGTGCGCTGCGACGGCAGGCTGCTTGCGCTCAACAGCTTCGAGAATCGCGTCTACCAGATCGGAGTCGAGGACGAACCGTCCGTAGTCGCCAAGTTCTATCGTCCCGAACGCTGGTCCGACGAAGCCATCCTCGAGGAGCACGAATTTTCCCTGGAGTTCGTCGAGCACGAGATACCGGTGGTCGCGCCGCTTCGGGATGGCAGCGGACAAACGCTGCTGGTGCACGCCGGTTTTCGTTACGCCGTCTACCCGTCCCGCGGCGGCCATTGGCCGGAACTTCAGGAGCCCGAAGATCGCCGTCAGCTCGGCAGATTCATCGGCCGCATGCACGCCATCGGTTCGGTGCGCGCTTTTAAGCACCGCCCGGCCATCGACGTGGCGAGCTACGGAGATGCCTCGGCCCGATTTCTGCTGGAAAGCGATTTTCTGCCGCCGGGCACCGACACCCTCTACCGCCAAACCTCCGAGACGCTGCTTAAGCGGGTGCGCGAGCAGTACCAGCGCGTGCCGGATGTGCGCAGCATTCGTCTCCACGGCGATCTGCACCGCAGCAATATCCTCTGGTCCTCGCAAGGGCCGGCCATCGTTGACCTGGATGATTGTCGTTCCGGGCCCGCGGTGCAGGATATCTGGATGCTGCTGGCGGGAAGCAGCGAGGACATGCGGCTGCAGCTGTCGGATTTTCTCGCCGGCTACCGCACCTTCTTCGAATTCAGCGCCCGCGAGCTCGCGCTGGTGGAAGCCCTGCGCGCCCTGCGCATCATGCATCACGCAGCCTGGATCGCCAGGCGATGGTCGGATCCAGCGTTTCCAAAGGCATTTCCCTGGTTCGGCACGCCCGCCTATTGGGAAGGGCACGTGAACGACCTTAGGGAGCAGATCGCCCAGCTCGACGAGCCCTCTCTGGAATAGTACCCCGACACAGTGATATTGACCGTTTCAGAGCCACCCAACTGCGAACCGGCAGCCGGTATAGCCCGGCTATGTCAAGGGGCTGCAACGCCGCGGGGGCGCAGTTAGGTGGCTCCCTTCGGGCCGGCCGATAAGCGGCCATCTGCAGCGTTGCACCTCGTCGCAATAGCTACGGCCATTCCTCCTCGGCGCGCCTTGCATCCGGCCGCATCTCGGCCGGCTGAATAGGTCGATATCACTGTGTCGGGGTACTAGATGTAAGGACCGGTTTTCGTTCCCGTTGCAGCCGGCGGGACGGTTTCGCGTCCGCGCACGGATCCTGATATAAGTAATCCGCCCCGCTCGTGGACACGGATGGAAATGCTGAAAACCGCCGCCGTTGCCTTCGCTACATTTTTCGTCACCATCGGACCCATCGACGTGGCCGCGATGTTCGCCGCGCTCACTTCCAGAGCAACGCCCGAGCACCGCCGTCTCATGGCAATCAAGGGCAGCGCCATCGCCGCCGGTATCCTGCTCGTGTTTGCGTTTATCGGCGAAGCGTTGTTGTCGCAACTTGGTATCTCGCTTGCCGCGCTTCGCACCGCGGGCGGCATTTTGCTTTTGCTCATTGGTATCGACATGGTGTTCGCGCGCAGTTCGGGGGGCGTCTCCACCACGCCGGATGAATCAGCCGAAGCACGTCTGAAAGAAGACATCTCGGTATTCCCGCTGGCAACGCCGCTCATTGCCGGGCCGGGCGCCATGGGCGCGGCCATCTTGCTGGTGGCCCACGCGGAAGGCGACCTGGCGCGCCAAACCATGGTGGTGGTTGTCATGCTCGGCGTCGTGCTGCTGACCTTCTTTGCGCTCCTCGTGGCGACCCAGGTGCAAAAGCTGCTCGGCGTTACCGGACTGCACGTGGTGACCCGCGTATTCGGCGTGCTGCTCTGCGCGCTGGCGGTCCAGTTTCTGTTCGACGGCATTGCGCAAAGCGGACTGCTTGCCACCGGCGCCGCCGGAGCGGACGCCGGCAGGTGAACATTCATCGATCGGTCTTTGGGGCGGCATGCCGCAGATTGACCGAGTCGCTTCCGACGCTTAAGTTTTGACCAAGACTTTAACGGAGTAAGATCGTTGGCTGACACAAAGCAATACGGCATTCGCGTCACCATGCCGCCCACGGATCCCATGCGCGCGCCGCATCTGCTTGGCGAGGACTGGGAAGCGCTTCGATGGTTCGATTCCGAGGAAGAGCGCGACGCGGTCTTCGAGGACATGAACCGGCGCGTCGAGTACTACCGTGACGGCGACAACCCGAGCCGTATCCTCGCCAAGATCGAAAGCTGAGCTCAGGGCACTACGGTCTACCGCATGCCGAATTCACCTCGGATCACGCGGATCACCTGGGGGCGGATGGAGGTCGAGGGCCTCGGCGAGGGCAAAGACTTCAAGCTGTTTCCCGGCGGCGGCCGGCCGTGGGACTGGACGGAAACCGGGACCCGTCACCTGCCCGGTATTCAACCGGCAGACGTGGAGGAGTTGCTGGAAAAGGGGAGCGAAGTCATCGTGCTCAGCCGGGGCATGCTGCTGGCGCTCAGAACCCAGCCCGAGACGCTGGCGCTGCTCAAAGCCAAAAACATCCCCGTGCACGTCGAGGAGACCCGCGCCGCCGTCGAACGCTACAACGCGCTTGCCGCGGAGCTTCCCGTCGGCGGATTGTTTCACTCCACCTGCTGAGATGTGTCGCGGGTAATCTCCGGCTCGGAAAGCCGTTGCGATTCAACCGGTGTTGGATCAAACACGCCTTTTAATAAAGAGAGAACACGATGCCAGCCAAGCCGATGGTCGAGATTGAATACTGCACCGGTTGCCGCTGGATGCTGCGAGCCGCCTGGTTTGCCCAGGAGTTGCTCAGCACTTTTGAGTTGGAGCTCGGAGCCGTCACATTGAAGCCCGGCAGCGACGCAATTTTCGAGATAAGAATCGACGGCGAGTGTATCTGGTCTAGAAAGACCGACGGCGGCTTTCCCGAGATCAAGCTGCTCAAGCAACGGGTGCGGGATCGGGTGGCGCCGGAACGCGACCTGGGCCACGTGGATCGATGAGCGTATCGGCGAGTTTGAACATCGGCGGAGACTGTAGCGCCGGGCGGGCGCGCTCTCCCGCCGCGAGCACCTGCGCCTATTCAACGATGAAACCGACTTCGGTCGCTTACTGAGCGCGCGGAACGAAGTGCGGTAGCATCCCGATCGGATTCCCGATGCAATTCATTCAACTGAAGGAGATTTGATGTCTGATAAAGCCAGAATTCTCGCCTTTGCCGGGAGCACCCGGCGCGAGTCATGGAACAAGAAGCTCATCCGAGTTGCGGTAAAAGGCGCGAAGTCCGTTGGGGCAGAAGTGACGCTGGTGGATCTCGCCGATTATCCGATGCCGCTGTACGACGGAGATCTGGAACAGGAGAAAGGAATTCCTGAATACGGTCTCAAGTTCAAACAGCTGATGAAGGAGCACGATGGCATTTTGCTCTCGTGCCCGGAGTACAACAGCTCCATCAGCGGTGTGCTGAAGAACACCATCGACTGG
>Ga0224512_10003707_pt1 | contig 13318 bp, 11 predicted proteins | sample SF_May12_sed_USG_4_FD_169103 | JGI IMG/M metagenome (GOLD analysis project Ga0224512, IMG submission 169103) | Sediment microbial communities from San Francisco Bay, California, United States - SF_May12_sed_USGS_13 | ecosystem: Environmental > Aquatic > Marine > Sediment | place: USA...
ACGCAGTGCTCGCGCAGCTCGCGCTCCAGGTGGGAGAGCTCGGCAAGCTTCAAGAGCACGGCGAAGAGGCGCCGCTGCCCCTGCGAGCCGTAGCGGCGCAGGTCCCGGCCGTCGAGGGTGAGTACCACGTCGTCGCGGTGCGGGCCGACGAGCGTGGTGCCGCGGCGGCGTTCGTCGTTCTGCCGCGCGGCAAGCTCCATTGCGTACACGTCCGCTAGGGTGGCGGCACCCTCCGAGGCGTCGCCGTCGGGGCCGCCCGCCAGCGCCTCGCGGTCGCGAAGGAGCGCCGATTCGTAGCGCATAGAAAACGCGTAGGGTGCACCCAGCGCCCCCGCCTGCGCAACCACTTCGCCTTCGAGCGCCGCCACCACGGCTAGGCGGCGCGTCACGAGCTCGGCGCCGGCACCCGTGATGCGCTCGTTCCATATGTTGAGTTCGTAGTCGTTGGCCCTCGCCTTGAGGGCGGCATTGCGCTGATTGAGAATGCGGCGGTACGCGCGCGCGGCATCGATGTACGCGCGGTCCGTCATGCTGCCCACCATGTCCACGAAGCGGCGGCGCTCGGCGGGCTCGCCGCCGGAGAGCTCGAGATCGAGCGGGCCGAAGAGCACCGCGGGGAAGCGTCCGACCAGATCGGAGAGGCGCGGCAGCTCCTCTCCGTCGATCTTGACGCGCTTGCCGCCGTCGCGCTCCACCGACGCGGCCAAGTCGGCGCGCGCGCCGTCGTCGAAGACGGCCGCCACTTCGGCGCGGCAGAACGGTTCTCCCAGCCGGATCACCTCCGCGTCGCGCCCCGCGCGAAACGAGCGGCCGAACTTGAAGAAGTAGATCGCTTCGAGGACGTTGGTCTTGCCCTGCCCGTTTTCGCCGACGAGCAGATTCACGCCGGGCGAGAACGCCAGCGCCTGTGTGGCGAGATTGCGGAAGTGGGTCGTGGTGAGGCGTTCGATGCGCACGTGGCCGCAGCCGCTAGTCGCTCAGGCGCAGCGGCATCAGCAGACACTGATGCTTCAGCTCGCTGTCGTCCGCCGGCATCATCACGCCGGCGTTGTCGTTGCGGTCGAGCCTGAAGAGCACGTCGTCGCTGTCGACGGTGCGGAGCATGTCGAGCAAGTAGCGCGCGTTGTACCCGATTTCCATCTTGTCGGCGTTGTAGCTGCAGGAGAGCTCCTCGACCGCTTCGCCCACGTCCGGCGTGCTCACCGACAGCGTCAAGTGGTCGTCGGCGACGACCAGCTTGATCTGGTGCGTGATCACGCTGGAGAGAATGGCCACGCGCCGGCAGGCGTCGGTGAGCTCGAAGCGGCTCACGGTAAGCTCTTTGCTGTTCTTCTTGGGGATCACCTGGTTGTAATCGGGGAATGGTCCTTCGAGGAGACGCGAGTAGATGATGCTTTCGCCCAAGTCGAACGTGATGTGATTGTCCGCGAGCGATATGCGCACGCTCTCCACCTCGTCGGCCAGGCCGCGCAAGAGCGAGAGTGCCTTGGGCGAGACGATGACGTCTGCGTCGTCGACGCCGGAAACGGCGCCGGGCAGCTCTACCTTGGCCAGCCGGTGTCCGTCGGTGGCGACCATCGCGAACGCGCCCTGCTTGAGCTCCCACAGCACGCCGCACAAGGACGGGCGTGTGAGGTCGGTGGACACGGCATAAGCGGTCTTGTTGACCATCCCGTCGAGCGTCGTCGTCTTGATATCGAAAGTTGCTTTCGGCTTCTGCGAGGGAAGCTTGGGGAACTCCTCCGCGTTCTTACCCACCATTTTGAAGCGGCTCTTGCGGCACTTGATGGCGATGCGTTCGCCATCCGCGTCGATCTCCACCTTGTCCTCCGGCAGCGAGCGCGCGATCTCGAAAAACTTCTTGCCGGGCACGGCCACCGCCCCGGTTCCCGCGGTCTCGCACGCCAGCGTGTTGGTGAGCGACACGTCGAGGTCGTTCGCTGTGAGCGTAATCTTGCCGTCGCCCTTACTCTCCAGCAGGAATGTCGAAAGGATGGGAAGCGACGTCTTGGTTGGAACAACCTGCGAGATACCCTGCAAGCCCTTGAGCAAGTCCTTCTGGTCGACCGTGATTCTCACTGCCCTGACCTCCTCCCGCGCAGGCGGATGATCGCAAAAGTACCGTTCGGATGATGGCGCCGTGCCCCAACGCCGGCGCTCTGGCCGTGGGAGAACGACTATAGCGCACAGCCCGGCGCCGTTCAAGACGCCGGGATGCGGGAGGAGAAGATTGTGGATAACCCGCGCCGGGAGGGCTACTTCCGCCGGTCGCTGCCGCGCTCGCGGCGGTCTTCGCGGCGCTCGCCGAGGTCCTCGCCCAGTTCGAGCTGCGTGGCAGCCAGGTCGGCGCGCACGATGTCGAGGAACCGCCTCATGACCACGCCGTTGTCGCTGAAGGCTTCCAAGTCGGCATCCTCCACCCGGGGAAGCAGCGCCTCGGCCCGCGAGATGAGCGCCCCCATTTCCGAGGAACGGGCCGAGATCGCGGCGCGATCGCGGCGGTCGTCGCGAAGGTCCCGGCGGTCGTCCAGGGCCCGGAGGCCGTCGTGCGCCAGCCCGCTGGCGTGCGCTTCCATGACCTCGGCGCGCGCCTCGCGACGGCTCTGCCCCACCTCGGCCTGGGCCCGAGCCGCCTTGCGGCCGGCCTGGTCGGCCTCGCGGGCCATCATCCCGCGCAGGGCGGTGTTGATTTGAAGATAGCGCTCGAGGTCCCGCTCGCGGCGGGCGCTCTCGAGGCTCTTGATGAGCGCGGCGAACCGCTCGGCTTCTTCGCGGTCGCGCTCGAGCGCGGCGCGCTCGGCCTGGATCTGGCGCTCGTCGGCGATGGCTTCCGCCGTGTTGCGCGCGCTCTGCGCCCGCAACGGGAGCGCCGCCGCCAGCGTCAGCAGCCCGGCGCATAACAGGAAATGTTGGTTTCGTTTCACGCGCGTCTCCTTTCCAAGGAGTCGAGGGGCGCGATGGGGCCGGCAGGCACCGCTGGTCGCGCGCCCGATCCCCCTTACCGGAGCAAAACGCGGGCCTCCGCGGTGGTTTTCCGTCCAACCCATTCGTATTAAATAAGTTGAAGGGGGTGCCCGGGGAGAGATGGATATGGCACCGCTGTTGCTCAGTGACCGGTGATGCCCCAGATGACTCGAAACGATGCCCCGCCGCGCCCCGGGGCCGGTACCGGCGTGTCCCACACCTCGCGCTCTGCACGGCCGTTGCAGGATGCCGCGTCCCTACACGCCTCCAGGTCGCCCGCTCGGGCCCCATCCGGCGGTGCGCCCATCTGGCTGCTCGCCCTAGCCGCACTCGCGCTCATGCTCGCCGTCGGCTCCTCGGCTCTGCTCCTCGGCAAGGCCCCGCCGCCCGAGGACGTGACCGGTGCCAGCTTCCTGGTCGGTAACTGGTTTACGGTGATGGAATACGGGCGCTCCGGCGAGGACGTCACCTGGGTCGTGCTTCGCGCCTGGCCAGAGACGGCCACACCCCAGGAGCGCGCCACGGACACGCGTTTCGATCCCGCCGCGGCGCGCATCCGCCGCCCCGACGGGCGTTGGGTGGGTGTAGAGGGCACGCGCACCCTCTACTTTTTCTCGAGTGAAGGCTTGTTGGTTGCTCCCATCGCGATGCGCGAGAGCGACCTCACCCCCATTGTCGAGGAGAGTTTTTCTTCACTCGCGGAGCTCGAGGGTTACATCGCCCGTTTTGCTCCGCCCAAACCTTGATCGTTCCGAGCGACAGCTTCCCGTACGACGTAATCCCCCTGCCTTCCTTCTTCTCTTCTTTCATATCTATGTAGTAGTGGAAGTAGGGCCTGTTGAGATGTGCCCTGCCGGCGCGAGAGCAATCATACTTTCGTGTTACGCGCGCCGCCGTCTGTGGGAAACCCTTCGGGCACGTGTGGAAAAGGCGACACTTATTCAGAGCACAGTGAACTCCACATTTCTACTCACAGCCGCGTCCACATTCCGTAGCACACGCTTGTGAAAAAAGAGGAGGCCACATCCACAGGGATGTGACCTCCAAAAAAGGAGGGCCAGGGTTACGCGCTCCAAGGTGCGGTTGCCTGCGCAGCCTCAGAACTGGGAACCCTGACCCTGCTTGCGATGGGCTGGATAACCTACGAGAGATCCCTCCGTAGTTGATTCACCGATGCCTTGAGTGTCACATCACGCTCCAGGAGTTCCTTGATCTTCTGGTAGGCGTGGATAACAGTCGTGTGGTCGCGGCCACCAAAACGCTGCCCGATCTGCGTTAGCGATGCTTGCGTTAGCTCCCGCGCCAGATAGATGGCCACCTGCCGGGGGAAAGCCAGGCGAGCGGTGCGGATCTTCGAGCGCATGGCCTCGGCGGGGATCTTGTAGTGCATCGCGACGACCTTCTGGATCGTCGAGATCGCCGGCGGCTTGGTCGAATCCTTGACGAAGTCCTTCAAAACGTCGTTGGCGACGTCGACCGTCACGTCTTTTTTGAAGACGCTGGCGTGGACTAGCAACTTCACGAGACTACCCTCGAGCTCACGGATGTTACTCTTCACGCTCTCCGCGATGAGAGCGAGTACCTCGTCGGGGATGGAAACGTTCTCCCTCTCCACCTTCTTGCGCAGAATGGCCAGCCGAGTCTCGTACTCGGGGGGCTGAATGTCTGTGATGAGCCCCCACTCGAAACGGGACATGAGTCGCTCCTCCAACCGGGGGATCTCCTTTGGAGGGCGATCGCTCGTGACCACGATCTGCTTGGCCGCGCCGTGGAGTGCGTTGAAGGTATGGAAAAACTCCTCCTGCGTGCTCTCTTTGCCGGCGAGGAACTGGACGTCGTCGATGAGCAACAGGTCCACGTTTCGGTAGCGGGTGCGGAAATCGTGGCCGTTACCCTTGCGGATCGCCATGATCATCTCGTTCATGAACGCTTCCGCGGAATTGTAGTGCACGCGAGCCCCCCTCTGCTGCTCGAGCACGAGGTGGCCGATAGCCTGCATGAGGTGGGTCTTCCCGAGACCGACACCTCCGTAGATGAAAAGCGGGTTGTAGATGATCGCCGGCTTCTCGGCTACGGCGAGGCAGGCGGCATAGGTCATCCGGCTGTTGCTGCCCGCTACGAACTCGTCCATCGTGTACTTCGGGTTGAGCCGCTCTCCCTCGTTGATGCCTCGCGGCCGCGGCGTCGGCCGCACGGGGCGAGGAGCGGCGCGCCGAGCTGCGTACTCGTCGGCCACCTCCGGGGGAGCGACGAGCTGCACCTGTGTTGCCGCGCCGAGGCCCTCCCGGAACGCGAATGTGATCTTGTCCATGTGGTGCTCGGCAATCCAGTCCATGAAGAAGCGGTTCGGGCACCCGATGACAACGCGATCGCGGGCGATGCTCTGAAGCTGCAGCGGCTCGAACCAGGTTCGGAACGTCTGTTCGTTGACGAGCGTCTGTACACGCGAAAGGAAATTGGACCATGCCTGGTCCGGGCTTGGACCCTGGGAGGATACCGACATTTCGACTCTTCCCTTTCTCCCTTGGAAGGACCCGACCCCCTTGCAGGGGCTCGGCCCCTTCGCCAACCGCGACACGAATTAACGGTGGCGGCACCGTTGCCGGCCACAAAACACCGAGCCCGGGCTTACAGAGAGCTGTAACGGCACAGAGCGCTTATCCACAACGGTGGATAACAACCTTACGCTTTGTGGACAAAGATGATGCGTGTACGGTTCGGGCCTTTGGGTCCAACCATGTCCACAACAACGCGCACCGGAAACCTGCCCGGAACTGACTGGAAAACGAAAAGAAATAACCAGCTGGCGAGGGCATAGGCTAGCAAGACAGCATGGTGGGCCTCAACGGCAAAGTTGAGTTGCTCACAGGAACGCGGCAAGCCGCGACCCCACACCCGCTTGCTTACCCACAATCTGTGGATATCTCTGTGGGTTATTATGGGGCTTGACGCTCGGGGCCGGGTGGGCTACATTCACAGCTTACATCCTGTTTATCTTGAAAAGGTTAGCGGAAACGCATGATCGTCCCGGGGCCGCAAGCGCCGCCCGGCCGTGCGGAACCGATCGAAGGTTGAATCAGAGGAACGAGTCATCATGAAACGCACCTTCCAGCCGAGGAATCTCAAACGCAAGCGAGAACATGGGTTTCGTGCGCGTATGAGCACCCGTGGCGGCCGCCTCGTGCTCAAGCGCCGGCGCAAGAAGGGCCGGCGGCGCCTGGCCGTCTAGCGAGCTCCGCCGTCGCAGTCGCCCGGTTGCGGTGCACGGGGGTGAAATTGGCCCTCGAGCCGCTGAAAAAAAGCTGGCAATTCCGGGTCTGCTACGGGCGAGGGCGGCGGGTGGTTTGCCGCGACGCCGTCGTCTTTTGCGCCCGGGCGCCCGAAGAGGGCGACGGGCCGCGCGTCGGCGTGGTGGCGAGCAAGCGCGTGGGCGGCGCGGTGCAGCGCAGCCGTGCCAAGCGCTTGCTGCGGGAAACGTCGAGATACATTACGGGCAGATTGAATGATCCGAACACCTGGCTCGTCCTGGTGGCGAAATCCTCCATCGTCGCGCGCACGGCGCGCGAGGTCCAGGACGACATCGAGCGCTCGCTTGCCGAGGCAGGGCTCGTCGCCAGGGGAATCGAATAAGCGGAACAGGACGGCATGAGATGCACATGGGTCGGCTGCAACACCTCGTGACGGCGCTCTGCCTGTTCGCGATCGCCGCTTATCGCAGGCTCCTCTCCCCCTTTCTGCCGTCTGCCTGCCGCTTCCATCCCAGCTGTTCGCAATACGCGGCCGAAGCAATCCGCGTCCGCGGCCCCGTCCGCGGCGTCGGCATGGCGTTGCGGCGCCTGGGCCGCTGTCACCCCTGGCACCCGGGCGGGGTGGACCCCGTTCGCTAGGCCCGGAAGGTCCTCGCATGTCGATGGAACGTAGAGCACTGGTCGCTTTTCTGGCGTCGATTGCCCTGTTTTTCGCGTACGACGCGCTCTTTCTGTCGCCCAAGCTCAAGAAGGAGCGCGCACGGCGCGCGGAGCTGGCGGAGCAACAGCACGCGGTGGTCGACTCGGTAACCGCTGCCGGCGGCGAAGTGGAGCGCCAGCCCGCACTGGTGCCCTACGACGCCACCGCCGCGGACACGACGGCGTCGAAGCCACTGGAGTTCGAGGCGGCAGCGACCAACGCGCGGGCCATCGTCGTCGCCAGCGACCTCTACGAGATCACCCTTTCCACCGCCGGCGCCGAGATCGTATCGGCGCGCCTGCTGAACTACAAGACGGACGGCGTGCCCGTCGAGCTCTTCGCACAGGACCCGGACTGGAGGTACGAGCGCGTGCTCGCCGTCGCGCTGCAGAGCGACGCGGGTGCCATGCGCCTCAACGGTGTGGCGTTCGACGCGACCGTCGGCGGCGTCGGCGACGCGCTGCTGGACGGGGCGCGCGTCGAGGTGGACCAGCGGCGCGGCTACACCGACGTGGTCTTCCGCGCGCAGACCGAAGGCGGGGGCGGGGTGGAGCGCGCCTACCGGTTCTACTCGGATCGCTACGACTTCGAGACCACGCTGCGCTTCCCGCTGGCCGTCTATCCCGGGGTGACGGGGGTCACGTGGGGGCTCGGGCCGGGCATGACGGCGACGGAGAAAAACGTCAAGGACGACCAGCAGGCCTTCAAGGCGTCGCTGCGCCTGGGCGAGGAGCAGCACCGGCTCCGGCCGTCGAGCTTCGGGCGCAATAGCAGCGAGGCCTTCTCGGGGACCCTTCACTGGGCGGCCCTGCAGACCAAGTACTTCATGACGGCCGTCATTCCGGGCGAGCCGACGCCGGCCGAGGTGGAGGTGTCGGGCGACAAGGCAGGGCACCGCGTCTCGCAGCGCTTCACGCTGCCGGCCGGCGTGCGCGGCGGCCGCGTCGAGCAAATGGTTCGCGTATACATAGGCCCCATGGACGCGCGGCTGGTCAAGGACCTCGGCGTCGGACTCGAGGCGAACATCGAGATGGGCTGGAAGCTCTTCCGCCCCATCGCGTGGGGCGTGCTGTGGGCGATGCTGTGGACCTACAAGGTCATCCCCAACTACGGCTGGGTCATCATCATCATATCGGTGCTCGCCAAGGTTCTGTTCTACCGCCTGACCCACAAGAGCTTCAAGTCGATGAAGGACATGCAGGCGCTGCAGCCGCGCATTCAGGCGCTGCGCGAGAAGCACGGCAAGGACAAACAGAAGCTCAGCGAAGAGACCATGAAGCTCTATCGCTCAGCGGGGGTGAACCCGCTGGGCGGGTGTCTGCCCATGCTGCTGCAGATGCCGGTCTTCATCGCGCTGTACAACGTGCTGCGTTTCACCATCGAGGTGCGCGGGGCGCACTTCGTGGGGTGGATCAACGACCTGTCGCAGCAGGATCAGCTGTTCCAGCTTCCCATGTCCCTGCCCTTCATCGGCGACGCGTTCAGCCTGCTCCCCATCCTGATGGGGCTCTCCATGTTTTTGCAGTCGAAACTCGGCGGCTCGCCCACGGGATCGACGAGCCCGACCCCGCCGGGATTCAGCACGATGCTGCCCATCGTGTTCACGGTGCTCTTCTACAAGATGCCGTCGGGCCTGGTACTGTACTGGCTCGTCAACACCGTGCTCTCCGTAGCGCAGCAGTACTACATCAATAAGGACACCCGCAAATCGAAGGAAACGGCCGAAGCCGAACCGGCGCCGGCGCGCCCCGCGAAGCGCCGCGCAAAGGCCAAGGGAAGGTAGACCATGAACAAGTCGGTTGAAGCGACCGGCAAGACGATCGAGCAGGCGCTGCAGAAAGCGCTCAAAGAGCTCGGGGCACGGCCGGAAGAGGTCGACATAGAGATTCTTGCCGAAGCTGGGGGCGGTTTCCTCGGCTTCCTCGGATCCAAGAGCGTAAGAATTCGCGTCACGCAGCGCGGGCTGCGCACGGGGAGCGAACAGGAAGAGACGGTGTCGGCGATCAAGGCCATCCTCGTCGATGTCCTCGGGTTCATGGGCATCGAGTTCGGCACCAGCGTCGAAGAGATGCCCGACACCACGTTCGTTAACATCGATTCCAACGGCCTCGACGGCCTCCTCATCGGTCGCCGCGGGGAGACACTGGCGTCTCTCCAGCACGTCGTCAACCGCATCTTCACCAGCCGCACGGGACGGCACAGCAAGGTGACGATCGACGTCGGCGGCTACATCAAACGCAAGCACCGCCTGCTCGTGGAGAAGGCGCACAAGATCGCGGCGCGTGTTCGCAAGACGGGCAAGGAGTACGACTTCGAGCCGCTCAAGGCCGCCGAGCGGCGTATCGTCCACCTTGCCATCGCGGAGCTGGACGACATCACCACCTACACCATCGGCGACGGCCTCCTGCGCAAGGTCGTCATCTGTCCCCGGTCGAACGACGCCGAAGACCGCGCCCGCGCCTGATCGGCCGCCGCGCGGTTACGCAGCGGAGGACGTCGGTGCGCACATTCCGTCCGACATGGTTCGCCGGCCTCGCGCTGGCTCTGACGACCGCCGTGCCCGCGGTGGGGGCGGAGCTCTCCGGCCGCGTGCGCGATGCCGAGAGCGGCGAGGCGGTTGGCCACGTCACCGTGCAAGCGAAGGGACGCACGCCCCAGGGCGGGACGTTGTCCCGCGGCGTCATGGCGCTGGCCGACGGCACCTACCTGCTCACCGGGCTGCCCGTCGGCCGCTACACCGTCCGCTTCTCCCGCATCGGCTACGAAGCGGTGGAAGACAGCGTGGTCGTCCGCGAGGATCGAACCTACACACTCGACGTCTCCATGAAGGTCCTCCCCGTTCCGGTGGAGGAGATCCTTGTCGAAGCCGACCGGTACGCGGCGATACGCGACGTGCAGACCGGCTTCGTCAGCCTCGAGGTAGAGACGCTGGCCGACTTGCCCGGCGTCGTCGAGCCCGATCCCATCCGGTCCCTCGAGCTCCTGCCCGGCGTGCAGACGGCGTCGGATTTCTCCAGCGGCCTCTACATCCGCGGCGGCGGCCCCGACCAGACGCTGGTCCTCCTCGACTTCGTGCCCGTCTACAACCCGACGCACGCGTTCGGCTTCTTCTCCACGTTCAACGCGGACGCACTCGAGGACGTCAACCTGTACAAGGGTGCCTACCCGGCGGAGTACGGCGGGCGCCTGGGCGCCGTGCTCGACGTGCGCAGCCGCGACGGCAACCGCGCCGGCGTGGACGGACGCGTGGGCGTGAGCACGATCGCGGCCCGCGCCACCGTGGGCGGCCCGGTGCACGGCGGCTCGTGGATCGCGAGCGGCCGGCGCACCTATCTCGATCCCGTGCTCGATGTGCTGCGGCGCAGCGACAGCACCATCCCGGCGTACTACTTCTACGACGGCAACGCGCGCCTGACGCTCCCCGCGGCCGGCGGCCAGTTCGTCGCGAGCGGGTACCACGGGCGTGACGATCTGCGCCTGGACCTCGACGCCGACAACGCGCTGGTCATGCGCTGGGGCAACACGCTCGCGTCGGGCACGTGGCAGCGCCCGCTGGGCGAGAGCGCGCTCTTGCGCGCACAGCTCTCGTGGAGCGAGTACGAGAGCAGCTCCACCATCCTGGCGCTCACCACGCCGATCGACTTTTCGAACTACATCCACGACCTGTCCTTCCGCGCTGAAGCGAAGCGCGAGGGCGCGTCGCATCGGCTGTCGGCCGGGCTGCAGGCGAGCCGCTACGACGTGCGCTACCTCCAGACGTTCAACGGGCAGAACGAAGTGGATTACCACAAGACGCCGCACGAGGTGGCGGCGTTCGCGGCCGACGAGTGGCGGCCGTTATTGGGAACGGTGCTGCAGGGCGGGCTGCGGGTGCGCTACCTCGAGGACGGCGACCGCGTGCTCTGGGAGCCGCGGGCGGCGGCCAGCCGCGCGATTTCGGGACGCGTGCGCGCCAAGATCGGCGGCGGCATCTATCACCAGTATCTGCAGCTCGTCTCCACCGAGGGTCTGTCCGCGGCGGACTTCTACGTTCCCCTCGACCAGACCGCGTACCCGGGGCGGTCGTGGCAGGTGGTGGCCGGAGCGGAGTTCGATCCCGCGCCCGCGTGGCGCGCGTCGATCGAGGGCTATTACACGGGGCTCACCAATCTGGTGGACTTCAACAACACGCTGGCCGGCGGCGCGGAGATCGAGAACGCGGCTGACATCTTTCACACGGGCGGCGAAGGCTGGGCGGCCGGCGCGGAGCTCTTCGTCGAGAGGCGCCGCGGGAGCCTCACCGGTTGGGTGGGCTACACGCTGGGATGGACGCGGCGAACGTTCACGCAGCTCAACGCCGGCGAGACGTTCCCACCCAAGTACGACCGGCGCCACGATCTGAACGTCGTGGCCCAGCTGCGCCGCGGCAAGTGGACCTTCGGCGGCAACTTGATCTATGCGACGGGGCAGGCGTTCACCCCGGCGGCGGCGCGCTACGCGCTGCGCAACCCCGCCCGCGGGACCTACCCCAACGATTCACAGATCCTTCCCGCGACGCGCAACAGCGCGCGGCTCTTGCCCTATCACCGGCTGGACCTGAGCGTGTCACGCGACTTCAAGCTCTTCGGCCTGCCGGCGGAGTGGGTGGTCCAGGTGTTCAACGTCTACAACCGCCGCAACGAGTGGTTCGTGCAGTACGACACGGGCGAAACCGTGACCGAGGCCTCGGTGGCGAAAATGCTGCCGGCCATTCCGAGCCTGGGGGTGAACTTCCGCTTCTGATGAAAACGCGACCGAGGGCTTGCATCGTCTCGATTCTGATCGCGCTCGGGCTGGCGTGCGCCGAGCGGGATCCGAACGACCTCTTCGCCCCGGAGGCGGGCACGATCGTCGTGGACGCCTTCCTGGTGGTGGGTCAACGCTTTCCGGATATCGTGCTCTCGCAGACAGTCGCGCCGAACGTGCCCTTCTCCCGCCAAGCCGCCGCGCTCCCGGGCGCCAGCGTGCGCATCTCCGGCGGCGGGGTCACGTTGGACTACGTGGAGGCAGCCTTCCGTGGAGCAGGTGTCTACGCGCCGACCACGGCAGAGTTTGTCTCCGAGAGCACCGTGTACCGGCTCGACCTCACCGCCGCCGACGGGCGGCGCGTGCGCGCGTCCACGCTCACGCCGCGCGCATTCTCGGTGGGCGAGTGGGCGCTCCTCGACAACGCCGGGCAGAGCGTGATCCGCCGGCTCGCGAGCTTTGCCGATTACGGGGACTCCGTCTACACGCGCCCGGAGAACCAGCTCGTCTACTCCCTGGGACTGCTCGAGGCGCGCTTCGACCCGCGCGACATCGCCGGTTTCCAGGTGGGGCTCTTCAGCACGTCGCCGGGCTCGGCCATCATCATCGACCCCGACTTCCTCGACGAGGAAGACCTGGCCGACCTCCCGCGCACCAACAGCTCGCCGCCGCTGGAGGCGCTGGACGGAACGGTGCGGCTGCCCTGGTTCGCCATCTTCTTCGAGGGCAAATATCTGTTCAAGGTGTGGGCGATGGACCGCAACTGGTTCGACCTCGCGCGAACCGAACCCACGCTCAGCGGCGGCGGCTTCGGTTTCGGCGGCCAGGCCGGCGACTACTTCGAGCGGCCGATCTTCCACATCGACGGCGGCATCGGACTCTTCGGCTCGGGTGCGGTCGACTCCGCCGGCGTCACCATCCACCCCCGCCCCTAGCCCCCTCCCTCTCCCGCATCGGCGGCCCGCGCGACGTGCTAGAATGCCGTCGCCATGAACCACTTCGACGACACCATCGCCGCGCTCTCCACGCCGCCGGGCGAGTCGGGTCTTGCCGTCGTGCGCGCGTCGGGCCCGGGCGCGCTGGCCGTCCTGGCGGGCGTCTTCCGCGCCCGCGGGGGCAACCCCTCGCAAGGGGCCTGGGAGCACCGGCGGCTCTACCACGGCATGGTCGTGGACGCGGGCGGGGGCGCCATCGACGAGGTGATGGCAGCGGTGATGCGTGCGCCCGAGAGCTTCACCGGCGAGGACGTGGTCGAGGTGACCTGCCACGGCAGCATGGTGGTGGTGACGCGCCTCCTCGAGGCCCTGTTCGCGGCGGGCGCCCGCGCCGCGCAGGCGGGGGAGTTCACGCGGCGGGCGTTTCTCAACGGCAAGATGGACCTCCTCCAGGCGGAGGCGGTCGCCGATCTCATCCACGCGCGAAGCGAGTTGCAGCGCAAGGTGGCGCAGCGACAGCTGGAGGGGGCGCTCTCGCGGCGCCTGGGCGCGCTGGCCGACGAGGCGCTCGCGCTCCTGGCGGAGATCGAGGCCAACATCGACTTCGTCGGCGAGGACATCGACACCCTCGACGCCAGCGCGGCGGTGCGGATGCTCGATCGGCACCGCGCCGAGCTGGCTGATCTCCTGGAGAGCGCACCGCTGTC
>Ga0224512_10003708_pt1 | contig 13317 bp, 10 predicted proteins | sample SF_May12_sed_USG_4_FD_169103 | JGI IMG/M metagenome (GOLD analysis project Ga0224512, IMG submission 169103) | Sediment microbial communities from San Francisco Bay, California, United States - SF_May12_sed_USGS_13 | ecosystem: Environmental > Aquatic > Marine > Sediment | place: USA...
CCCGGGCAGAATTTGCTCAGCAAACTCGTCCACCGACCCGAAGACCTGCACATCGATTCCGCTTATTACAGCTACTGTCTGGTTCATTTCATCCTTCCTAGACGAGTCCAATTTGCGCAGAGGTTTGCCGACGGTAATCGTACCGTGTTTTTGGTCAACTATTGAAGGGTATTTATTAAAAATGACTCTCCCGGATGAATGTCTTTTCTCTTCCAGTTTTCACAGCGGCATGGCAGCTCACCGCGCGATAAATAATTGCAATATCCTTCCAGTCGATCAAGCGAGTCAATTCACTCAGTGCCAGTCACGGCCTCGCTCCACGGCGATCACGGATGACGCGCGCGGGATTCCCACCGACAACTGACCATGCCGGTATATCCTTTGTTACGACAGCTCCTGCTCCAATTACACAATGAGAGCCCACAGTTACACCCGGCAAAATCACAACGTTAGCACCAATCCAGATATCGTCACCTATTCGCGTCTTTTTCGTAACGGAACCCTGCAAGGCAATCGGAACCTTCGTGTCCTCAAAACGATGGTTGCGACTGTAGATTTTTACGTTAGGTCCCATAATTACGTAATCCCCGATCTCGACGCCAGCATTTATAAAGCAATGCGTGCCAAGTTCAGAATAATTTCCTATCGAGATGGCGGGAGATACATCCGCATCGTGTTTGACCCGGACCTGCTTGCCACAATGTTCGGCAAACTGGCTGACTAGAAAACTGCGGATCAGTGGAAATCCAAGCGAATATGGCCGGTAATCTTCCGGCGTGAAACGAAGAAAGGCAATATATAGAAAGTAACAACCATACCGCCAAAATTTGCGTATCAATTCCACCGGAATTTTTCCATCATACTGCACACAGGCTTCTGTATTCCTTCAACAGCGCTCTCGTAACCTCGTAGATATCGAACTGCCGATTGCTCTGGGCAGCCTCACTTGCCATCCTTTTATACTCAATATCGCTCATTGCAAGCGCGGCATCCATGGCCATGCAAAGCCCGTCGACAGAACCGGTGTCGAACACTATCCCGTTTCTGCCGTGAATTACCTGGGACATGGGACCTGGCTCGCTGCTGACTATGACGGGTGTACCGCAATACATTGCCTCACTTACAACCAGACCAAATGGTTCAGAGCGACTCGGTAGCACAAGAAATTTTGACGCCCAGAATACCTCCCGGAGTCTATCCTGGGTCAGATGATCAAAAATCCTGACATCCTCGACGCCTACAATCGACTCGATCAAATTTCTCATCGGACCAGTACCAACGAATGCCAGCCGTGCAGTGCTCAATCGGCTATCGCGCAAGGCATTAACAATCAGGTCGATTCCCTTACGATGAGAAAACGATCCTGCAAAAACAAAATCGTACCTTTCTTCCACAGCGGTACTGCCAGCCTGGTAGAATTTTCTCGAATCAACACCCGCGGGCAACACATCGAGTTTTCTTACCGCAAGGTTATTTTCTACCGCCTCAGCGACGCCCGGCCCTACGGCAATCCCATAGTCCATCCTTGAGCTGACAACACGCCATAGTCTACCCCGGATGCCTCTGAATTTCGCAGGTCTTACGTCCCCGCCGTGAAATGTCACAACTATTCGCGATGCCGGATGCAATATTTTGTAGATGGCGCCGATTAAACCCAGGGGCACAAAATAGTGAACATGAACGATGTCATAACGTCTGAACAAGCGCGGCAGGCAATTGAGTGCGAAGCGAGAATATTTCAGCAAACTGCCCAATTTCCCAGTGAAGCGCCGCCGCATGGCACTAAGATCGATATCGCAGGTAGGACCCGCTTCCTCTTGTAGAATTTCCACTTGGTTCCTGACGAAAACCCCGGCAAAAGGGAGTTCCTCAGAAGGATACATATTGGAGAGAATAAGAACTCGCATTCCCATAAATTACATGACCATATAGAATGGTCAAATCAACACGATCAAGAACATATCAAATTTCAGTTGCGGAACTGCGACTCCCTTACAGTGACCGACATTGGATCTCCCTTTAGCAGGAACCTGTTTCCCTGGTCATTTCGCTGCATACGGTCTTTCTGCTGAGGCGGGACTTTGACTATCAATTTCTTGATATTTGCGGCCCGTTTACCATCAAACTGAAACGTCGAGTCGGAAATTCGCAATGCTTCACCCGTAACTTGCCGAACAATGTAGACGTCAGGAAACCGCCCGTTATCCAACTCCAGTCTAAAGTTCGACTCAACCAGCTCCATGTCGATTATTGCACCATGTGCCAGAGCAAGAACAGAGTCGCCCATTGGCATGGACGCTTTGATTCTTCGAAGCCGGATGCCCGATGACTTCTGGTTCTCCCGGCGCGTACGAATGAATGCCGGTCGCGTTGTCAGGCGATCATCGAAGGTAACCTCTACGTCCTCGAGAATTACCCCATCTGCGTTTTCCAGCCCAAACGATTGACCCTGATTATGTACCCGCAATCCCGACACCCGTGTCTGCTGCCCCTCAAACACAACGGGCTCGTTGGTATTTTCCAAGTAACCATCAGTGGCAACGGTGTCCATGGCCCCGGGCAAAATGTAAAGACCATTATCCGTAAGATCTCTAAAATCGTAACCATCAATACGCACACCGCTCGAAGATCCGATCACGATTCCCCCATTGATTTTATGACCGGAGATGTTCTTCAAAAATACCTTGGTAACCCCTCCCTGAACATTTATGCATCGGGGTACCGAGTCTTTTTCGTGGGTCACCATATTATCGCAACGCACATTCTGCGCGATCACGTCAGATGCCTTAATTCTGAGTCCGGATTCAGTTGTTCTATGACGAATATTATCTGACTTCAGCTTTTTACTGTAATTGCGGACCGTCAAATCTTGAATCCGCATACCCGGAGCTTCAACATCGACTGCGTTACGCCCGGCACCCGCCAAGTCTACCGTTATACCCGATAATCTAGATCCAGATGCTTTTCTGGTAAAACGAAGCAAGCTATCGCGGCCGCTTGCACCGACGTGTTTCTCAATATCTGTTGATGCTTTCAGGACCCCACCGCCACGAATCTCTAGCGGAAAATCTATCTCCAGCATGCCAGATACTAGGTAGACATGCCCTTCCTCCAACACAAGAACCCCGTGCTTCGCAGCACTAATCGCGCGCCGCAGAGCCAGCGTATCATCTTTAACGCCGTCGCCAGCAGCCCCAAAGTCTTCTGCGTCAACCGTCGGCCCCGTGTTTTCCGGCTCGATGGCAGAACAGTTTGTAAGCTGCATGGACATGGCGAGCACTATCAGTAGCCGCCGTATTTTGCAGGGTGCCGTCCGATTCAACATCCGCAATCGCTAGCCTTATGGCATCATAGGATCAATGGTCAGTATACGCACAATGACGCTCTCAGAAACAATCACCAGAATGTTTATCGTCAAGCGATGACGGACACGCACAGCAAGCAGCCAGCGGCCCTCAACAAGCAGAAGATTGGCCAATGTCTTGTCTGGCTGATTATTGTCGGCCCTGCATTTATCGACTGGGCTCACGGATTTCTTGCAACGGAATTCGACATCGATATCTTGGCCAGCGCCTATAGAATGCTCCTGATATTGGCCGGGTTATTACTCCTGATTACAAAGCCACGCTGGTCGATCATCGTGGCGACAATGATATATTTTGCGTTCCTACTCTTTGAGTTTACCTCGTGGTCCATGTTTTCCCGCATTTATATCTTGGATGAACTCGTTAGCTCGTTGAGTCTGTTCTTGTTCATCTTCTGCTATATCCTGATCAGTTTCACCGTCCGCTATTTGAATGTAAGTTACGAGTTCATTATCGATCAGGTACTCAGCTACGGGAAAATAACTTCCGTAATCATCGTTCTTTCGCTAATTTTTCAAATCGGGATTCCTACGTATTCAAGCTCAGCTGGTGTGATTTACGGGTTCGGCACTCAGTCTTATTACATCGCCGCAAATGTGCTTGGACTATCTCTTGTCGTGTCCTTAGCTGCAGCGGTTTACCGATTTGTAAAGGACTTTCGACCCAGGTTCTTTTTCGACGCTCTACTGATATTTGCCGGTGCATTTTGCGTGGGAAGCCGAACTGGCATGCTCGTATCAGTCATTTTGCTGGCCGCTGCCGTACTTTATTTTATCTTCTTTTCATCGGGACGAATGCGATATCGCCTGGCGCTCAGTGTGATTTTCATTCCGCTATTCGTTTACGGGGGATTTAAGACCTATGAAATGGTTTCACAGCATTCGCGAATGCTCATGAAACTTGAGGCGCTTTATTCCGGAGAGATTCGCGGCGAACATGCGTCATCAGCCCGTGATTACCTTGCCACCCAAGATTTGGCAAGCCGGGTCGCGGGCGACAGCTATCAAGTCTATACGCGGCGATTCGCACAATACAGCCCCAAGAAAAGAGTCGAAACGGCCACGGCGGAGCAGGATCCGCTGGACATCATCGGAGCGTACGGAATCGTCGGCCTGGTGTTGCTTTACCTTCCCTACGCGATGGGCATTCTAATTTCGGGTTTAAACTGGATACTTACCCGCCAACCGCATTATCCCATTGCGTGTATTAGTTTAATGCTGTTTTTGGGTCACAGCGTGATCGCAGGGCATGTTCTGATGAGCTCCAAAGCCACACAATTTGCCAGTATTTTTATTGTTCTGGCGCTAAGTAGCGCACGGCAAGCCAGAGGCAGCCCCGATCGACCAGGCGCTCACGCATGATCTTCATTGTCGGCTACTCGCGCAGTGGCACAAAAATGATGAACCAGGTGCTCGCTAAAATGCAAATCGCCGACTCGGTACCTGAAGTCCACTTCTTCGAACAGATATATGACTTTTCCGAACCGGAGGAACGTCGTAATCGGAATTTATCTAAAACTGAAGCTGCAGCCATCAGCGACAAGCTAGTTTCCATTGTCTCGCGGATCGGCAGTCACCTGGATAATGGCAAAGCCATCGCAGACATCAAAAGCGGAATGGCAAGCTTCGTGCGTGATACCAGGGCACTAACGAAACTGGATATCTATAAGCAGCTCCTGGCGCAGATCTCAAGTAGGGCCGCCATCGACCCCACACCCCGAAATGCTTACTACATTGAGGAGATAGCAGAACTGATACCGGATGCACGTTTCATCTATATGGTCCGTGATCCCCGTGACTGTATATTGTCACAGCAACGCAAAGGGGCCATTTACTGGCGGCAGGAGAAACACCGCGGCGAAGCGATACGCCTGTGGCTGAACTACAACCCTCTGTTGATGGCGATCTTCTGGAAAAACTCGATCGAAAACTATCGCAAGGCCATTTCAGGTCAACATGCTGATCACGTGTTGCGGATAAACTACGAAAACATGATAGAGCATCCAGAATCTGTCGCGGAAATCCTGCACAGATTTACCGGAATGGGCCGCTCTTCGTTCGATGTAACATTCATTAGACAGGATAACGCCAGGAAATGGGTCGATACGTTGCAGCCGGCCGAAGTACACCTTATTCAGCTTATTACTGGCCCAACACTCGAGGAATTCGGCTACGAGCGCATCGCCATACCGTGGAGCGCTCGTTTGCGGAGTTATCTGTTGACGATTTACTACTGCGCAAAAATGCCAATTGCCTTTCTCGCAAATTGGCAACGGATGAAAAACCCGGTTCAGGTCATTCGCAGACGAATTCTAGGGGCAACCTGAAACCCAAAATTCCAGTGATTGCCTCCCGTTTAACCAAAGCGAATCGAGAAATCCCTATCAAGTTTTTTAAGGTCGTCACGGAAATAGGGCTCGATCGAAACTCTGATTTCGTAAGAAAGTTCGGTCGGTTGCACTTCTACCGTATTCATTCTAGACAAAAAAGGAATTACCCGGCTGCGTACCCACATCCGAAGTTTAATCGGCATCAGAATGCGAAATACTTTTTTTAATCGGCTAGTCCTGCGGAACGTGATCTCATTTATCCACCTCCAACGTACACGACTAGCTCTATTGAATTCACGTGATACATCCACATGAACCGAGTCATCAATTCCGAGAAAATGCCAGACTTTCGCCAGCGTGGCGTCCGGATCATTTCGCAGGTCAGCCGCCTTTAGTATTAAGAATCGCTCTCTGGGAAAATAAAGAAGCCAATGCGTCAGGTGCTTCCAATACAATCCATTGTTGAAGTAAGCGAGATCAAACTTCTGTCGGTGGTCACCACTGTTGAGTCGCTCCTCCTCCAGATCCAGCGCGTCAAGAATACCTACCTCATTAGACTCCCAACCATTTTGCAAAGCATAATTATAAGCTGACCAGGCTCGCGCAACCGGTTCGCGCACGACCACAATAAACTGCATTTCCGGGTTGTATTTAAGCACCCGAGCAGGAGCATCTCGGCTGGCAAGCATGTGGACATGCCCCCCTGCAACCAAGGTCGCGCCAGCCTTGTCTGGAAAGAACGAATGGTAGTAATCATCACCGAGCGCATAGAATTCGGGATCAATGAAATAGGTTACTTCCTTGACCGATGAAAAAACGAGCTTAGGGTGCTGAAGCATATATTCATACAGGCTCGTGGTACCCGATTTTTGCGCGCCGATCAGCATCAGATCGACCCTATCCACGATCTCTTGCCTCTCGAGTCTCACGCCAAACCGAGAGATCTCGTCGCAGTATTTTCTCGAGCTCGACTATTTCCGCGGTAAAAAAACGCTGCTGAATACGGCTGATTAACTCTTGTGACAATTCCGGTGGCCTGCGTCGTGCGGTATTGAATCCAAGCAGCCTTCGGCGTATTTGCTGCCTCAGTCGCCCGGACTTGACAATTGCTCGGGCCCAACGTTGCAACTTATTTTCGCCGTGTAGTATCCGTTGAGCCAGCATCGAACGTGGTTCGTATGCCCGGTTACTGCGCCGCCGGACATCCAGTTCCTGGGGATCTACCCCAAGAAAATCCTGCAGTGCAAGAAATGTTTGGCGACTTTTTTCCCTTAAATCTTCTTCTAAAATGACAAAAAACATATTTTCGCGAGGAAATACCTTCAGAAATCTGGAAATCTGATGGGCATAATAGCCTCTGCTGATGAAGCTGAATTTTCGCCGATCCCACGGGGGCAGGTCTGGCGATTCAAACTCCCATCGAATCGCATCTTCAAAATTCCCTTCAAAGAAACCCCGTCTTCGATTGTGCAAGAATTCCGAGTAGGCCCTGGCGACAGGCTCCCGCAAAGTAAATATCAGCTTGACATCTGACCCCAGAGTTTCATGCACACGCTGCGGTGTCGTTTGATAGGACATATAAGCGGGAGTTACCTCTCCTGCAATCTGCCCAGGCCGAGTCTCCGAAAAATGTAATTCATACCACTCCCTTCCCTTCGCGTACGCTGAGTCATCGTCGAAGAAATGCAGCTCTTTCGACACCGGAAGATAAATGCCATCGTGCTGATCAAGCACGTCGTGAATTGTAGTTGAGCCTGCCTTGGGTGCCCCGACCAGAAGAAATTCAGGTAACATCTTGGTCTGACTGCAGGGCTTGCTCCTGAATCTTTGCCACTGCCTCGTCGACTTCCAGAGTTGCAAAGTCAGCCATGAAAAATTGCTGTGCTCGACGCATCCTGCCCAAAGACCATTCCCACCATGCTGCCTCCTCCAGTGCGTTTTTTATCCTGTCGTCGAACCGGTCCCTGACTTTCTTCGCGGGATTGCCAGCGTAAATCGAATATGGCTCTATATCTTTCACTACCACTGAGCCTGCGCCGATTATGGCGCCGTTACCTACATTGACTCCCGGTAAGACAAGAACGCTATCGCCCAGCCAGACATTATGTCCCAGCGCAATGTTGCTTTTTGAGCTGACGCCAGGCGCAATTTCCATGGCGCGATCCAGAGCATGCTGTAGATTAACTCCGCTAATGCGGTGATTGGATGTAATAAAACGTGACATATGAGCGATCGCACAGTACCGTCCAATTTTCAGTTTACCGGTGCCGCGAATGTACGTCGGTCCATTGAAGCGCGTGCCGAAGCCCACCTCCATATTTTTTCCCAAAACAGAACCGCGCGCAATATATATGCTGTTTGCGTATTTGACCGGAAAAAACCTTAGCCACAGATTGAACAGGCGCTGCTGATATCGTGTATTAACAATCAACACTTCAGGCACGATTTTCTCTGCTCTTAGCAAACCAGTCTACAAAAGGTAAATATAACGAGACAAAGCCGAGCTTTTTATAGATAACAATTACGCAGGTAAGATTGTTCAAACTGAGTGTGAAAGCACTTGCCAACGCGGCTCCCAATATCCCAAATCTCGGAATGAGAACGATATTCATGACGACATTGACAAGCGCGCAGACACCCACAATAGCCAGAAACTGCCGCTCAAGCCCGTTCATCTGCAACAAATTTCCAACAGGGCCAGAAATAGTACTCACAAACTGACCTGCCACAAGCGTTACAAGAGCCAAATAGCCTGCTTCGAATTCCGCGCCAAAGAAGACCAGAATCGGCTTACCCGCGGCCACCAGAACGAACAATATGGGGAGGGACGTGTAAAAAAGGAGCTTCGTCGTTTGGCGCATCACCGTCGCAAGTTGCCCTGTATCACCAGACATATGAAATTCAGCAAATTTCGGTGTCGAGATACTATTGACAGCGTTTAGGGAGACGCTTGTAAGAAAAGCCAGTTTCATGGCAATGCTGTAAATGCCGACTTGATCTTCGCTGGCAAATCGCCCGAGCATCAATACGTCTGTCCATGAAATGACCATCCCCATGGAGTTAGACGCCAGCATCGGCACTGATACAGTCAGTATCGCAGCGAGACTCACATTGACATTCGACCTTGCCGCTGGAAACGCTCTCCAGGCCAGCCGCAGACTGATCATCGCAGCGAAACCACAAGCAACGGTAAATGCCATGACCGGAACACCTGATGTCTCCAGAAAAGAGCGAAATACAAACAGCGCGGGAATGGCAAATAGGTAGATCAATACGTAGCGTATTGCGGCAAAGCGCTTAATCTTTTTCAGACCCCGCAACGCTTCTGCATTGAAAAGGGTCAAACTAAATAACAGCACAGCAGGTGAGGCAATGCGAAATACCGTCGCCAGACCGGGTTTATCAAAAATGCCGGCGGCTATCCAATTGCTTGCAAAGAACATCAGCAGCGACATCGTCAGACCAAGCACCGCCAGCAATTTCAAAACCAGACGATATTGTTCGCCAGCAAGCTCGATACTTCCAATCGACGCGTTCGATGCGATAAACCTTACAATGGCTCGGTCACATCCCAGGCGGGAGAGCATTCCGAGGATTGTTACGACGGTGGTCGCCAGGGCAAAAGCACCCATCGCCGACGCGCCAAAAAGGCGCGCTACCAGAAAATTAAAGCCATATGTGACCGCCATTCCGACGAGGCGCAGCACAAATGCCTGCGACGTACCCTTGAACAATTCGGCGCCATGCCCACCGCCGGCAAGAACCGAAGATATCAGTGGAATACGCACCTGCCATCACCCTCGACGCAGATACGCCCCATCATCCTGATCAACGAAGTTTCTCGACAAAGGCCATGCCGAGAGCGATGAATACTGATAAAGCCATACCAACGGCCAAGCCCAGAATTGCCAGAACGGGTCTATCCGGTCTAAAAAAATCATCCGCTTCGAGAACAACGGCAGGATCGATAATCTTGAAGGCGTATTCTTTACGAACGTTCGCCAGCATTATGCTCTGTATTTGCGTTTCCATGAGGCTATAAATCGCATTCCTGGTCCCAACTACCGAGGTTTTCTCCAGCTCCAGATTCAAATAGGAAATACTGTTCTCCGCTTCGGCGATTGCCAGCTCGCGAAGATGAAGATTGATCATTTCGACCATTTGATTTGCCCAGGCCGCTGCAACCGCCGAATCTTCCCAGTCGATTTGCAGGCTCAACAGCCCTGTATCACGATCACGAACGACTGAGCGCACCGATGAATCCATCAGCATGAAACCATCAGTCAATGACGGGATCTCATCCGGTTTATCCACAATCCAGGTCTGCTTGTCCGCATCCCATAATGATGCGAATAACACCGGCATAAGATTGCGCTCAACAATAAACTTCGTCGTAAAGAACCTCGATGTCAGTGTAGCAATAGCTTCCTCGGCCTCGGCGCCGTCGTTCATTGCCACCCCTGCCAAAGATGCCAGTCCTCCAAGTTGGCCCACCAGCCCACCTAACGCGCTTTGTCCTTCGCCCATTTCGACCGGCACCATTACTACGGTTGCCCGATACATGGGCGTCATAATGAATGCAACGGCGAGAGCTAGCGCAAATGTGAGAATTATGACTCCACCCATAAGCCACCGACGTCGCCAAAATACGTCAATGACATCCAGCAATGAGATTTCAGTCTGTTCAGTCACGGTCATTTCCATACTCCGGGCGCTTCGCTGGCCATGCACTTATTCGACTGCATCCGAGCTCCATGACCGATAATCAATCACGGCGTGATCACTTACGATCAAAAATTGAAGTAGTGGCTGATACGAGTGCGTCGATAATCGGTCAATAAACCTTCAGACTAGAGTCGCCGGCCTCAGAATGAGTTCACCGCTGCAACCGCTATTGCCATGTTATAGATAATTTGCGTAATGCTCGCCCATTGAGCCAGCCTGGGCATGCGATCGGTGTCCATAGGCACAACAATAGTGTCGCCAGGCCGCATGCTGCTGCCTCTTCCACGGAACCAGCGTGAGCCTTTCCGAGCCTCGACCGCACCATTGGCCCGCACCACATAAATCCTCTTCGGATCAGCATTCGCCGTCAGGCCACCGCTGAGTTCGATATAATCATCCCGTGCCTGGCCCGAATTGAATAAATGTGATGTTGCGTATTGTACCTCCCCAAGCACCATCACTTCCTGGGAGCGATGCGGGACCATCAAAATATCCCCATCGCGAAGCTCTATATCAAACTCATCACCGCTATCGCTGGAAATTATTCTTTCCAGATCGATCACCAGCCGGCCCGTCGGCTCGGTGCTTTGCAGCTGTGCCAACAAATTCTGTCCGACGCTCATCGCCTGTTCCGAACTTCCCGACGGGTCTGCCGCAGCCCGCAGCGCCATCCCGGCCAGATCAGCTTCAAGGCGCGCAGTCAGAATTCCAATTTGCTCTCTTTCTCGGTCTTGGAGCGTTTCGCGAGTAAATATACTTCCGGCAGGAAATGCCAGATCCGTCAAACCGCCAGCTCGCTGTAGCACCGATCCCATAGTTTCGCCGCGGCGCATCGGATAAGTACCAGGAAAACGCACCTCCCCGAGGATCCGTACCTCGAATTGCTCCTCCCATGCCGGGACCTCCTTGACGTTCAGATAGTCGTAAGGCTGCAACTCTAAATTGGCCAACGGATCGCCGGCCGTCACTGCCGCAAGATCAACCGGAATCAGCTCCGTGCGACGCGCCCCTACTTCGTCGATCACATACCGCCGCAGTTCGGCATCCGTCGAGTAAGCGGCGGCGCTCAATCCGCCACCGGCGCGCAACAAATCACTGATGCGCATAGTCGCTTCCAGTGGATAGGATCCCGGGGCGCGAACCTGGCCTGATATATTTACCATCTGAAACGGTTGTTCGCGTGTCGCTTGCGCCTCGAGCTCTTCGAGAATCCCCTGCATGGCCGCGCTGCGTGCTATACCCAGCTGAAATATGGTGACGCGATCCCGGGACTGCAAAATCAGATTTGCCTCGCGCGGATTGCTTCGTGCCGCTCTCAAATCGGTTGAGAGCACCATCGCCTGGCGATCAGCGCCCGATTCACGTCGAACCATTACATAACCAAGATCGGCTTTCGGTAACAAATAGTTATCCGACGGAATCAAATCGACGAGGGTCATACCGGGCGTCCACTCATAGTCACCGGGCCGCGTCGTATGCCCACTGAGAAAAACGGCATCCTCCAATTCGTCGAGCACTGGCAGTAAGGTAACGAAATCCCCGGACTGCAGCGTCATCTGTCGGCCTTCCTGCTCCAGGAGATTCAAAGTCTCAATTGTCCGCGAGCCGCGCTCGTTAACCCGCATCAACTGTACCATTGTGGAATCTGCGGTCGGCAGCTTGCCGCCGGCGAGGTCGATCAACTGTGCCACGGTATTTTCCGACCGGAGTTCATAAATCGCTGGTCGCTTTATTTCGCCGTCGATTCCGACCATCTTTTTCGCCGGCGGAATAAGGACCACGTCATCGGACCGTAATTGGGCATCATTCCGCGAATTACCATTCAATAACAGCTCGTAAAGATCGAGAGTTTTGATGAGCTTGCCCGCTCGTTTCATCTGAATTTGTCGCAGTGAACCGATCTCGGTTATGCCGCCGGCATAAAAAAGTGCATTGGTAATGCGGGCCAGACTGCTCATGGTGTAGGCACCGGGCCTTTTGACGTCCCCGACGACAAACACGCGTATCGAGCGTAATTCGCCCATGCTGACCGCCGCCTCGGTACCGATGAGCTGTTCATCAATGCGTTTTTCAATGGCGTCTTTCAGCTCGCCAAAAGTCAACCCGGCGACCATCTGCGGGCCGATCTTCGGAAAATTAATGGTCCCGTCGCGATTTACCGGCAGCACCGTTTCGTAGTTTTCATTTCCGTAAAGCTGCACCTTGAGACTGTCGCCCGGACCGAGCACGTAGTCCCGGGGCACGGGCATCGCGAACAACGGTGGACTGTCGAATGAGTCCGCTTCATCGGTGTCGCCGAACAGTTGATATCCGAATGGCTCAAGAGCCGCTGTGCCGGTCGGCGTCAGCGGCAGAATGGTCACGGCAATGTCCAATAGGGACCACAGTGGTTCCGAACTTAAGCGTATTGCGACCTCATCGGCCGACAAACCGGCCAGCGGAATCGACGCAATGCCCTGTAGGCGCAGAATTCCGCGCTTGTCCAGCTTGACCAGATGGGTACCCAGAAATCGCGAGCTATTGATATCCTGCATGAACGCCTGGGCATCAGCCGGGTCAGCATCCAGCTTCAGCGTCGCGGTGATTACTAGGGTGTCATCTCCCAGGACGCGCAACTCTTCCGCCGCCTCCTCCTCGATCGCAAGATCGAACCCGCTGAGGTCCATGGCTTCCGTCGATTCGGGTGGCTGCGCCGCCGCGGGTGCCATCGGAGCACTAGCGCCGAGCTGCTGCAGGATCGCAGCCCGCTGCTCCGGCGAAAGACTCTGGAACATGCGCATCTGTTCGGGTGTGACTGACACTTGCGCCGATACCGGAGCAACGCCGGTCATTATGGCAAGGAGCACAATGATCAGCCCTGCAACGAAAGTTTGCTTCATCGAAAAATGGTCTGCTGGT
>Ga0224512_10003709_pt1 | contig 13314 bp, 8 predicted proteins | sample SF_May12_sed_USG_4_FD_169103 | JGI IMG/M metagenome (GOLD analysis project Ga0224512, IMG submission 169103) | Sediment microbial communities from San Francisco Bay, California, United States - SF_May12_sed_USGS_13 | ecosystem: Environmental > Aquatic > Marine > Sediment | place: USA: California...
TGCGCGCGCCCAGCGCCAGCGCGAGCATCTGGTGGCCGAGGCAGATTCCGAACACCGGCTTGCCGGTCTCAAGGATGGCCTTGATCGTCGGCACCACGTATGCGCCGGTCGCCGCCGGGTCCCCCGGGCCGTTGGCCAGGAACACGCCGTCGGGCTCGTGCCGCAGCACTTCCGCGGCGCCAGCGTTCGCCGGCACCACCGTCACCCGGCAGCCCAGCGCCACGAGGCAGCGCAGGATGTTGTGCTTGGCGCCGAAATCCATCGCCACAACATGGAAACGCGGATGTTGCAGCGTGCCGTAACCCTGCCCCAGCGCCCAGGTGGAACCGTCCCACTGATAGGTCTGGGTGCAGCTGACGTCCAGGGCCAGGTCCATGCCTTCGAGACCGGGCCAGCCGGCGGCCTTCTTCTGCAGCGCGGCGATGTCCAGCCTGCCGTCCGGCGCATGGGCCAGCGCCCCGTTCGGCGCGCCCGACTCACGGATGCGGCGGGTGATGCGGCGGGTATCGACGCCGGCGATGCCAATCAGGTTCTGCGATTTCAGCCAGATGTCGAAGGGCTGCGCGGCGCGCCAGTTCGACGGTCCGGTCACCGCCGCGCGCAGCACGCAGCCGCGCGCCGCCGGGGTCGTCGTCTCGACGTCTTCGGGATTGGCGCCGACATTGCCGATATGGGGGAAGGTGAAGGTGACGATCTGGCCGGCGTAGGAGGGATCGGTCATGATCTCCTGGTAGCCGGTGATCGAGGTGTTGAAGCAGACCTCGCCGACCGTCTCGCCGGCGGCGCCCAGCCCGTGTCCCCAGAATACCGTCCCGTCTGCCAGAACCAATGCCGCCGTGACGCCCGGGGGCACGGCGGTCTTGGCAGGCGTGGATTCGGACATATGTCTGGCGTCCCCTTTCCGGGGGATGATGGAACCGGCTTGCACCGGCGCGCGCGCTGCACAAATTGCGCCGTCTTTTAAGCAAAAGACGGGCCGCAGTCAAGCCGACCGGCCGATTCTCTTTTTTCTTTAATATCAATATTTTATGAACACCATATCGGTTTGCCTTGGCGGCCGGGATCGGGTAGGTTATCGCCCCTGCGCCCGGCGGGGGTCTGTTAGGGGGAGGTCCTCACGGCATTCGGGGCAGGCGGTCGGGACCGCGGGTCCGCGCTTCTTCCGGCATCCGAGTCATCCCCGAAGAACAGGCACGAGGAATGCTGCGCGAACGTCTCAACGAGGCACTCAAGAAGGCGATGCTGGCCAAGCAGCAGCGCGCGACGGCGACGCTGCGCCTGATTCTGGCGGCGCTGAAGGACCGCGACATCGCGGCGCGCGGCAAGGGCCAGACCGACGGCATCGGTGACGAGGATATCCTCGCGATGCTGCAGACGATGATCAAGCAGCGCCGCGAGAGCATCGAGATGTACCGCAAGGGCGGCCGCGAGGAGTTGGCCCAGCAGGAAGCCGAGGAAATCGAGATCATCGAGGGCTTCCTGCCGGAACAGATGGACGACGCCGCGATCGAGGCGGCCATCCGGCAGGCCATCGAATCGGTCGGGGCCTCCGGCCTGAAGGAGATGGGCAAGGTCATGGCGGCGCTGCGCGAGGAATATGCCGGGCAGATGGATTTCGCCAAGGCGGGGAAGGTGGCCAAGGCGCTGCTCTCCGGCTGACGGCGCCCGCCGCGACGTGCTATTGAGAGGGGGCGGGATTCCCCGTTCCCGGGAGCGACGACCGACATGGCGTTTCCGCCGCGCTTTCTCGACGACATCAAGGACCGCGTCGGTCTGGTGGATGTCGTCGGCCGGCGGGTAAAGCTGGTGCGCAAGGGCCGCGAGCATCTCGGCTTGTGCCCGTTCCACAACGAGAAGACGCCTTCGTTCACGGTGAACGAGGACAAGGGCTTCTATCACTGCTTCGGCTGCGGCGCCCATGGCGACGCGATCTCGTTCGTGCAGAATACGCAAAAGCTGAGCTTCCCCGACGCCGTCGAGCAGCTGGCCGGGCTGGCCGGCCTGCAGATGCCGCAACAAACGCCGGAAGACCGTGCGCGGGAGGAACGGCGCGTCGGTCTCGCCGAGGCCGTCGACGCCGCATCGCGCTGGTTCGCCGACCAGCTGCGCGGCGCCGCGGGCGTGGCGGCGCGGCAGTACCTGGCGGGCCGGGACCTCGACGAGAAGATGATCGGCCATTTCCGGCTCGGATTCGCACCCGATTCGCGCGACGCCCTGAAGACGGCGCTGACCGGGCAGGGATTCGCAGCCGAGACACTGATCGAGGCGGGCCTGCTCAAGCAGCCGGACGACGGCGGCGCCCCGTTCGACCTGTTCCGCGACCGGGTGATGTTCCCGATCGCCGACCGGCGCGGCCGCATCGTCGCCTTCGGCGCACGGCTGCTGGGCGACGCGAAGGCCGCGAAATACATCAACTCGCCGGAAACCCCGCTGTTCCACAAGGGGCGGACGCTCTACAACCTCGACCGGGCCGCGGCGGCGGTCCGCGACGGCGCGCAACTCGTGGTCGCCGAGGGTTATATGGACGTGATTGCGCTGCATCGCGCCGGATTCGAGGGGGCGGTGGCGCCGCTCGGCACCGCGCTGACCGAAGACCAGATCACCGCCCTGTGGCGGCATGCGGACGAGCCGGTCCTGTGTTTCGACGGCGACGAGGCCGGCGCGCGCGCCGCCGCCCGCGCCGCCGACCGGGCGCTGCCGCTGCTGCGCCCGGGCAAGTCGCTGCGCTTCGCCCTGCTGCCGCCCGGCAAGGACCCGGACGACCTGATCGCCGCCAGCGGCGCTGCGGCGATACGCCGCGTGCTCGATGACGGCGTGTCGATGTCGGAGCTGATCTGGCGCCTGGAGCTCGGCCTGCGGCCGCTGGACACGCCGGAACGCCGGGCCGATCTCGAGAGCCGGCTGCGGCAGCGCGCGCGGCAGATTGCCGACCGCGCGGTGCAGGACCATTATTGGTCGGCGTTCCGCGAGCGCCTGTTCCGCAATTTCCGTTTCGCGCGGCGGCCCGGGCGCGGTGGCGGACAGGGCCTGCAACGGCCCCTGCCCGGGGGCGGGGCGCTGGCCAGCGCCGCTGCGTTCCCGCGCCGCCGCCAGCAGGTGGTGCTGGCGACCCTGCTGCAGCACCCCGAACTGGCCGACGAATTCAGCGATTCCCTGGCCCATGCCGAACTGGAACCCGATCTTGACAACCTGCTGCAGGCGCTACAAAAACAACTGGCTGCGTATCCAGACCTTGACGCGGAGACACTGAAGCGCCACCTCACACAGGACGGCTTTGCCACCCTGATCCGGGCGCTGTGCGCCGACGATGTTCTGGTGCACGCAGCGTTTGCGCGGCCGGAGTCTCCTGTCGAAGCGGCGCGTGCGGGGCTTGCAGAAGTGCTCGCATTCATTTTTCAGGGGCGGCGAATGGAAGAATTAGAGGCCACCGCACGTTATACAGCAGACCACCCGGACGCCGAGAAGGAGGCGCGGTTTCTGGCTTTTCGCGAGGATGTCGAGCTCAGCGAACGCCGGATGCGCGAGGCCGAAAACGGGCAGTACGATGCCGGGGAGCGCGATGACGGCGGCTGATGGGCGCAGACTGGATGCGGCCGGGTGATCCCGGACGCACGTGAATTAGCGGGGACAACTGCATGGTGGAAAAGGCTACGGCCGCGGCGGAAACGACCGCTGAAAGCGAGGAGTCCTTCGACGGTCCGCTCATGGACACGGCGAGGGCGGCGATCAAGAAGCTCGTCGCCAAGGGCAAGGAACGCGGCTTCATCACGATGGATGAGCTGAACGCGGCGCTGCCCGAGGACAAAAGCAGTTCGGAACAGATCGAGGACGTAATGGCGCAGTTCTCCGAGATGGGCATTAATGTCGTCGAGAACGAGGAGTCCGAAGAGGCGGCCGGCGCAGCGGCGGTCAAGACGGAGAGCGACGACGAAGCCGAGTCACGCTCGTCCGGCAATGTCGATGACGATGACGTCGGCCGTACCGACGATCCGGTGCGCATGTATCTTCGCGAAATGGGCAGTGTCGAACTGCTCTCGCGCGAGGGCGAGATCGCGATCGCGAAACGCATCGAGGCCGGGCGCGAGAAGATGATCGGCGCGATCTGCGAAAGCCCGCTGACGATGGACGCCGTCGTGCAGTGGCATGATTCGCTGAGCGAGGAAATCATGCTGTTGCGCGACGTGATCGATCTGGACGCGACGTACAGCGACGGCCCGGACGGCGACAGCGCGCGGAGCGGGGAAGACAGCGGCGCGGCGGATGGCGACGGGGGCGGCGAAACCGGGGTGAACGGTGCCGCCCCGGCGGACGCGGCCGCCGGCGACGGTACGGCGTCCGCCAATGACGGTACGGCGTCCGCCAATGACGGTACGGCGTCCGCCAATGACGATACGGCGTCCGCCAATGACGATACGGCGTCCGACGATGAGGACACCGACGATGACGACGGGGAAACTGCAGAGGAGGCCCTGGCGTCGCTGGCCGAGGACGACTCGGAGGATGACGACGACGAGGATGACGAAGAGACCGCCATGTCGCTGAGCGCCATGGAAGCGGTCCTCAAGCCGACCGTCCTGGAAACCTTCGAGAATATCGCTGCGACCTACAAGAAGCTGCAGCGGGTCCAGGACAAGCGCCTTGCGGCCCTGCAGCGCGGCGAGGAAATTCCCAAGGCGACGCTGCGGACCTACGAGAAGCACCGCCACAATCTGGTCGAGATGATGGAGGATGTGCGGCTCAACAACATGCGCATCGACCAGCTGGTCCATCAGCTTTACGACCTGAACCGGCGGCTGCGGGGGGCGGAGGGCGAACTGCTGCGCCTGGCGATCAGGGCCAAGGTCAAGCGCGCGTCCTTCCTCGAGAACCACTACGGCCGTGAACTGGAACCCAACTGGGCCCGGGACGTCGCCCGGCTCGACGCCAACTGGAGCAGGTATGTCGAGCGCAACGGCGACAAGATCGAAACGCTGCGCGCGGAAATCGCCCTGGTGGCGGGCGAGTGCGGCATGCCGCTCGCCGAGTTCCGCCGCATCGTCTCGACTGTCCAGGAGGGCGAGAAGGAGGCCGGCCGCGCCAAGAAGGAGATGGTCGAGGCCAATCTGCGCCTCGTCATCTCGATCGCCAAGAAATACACCAACCGCGGCCTGCAGTTCCTCGACCTGATCCAGGAGGGCAATATCGGGCTGATGAAGGCGGTCGACAAGTTCGAGTACCGGCGCGGCTACAAGTTTTCGACCTACGCCACCTGGTGGATCCGCCAGGCGATCACCCGCTCGATCGCCGACCAGGCGCGCACCATCCGTATCCCGGTGCATATGATCGAGACGATCAACAAGCTGATCCGCACCTCGCGCAACTTCCTTCACGAGATCGGCCGCGAGCCGGGGCCGGAGGAGCTTGCCGAGCGTCTGCACATGCCGCTGGAAAAGGTCCGCAAGGTGCTGAAGATCGCCAAGGAGCCGATCAGCCTCGAGACGCCGATCGGCGACGAGGAGGACAGCCATCTCGGCGACTTCATCGAGGACAAGAACGCGATCCTGCCGGCCGACGCGGCGATCCAGTCCAACCTGCGCGAGACCACGACGCGGGTGCTGGCGAGCCTCACCCCGCGCGAGGAACGCGTGCTGCGCATGCGCTTCGGCATTGGCATGAACACCGACCACACGCTCGAAGAGGTCGGCCAGCAGTTCTCGGTCACCCGCGAGCGCATCCGCCAGATCGAGGCCAAGGCGCTGCGCAAGCTCAAGCATCCCAGCCGCAGCCGCAAGCTGCGCAGCTTTCTCGACCATTAGGGCGGGGCGGTACATTGTTCGAAAGAGGGGCCTTCGGGCCCCTCTTTGTTGTTGCACCGCAGAGACACAGAGCTTTCTGCGAAACCGAATGTGTCCCCGGGACTCAGTGCCGCGCGCAGCTGCAATAGTTGAGGAGATATGGGGATAATGGGAGATGAGGGGGATAAGACCCGATATCGGGACTGCTCCCCTCGACCCCTCTATCCCCATATCGCCTAATTCTTGAATCGCCACGCAGGGCACGGCGCGCCAGCGGGAAATAATCCTCTTCGCCCTTTGTGTCTCTGTGTCTCCGTGGTCTATAAGATTCGTCCAGTAACCGCAGACCGCCCGGAATCTCTTCATGCTACTCACCCTTCTCGGCACCGGCTGTCCGATCGTAAGCGCGGACCGTTACGGACCGGCGCAGGTCGTCCGCCATGAGGATATGACCGTGCTGGTCGATTGCGGTTCGGGCGTCACGCAGCGGCTGGTGCAGGCCGGGCTGCGCGGCCGCGACATCGACGCGGTGCTGTTCACCCATCTGCATTCCGACCACATCGTTGACCTGTTCCAGCTGGTGATCTCGTCCTGGCATCAGGGGCGCGACCGGCCGCAGCGGGTTTTCGGCCCGCCCGGCACTTATCGTTACGTCGACTCGATGGTCTCGCTGTGGCAGACCGAGCTGGAGCAGCGCATCGCCCACGAACGCCGCCCGTCCAACATCGCCCTGCAGGTCGAAGTGACCGAGATCAAGCCCGGGCAGGCGATCGAGTTAGGCGCGATGAAGGTGCACACCGTCGAGGTCGACCACAAGCCGATCCGGCACGCATATGGGTTCGTCTTCGAGGCCGGGGACGCGAAGCTGGCGATCTCGGGTGACACGCGGCCGTGCGATGCGCTGGTCGAGGCCGCGCGCGGCGCCGACCTGCTGCTGCACGAGGTCTTCGCCCATCGCGAAATGCCGGTCATCGAAGGGGTGCGCACGGCGGAAACGGTGGAAAACGTCGCCGCCTACCACACGCTGTCGTCCGACGTCGGCAAGGTGGCGGCGCGAGCCGGCGCAAAATGGCTGGCGTTGACCCATTTCGTGCCGCCGGATTGCGACACACAAGCGCTGCTCGAGGAGATCCAGCGCGATTTCACCGGCCCCGTGACGATCGGCGAAGACCTGATGACGCTGGATGTCGCCCGGCGGAAGGTGCTGTCCTCGTGACGGTGTCCGCCGCGGGACGAAGAACCGCCGGGCCATTGCACGGGCGGTTCCGTTCCGGTTCTCAAATCACGTTGACCTCGCGCACCGGCCGCCTCGCGGCGAAGCGGTCGTAGCCGAAGCAGGAGACGTCGATCGCCCGCGCGGCGCCGAATACGATGCGCTCCGCCGTAACACGGCCCACGGCCGGGATCTGCTGCATGCCGTGGCCGGAAAAGCCGTTCGCGAAATGCAAATTCGCAATCTCGGGGTGCGGCCCCAGAATCGCATTCTGATCGACGGTGTTGTAATCGTACAGCCCGGCCCAGGCGCGCAGCGGCTTGATCGCCTCGAACGCGGGCACGCGGTGCGCCAGCGCCGGCCAGACCCGTTCCTCGAACAGCGTCCAGTCGATCTCGAAATCGCAGGCGTCCGGGTCCGGCTCGCCGGCGCGGGGCGAAACGCCGGCGAGGTACGTCGTCCCCTCCGGCCTGAAGTAGACGCCGGATGAATCGATCACCATCGGGCAGTCGGGGATCGGCGTGCGGCAGTCGATGACATGGACGAAGCGCTTGCGCGGCCGCACCGGCAGGTCGATCCCGGCCAGCGCCGCGAGGTCGCCGGCCCACGGTCCCGCGGCGTTGACCAGCACGTCGCAGACGATCCGGTCGCCGTTATGCAGCGTCACGCCGGCAATGCGCTTGCCGTCCCGATCGATGCCGGTCACCGCGGCCTCGATGTAGTCCACGCCGAGCGCGATCGCCTTGCGGCGCAGCGCCTGCATCAGCGACCAGCCGTCGAACCAGCCCTCGCCGGACAGGCCCAGTGAGCCCGCCGCGATGTCATCGAGACTCATCCAGGGAAAGCGCGCCGCCAGTGCGTCGTGGGCAAGCAGCGCGACGTCCGCCCCGTGCGCTGTCTGGATCGCATGGTTGGCGTGCAGGATGCCCAGCCCCGCCGCGCTCGCAAGGAACAGGTAGCCGCGCTCGACCAGCCCGACATCGGGCCGCTCGCCGCCGACCTCCAGAAGCGTCCCGGCGTTGCGCAGGAAATCTCGGCTCCAGCGGGACAACAGGATATTCGCCGGCGTCGAGAATTGCTGGCGGATGGCGCTGACCGAGAGCGCGGACGCGGCGGTCCGGTACCCCGGATCGCGCTCGATCACCGCAATGCGGCCGGAAAACGCCGTCTCGCTCGCCAGATGGTAGGCGACGGAGCTGCCCACCCCCGCGCCACCCGCGATGACGACATCGTAGCTCTCCACCATGCCTTTCGTCGCCTCGCCGTTTGCGCCCTCCTTGTACGGCAGCGCGGGTCGGCGCGCCAGCCATCCCCTCGCATTTCCCGCCCGGCCTGCTATATAGGGGGCGGGCCCGTAGTTCAGCGGTCAGAACGCACCGCTCATAACGGTGTTGTCGCAGGTTCGAATCCTGCCGGGCCCACCACCCTGCGCCTCAAAAATCCTCTTCCTCGCGCGCCTGGCGCAGCCGCTCGCCGATGTCGCAGGGCGGGCTCGCGCGCTCGTCGCGGCTGAACTGCGCCACTGTCAGCCGCGGCGTCTGGCCGGCGATCTCGAGGATCAGCTTGCGGCGCACGGCGCGGGCGAAATCCCGGAAATCCTTGGCCACCACCATGAACGCGCCGGGCCCGCCGATCACGCAGTCGCGGTAATAAAGGTCGAGGTTCGGGATGTTGTACCACGAGTACATGCCGCCGCTGTCGTCGAGGATGGGCAGTCCGTTGACCGTAACGCCGGCGGTGACCGCCTGGTCCCGCGCCCCCGTCACCAGGCCGCCGGCGTTGTTCGGGCCGTCGCCCGAGACGTCGATAACCCGGCGCGTGCCCTCGAATCCGTTGACCGTGAACAGCGGCAGCGCATAGTCGATGGCGCCGCTGATCGAAGTGCGCCGGGCCGATCCCGGGGCGCTCGACTGCAATGCGCCGGCGAAGGCCTCGGCCGATTCGCGGCTGTTGATCTGGGTCCAGCCGACCACCACGCGGCGCTGGTGACGCCCGGCCCACTCGACATAGGTCACCGCGATCCGGCCGAGGATGCCCGACTGTATGGCCCGGATCACTTCGGCATCGCGGAACGCCCGGATATAGCCCTCGCGCTGCAGCCCGGCCTCGCGGACGTCGATGCTGAGCGATACGTCGACCGCCAGGACCAGTTCGAGATCGACCGGCGCGTCGGCCGCCGCCGCGGCTGGTACGGCGAAGCCCGCCAGCAGCAGCGGTAGCGCGGATAAACACCGTCCCATAGACCATTCCCCGCACACTGTTCGGCAAAGGATGCCACTGCGCGGCACGCCGGTCCAGTCAACTGCTGCGAACGCGCCAGCTGGCCACATGCGGTGCAATCGCGGTCACGATCCGTGGATCCCGCACAGGCCGCACGCAATTGTATTAACCAAAGACCGGATACTCCGAACCCACCTATCCTCATAATATTATCAAGATTTGGCCCGGTTATTGCAGAGCTTGGCGGCAAGGCCTGTTCGGCTCCGGAAAGGGCGGATTTTTTTGGCCAGAAGCACTCAGATGCGGGCGACACCGTACGTTTAGTCGGGAACTGGTTAGGCGATTAATAAATTGTTAAGTGACTAAGGAATAAAATCAATGTTAGGACGTTGTTTACTTTATCAAGAAAAAACTTCCGTTCGTTGCGATTTTGACGAGCATAAGGAAGTATTGTGGAAAGTTTTACGAGAATCCACCACGTGCTCTGAGCTTCGGTTGAGGCGCGCTGGACTCCGGCAGTTGGAAGGGTGCAGGAATTCAATTGTTTGGAGGAATTCAGTATGAATACGTTCGTCCGTCGGGCCAGCTTGCTGGCCCTTGCCTTCGTTGCCGCCGTGGTGATCGGGAGTTCGGCGCAGGCCGAGATCACGCTGAACTTCGGCGTCTATGCGACCGACAGCCGTGCCGACGTGGAAAAACAGTTCCGTCCGGCCCTGGCTGCTCTCGAAACAGACCTCACCGACCGTCTTGGTGAGACCGTAACTATCAAGCTGACGATTTCGCCCACTTATGAGGGCGGCCTCGACGACCTGGTTCAGGGCCGCGTCGACTTCACGCGTCTCGGGCCGGCGTCCTACGTGCTTGGCAAGGATCGCCAGCCGGACCTCTCGATCCTTGCGATCGAGAGCAACAAAGGCGCGAAAACCTTCAACGGCATCATCTGCGTTGCACTGGACAGCGATATCGACAGCGTCGCCCAGCTGCGCGGCAAGTCGTTCGCGTTCGGCGACGACCAGTCGACGATCGGCCGATATCTCTCGCAGCTCCATCTCGTCGACAACGGCATCCTTGCGAAGGATCTGTCCCGCTACGAGTATCTCGGCCGCCACGACAAGGTCGGAATCGCGGTCGGCCGCGGCGAGTTCGATGCCGGCGCCCTGAAGCAGAGCACGTTCAACAAGCTGGTCAAGAAGGGCGTGCCCATCCGCGTGCTGGTTACGTTCCCCAATGTGACGAAACCCTGGGTCGGGCGTGCCGGCATGGACAGCCGCATCAAAGACGCGCTTCAGGCCGCGCTGTTGGAGATGACGGACAAGACAGCCCTCAAGGCGCTCAAGGTCGACGGCATGTTGCCGGGCGCGGATTCGGATTTCACGGCGATCCGCCAGTCGATCAAGGAGAACGGCCGGTTCTTCGAAACCCAAGCTTCGATGCGCTAGGCGCTTCGTTTCCAGATCCAGACAAGTGGGGACCCTGTCATGCAGCCTATGAAAACAGATGCAACTGTATCGCGGGTACGCCGGAGCCTTCGGCTCTCGCTGCACGCCAAGGTGCAGGTCCTGATTTCGGCGGTCATCACCGTCGTCTTCATGACTGCCGTTGCGTTTGCCATGTACCTTATTCATAGCGACCGCAGGGCCGACCTCGAGTCCCGGGCCGAGTTCCTCGCCGACGTCCAGTCGGCGGGACTCGCCCGGCCGATCTGGGATTTCGAGTTCGAGCAGGCGGCCGGCATGTTGTCGACCCTGACCCGGGATCCGGATTTCCGCTACGCCGCGATCGACGGCGCCAACGGAAAGGAAATTGCCGCCTTCGGCGAGCCGCTCGAAGACAATGAAACGGCTATCTTCGTCGTCATGCGCGAGATCGTGCACAAGAGGGGTCTGGAGAATGCGGGGGATGAAGCCAGCACGCCGGTCGGCACGCTGACCGTCGTCCTCTCCGAGCAGCGGCTGCTGGAGTCGGTGGTAACGATGATCGTTGCCGGGCTGTTCCTGCTGGCGGTCATCCTGCTCTTCGTGGTTTCGGTCGTTACCGGTGCGTTGCGAATGATGACCCGGCCGCTGCGCGGCATCGCACAGGCGATGGTGGATCTGGCAGGCGGCAATCTCGGCACGGCGGTCCCGTCCGTGGATCGGAACGACGAGGTCGGCGAGATGGCGCGGGCCGTCCAGATCTTCAAGGAAAACGCCGAGCAGAAGGTGAAGCTGGAGCTCGATCAGTCGATGGCGAAACAGCGCGCAGAAGAAGAGAAGCGCGGTTCCGTCCTGGAGCTCGCTGATCGCTTCGAACAGGCAGTCAAGGGAGTCGCCAACAAGGTGACCTCGGCTGCCACCGAGATGGAGGCGACGGCGCAGGAGATGTCGTCCACGGCCGAGGAGACAAGCCGGCAGTCGGCCACCGTCACGTCCGCTTCGGACGAGGTGACCTCGAACGTCCAGACCGTGGCCACGACGGCGGAGGAGCTGTCGGCCTCGATCTCTGAAATCGGCCGGCAGGTCAACAAGTCTGCCACGGTTGCCGCGCATGCGGTGCAGGAGGCCGAGACGACGAGCCAGACGGTACACAGCCTGTCCGCGGCGGCCAGCAATATCGGTGAGGTGGTGACCCTGATCAACGAGATCGCCGGGCAGACCAACCTGCTGGCCCTCAACGCCACCATCGAAGCCGCGCGCGCCGGCGAGGCCGGCAAGGGCTTTGCGGTGGTGGCGCAGGAGGTCAAGAATCTCGCCAACCAGACCGCCAAGGCGACCGAGGATATCGGACGGCAGATCAGCGCCGTGCAGGACGAAACCAAAGACGTCGTCGGTGCGATCGACAAGATCACCGACATCATCGTCGAAATCAACGACATCGCGTCGACGATCGCTTCGGCGATCGAGCAGCAGGGGATGTCCACGAAGGAGATCGCGCTGCGGGTCGCGCGGGCGGCGAACGGCACCGAACAGGTAAACGCCAATATCGGCGGGGTCAGCCGGGCGGCGGGCCAGACCGGCGAGGCGGCCACCAAGGTGCTGACGGCGTCGCGGGAAGTGTCGCAGCAGGCCGACAGCCTGTTCGATTCAGTCGAGCGCTTCCTGACCGAGATCCGCGCCGGCTGAGGCCCGATGGCCGGCCTTCCGCCGCCACCGGGAACGGGCCGGGGCAAAAAGGCAAAGCGGGTAGGCAGAACAAAAGTAATTACACAACAAGACGGCCACGAGGCCTTCAGGGGAAAGAACGGGAATGACGCGGGGTAATGAAACATTCTACAGGCGGGTGGCCACGGGGCCGCGGGCCCGGCATCGGGGCAATCGCCTCGCCGGTGCGCCGCTGTGGTTGTCGCTGCCGCTCGCCGGGACTCTCCTGTTCCTGGGGGCGGGTCCGGCGCTGGCGATCCCGTCACCGGATCTTGCTGTCAATTTCCTGTCCAGCGCCGGCCAGATCCTTGGCATGATTTCGGTTACGCTCGGCGGTCTCTTCTTCGGGCGGAAGCAGATCGGGGCGCCCAGCACGGGCCAGCGGCGGGCCAGCGCCGTCCCGCGATGGCTGATCGGCGGCCTGGCGGCGGTTGCCGTCACCGCGAGCGTCGTCAGCATACTGCTTTGGGCTCATGCGACAGATGTCAGGAACCAGCGGCTGGAAGCGGCGCTGATCCGCCCGTCAGTCGAAAAGGGCGAAAAGGTCGGCGACACCTCACTGCGGACTCTCTCCTATAGCGGTCAGGTCAGCCATCCGGCCGGCATCACGACGGACGAGTTGGAAGCCCTGCTCGCCGAAGTCGGGCCGGACGGCAAGGGCAACGTCAATCTCATCGACCTGCGCGAGCCGGAAGAAAAGGAAGCCGGCCACCTGCCGCAGTTCGCCCAGGTCCGTTATCCCGACCTGACGGCGAATTTCAGGAAGTACGGGGTGAGGAAGAACAAGACGAACGTCCTCCTGTGCTTTTCGGGCAACCGCAGTTCGGAGACGTGCGATATGCTCGCGGCCAAGGGAATCCCATGCAAGTTCGTGATCGGCGGCTTCGAGAAGTGGCTCGCGGAGAGCCGCGATGTCGCCGGTCTGGACGGCGCGCAAGCGACCGAGCTGCGGGGCCTGCCGCGCTACCCCAACGACACTGCCCTGCTC
>Ga0224512_10003710_pt1 | contig 13313 bp, 10 predicted proteins | sample SF_May12_sed_USG_4_FD_169103 | JGI IMG/M metagenome (GOLD analysis project Ga0224512, IMG submission 169103) | Sediment microbial communities from San Francisco Bay, California, United States - SF_May12_sed_USGS_13 | ecosystem: Environmental > Aquatic > Marine > Sediment | place: USA...
CGTCCGCTTTTACCGTGAGCAGCACCTTGACGCCCTCGCCCACGCGCGCGCGGATCCGGTCGAGGTTGCGCACGAGCCGGTCCAGGTCGACTTCCACCCATGTCGGGAGTTTTCTCATGGCCCGTCGAACTCCGCGCCGGGGGCGCACGCTCCGGCGCAACCCGACGCTAATGCACCGCGGCGAAGGGGGTCAAGCAAAACGAAGGGGGCGCGCCCTGCGGGCGCGCCCCCGAAACCTCGAACCTCGGGGCGAAAACCCCGCGCTAACTGAACACGCGGTCCAGGAACTTCACGTAGTCGATGTTCACCGTGCCGCTGATGTGGTTGTTGCGGCGCACCTGCCAATCCTCTTCCTCTACGAAGGTGATGCCGCCTTCGAAATCCGCGCCCTGGGCCTGGATCAGACGCAGGACGATCTCCAGGCCGTTGTGCGGGTCGGAGACGCGGAAGGTGGCGCGGTCGCCCTGCAGCATCCACACCATCTCGCCGTCCTCCTCGACCTTGGCCAGGCGCGCGGTGACCGCGTACTTCCCGTCCAGCGCGCGGCGCAGTCCCTGGGTGTCGTTCCAGCGGAAGCGGTCGATGCTGGCCTCGCCGTGGTCTTTGGAGGTGAACTGATCTGCCGGCCGGATGCGCGGATAGAGAATCGACCCCGCCTGGCTCATGAACACGGTGTCCTGACCGCTGATCACCTGCTCCACCTTGAAGTGCACGAACGGCGTGTACTTCTTGACCACGTGGAACGTGATGTTCGACTTGTCGAGCCCCTCGAGCCTGTCGGCGATGCTGCGCCCGGCGACGAACTCGACCACGTTGCCCTCCCGGATCAGGCAGAGGTGGTCGACCGCCTCGACGATCTCCGGGTTGACGATCTTGTATTTGTACCCCTTGCTGATGACCGGCGGACCGTACGTGGCCTGGTGCAACGAGACTTGCGCGTAGGGATCCACTTCCGTCTCGCTGCAGCCGGCGACGAACACCGCCGCGATCGCAGCCACGACCCACAGAACAAAGAACTTCTTCGACATCGATGACACGCTCCTTGGTGACCTTCCGGCCGCGGAATCGGCGCCGCACCGGCAACGCGTCCCGCTCACGTGTTTCCCAGGATTCGGGGTGGGGATAGTCGAACTGTCGGGCCAAGCGCCCTGAAGACTAGAAGCTAGCACCCCGCCCCGACGCATGTCAACCCGTATCTCAGTGGCGGATGCGGGCCCAGAACGTCTCGAACGCGAAGTCCGGCGTCTGATCCACCGTGTGGCAGGCGCGGCACTTAGCGCGGGCCTCGCCCGGCGTGCGCAGCGCGGGGGTTTGCACGTGCTCGCGGCTGTTGCCGTGGCACGACTCGCACTGGACGCCGGCAAGGTCCGGCGTCAGGTCCGGGCTCTCGTAGCCGCCGCGCTCGTAGAAGCCCGTGGTGTGGCAGGGGACGCAGTCCCGGTCGAGCTGCCGCTGCTTGGCGACCAGCGTCTCGAAGGCGTGGGCGTGCGCGGTGGCCCCCCACTGCGCCTGGATGGCTTCGTGACAAGGCCGGCAGGTCTCGGCCCCGGCGAACGGCCTCTTCACCCCTTGGAGGGCCTCGTAGGCCCCGGGGGGTTGCTCGCCCCGCTCCTTGAAGGCGATGTTCATATCGTAGGCCTCGAACAGGCGGGACATGGTCTCGTGGTCTGGGTATTCCTGGTCGAGCTCGCCCATCTGCACCTGCAGCGAGCGGATCCGGTTATCCGGCCCGAGCGCGGCATGGGCCACACCGACATATCGCCCCTTGGCGGCGGTTTGGAGGAGGTAGGCTCCGCCCTTGGGTCGGACGTTGCGCATCGCCCGCGCCTCGGAGCCGAACGCGATCACGTCGATGCTGGGGACCGCGGCCGCCAGACGCATCACCTCGGGGCGGGTCATGTTCGCCACGACCATCAGGACATCGACCGCCGACAGGGCGGCCGCATGGGTGCGGGCCGCCGCGACCGGGTCGAGGATGCGCACCCGTCCCGGCGGCACCTGGGGCGGCAGTATGGCCTTGTCGCTGGTCAGCCCGATGATCCCCACGCGCAGGCCCGAGGGCAGCTCCAGCTCCCGCGCCGGGGGGAACAGCAGCGTGTCCGCCTGTCCATCCGAAACGTTGGCGGCCAGCACCGGCAGGCCCAGCTCGCGTGTTCGCTCAACGATGTAGTCCACCCCGAAGCCGAACTCGTCTGCGCCGAGCGCCACCGCGTCGTAGCCGATCAGCGCCATCGCCTTGATCGTCAGATCCGCTTTCTCCTTGCCGTAGCTCAACTTGGAACTGAAGAACCCACCCCCCTCGAGGAGCAGGAAATCGCCGGCCGTGTCCCGCACGGCCTCCAGGAAGGTGGCGCGCCGCCCCAGCCCCCCCTGGTCCTTGGAGGCGCAGCCGCACGAGCGGATCTCGCCCTGCATGTCGTTGGTGAACGCGATGGTCAGGGACCGCGGGCGCGGGCTCGCGCGCTCCTCGGCGCAGCCCACCGCGAGCGCGGCCGCGACCGGGAGCAACCATCGGGCGATCCCCGAGAAGGGGGCCTGCGGACGGGGGAGTGCCATCAGTTGTGAAGATACACCCCCGCGGGCTTCCCGTTCCAGGGCCCTTCTGTCGCCGCCCCCGCGGGGGGCGCCCCCGGCAGCACCGCCGAGCGTGACGCTAAGGCCTGAAACCCCTTGACACTGGCGCTCGAAAATGGTTGCTTCTAGGTGATCCCACCGCTCGATTCTTCTCTTCTTGGCCGAGGTTTTCAACGACCCTCATTTCAGGCACGAAAGCAGGGTGGCTAATGAAAGACACGCGTAACTTGGTGTGCGTCGGCATCTTGTGCGTGGCGCTCCTTATGCCGGGGCTCGCGTCGGCCCGCTACGTCGACGAGGAGCGGGTGGTCTCGAAAGACGGCGACCGGGGACCTCAGCGCATTTTCGTGCTCGATGGATCGAACGTCCACAACGTGGGCGAGCTCCAGATGCACGTCGGCAACTGGGGGCAGTTCGGATCGTGGCCGGGTTCCGGATTCGCCTTTGCCAATGCACCGTCGGCGCAGTGGCCGGCGGGGAGCGGGATCGAGTACCTCTTCGTCGCCGGTCTCTGGGTGGGGGCGCTGAAGAACACCGTCGCTGCGGTCTCGACCGCGGCGTACCAGTTCGAGTTCCGGCCCACTCAAGACCTTCGCGACATCATGTACCGGTCCTCCGAGGGCACCCGGGGCGGCAACCGGCTGCCTTCGCCCGCGGTGGACGACGATCGGGACGGGCTGAAGGACGAGGACTGGTTGAACGGTTACGACGACGACGAGGACGGCGGCATCGACGAGGACTACGCCGCGATCTCCAAGCAGATGTTCGTCTGCCAGTACTACGACAATACAGATCAGGCGTCCCAGATCTACCCGCAGCACAATCCGCTCAACCTCCACGTGCGCCAGGAGAGCTACCAGTGGGAGGAAGATCGTTTCGACGACTTCGTCGGCGCCAACTTCTGGATCACGAACGTGGGCGCCGACGTGCTGGAACAGGTGTACATCGGCTTCTTCGCCGACGGCGACGCCGGTAGGCGCTCCACGGAGAACTACTGGGAAGACGACGCCTCGGGGTTCCTCTCCGTGCGCTCCAAGTGCACCAACCTCGGGCCCGTGTCCATGGACATCGCTTACACCTACGACGTAGACGGCGACGACGGCGAGACCCTCGGGTATTTCGGCATCATGTTCCTCGGCCACACCACCGACCCTACGGGCGAGAAGGCCCCGCCGCGGGTGAACATCTACACGTATGCCAACTTCTCTGGCCAGGCCTCGTTCACTGACGGCGGCGACCCGACCGACGATTTCGAACGCTACGAGCTGATGTCCTCCGGCCGGATCAAGCGCGACGCCACTGTAGGGCGCGACTACCGCATGCTCATGTGCGCCGGGCCCTTCAGCGAGCTGCTCCCGGGATCCACGCTGGTGTTTCAGACCGCCTTCGTGATCGGAGAGCGTCGCGCGGGCCTGATCGAGAATGCCGCCGACGCGCAGCTGACCTTCAACGGCGCCTGGTTCAACCTGGACGGCAACCTGTCCACCGGCATCGCCGGCCGCGAAACGCCGGTCTACGCCCCGGCCACGAACGTCGTGATCGACTCTTGCGCCGCGGGCGGCGGGCTGATTGTCCCCATCAACTGGAACCAGCGCGAGCCGCTGTATATTAACGGCGACTGCGACGCGGAGCGCGACGCCCGGCTCGCCTGCGGCTACGGCGAAGGGGACAGCACCAAGTACATGACGGGCATCGCCGGTCAGGAAACCCGAATCAACTGGATAGTGGGCACCGCGCCGCCGCCGCCGTCGTTGCGCGTCGACGGGAACGCGATCGACGGTGTCGTGGTCTACTGGGATAGCTTCAGCGAGTCGGTGCCCGACGTGAAGACGCAGGTGTTCGACTTCGAGGGCTACCGCGTCTGGCGCGCGGACGACTGGGACCGGCCGCTGGGCACTTCATCGCTGAACGGGCCGGCGCGAGAGCTGTGGAAGCTGCTGCGCGAGATCGACGTGGTCAACGCCTTCGGCGAGGACACGGGATTGGATGGTTTTCGCTACGAGCCGCTGCAGGGAACGATAGACCCCGCACGCAAGCGCGACCTACTCAACTCGCTCAAGGCCTACCTGCTCGAGTACCCGGGAGGCACGCCTCCGTGCCCGCAGGGCGTAACGCTGGCAGCCTGCGACACGTTGACGGCGATGGCGATGGCCGAGCTCGGCCTCGCCGAAGGCCGGCGCTATTACCGCTACGTGGACCGTTCGCTCCACCGCGGGCGGCCGTATTTCTACTCGGTCACGGCGACCGACCACGGATTCACCGATGGAGGCGATCTGATCCCGGGCAAGGCGGGCGATCCGTCGTCGAGCTTCGTCTTCCTCGAGCCGGGCACGTCTTCTCAGCCGGCCTACAATTACAGCGCGGACAACGTGTACGTCGTCCCCAACCCGGCCACCACCGAGTCCATGCAACCGTGGACCCTCTCCCCCAACAACGACGACCCCACGGGCATCAAGGTGGAGTTCCGCAATCTGCCCGCGGACCGGGGGACGATCCGCGTGTACACGCTTTCCGGTGACCTGGTGATCGAGCTGCCCTTCGACGGCGGCACGGGCGCGGGCACGGTACGCTGGCCGCTGGTCAGCCGGAACGGCCAGGACGTCACCAGCGGCGTCTACCTGTTCTCCGTGGATACCGAGTCCGGCAACTTCAAGCGCAAGGTCGGCAAGTTCGTCGTGATCCGCTGACCCCGCGCTGACTGCGAGCCACGAGCGGGCGCCCATACGGGCGCCCGCTTTTTTTCTTCCCCCGTCCTTTCAAGCTCAGGGGCTTGGTGGCATTGCTTCTCCTGCGTCGGATTCCTCGCGCCCCAATGGGAATGGCAGAGGCGCGCTGCGGACGCCGCGTCGAAGCAATGCCACCAAGCCCCACCCCGATCCGACGCGGAGAGGCGACGCCACCAACCAGCGGCCGCGCAAATCGCTTGCCCGCCCGCGCGCCGGCGGCGTACGATTCGCTCGTGTGCCGCGGCCGAGACCGCCGGTAACGAGCCCATGCCGTCGCAGAGATCTTCTTCCAGGAAACGCCTCGTTCTCGCCGGCTCATTCCTCGCCGCCTTTGCCCTGGTCGTCGTGGCCACGACGCTCGTCTCGTACCGCCGCGCGCGTTCCTATTTGGACGACCAGTTGGGCGAGCGGCTGCGTGCCGTCGCCAGCGGCCTCGCGCAGACGCTGGCGCTCACCGCGGCGGATTCCATCGCCGAAGCCTCCGCCGACGGGTCCCTCATCGTCGCGTTTCTCGACGCCCAACAGGACAACCTCCTCTCCAACATCGTGCTGCTGGATCCCGACGGCGTGACCATCCTCGATCTCAGCGGCTACTCGCCGCCGGGCGAACCCAACCCTTTCGTCGAAATGGACTTCAGCGCGGTGACGATGGCCCGTTCGGGTATCGCCTCGTACACGCGTCTCTATCGCACCGGCGACGTCTTCATGAAGAGTGCGTACGCGCCGGTGATCTCCTCGGGCGGCGACGTCGTGGCTCTGGTCGGCGTCGAGGCCGGCGCCGGCTTTTTCACGCAACTCCGGGAGTTCACCGGCGTGGCGCTGGCCGTCTCGGCGGCCGGCCTCGCCGTCCTGCTCGCCCTCGCCGTCGTCTTCTACCGGCAATCGCGCAAGCTCGATCGGGCCGAGGAGGCAGTCTTGCGCAAAGAGAACCTAGCCATCATGGGCCGCATGGTGGCCAACGTCGCCCACGAGATACGCAACCCGTTGAGCGTGATCCGCACCTCGGCCCAGCGCATTCGCCGCAAGCACGGAGTCGACGACGAGCTGATCGATTACATCTGCGAGGAAGTAGACGACCTCGACCGCGTGCTCACCGCGTACCTGCAGTTCGCCCAGGCGGGCGCCTCAGCGCCCACACCCGAGTCCGGCCGACGCATCGTCGCGCGCTGCCTCGTCGCCGCCCAGAGCGAGGCCGCATCGCGCGGCGTGACGATTCACGACGCCCCGTCGCCGGATGACGTGGTGCTGCTCGCCGACGAGAAGCGCGTCCGCCAGGCGGTGCTCAACGTGCTCCTCAACGCCGTTCAGGCCAGCCCGGCCGGCGCCCGGGTGGACATTTCTATGGAAGCCTCCGGCGGCGATGCGCTTATCATCGTGACCGACCGCGGCCCCGGCATTGCCGCGGCCGATCTGCCCGAGGTGACCAAGCCGTTCTTCACCCGCAAGGCGGGCGGCAGCGGGCTCGGGCTGAGCATCGTGAAGGCAATCGTGGAAGAGCATGGCGGGCGGCTCGACATCCACAGCCGCCCCGCCGAGGGCACGCGCGTAACGCTAGCCTTTCCTCTGGCGCCCGCGCGTTCGTGACCGCGATCGTGGAGGTGACTCGGCATGGCCGACATTGTCATCGTTGACGACGAAGCGCGCATTGGCAAGCTCCTCGGCGACGAGCTCGCCGATGCCGGGCACCGCACCGCGCAGTTCACCTCGCCGGTGGCGGCCCTCGAGCGCATCGGCGCCGAGCCCCCCGACATTCTGGTCACCGATTTGCGCATGGACGAGATGGACGGAATCACGCTGCTGAAGCGCGCGTTGCAGGTGGCTCCGAGCACGGACGTGATCGTGATGACGGCGTACGCGTCGCTCGAGACGGCGCTGGAGACGATGCGGGAAGGTGCCTATGACTACGTCATCAAGCCCTTCAAGACCGAGGAACTGCTCGTGCTGGTGGCACGACTGGAAGAGAGGCGGCGGCTGCAGGCCGAGAACCAGGGACTGCGCTCCTACCTCTCCGGGCGACTCGACGAGGGGATGGTCGGAAACAGCCCGGCGATGACGCATATCAAGCAGATCATCCAGGGTCTGGCCGAGTCCGACGCCGCGGTGCTCGTGCGCGGCGAGAGCGGCACGGGCAAGGAGCTGGTCGCGCGCGCCATCCACACGGCTTCGCGGCGCGCGCAGGGACCCTTCATCGCGCTCAACTGCGCGGCCATTCCGGAGACTCTGCTGGAGAGCGAGCTGTTCGGGTACGAGAAGGGGGCTTTCACCGGCGCGGCGCGGCGCCGGATGGGGCACTTTCAGCTCGCCCACGGCGGCACGCTCTTCCTCGACGAGATTGGCGACCTCCCCCTGTCGCTGCAGGCCAAGCTGCTGCGCGTGGTCGAGGACCGTCGGGTCACGCCATTGGGAGGGGAGCGCAACGTCGAAGTGGACCTCCGCTTCATATCGGCAACGCACCGGCCCCTGGAGGAGGCCATCGGGCAGGGCGTCTTCCGCGAGGATCTCTATTACCGACTGAATGTCTTCCCCGTCGCGCTGCCGCCCCTGCGCGAGCGCCGCGAGGATATTCGCGACCTGGCCGTGCACTTCCTGCGCGGGTGGGGCCGGCGCGAGGCGGACCTGGGCGCGGGCGCGCTGGAGCACCTCGTCGCCTATCACTGGCCGGGAAACATACGGGAGCTACGCAATGTGCTGGAGCGCGCGACCATCCTGCGCCCGACCGGCACCATCGGGCGCGACGACATCCTCCTCGGCGAGGCGCCTTCGACGCCGAGCGCGGAGGGCAGCTTCCCGCCCACGCTCAACCTCGCCGAAGTCGAGAAGCACGTGATCGCGCGCGCCCTGGAAGCGGCGCGCGGGAACAAGAGCGAGGCGGCGCGTCTGCTCGGCATCACGCGCCGCGCGTTGTACGGGAAGCTGGAGCGGCTGGGGATCGACGGCTAGCCGCGCGGGCCAGGGCCGGGGCGTGAGCGGCTGTCCTGCACGAGCGCGGTCAGTGGCCTGACCCGTCCGGGACAACCCCCCCCCGGCCGGCGGCGGCGCGGCGCGCAACCCGACGCTTTATTCGATTGTTGCACAATGTCTTACGCGTGCAGGCGGGGCACGCCCCGACATGGTACGTGGCTTGCGTGGGCAAGCTGGCGAAGAACACCGCCGGCTCACGAAGTCAAGGAGACGGCCATGAGACGCCCAGTCATTCACATCCTCCTCGTCGCGACCCTCTGGGTCGCCTCCGCACCCGCTCGGGCGCAGCACGGAGACCTCTTCGACCTCAACGAAGCCGTAGCGCGCAACGAGCAACTACTGGCCCAGGCCACCGACCTGGTCGTGCAAACCAACAGCGCCAAGGCACGCACTTCGCTGGAAGCGGCGAGAACGCTGCACGCCCGCTCCAAGGAGCTCGTCTCCGGCGGCTCCAACATGCAGATGGCAGCCCGGGTGACGGCGCAGGCCCGGCAAGCGATCCTCAACACCATCTCGCTGGCCAAGCGCGAGGCGCGCCTCGAAGAGCAGGCGATCAAGGCGATGGAGCTCGCCGCCGCTCGCCTGCTGCAGGCGCGCGCCGCGTGGGAGGAAGCGGGCAGCCCCGAGGACGCACGCGCCCGCAAGCTCCTCGAAGAGGCGCACGAGCAGCTGCAGCGGGCGCGAGGCAGCATGCACGAGCACATGTTCGGCGTGGCGCTGCAACTCGCCCAGTCCTCGGCCGAGCTCTCGGGGCGCGCGATCCAGATGCTCAAGCGCGCCTCCATCGGGCCCGACGACGTATTCGCCGAGATCGAGCGTACGGACGCGATCCTCGAGCGCGTGGCCGGCCGCCTGGGCGCGGACCGGCGCGGCTTCACCGGCCGTGCGCTCGACGACGCGCGCGACCTGCAGAACCGCGCCCGGCACAACGCCCGTAACGACAGCTACCGGGTCGCGCTCGAGCAGACGCGACGCGCGCGTGACCTCGCGCTGCGCGCGATGAAGTCCGCCGCCGGCACGGCGCTGCCGGAAGTGGATGAGATCGGGCGTGCGATCGCGTTCACCGAGGACCTGCTCGCGCAGGCCCGCGACCTGGCCGGCGCGGACGCGCCCGCGCGCGTGCGCCAGCAGCTCGAGGAAGCGGCGCAGCTCCAGGAGATGGCGCGCAACCGACTCGCCGCGGGCGAGCCCCGCGCCGCCCGCGAGGCGACGCTCCACGCCCGCGAGACCCTGAAGCGGGCATTGCGCGGCCTCGACCGTCCCATCGACGCCGAGATCGTCCGCGGCGCGCTGGCGCGCACCGACGAGGTGCTCGGCCGGCTCGAAAGCCGGCTGGCGGGGACCGCGCAGGGCGCAGCGGCGGCGCTTTTCGAGCGCGCCCAGGCGCGGCAGGAGGGAGCGTGGGGCGCGTACGAAAACGGGGAGATGCAAAGGGCCCTCGCGCTCACGCGCGTCGCTCGGAACCTGGCCGCGCGCGCCATGAAGGAGCTCGGCGATGCCGGCGGCTAGGCGCCGCCGGCGGTTGCGCGCGGGGGCGGCCTGCGCCGTCCTCGCCGCGCTCGCCCTGGCCTGCGCCGGGGGGGGCGGCGCGCCGCGCGAGGCTGCCGACGGCGCCGGTTCCAGCGCGCTGGCGAGCGCCGAGCTCGAGTGCGAGCACTCGCTGCAGACCCTGGACGAGCTCATCGCGGCGCGGAGTCGCGATGCGTCGTTCTCGTCCGTCGCGCTCGCCGAGGCCCGCGAGCTGCGCCGTTCCGCGGGAGACCTGTTCCTGAGCGGCGAGTACGAGCTGGCGCTCGCGTTCGCTCGGGAAGCGATCGAATTGCTCGGAACCACGTAGTGCATGGCATCGTCGCGAACAGGCCTCGGGCGCGCCCACCGGCTCGCGGGGGGATGGTGTGGCTCGCCGTCCTGGCGGCACTGTGCCCGCCGGGCGCGCCGCGCGCCGACGACGTGTCGGCCGGCGGCCGGCTCACGGGCCGCGCGGAGGTGGGGTACGACTCGTTCGAGGAACGTTATTCCATCGTCGACGCGGACACGGTGGACGGCGTCAACGAGGTGCGCTCCCGCCTGCGCCTGGCCTGGTCCACCGGATCGGTCCTGGGCAACCTGTTCCTGGTCGAGGCCCGCGCACTGCTGGGAGAGGACAACCACGAGACGGGCGCGCGCGCGCGGCTCGTGAGGCGCTTCGCCGGCCACGGCCGCTCGCAGGTATCGTTCGAAGGTGACGCGACGCGACGCGAGTTCGGCGCTTCATCTCCGTTCGCTTTTCCGAACGACTTTACACGCCTCTACGGCCGCGCCGTCGCGCGCGTCGGCGTGCATCACGCCTTGGCGCTGCGCCTGGACGGCCGCCTGGAGGACCTCGACTTCTCCCAGCGCACCGAGTTCGACTGCGACCACACGCGCGCCAGCGTGGCGTTGGGGGGCGAGTACGACCACGACCTCACCACGTACGGCATGGGCGGCGTGCGCTACACCACCATGCAGATACCGGACAGTACGGAGATCGAGTATCACTCGTGGATGCCCGTGCTGGAGATCCGCTCCACGCCCGAGTTGCGACAGCAGCTCTACCTGACCGCGGCCCTAGAGCGGCGGCTGTACGACGACTCCGCGGCGACGCGCAGCGACTTCTGGGCGCTCTTCGCCGCGCTGCTCGCCGAGTGGCCGCTCGGGGACCGCGTGAGCCTCGAGCTGCGCGACGACCTCGAGCACTACGGCTACGATGTCAACACGGACGCGTACTTCGACTACGTGGAGAACCGCACCGCCTTGCTGTTCAACTACAACGGGTCCTGGGCGTGGCGCGTCGGCGCCGGTCCCGCCTTCGCCTTTCTGGCCAGTAGCCAGTCGGAGCAGGACGAGTACGTGGAATGGGGAGCGATGGTGCGCGTGGAGTATATCCGCGGCGCGCGCGCCTGGGCCGCGGTCGAGTACGCCCCGGGCCGCCGTCTCTACTCGTCTTTCGACCCCGCTGCGATCTTCGACTTCGACTCGATCTTCTCCGACTACACCTTCCACCGCCTCACCGCTTTCGCCGGCGTGCGCGTGTGGAGGGGACTGGGCGTCGACCTGTTCGCCGACTACCAGCCCGAGGACCATGAACGAGAGGGTGACGATGCAACCGCCACCCTCCTGTCGGTGAGTCTGTCCTACGCGTTCTAGCCGGAGCCGAGGAGCTTCTCGAACTCCGCGGTCAGCGCGGGGACGACCTCGAACAGGTCGCCGACGATGCCATAGTCCGCCTTCGAGAAGATGGGCGCGTTCTCGTCCTTGTTGACAGCGACGATCACCTTCGACGTGCGCATCCCCACCAGGTGTTGGATGGCGCCGGAGATGCCGCAGGCGATGTAGAGCTTGGGGTTGACCACCTTGCCCGTTTGTCCCACCTGTATGGAGTGGGGCACGTATCCGGCGTCCACGGCGGCGCGCGACGCGCCCACGGAGGCGCCGATCACGTCGGCGAGCTTCTGGAGTAGCGCGAAGTTGTCGCCGCTCTTCAGCGACCTCCCGCCCGAGACAATGATCTCCGCTTCGGTCAGGTCCTTGGTACCGCCACTGGCGCCGACCACCTCGCGCACCCGGCCGCGCACGCTGCCCTCGTCGATCGACACCGCCACCTCGACCACTTCGGCCGAGCCGACGCTCGCCGCGGGCGGAAAAACGTTGGGCCGCACGGACGCCATCTGCAGCTCGGCGCTGGAAATCACCTCGGCGTACACCTTGCCGGAGTACACCGGCCGCTTGGCGCGCAGCGCACCGTCTACGAGCGAGAGCTCCGTGCAATCGGTGAAGAGCGACGCCCCACAACGAGCGGCGACGCGGGCTGAGAGATCCTTTCCCGTGGCCGTCGCGCCGAAGAGCACTATCCCCACCCCGCTCTTTTCGACGATCTGCTGCACCACGGTCGCGTAGGCCTGGGTGGCGTACGCCGCCAGCACGGGCGACTTGGCCACGTAGACGTGTTTGACGTCCAACGTCTTGGCGTGCGCGACGGCCCCGTCGACCCCGTCGCCGACGATCGCCACCGACACCGGCCCACCCCCCGCCTCCGAGAGCGCCTTGGCGGCGGAGACGAGCTCGTCGCCGATGCCCTTGAACGCGCCGTCGCGAAGTTCACCGAATACCAGGATACCGTTCGCCATCGCTTCCCTACTCCCTTTTCGTTTACTGACTTACGCCGTCAGATGACCTTGGCCTCTTCGCGCAGCAGCCGGACTAGCTCGCGGGCCTGCGCGGCGGCGTCGCCGGGTATCATCTTGACCGGCGGGCGCTCAGGCAGCGCATGGTACTTGACCACGCGCGTCTTCGCCCCCACCGCGCCCACCGCCGCGGCTTCCAGCGGAAGATCCGCGAGGGTCACCTTCTTGATCTCCTTCTTTTTCGCCTTCATGATGCCGGGTAGCGAAGCGTAACGGGGCTCGTTGATGCCTTTCTCACAGGAGATCACCGCAGGTAATTTCAGATCGACGACCTCGTCGCCGCCTTCCACCCGCCGCTTCACCGTCACCGACTGGTTGTCGTCGGATAGCGTGAACTCGGTGGCGATCAGCCCCTGCGGCATGTCCAGGAACTCGGCGATCGCCGCGTGCGTCTGCGCCGCGTCGTAGTCGATTCCCTGCTTGCCGGCGAAGACGAGATCCGGGGCCAGGGGCCTGACTGCCTCCGCCAGGACGCGCGCGTTGGCGAGTCCGTCGCCTCCCTCGAAGGCGGCGTCCCACACGTGCACCGCTTCGTCGGCGCCCATGGCCAGAGCGGTACGCAGTGTCTCCACGACGCGGTCGGGTCCCATCGCGATCACCGTCACGGCGCTGTCGCCGCCGACCTTCTCCTTGACGCGCAGGGCCTGCTCGACGGCGTACTCGTCGTACGGGTTCATGACGAACTTGACGTCCTGCGTCTCTATGTCGGAGCCGTCCGCGTTGACCCTGATCTTGGCCTCCGTGTCGGGAACGCACTTGACCAGTGCGACGATTTTCAACTCGCTACCTCCTTAGCACTCACGCGGGCTTCTTCTTCTGGAACAGACTGGGCATGAGCGCCCGTGAGACC
>Ga0224512_10003711_pt1 | contig 13311 bp, 19 predicted proteins | sample SF_May12_sed_USG_4_FD_169103 | JGI IMG/M metagenome (GOLD analysis project Ga0224512, IMG submission 169103) | Sediment microbial communities from San Francisco Bay, California, United States - SF_May12_sed_USGS_13 | ecosystem: Environmental > Aquatic > Marine > Sediment | place: USA...
TCTGTAATTGGGCTCGGTCGGAAGTCCGCCAAGAAAGCATCTAAAAGGGTCAAGAAGTCTCAATCCCGCTACTTGCCGTCATCTGTTCGCAAATCCATCAAGATCGCGCCTAGCCCATTTCACATAAAGCATGAGGGTGGTGTCTGGAGAGTTAGCAAGAATGGCCATTTTCACGCCGATTATTCCAAGGAAGAGGACGCTTGGGCAGCTGTCGGTGGGCCTCTCATTGGTACTGTTCAGTCTACCTGAAACGCTAATTGCTACCTTTTTCTTCATAACACATCATCGATGATCGTGATAGGAGCGTGACATGGCCCTACGCGCGGAATATTCGCTCGGGCATTCAGACCTAAATGACTTCCTTTTCGCGTTGATTGGGGAAGAGAAAAGTGGCCTAGAACTTACGGTCCTCTCGGCGTTCGCGCGGCTTGGCCTCGATCCCTGGAAAGAGGCGGCTCGTCTTTCTGAACTGCCAAAGGAAGCGGCAATAGATGCGCTGAAGGGTTTGATTGCCGATTGTTCCGGTGGGGACCGGAAGTTATCGGACTCGCAGAAGATCGCAATTCGCCTAGTGAACTTGTTGCCTAAAAGCGGCTCGGGATCGGCTAGGTCTTCTACAGGTGAGGGCATCAAGCATCAAGACGCCAAGTCTGACGCTCGGAAATACCTCGTTTGGTTCGTAATGGCCGCTGCGATAGCCGTTGCCACATCCTGGCTGTTTGGCAGCTAGGATTCGAAATCAAATGATCGGATGAGCTTCTGAAGTACGGCGGTTCCTTGGCCCCGGAGCTTTCGTTGGCGCCCTGAGTTGGTAATTTTGCTTCAGATCATTGGCGGGCATCAGATTGACGGGCCAGTCTCGCTTAGATACACGCACTGTCTCTGTTTGAAAACTAGCGCATCGTGACGGCGTGTCTAATCCCTTGCCGCCTATTTGTGGGATTATTTTAAAGGATAGAAAAATGGATATGGTTGATAAACCGCGCGGCGTTTACAGCATCCCGAGTTTCGGGAACATTCCGGCCTGCATTTGGGTTGAGGACACTGACGGCGCGACATTTAAAATCGCAGAAGCGCGTTATCGCTTAAACGGCTATAAACCGGATGCCGACGCATTGCCAACCGAGGAAGAGTACGAGGCGGCGAGGAATGCTTAGTGGATCCAAGGGCAAGAAATGCTCGCCTGACGTGATCGGCGCTAAAGGCGCTGGTTAGGATTTAGGCGTTTCCATCGAAATTCTCCTTTGATCAGTGGCCGCTTACCCCCATTGCGAGGAAGCCTCTATAGGGTGCACGCTTAGCTGGACTGACCCCCTAGAAGTGGTCCGATTGATTTGAGCGGATCTGGCGCATTTGATCTTGCCCCCAACGTTGGACCACCGGTTACGAGAAAATCCCGGCTTTTTTGCCTCAGGTCAGGCATGCCTGACCTGAGGTTCGCGCCAGCTCGAGCGGGGCTTTGTGGAGCTGGCCTTTCTAGCACCGGACATCACGAAGTCGATCCTCGACGGACGCCAACCAGCCGACCTCACTCTCAAACACCTGATATGCCGCATCAAACTACCACTAGGCTGAAGTGAACAGCGGCAACTTCTTGGATATAATTGACGTCTTAGTGGCAGAACCCCGCACAACCGCACCCCGGAAATCACAAACGGAGAAAACGTTCAGAAAGCCTGCGAATTTCTCCGATCCTGTCTCTCCGCTTTGAAATCTGATCCGAGAAGCACGGCAAAGGCCAGCAGCGTGCGGGCCTCTCAGCGCATACAAGATGCTGGAAACCGCTCCCTGGTATCTGGAGCAAAGGAATGGCGGTGCTCGTAGTCTCGAGCGAACCGCTCTCCGCTGAAATTCCCTGTTAACAGGGAAAATACAGGGAATTTTTGCATTTTTCGGCAGGAATCATCGAATTTTTCCCCAGTTAAACACGTGATTTCAAATAGTTGGTGGGAAATTCTCTAAAACAAAGAACAGGGAATTCAATCCTCGGAACAGGGAAATTTTCTGAGTTATCAGGGAACCCATGGGACCGTTTTAGGGAACTGACTTCAGTCACTTCAAGATGCGCGTTGTCTCGTTAACCTGATGACCGCTTTTGATGCGGTGGACGGCTCCCACCCGACGGCATCGATTGTGCCATGGTTGTGATGTTCACCAACCACGAGGAATGGGAGCCGCCCTATGAGCGAAGTTATCACGATCGGTCTCGATCTTGCGAAGAACGTGTTTCAGGTCCACGGCGTCGATGCGGAGGGTGTGGTGGTCATCCAGCGGCAGTTGCGGCGGTCCCAGGTGCTGCCGTTCTTCAAGAAGCTTGGGCCTTGCCTGGTCGGCATGGAGGCCTGCGCCACGGCGCATCATTGGGCGCGGCAACTGATGGGGCTGGGCCATGAGGTCAAGCTGATGCCGCCCAACTACGTGAAGGCTTACGTGAAGCGGGGCAAGAACGACGCGGCGGACGCGGCCGCCATCTGCGAGGCGGTGACGCGGCCGACCATGCGCTTCGCGTCGGTCAAGGACACCGAGCAGCAGGGCATCTTGATGGTGCACCGGACGCGGGAGCTGCTGGTGCGCCAGCGCACCATGGCGGTCAACGCCCTGCGTGCCCACATGGCGGAGTTCGGCATCGTCGCCCCGGTTGGCGTGCCCCAGGTCAAGAAGCTCCTCGCCATCATCAATGATCCCGACGATGCCCGGTTGCCGCCGGTCGCGCGGAGCTGCCTGGAAGCGCTCGCGCGGCAGTTCCTGTCGCTGGATGCTGAGATCAATGCCGCCGAGAAGCACATCCATGCCTGGCACCGCTCCAATGAGACGAGCCGGCGGCTTGAGACCATTCCCGGCATCGGCCGGATCACGGCAAGCGCGCTCTCGGCCTCGGTGTCGGACCCATCGGTGTTCCGCTCGGGCCGCGAGCTGGCCGCCTGGATCGGCCTGGTGCCCAAACAGAACTCGACCGGCGGCAAGCAACGCCTGGGGCGCATCTCCAAGCAGGGCGATCCCTATCTCCGCTGGCTGCTGGTGGCCGGGGCGCTATCGGTCATCCGTCAGGCCGAGCGGCGCGGGACAGCCTCTCCCTGGCTCGCCGGGATCATCGCTCGCAAGCCGACCAAGGTGGCCGCCGTGGCGCTGGCCAACAAGAACGCCCGCATCGTCTGGAGCATTCTCATGGGGGGCGAGGGCTACCGCCCGGCAACCGCATAGGGAACACAACGGAGAGAACTTCAGCAGTTTGGCAGGGTGAAGGGGAGGTAATGCACAATCGGTCGCACCGAGGGCCGGGACACCCCGTTTGGGTCAGGGCGCACAAAGCGCGTGCTTTTGATTGGGACCCGGCCCCGCGGATCGCATGAGGGCCAGCGGTCAGAGAACCGCGTCAACAGGCCGGACACATGACTGCACCCGACCAATCCGCACCACCTCCAAAAAAACCTTGCCAAAAGGGAGCCGTCCACACATGACCCAGAGTTGACATGAGGTTAATGCTGAAATGATAGCCGCTCGGGACTAGAGGCTTTCCAAGATGGTTTTTGCGCTGCGGCGTATGTTCCGCCGATCGTCCTCTGACATCCGGTCCCAAACCGAATAGATCAGCCCCATTCGCCGATTTGCACTCAATTTCTTGCGGTTGCGGGCAATGAAGTCCCAATATAAGGCATTGAAGGGACACGCATCTGGCCCAGACCTTAGCTTCACGTTGAAGCGACATTGCTTGCAGTGGTCAGACATTTTTTCGATATATCGGCCGCTTGCGGCATAGGGCTTCGAGGCGAAGATTCCTCCGTCTGCGAATTGGCTCATGCCTATCGTGTTCGGCAGCTCAACCCACTCATAGGCATCTAAATAAACCGCAAGATACCACTGGTGTACCGCGTGTGGGTCGATGCCGGCCAGCATGGCGAAATTTCCGGTGACCATCAGCCGCTGAATGTGATGCGCGTACGCTAGCTCCCGTGTTTGTCCAATGGCCTCAGCTAGGCAGGCCATGTCCGTTTTACCAGTCCAGTAAAAGTCGGGAAGCGGGCGCTTATGTCCAAAGGCATTTTCGTCCTGATAGCCCGGCATCTTGAGCCAATAGATGCCCCGGATGAATTCGCGCCAGCCGATGATCTGCCGGATGAAGCCCTCCGCGGCGTTAAGGGGAGCCTGACCATTGCGGTAGGCCTGCTCGATCTTGCGGCAAGAGTCCAACGGGTCGAGTAGCCCATTATTGAAATGCATGGCCGCCAAGGAATGAAACAGGATAGGCTGGCCGCCTGCGATGGCGTCTTGATAATCTCCAAACAGGCCCAGTCTATTCCGAATGAAATCGTCGAAAGCGTCTTCCGCGTCGGTGCGGGTAACGGCGAGATCGAACGGATTTAAGCTGCCGAAATGATCCGGGAAATTCTCCGCTACCAGGCTCAGGACCTCGCGGGTGATGCGGTCAGGACGAAACGACTTCACTGTTGGAACCGCGTGACCAAAGGGAAGCGGCTTACGGTTCTCTTGATCGTAGTTCCAACGGCCCCCCTCCGGCTGGTCCCCATTCATCAGGAGGCCAGTCTTCCTGCGCATGTGGCGATAAAAGTTTTCTAAGCGCAGCTGCTTACGGTCCTTCGCCCAGACTTGGAACTCTTCAACGGCGCATACAAATCTGTCATCGGCGAGGATCCGGACCTCGATACCAAAGTGCCGTCCCCAGGTGCTCGCTTCTTTGGCCAAGCGCCATTCCCCCGGCTGCGTCATGATAATGGCGCGCGCTCTATGGCGCTCGACGGCGCGCCCGACCTCTCCCGCAAAGGAACCGGTGTTATCGCGGCGTCCGTAGGGTACGTAATCTACATTCCAGCCAGCGTTGCGAAGCTCATTGGCGAAGTGGCGCATGGCGGAAAAGACAAAAGCAATTTTCTTTTTGTGATGCGCCACATAGGAGGTTTCCTCGCGTAGTTCCGCCATGAGGACAACATCATGGCCGCGCTCGGCCTCACGCAACGCTGAAAGCTTCTCGGTTAACTGATCGCCAAAGATGACCACAAGTCTCAAGGTGCCAGTCTCTTTTGTCATCTAGACAATTCCACTAATGGTGCGAATTCAGCCTCGCGCAACTCCACTAGGATGGCCTTGGAGATCAAAATTCGATGGTGCTGCCGTCCCAGGCATACAAGCCTCCCGTATCCTCCGGCCCGAGGCCGTCAAGTACGGCGAGAAGATTTTGAGCTGCGAGTTCCGGGGTAAATAGCTTCTCCGGTGTGACATTACCGCGAAACGGCTCGGAGAGCGCGGTCTGGACCGTGCCTGGGTGAAGAGCAACGCACAGCGCGGAGGGATTGCGCCATGCGAGTTCTATTGAAAGAGTCCGGATCAGCATGTTCAGCGCCGCTTTTGAGGCGCGGTAGGCGTGCCATCCCCCTAGACGGTTATCACCGATACTGCCGACCCTTGCGGACATCGCAGCAAAGGCCGCCTTCCGCCCTTTTGCCAAATGGGGCAGGAAATGCTTCGCTACCAGAGCCGGTCCGATGGCGTTGACCCGAAACGATTCTAACAGGGCCTGCCCGCTGAGGCTGCGCCAGGTCTTTTCGGGCTGTAGTCTCGCGCCATCGTGGAGCAAGCCCGTGGCAACAATGACCAAGTGCAGGGGGCTAGCGGTCATGGCCACCAATTCCGCCGCTTCGGCGATGGTTGCCTCGTCGCCATAATCAATACGGATTAACGAGTTGTCGTTCACCGAAACGCTCACCCCAGAACGTGCCAACCGAAATACTTTTGAAACTGCGGCGCAGTCCTCTATCTGCCGGGAAAAGGCTTGGCCTAGGCCGCCCGAGGCACCGATTACCGCAACGTTGAGGCCGGTGCCGAAGGAATTCAGCGGCGGGGTCTTGTTTAGAGTCCCGTCAGACATCGCAAGCGTTTGTAATCACTCAGTGAGCGGTTCCCGAGGTTCACCCTTTGCGGCGTCGTAGGTGGACGCCAACTTGAAAGTACCCACCGTTACCAAGATGCCGAACAGCAACAGTGCGTGGAAAAACATCGATGCTCCGAGGAAGAAGACCGTACCAGTACCAATAGCGAAGATGACAGCCCACATCCACATGAGGCCCAACATGATGGCGTGTCGCATGTTTTCGCTAGGAACGTGCCGGAGTGGATTGTACTTGGCATTCATAACGCTATTGTAGCTATCAACAATAAACTGCCTCATAAGGGATCTCCTGTAATTTATGTTCAAAGGCTGTAGCCCAGGTGTAGTTGCATATCTGCTAATGGTACGAGTGCGTTCCCGAGTTGGATCTTTTCCGGGGGTGAAAGCCCCGATCTTGACGTTACGTCCGGTCGTTGGAAGAAACGCCGTTAACCCGATGCCTGCCAATCTACCGTAGCGGATATATCGTGATCCTCTTTTGAAAGGCGCTTTTTGGCCTGGACCATCTCAGCCCAGAAAACGCGAATCGCTTATAGACGGATTCAGTAAAAGCCAAGCTGGGAGATCATCACGTCGACTTGGAATGGCCGACCGATCGCCACGAGGCCAATACGCCTCAGGTTTGCGGTCTCGAGGGGTGCCTTCAGGCGGGAGGGGGAAAAGGAATCAAACGGAAGATGAAGCCTTTCCCATGCTGGTGTTGCGGGAAATTGGACACGATAGGATTGCCACGGACGGACACAGTCCGTGGTGCGGAGATGAACGGCGTATTGCTCGCCATTGCCGCGGACGTAAAATCGCAGTCCGGCATACGAAGATGCATCGAACGTGCCTCCGGCAGTCGCGAGATCCAGTGCCGCTTGGATGAAGCCCCCATTGTTATCGAGCTGTACATCGCCCCGCAAACGCAGGCCGGTTCTGCCGTCGATATGTTCCATGGCGATTGATGCATGGGAAACCCCTCCCATCACCTGATCGCTAACGGCGCGCCATTGGGTTCCGAGGCGGGAGGTAAGGTCTTTTCTGGTAAAATTATCAATAAGCATGGACTGCCGCCCTAACTGAAATCCCTCTAAGCGGATAGTGCCTGACGCGCCCGCCGCGCCAAATTCTCTCCCGAATTTTGTTGCCAGCATGCGGCTGCGATAAGTGGAAGGTCCGAATGCATTTGGAACCGGCAAAGGCACAGCTTCCCAGACATCTCACGGTCTCAGCTTTCCTGGGCGTCTCTGCCGCCAACAGACAGCTTGATGAAGTCCACGATGTCGCGAAGGACCGGCGGGCTTCCTTGGAAAGGCGCGGCGATCGACAGGATGATCCGGTAATGGCCGATTCCCGGGTAGATCTTTGCCCTCGTCGGGACGCCCATCTTCTCCAAGGCATGGGCGAGCTTCTCCGTGTTTCCAGGGATCACCGTTTCGTCTGCGTCTCCGTGGAGCAGCAGAGCGGGCGGTGCGCCGTCACTCACGTGCGAAACCGGTTGCGCCTTCGTGATGTCGTTTACGGCGGGCAGAAACACCGGTCGGGAGGTGTCGTAGCTTAACGGGTTGAAGGCGTAGGGCCCGGCAAGTCCTATGAGACCGGCGACCGATCGGTGGGGAACACCCGCGCGCGCCAGATAGCTCTTGTCCAGTGCCAAGAGCGCTGCGATATGAGCTCCCGCGGAGTGCCCCATGAGAAACAGGCGATTGGGATCGATCCCGTATTTTGGCGCCAGGCGGATCACCAAGGACGCAGCTTTGGCGCCGTCCTCGACGAAAGCCGGAAAACGGACCTTGGGATAGACCCTATAATCGATAACAGCCACGGCAATGCCTCGGCTCGCCAATGCTTGGCCGATAAAGCGATAGTGGGACCGCTTTCCATTGCGCCAGCTGCCCCCATAGAAAAACAAGACGACGGGTGTGTGGCTCAGCTGTGATGTCTTTGGCAGGTACAGATCGAGTGTCTGACGTGGGAAAGGGCCGTAGCTAACATTGCCCACTTTCATGTAGCCCTTTTCAGGAACAATCGAGTCGAGCACGCTCAATGGAGAACATGCCGTTAAGGCACTTGTCACCGCCGCACATGCCGCCAGATACAGAATTCTCATAGTCTTCATACGGCTGGTAGCCGCACTGAGATCAGACTAATGGAATCTATCGCGAATAAGCCCTGATAGTGCTGTTCATTGCACTGATCGATATTCCCTTGACTGACCGCTGAGAGATTGGCGGTTTCGTGTCGGCCTCCCGAGGTAATGGAGCGTCCCCAGACCGCGGGCGGTAGCACAGAAGCCACCCTGTGGCCCTTCCTCTTTATGCGTTATCTTGTTAAACAAGCATATTCCTTCTATCAACTTTGAGGGCATTGCAAATATGGCTGTTGGATACGGCGATGTGGCGAAGGCCGAACTGCTGACGGAGTCTGAGCGGGAGCAAAGTGTCGTCATCACCGATCCGGCTTTGCCCGGAAATCCAATCATTTTCGTAAGTGACGAGTTTGAAGCGCAGACGGGTTACGCGCCCCAGGAAGTGCTTGGCAAAAACTGCCGCTTCCTCCAGGGGCCCGAGACGGATCAGGCAACCATCGAAAAGATTCGCGCGGCCCTGAAGAGCGAGTCAGACATCACTGTGGATATCCTCAACTACAGGAAAGATGGCTCCGAGTTTTGGAATCGGCTGCGTATCCGGCCTTTATATGGCGATGATTCAAAGGTCATGTTCTTCGTCGGCGCCCAAAATCCCATAGGGCCTAGCGAGGTGCGGCCGGACAACTAAGAGGGGATTGAGAAAGAGAGAAAATTCAGCAAACTATCTCTGAGGGTTTTTGGCCCAGACCAGTAAATTCGCCTCAGCGCCCATATCTCTGGGGCTGCTCTATGAAAAGCAGGCCAACAAATAATTATATGCCCTCGAATTCCTCCTAGTTCTATTTTCTAGCTACCGGTGGGTTCTTCGTCACTTCTCTCTGGTACCGGTTCAATACTTGACTGATCGTCCCGATACTTCCGAAAATCGTCAAGAACGCTTTGTCAAAACGATTGGGCTTTGAGTTTTTCATGGCTGTGATCCTTTCTTTAGAACAAGCGTGGTGCTGAGGTTTCGATCGAAGGTGTCTAAGCCAAAGAAAGGGTCAAAAAGCCTACAAAAATTACTGCTGAAAGCATTGCGACAGAGCGCATTTCTTGATGAATGATGGCGATGTTTGTCTTTATCTTTTCGGATGAGTACATTCTAATCTCCATGGTTTCATTTGAGGTTCGATCTGTTTACGGCGCAGCCCGAGAGGCAGATCACAATCGTTTCTGTAAAAGCGCTGTGACGGGTTTTGGAAACTGGGCGTAACCCCTGCGGGGCCTTCGCTACGTTTTCGATTGGAAGAATTTGGGCCGCTTAAGAGGCCTGGGAGGATCTGGCACGCCTTTCGGTGACGCTTATGCCTTGGCAGCATTCAAGTCGGAGCAATCACCTATTCCACCCACCCCAAGACCCGTTTTTCCTTGAATCTAGGCTTGTAAGGTGAATTTGCTATCCATAGGTCCTTTCGTGACCAAGGGGCGAATCTGGCTCCGGCGCAGAATGGGATAAGACATGGCAACGGCAGAAAACGAAGCGAAGTCAAATGAAGCCAAAGCCCTTGCGGCTTGTGTGCTGGCGATCGCCGAGACCCAGGACCGAGAAGCCTTTGCACAGCTGTTCGGTCTCCTGGCCCCGAAGGTAAAGGGGTATTGCATGAAGCGCGGTGCTTCTGCTGCGGAAGCAGAGGAAACGGTCCAGGAGACCATGATTCAGGTCTGGCGGCGGGCCAAGCAATTCGATCCAAATCGTGCCGCGGTAACTACCTGGATCTTCACCATCGCCCGAAACAAACGGATCGACCAGTTTAGAAAGGAGCAGCACCCAGAAATTACCGAGGATGATGTAATCCAAAACATGTCGGAGACCGTAGACGCTCATACCCGTATCGAAAATCTGGAAGCTGGAACAACATTAGCGGATCGAATCAGAGAGTTACCCCAGGACCAAGCGGAGGTTATCCACAAGGCGTTCTTCGAGGATAAAACCCATCAGGTGATCGCCGAAGAGCTCGATATGCCGCTTGGGACGGTTAAATCCCGCATCCGTTTGGCCCTTTCAAAGTTGAAGTCTTCAATGTCGGAGTACGAATGATGATTTGTTATCACCCGGAAAATGAGCTGCTTTTTGACTATGCGTCGGGAAGCCTCGAGGAGGAGCCCTCTCTCGTGGTCGCCGCCCACTTGGCATTTTGCGATCTGTGCCGAGAGGAATTGCGGTCCATGGAGAACCTCGGCGGTGTTCTTCTTGCTGATTCTGGTGATGAGCAGATGTCCCCCAATGCTCTTGAAGCGGTGATATCGCGGCTAGATTCGTCTCCCGACGCTTCCAGCGATTTGCAACTGACACCGTCAGACCCCATCCTGCCCGGACCGATCGCACGTTACGTAGGTTCCGGCTTGGACGGTCTAAGATGGCGGCGGGTTGGTTTGTCCGTTAAGGAAGCAGTGATTCCCACGGCCAACACTAAGTTCAGAACGAGCCTTCTCCGTATTCAGCCTGGCACCGCTATTCCGAACCACACTCATGTCGGAAGCGAGTACACCCTCGTGCTCAAGGGCGGAATCTTGGATGACGACCGCCACTACCGGCGCGGAGACCTGATGTTCGAGGGTGAGCATGACGAGCACCGCCCCAAGGCGGCAGAGGATGAGGAATGTATCTGTCTCGTTGTTTTAGACGCACCGTTGCGTTTCACGGGCTTCTTCGCACGCCTGCTCAATCCCTCGGCCTGAGGGCCGGCAAACTCAGGTATGCCTCATGGCCGATAGCATCGATGGTCAATGCGAAACCTGTAAGCACTGGATGACGCCGGAACAAAGCGCAGAGAGGTACCGTCTCTTAACGCGGCATAACCGACCCGTGCTAGATAGGTTTGGGCAGTGCAGACGGTATCCGCCAAGTGTTGGTTCTGGTGCTTATGGAGAATACCCACGCACATTGACTTCAGATTTATGCGGCGAGTGGCAGGCCAAATGACCAAGCGGACTTGCACCTGCCCCTCCCGCATCTGTTCTCCAATTGAGTTACAGGCTAGGTTTTGAACCCTCATTTCGGAGAGATCTGACCGATGGCCAATGAATACGACTGGATCGACAGGCGCGACGCATGCAAGCGTGATTTCAGTTTCAAGGACATGCTGCTGGGATGGACCATTTACTTCATCACAGTGCTTTGCCTGATCCTCTAAAGTCGAACCACTTTTCCAAGTGAAACTCTATTTAGCGAGTGATCCGCTTGGTGGCTGGGCACGTACCTGACTCATTGAGTTCAAAAGCGGAGATGGCTCCGCGCTCATTTACAAGGAATGGAATATGACCCGTTGGATCTCTCGCTTTGCGGCGGCTGCCGCGCTTGTTACCCTCGCTTTTGGCGGGGCTTCTGTCTATGCCGGTGGTCACAAGGGTGCAATGGAAGCGCCCAAGATGGACATCGTTGACGTCGCGTCTTCCGCCGGCAGTTTCAAGACTCTCGTTGCCGCACTGAAGGCTGCTGATCTGGTCGAGACTCTGAAGAGTAAGGGCCCTTTCACAGTTTTCGCGCCGACCGACGACGCGTTCGCCAAGTTGCCCAAGGGCACCCTTGAAGATCTTCTGAAGCCAGAGAACAAGGGTAAGCTGAAAGCGATCCTCACCTATCATGTTCTGTCGGGTAAAGTTGCATCCGGTGACATCGCCGGCAAGATGCTCTCCGTTGCTACGGTCCAGGGCAGCAAGGTACAGGTCAACGCGACCAAGGGCGTGATGGTCGACAACGCCACGGTCACGAAGGCTGACATTGAAGCTTCAAATGGTGTCATCCACGTCATCGACACCGTTATTCTTCCGAAGGAATAGTTGTCGACTCGCCACATTTAGCGCTTAGCCAAGAAGGTCCGCCGCGGAAACGTGGCGGGCCTTTTTTTGCTCCCATGTTCTCATGCGCTTTGGGAAACCACCGATCGAAGAGAACTCGGTGATCCAAGAATCCTTACACAGCGTATCTAATGCGAACGTTAGAGATGATCAGAGAGCTTGCCTCGCACAGGCACTGCCCTCGCAAACAAAAAGGTGCCACATGAAACTCTTCCGCCCATTGGAAATAGATGAGCTGATCTGGACAATGTATGGCAGCGTCGGTGGCGTTGACATCCGAACCCTGGCTCCACCTAAGACACGCCCGGCAGATGATTTGACGAAAGACGAGCGCAAGGACTGGCCCTGAGGCAGACGACCCCTGCGTAGACGGGATTAGGGCCGCCAGATTGCGGCTAATTCAGTCAATAAAGGCCAACAGCTGCTCCCGATATTTGAGATCGGCAAGACCGATCCAATTTGAATGTAGAGATAAAAAATGAACCCGACCCGTAACGACCTATCGGAAAACACCCGGAAAAGTGTTGTCTCCATCCTCCAACCCCGGCTGGCCGATTCCATCGATCTCCATAGTCAGATGAAACAGGCTCACTGGAACGTTCGTGGCAAGAGCTTCATCGCCCTTCACGAACTTTTCGACCAGATCGCCACGGAAGTCTTAGAGCATACGGACATGATTGCTGAGCGCATCACGGCTTTGGGCGGTCAGGCCGATGGCACCGTGCGAATTGCGGCCGCGACGTCGAGCTTGAGTGAATACCCCGTCGAGCCGGGAAGCCAAGATGACCACGTGGAAGCCGTAACGCAGGCCCTCGCCAGCTTTGCAAGGACCGTGCGTTCAGCAGCTCGAGAGGCGGCCGAGATGGGCGATGATGATACCGCGGATCTGTTCACCGAGGTTTCAAGGGCAACGGACAAGCATCTTTGGTTTGTCGAGGCCCATAACGAGAGTCATGCTGCCTAAGCAAGGACTGTTCCCCCAACCTGGCAAACTGTTCTTGTACTCTCGTTTCTTATGAGTCGCAGCTGGGGGTAAGGGTACTAGAGTACATCGCGGAGAAATGGAACTAATGGCCAAGGCTACATGGAACGGAACGACTCTCGCGGAAACCGATAACGGGGTGGTCGTGGAGGGTAATGTGTATTTCCCTCTGGAATCGGTGAACACATCATACCTACGCGATAGCTCAACGACGACCGCGTGTCCCTGGAAGGGGACAGCCCACTATTATTCCGTCGTGGTCGATGGAGAAACGAATTCTGATGCAGCTTGGTATTACCCTGAGCCAAGAGACGCAGCAGCGAATATCAAGAGCCATATCGCATTTTGGAAGGGCATAGAGGTAGAAAGCTAGAGATCGTAGCTAGTGGCCTAATGTCTGCTTCTGGCTAATAGCGGACATCGGGTTAACGCCGAATCTATTGCTCAATTCGCACCGATAAGATCTAGCTCCAACCATCAAGAACTGGGAGCCGGATCATGGGAGCTAATGCCGCT
>Ga0224512_10003712_pt1 | contig 13310 bp, 9 predicted proteins | sample SF_May12_sed_USG_4_FD_169103 | JGI IMG/M metagenome (GOLD analysis project Ga0224512, IMG submission 169103) | Sediment microbial communities from San Francisco Bay, California, United States - SF_May12_sed_USGS_13 | ecosystem: Environmental > Aquatic > Marine > Sediment | place: USA: California...
AAGCCGTGCGCTGTCCACCCGCGCGACAGTTTCTGCCGCGACCGCGGATACTTGAGTGATCATAACCAGACAGGCGGTCAACAGGACGGTAGGTGCAAGTGACCAGCGTACCACCGTTTTCATGGGGCTTCCTTCCCTCCAATGGGTGCGCCGCACACAATAGTGTGTGAAATCGGATGATCCCGCTATCATGCCTATCGGCGTTCGCAGGGCGCAGCTTTGCGATTTTTCACTATTCGGACCGGGCTCAGCGTCGCCGTTCTTGCGGTCAGTGACTTTCCCCTAAATTGCTAAACAATTGATTATTATTTATTGCAAATCAAATGGTTACACGGTTATGCGGCCGTCGCGGAGCGGCGGATTGATGACCGCAGCTGCTCCAAAGCACCTTCTGCCTGTCGATTACGCAGGGACGCGTTGGCAGGTTGAGGGCCGCTAGGTTCCAAGACGCGGGATTAGGGTTTGGTCCACGGACACGCGGATGCCGTCGGAGCGATCGACGTGGGCGAGTTCAGCGCCATCGTCGGCTTCTCCGGCTCGGGCAAGACGATGCTAATCTCGGCGATGGCCGACCTCGTTACCCCCGCCAGCGGCACAGCACATAGGTGGTAGTGCTATCGGCCAAATGAGCTACGTATTCAGGATACGGGATTAGTCGCGAAGTTGAAGTCCGTTCGTCGATTGAGGCATCCCGATACCCGACTTACCTCCGGCTCGGTTAATACTCGTTACTTTAGACATCCCGAACCTCTGGGTAGGTGCCGATTCACCAAACGTGTTGCAGCGTCTTGCTTTGGCTAATAGCGGTCAAGAAGAGCTGGGCAGAGCATATTCGCTTTGCCCCGGATTTCAGACATCGACTTGCTCGGCTATGACCATCGCTTCGTCGACTTCCATACCCAATTATCTCTCCGTGCCTTCGATCTTTGAATGACTGAGTAGCAGCTGGACCGCGGTTGCCATTTCCCTGTTTGCGGTTTCAAATACGCAGTTCTGTCCAGGGAATTCCCTGATCCGCTGAGCACGGAATTGGGCAAACTATGCCTTTATTATAGGTAAGTTGCTGTACGTGCGAGCACCCGATTCAGCCCGAAAAGGGTGATATTCCCTCTAAATTCCCTGAATATCAGGGAAACCGCCGCAGAGACCAGGACGCTCCAGACTGCCCACACCACCATTCTCTCTCATGTGAACCGGAGACCATAGCTCCGCGCGGCTGAAAAGCCCGCAGGTGTGGGGCTTTTTGGCCGTTGCACAGCCCGCATCCGGAGCCGGGAGACCTCGGTATGAGAGAACTGGTGGCTGAACTGGCCCGCCGTCTCTGTTGGCCGTTTTCGAAGTCCATACCTTTTCAGGTCAGCGGAGGACACCGACCTGAGCTTCGGCAGCCTCAGCCAAAACCGGCCGTTTGGCGGTCGAGGTGAATCCCGATCCTTCGGCGCCTCGAGCACAGGTCCATTCCGCAAAACATAGCGGTAGTTGCCCTGGCCCTTCGGAGAGCTGTAGCGTGAGTGTTTCCCTCGCGATCCAGCAAATGGGGAGGTGTCCCCGGTGGCCGAAGCTCTGGACGTCCATGCCCACTTCTATCCGCCAACATTCGTCGAATGCCTCCGCACGGCGCAGCACGCCGCGAAGGTTGAAGACACACCAAACGGCGTCGTCATCTCCGCGGGCGGCATGCGGGCTGGCCCGCTGGGACCGGAATATCTCGAACTCGCACCGCGTTTACAGGCGATGGACGCGCAAGGCGTCGCCACCCAGGCGCTTTCGCTGACCATGCCCATGGTCTACTGGGCGGAGCCTGATTTCGGCGAGCGGCTTGCTCGCACATTTAACGACGCCGTCTCGGAGGCCTGTCAGGCCTATCCCGATCGCTTCGTTGGTCTGGCCACGCTGCCGATGCAGGACCCGGCGCGCGCGCTGGCGGAGCTGCACCGGATCGCCGCGCTACCGGGGATCAAGGGTGTTTACAGCGGCACCAATATCGCCGGGCGGCAGATCAGTGAGCCAGACTATCTACCGGTCTATGAGGCCATGGCGGGGCTTGGCCTGCCGCTGTTTCTGCATCCGATCTCGGTGATCGGAGCCGAACGGCTGGGTGCCTATCATCTGGCCAATCTGCTCGGCAACCCCTTCGATACCGCCGTGGCGGCCGCCTACCTCATATTCGCCGGCGTACTCGACCGGATACCGGCATTGCAGGTCTGCCTGCCCCATGCCGGCGGCGCGCTGCCCTGGCTGGTGGGCCGCATGGACCGGGGCTGGCGGGTGCGGCCCGAATGCCGGCATCTCTCGGCACCACCGTCGTCCTATCTCGACCGCTTCCACTACGACACGATCAGCCATGCACCGGAGGCGCTTCGCTACCTGATCGATCTGGTGGGGATTGAGCGGATCGTGCTCGGCAGCGACTATTGTTTCGACATGGGATACGAGCAGCCGGTCGCATTCGTCGAAGCGCTCGATTGGTTGAGCGCGGCCGAGCGGGCCGCCATCCTGTCGAAAAACGCCCGCCGATTGTTGCGCATGTAAGCGTGCCAGGGGTCGAGCCTTGCGACAAGTCGACCATCTGGCGTGATCCTTCCGGACGGAGAACCAAGGCCACGCTGCGGCCAGGTGCTTGGTCGGGCAGCCTCTCAGGCCAAAGCTGCCATACGGATCGTGTCCGGCGTGAACGGCAGACGACGAAGCCGCAACCCGGTCGCGGCGCAAATGGCATTGGCGATGGCACCCGGCGTCGGGCCGGCCGTGGCCTCGCCGGCGCCCAGGCACGGCTTACTGGGCCGCCCCATCAGGATCGTATCGATCTCCGGTACGTTGTCGAAGCGGAGAATTGGGTAACTATCCCAGTCTCGGCTGGTGATGCCGGTGGCGTCGAAGCGGACTTCCTCGTAAAGGCTCATGCTGGCGGATTGCATCAAGCCGCCCTCGAGCTGCGCGGTGAGGCCGCCGGGATCGATCACCTGACCCGCATCGGCCGCAATGACCGCCCGGTGCAGGCGGACCTCCGCGGCCTCGGTGACCTCCAGCTCGATGCCGACCGCCGCATAGGCCTTGGCGTTCTTGTAGCGCGCAAAGGCGATGCCCTGCCCCCAGCCCGTCGGCAGGTCGCGCCGCCGCCAGCCCAGCCGGTCCGCCATTGCCTCAAGCACTGCCTTCGCCCGCGCGTCATCAAGGTGCTGCAGGCGAAATTCGAGGGGATCCGCGCTTGATGCTCCGGCCAATTCGTCCACGAAGGATTCGATCGCGAAAATGTTGGCAAATGCACCCAGCGACCGCAGGGCCGAGGTCCGCAAGGGCATGTCGCGCACCAGATGCTTGACCAGGCGACGCTGCGGGAAGGTGTAGAGCGGGTCGAGGTTGCGATGGATGCCGACCTCGTGTCCCATGTTCGGCTCCGATCGCGGCGGTTCGAGCGGCTGCGCCAGGTGCCGCATCGCCAGGAGGTTCGCGGCACCGGATCGCCCGGGACCGGGCCGGGGCCGCCTGGTGTGCGTATCGCTGTAGGATTCGTGCGACCAGGCGACCACCCGGTTTTGGCCATCCAGGCTTGCTTCCATATCCATGACCATACAGGGGCCGTACGGCTCCCAGGCGTGTTCGTCCTCGCGCGACCATTTGAGCAGGATCGGTTTGCCCGGTAGCGCCCGCGCCACCAGCGCTGCGTCGAGCGCCGCGTCATCGGCGCCGTTATGCCCATAACAGCCTGGCCCGGGGGCATGGACCACACGCACGCCAGCCACGTCGATATCGAGTGCCTCTGCGAGACTGGCGCGCAATAGGTAGATTGCTTGGCTGTGGCTCCAGACGCTCAGTTGCCCGCTTTCCCAAACCGCCAGCGCAGCCGACGGTCCGATCGATCCATGGATCTGGTATGGCCTTTCGTACTGCGCCTTGAGCGTGGTCGTCGCCTGCGGCGGGCGGGGTATCGGCTCCGGGACCGGTTCCCGGCGCGGCGTCCCGTCGCGGACCGGCAAGCTGACGCGATCGTTGGCCAGAAGGCGCTCATGGACGTCCTGGGCTTCAAGCCCGCCGTCGATCCGCCACTCGGCGGCGCCCGCGACCCGTGCGGCGGCTTGCACCGTTCGGTATTCGTCTTTGTGAGCGACAGCGACGAAGCTCCCGTCGCGCACCAGGGCGACCCCCTGGCCGTCAAGTTTCCCGATCGCCGCGGGAGCGATGTCAACCAGCCGCGCATCGAATTGCGGCGGGCGGATGATCCGCGCATGAACCATGCCCGGCAACACCATGTCGTGGACGAACCGCGTACTGCCGGTGCAGATTTCGACCATTCCCCGCGCCACAGTCCGCTGGCCAACCAGCCTGTATTCGTCAGGCGATTTGACCGGCGTCGCGAGGTCCACCGGAATGCCCAGCGGCTTGCCCTCGCAAAGCTCCCAATAGCTGGTTGTGCGGTTGGTTGCCCGCGATGCGATGGAACCGTCGGCGACATCGAGCGTCGAGACCTCCACCTCCAGATGCTTTGCAGCCAGCGACAACAAGTGATGCCGCGCCGTTGCGGCCACGAGGCGGATCGCTTCACCGGCGTGCTCGATGGAGTTGCTCCCGGAGGTGATCCCCTCGTCGGGCGAGACACCGGTCTCGGCGGCGTTCACCTCAACGCGCGCCATATCCAGGTCGAGCTCCTCGGCCGCGATCAGGCCCAGAGCCGTGGATATGCGCTGTCCGATGTCAACCTTGCCGGTGCGGAGGACGATGCGGCCATCCAATGTCACGCTCAACCAGTCGTCCAGCGCCGGGTGCCTTGCGAGGCTCGGATTAGGCGGCACCGCTACTCACCTGATCTACGAGCTTGTGGACAGCTCTGAGGACGCTCGCATGCGAACCGCAACGGCAGAGATGGCCCTTAAGGGTTTCCTCGATTTCGCTCCGGTCGGGCGAGGATGTGCGCGCGATCAAGGCCGACAGGGCGATGATAATGCCTGGTGTGCAGTAGCCGCACTGAGCTGCGCCTTCCTCGATGAAAGCCTGCTGGATGGGAGTGTACCTGTCGTCCGTCGCCAGGCCCTCGATGGTGACGATCTCCTTGTCGGCGAACTCGGAAACAGCTCTTACGCAGGACAAGGTTACAGCGCCATCAACCAGGATGGCGCACGCGCCGCATTGCTCGAGACCGCATCCGTGTTTGGTTCCCATCAGACCGATCTCGTTGCGTAGAACGAACACGAGCGGCGTCGACGGATCCACTTCGACCATCCGCGGAGTTCCGTTGACGATGAGGCGGATTTTCGTTGCACGGCCGGGCATCGGGCACTCATGCTCCTATCGAGATTGGCTCCGCCCCGCCCCTCGCGCCGGTCTCTCGCCGGTCTCAATCGACAGACTTTGGCGGTTCGGGCTCGAAGCGGCAGGCGCCGATTGATAGCATGGTGATGGTTCGCCCTGTCCAGCAATGATGCGCCGTGCGGGCGGGCCCAATGGTGTGAGCTCCAAGAAATGAGGCGCTATGGTCTCCAAGCAGGTCGATCTACCCGAAGCGGTCGCGGAGCACGTCCGCGATGGCGACGTCGTTTTTGTCGGCGGTTTCGGCCAATGCATTCCCTTCGCGGCGGGTCACGAGTTGATCCGGCAGGGCCGCAAGGATCTTACCCTCTGCCGCTCGGGCGCCGACATCCTGTTCGACCAGCTGATCGAAGCGGGATGCGCCAGCAAGGTCATCTTCGGGTATCTCGGCAATCCGGGGATCGGGATCTCGCATGCCTTCAACCGTGCGGTCCGCGAGGATGCCATCGCCTATGAGGACTGGACCAACTTCGCCATGGTCCTTCGCCTGCATGCCGGCGCTCTCGGGATCCCGTTCATTCCCGCAGCGATCCTGCGAACGGGCGACATGCCGGGCGCCTCGATTGAGGTCGCCGAGGTCGTTTGCCCCTACACGGGCGAGCGCCTGTCGGCGATCCCGGCGCTCAATCCCGATGTCGCCCTGGTCCATGCCCAGCGGGCCGACGAGGAGGGCAATGTCCAGATGTGGGGACTACCCGGCGATACCGTCGACGGCGCCAATGCGAGCCGCAAAGTCATCGTCACGGTTGAGGAGATCGTCGACGCCGTGGTTCTCCGCGCCGACCCCAACCGGACCATTCTGCCCTCCTACCGGGTGACCGCGCTCGCTCACGTTCCCTGGGGCGCGCATCCATCCTACGTCCAGGGATATTACACCCGCGATGACGATCTCTATTTCGCCTATGACAAGCTGTCGCGGTCGCCCGAGGAACTCGCCGCCTTCCTCGATGATTGGGTCCACGGCGTGCCGGACCGGGAGGCCTACCTGAAGAAACTCGGGGGCCAGGCTAAGCGGCGGCTGACCGGCCAAAGCGGGCCGGTCGCCAGCGTCTCTTACGGTTTTGAGGCGCGCGATGTCTGAGGCGAATGGACACCCGCTCACTGACGCGGAGCGCATGGTTGTCGGCGCCGCGCGGGAACTGAAGGACGGCGAGATCTGCTTCGTCGGCGTCGGGGTTCCATCGCTGGCCGCCATGCTCGCGAAGCGAACCCACGCACCGGAGCTGGTGCTGATTTACGAATCCGGGGCCATAGCCACCAACCCGCCCAGTCCGCCCCTGTCGACGGGCAGCCCGACCGTCATCGAGGACTGCGCCATGATCGGCAGTTGTCTCGATGTCTTCGCCACCCTGCAGTCTGGGCGTTTCGATCTCGGCCTGCTCTCGGCCGCCCAGATCGACCGCTATGGCAATCTCAACAGCACCGTTATTGGCGACTATCGGCAGCCGAAACTACGGCTGGTGGGCAGCGGCGGTGCCCACGATATCGCCTGCCTGGCCCGGGAGGTCATGGTTATCATGCCGCACGATCCGCGCCGTTTCGTTGAGCGCGTCGATTTTCTCACCAGCCCTGGCCTCAGGAGCGATGCCAACGGTATCGATCCCGGCGCCGTTCGCGGCCACGGCCCGCGATGCGTCGTGACTTCGCGTGCCCGGTTCGATTTCGAAGCCGGCGAGCTGACCCTCAATGCGGTCTTCGAAGGGTTCTCAGCCGATGACGCGGTTGAGGGCTTCAATTGGTCGCTTCCGCGGCGCGGGTGGGTGGAGACCCTGCCGCCCTTTGAAGCTGCTGCCGTGGCGATCATGCGCGCGGAGATCCGTGATCCGATTGCCGCACGCCAGTGACAAGACCGGCGCCGGATGCCCAGGGGGCCGGTCTGCCCGGCAACGGTTCCAACGAATCCTTTGCAATGAAGGCGTTACGGGCGCACACTTTTTGTCAACGAACAATGTCGGCGGGTAAGGCTCGTGGACCTAAAGCAGATTCGCTATTTCATCTACGTGGCCAATCTGGGCAGCTTCAACAAGGCAGCCCGCGTGCTGAATATCGCCCAGCCAGCGCTCAGCCGTCAGATCCAGGCGCTGGAGCACGAGCTGCGGGTCCAGCTGCTGCATCGCTCCAGCCGCGGCGTTGAGACAACCGATGCCGGCAAAACGCTCCTGAAGATGGGCGAATCGATCCTGGCCTATGCCGATCAGATCCGCGAATCGGTCTCCCGTGTCGCGGTCACCCCGGCGGGCAACGTCATCATCGGCATGCCGCCGTCCATCTCCGCGGTTTTCGCCGCGTCCGTCATCGATGCGACGCAGCGGTCCTGCCCCGAGGTGACGCTTCGCATTACCGAGGGTCTGAGCGTGTTCCTGGAGGAATGGCTCAATATGGGCAAGATCGACATCGCGGTCATGACCCATCCTGGCGACGTGCCGACCCTCAATGTGGTCGAGCTCTGCGACGAGGAAATGGTCCTGGTTGGCCACCCTCGTGACATGGCGGCACTCGGCGACACGATCGAGCTAAAGCGGCTGGGGGAAATGCCGCTCACGATCGCGCATGGCTTCAAGCTGATCGTCGAGCCGTTCACCCGCGCACGCGGCATCGAGCTTAATTACGTTATGGAGCTCGACAGCATAGCGATCATCATGGAGACGATCACGCGCGGGCTCGTCCGGTCGATCCTGCCCTATGCCAGCGTCCACCAGGCGGCGTCGCGCGGCAAGGTCGGGATCGCTCGTATCGTCGATCCGGTGGTCACCCGGCCGCTAGTGGTCGCGATCAACGGACGGCGTCCGCTGACGGCAGCGATCGAAGCCGTGCGCGATGCTGTCGTCGACAAGATCGGCGAGCTGGTCGTGCGCCCCGAGGCTTACCGCAGCCGCAAAGCGGTTGGTGACCTGGACCACTGAACACCGGCGCTCAATACCACGCCGCTATAAGCAACATGCCCATAAGGTCATACAGAGCCGCCTCCGCGGCGTGATAGCGTTTTTCTCACAAGCGGCCATCGATACGAAGCTGCGCTTGCGCTATGGGAGGCGGGTGCCATGTTCGGCGCGCAAGGTATTTGTTTCAGGCGATGCAATGCGGGCCGCCGGGACGGCCGAAAATGACCGGCGGGCGTTACGTCTGGACGCCCGGCGAGGAGGTTCGCCAGGCCTGCCGCCTTGCCGCGTTCATGCGCAGCCAGGCCATCGATGATTTCGACGCCCTGACGAAGAAGGCTTGCGACGACCCGGCCTGGTTCTGGGACGCGCTCATCCGGTATTTCGATTTCCGCTTCGATCGAGATTATGACGCGGTGCTCGATATCACGGGTGGCATCCCCAACGCGCGCTGGTGCGTCGGCGGCGTCACCAATCTCGCGCTCAACTGTCTGGACCGATACGCAGGCACCGAGGTGTGGGCCTCCGAGGCGGTGGTCTGGGAGGGCGAAGATGGCGAGCGGCGCGTCTGGACCTATGCGGAGCTCAATGCCGAGACCTGCCGCCTGGCCAACGGCTTGCGCGCCGCCGGCATCGCCAAGGGCGAGGTGATCGGCATTTATATGCCGATGGTCCCCGAAGCGGCCGCTGCCTTCCTTGCGATCGCCAAGATCGGCGCCATCGCCATGCCGCTTTTCTCCGGCTTCGGGCCGCAGCCGCTGGGCGAGCGGCTCGCCATTGCCGAGGCGTCGGGGGTAATCACTGTCGACACCATGCAGCGGCGCGGCCGGCGGACTGCGCTGAAGCCGGTCGTGGACGCTGCGCTTGAGCAAGCCCCCAGCGTGCGATGCGTCGTTGTCCTGCGTAACGGTGACGGCGATGTCGCGATGAGCGAGGGCCGCGATATTTGGTGGCACGAGCTGGTTGCCGGACTTCCCGCGACTGCGCCGACCGAGGCGATGCAGGCCGACGATCCGGTGATGCTCATGTTCACCTCGGGCACCACCGGCCGGCCCAAGGGGACGGTGCACACGCATATCGGGGTCCTGGCAAAGAACGCGCTCGATCTCGGTCTCTGCATCGATCTTCAGCGCGACGATCGGCTGCTGTGGATGAGCGACATGGGCTGGATCGTCGGGCCGAAGATCATCGTCAGCGCCACCTTGACCGGGGCGACGCTGGTGCTGGCCGAAGGCACACCCGATTACCCCGAACCCGGACGGATCTGGCGCCTCGTCCAAGATCACAAGGTCACGATCTGTGGCATCTCGCCGACCGCGGTGCGACAGATGATGACCCACGGCACCGAGGTCGTTGCCCGCTACGATCGGTCCTCGCTGCGCGTCACGGTCTCGACCGGCGAGCCCTGGAATCCCGACGCCTGGAGCTGGTTCTTCGAGCATGTCTGCGAGCGGCGCGTGCCGGTGCTCAACTATGCCGGCGGCACCGAGTGCGGCGGCGCCATACTGATCGGAACGCTGCTGCATCCCCTGAAGCCGTGCGCCTTTGGGTGCTCAGCTCCGGGAATGTGCGGGGACATCGTCGACCCGCAGGGCAACCCGGTGGCGCCGAACGAGCTCGGCGAGCTGATCATCCGCCAGCCTTCGATCGGGCTGACGCGCGGCTTGTGGCGGGAGCCCGAGCGCTACCTTGAAAGCTATTGGGGCCAGATCCCGGGTGTCTGGGTACAGGGCGACCTGGCATCGCGCGACGAGGATGGGCTCTGGTACATCCACGGGCGTTCCGACGACACCATCAATGTCGCGGGCAAGCGCACCGGCCCGGCAGAAATCGAATCGGCCCTGCTGGCAACGGGGCTGGTTCGCGAGGCGGCCGTTGTCGGCGTGCCCGATGCGTTGACCGGCTCGGCGATCGCCTGCGTCTGCGTTCCCGCCGAGGCGGGCGGCGGCGTGGCGGAGACGCGCGAACGGCTGCGCGAGGCTGTCGCCGGCGCGCTCGGCGCGCCCTACCGGCCGAAACATATTCTGTTCGCCGACGACATACCGAAGACGCGAAACCTGAAGATCATGCGCCGTGTGGTCCGGGCCGCGCTCATCGGCGACGACCCCGGCGATCTGGCGGCGCTCGCCAACCCGGACGCGCTGGAAGGAATTCGCGGACTGGCAGATGCCGCGGCACTGCGCCCCGACGCATCGCCGCAGGGTGCGATGGTGAGCGCGAGCGGGAACTAGAGCTTTAGCGACAGGCAACAGGGTGACGAGACGATGCGCAGACAACCCCCACGTGGCAGCCAGAATTGGATCTTCGACAACTTCCTGAAGATCAGCGACAACGAAGATGTCCTGCATCCGGGCATGATGGGCGTGCGCCTGGAGCGCGGGTTCAAGTATTCTGACATGCACCGCGTCTTTGACCGGGTTTCCGGGCGGCGTTCGTTCCCGCGCGAATGGGCCCGTGCGGCCAAGGCCCAGGAGGAGGCAGCCGAGGCCGCCCTTGCCGTCGGCCGGCGGGTCACCGCAAGCCAGCATTTCCACCGCGCGGCGCTCTACCACGGTCGCGCGCAGCATCTGATCCCAGTCGACGGCCATCCCAAGAAGATCGAGAGCCACGCCGGGGTAATCCGCTGCTACGACAAGCTGATCGAGCTGCTCGATGGCGCCGTCACCCGGCACGTGATCCCGTTCGAGAATGGCAAGAACGTCTTCTGCCTGTTCCACCGAGCGCCCGGCGACGGACCCAAGCCGACGATCCTCTACAACCCCGGCATGGACGCGATGAAGGAGGACTTCCCCAACCCCTTCAACAACGAGTTCGTGCGGCGGGGCATGAATGTCTGCGTGATGGACGGTCCGGGCCAAGGCGAGGCCAACATCAACCAGACCTGGCTCGCACTGGGCAACTATGCACGCGCTGGCTCGAAGGTGCTCGATTTCCTCGTGGCCCACGACGATGTGGACGCAGAGAAGATCGGAGAATTCGGCACCAGCATGGGCACGCGTTATGGGGTCGAGATCGCCGCGGCCGACCCGCGTCTCAAGGCCGTGGTCGGCCAAATGAGCTGCGTCGGGCCGCTGGACGTCATTTTCAATCAGGCCCAGCCCAACTTCAAACGCATCCACATGTACATGACCAACACCTATGACGAGGCCGCGTTCGACGACCTCGCCGACGCCATGGACGAGAACTTCGTCAAGGCAGGTGAGGCTATGCGTTGCCCCTACCTGCTGGTCGCCGGCGACATGGACGAGCTCTGCCCCGCCGAGGACGTGCAGGTGTGGATGGATAGGCTGAGCTGCCCCAAGGAGCTCTGGCTCTACGAGGATGTCTTCCACCCGATGGGCGAGGTCGTGGCCGAGATCTATCCGGCGATCGCCGATTGGCTGTTGGCGGCCCTCACCGAGGGTGTCGCCGAGGGGCACGACCGACGGCTGGTGCTGCAAGCCGGCCAGTCGCCGCTCGCCTTCTCGCAGACAAACGGATCGCAGCAAGAGCAAACCCAACTGAAGGTCGCCCAAGGATGAGCGGAACAGAAGCGAAAGCCTACAAGGACATTATCTTCGAGGTGATCGATCAGGTCGCCTGGGTGACGATCAATCGCCCGGATGTTCTGAACGCCACGCGGGAGTTGACCCTCGACGAAATCCGCGATGCGCTGGCGTCGACAAAAAGCGACCCGTCGATCGCCTGCGCGGTGATCACCGGGGCCGGCGACCGCGCCTTCTGCTCGGGCGGTGACTTCAGCTCGATGATGCGCCTCAATTGGGCGGTCGCCAGCCACTGGAACGACCGGATGCTCGGTTGCGCGATGACGATCCGCGGCCTCTCCATTCCAGTGATCGCCATGGTCAACGGCTGGTGCATGGGCGGCGGCAACGAGATCGCGCTGTGGTGCGACATCGTGGTGGCGTCGGAAAACGCCGTCTTCGGCCAGACCGGCGCCAAGGTCGGCGCCTGCCCGACCGTCGGCGCGACCCAGTACCTGCCGCGCATCATCGGCGAGCGCCTGGCGCGCGACATGATCTTCTGCGCCCGCCGTTTCAGCGCCGCCGAGGCGGAACGGATCGGCCTTGCCAACTATTGCGTGCCGCTGGACCAGTTGAAGGCGAAGACGCTCGAGCTGTGCGAAACGATCAAGTCGAACAGCGCGCAGACAATCCGCATGACCAAGTGCTCGCTCAACCACGAGTCGGACAATCTCTACGCCTCGTGGCGCGCCGGCATGGAGCTGCTCGCCCATGTCTGGGGCTCGGAGGAGTCGCTGGAGGGTATGCAGGCCTTCGTCGAGAAGCGCCCGCCCGACTTCAACAAGTTCCGTCTGCGCAACAAGGCCATGGTCGACGAATACCTGGCCGGCGTCGAGGACGGCCAGGACGATAAGTGACGGCGTAGGCCAATGGGTAAGCCGGCAGGTTCGGGCCGGGTCCGCATGAAGCAGAGGATACGAGTGTGAAGATTACCCGTATCGAGACGATCCCGGCGTCGCTGCCATACGCAAAACCCATGCGCATGGCCGGTCAGCTTCTGACGATGGCCGATGTCGCCGTGGTGCGGGTGGAGACCGATACGCCGATCGTCGGCTGGGGCGAGGCAACAGCCGCTCCGATCTTCAGCGGCGAGAGCGTGCCCGGCATCGTCGCGGCCATCGCGCATCTTGAGCCTGCCTTGATCGGCCAGGATCCCAGGGACATCGTGCGGCTCGATCATCTTATCGGCTCGCTCCTGGTGGGCAATTCGGGCGCCCGAGCCTCGCTCGATATGGCCTTTCACGACATTCTCGGCAAATCGGTCGGGGTGCCGGCCTACCAGCTGCTCGGCGGCAGAACCCGCGACAAGATCGGCTGCATGTGTCTGCTGGGGGCGGGACAGATCGAGCAGGATCTGCGTGATGCCGCGGATCGCGTGAGCGACGGATACGGGCTGCTCAAGCTGAAGGTCGCGATCCAGGAGCTGCCCGACGAAGTCGAAACGATCCTTCGGCTCCGGGAAAAGCTGGGAGCCGACGTGAAGCTCGCGGTCGATGCAAATCAGGGGTGGACGGCCGACCAAGCGATCAACTTCGCTCGATCAACCGAGGCCGCCGGTCTCGCCTTCATCGAACAGCCGGTGGCCGGCGACGACCTAACCCAG
>Ga0224512_10003713_pt1 | contig 13308 bp, 7 predicted proteins | sample SF_May12_sed_USG_4_FD_169103 | JGI IMG/M metagenome (GOLD analysis project Ga0224512, IMG submission 169103) | Sediment microbial communities from San Francisco Bay, California, United States - SF_May12_sed_USGS_13 | ecosystem: Environmental > Aquatic > Marine > Sediment | place: USA: California...
AAGCCCTTCCTGCTCACCGGCGTAAAACAGCTGTGCCTCGGCGATCTTGCTTGGCATGCACTCAAGGGGGCCGACGTTGACCACGCCGTCGATGAGTGCGTGACGCCACTCGTGCACCGGTCCTCCGACGCTGAGCACCGCTTCGCCGATCAACTCCTTCCGGATATAGGGGGCCGCGGCCTCGATGGTGTCCATTACGCGGGTGCGTCCGGGCCAGCCGAGCGCGCGCGCCATCACCCTGTAGGCCTGGTTTTGGATGCGCAGGTGGATCCATCTGCTGAGCCGGTCGCCCAATCCGTTGGCGCCGTCTTCGGTTCTGCTGAAGAAATCGGCGTACTCGAGCCACTCCGTGACCGGCGCGAAGCGCACGCGCAGACCGCGGCGCTCCAGCTTGTCGACGATGAAGTCGTTCGCGAAGGGATCGGCGCGCACATAGATCTCTCCCACCACCATCACGGTGGGCATCTCGCGCGCCGTCTGGACCTGGGCGTAGCCGCGGGCTGCGGCATTGAGAATGTCCGCGCAACCGAACAAGCGGCCGGAAGAGACCTCCCAAGCGATCGCGGCCGGCGACAACCTGGCCTGGTCCACGGCCTCGATATGGCGCAGCAAGGTCCGTTCGTAATGCTCGTATATCGACTTTGCGGCACCTGGCTCCGACTCGCGCGGCCGCGTGTCGTAGAGACCCTCAAGCAGCATGTCGATCGCCGCGGTACCGGTGAGCATGAGCGCCTTGAAGCCAGGGGACAATCCTTCGCCGTAGTTCATGTCGTCGGGCGACCAAAGGCGAACGCGATCGGTCCAGTCCAGGCGCTGGAGCACGGTCTTGTGCAGAAGACTGTAGCAGCCGAAGCGGCAGGGACCGTCCGTTCTCGGCATAAAGGAAGCGAAGCGCGCGTCGCTGTCCTCCTCCCGCTCCAGACGCTGCAGCAAGCTGCCGAGGGTAATGCACATGGGCAGGCATTCCTTGCCGGAGGTATGGCGACGCCCGATTCGGATGGTCTTGCGGTCCGGCATGGGCAGCACCTCGGCGGCCACTCCGGCGCCACGCAGCACTGCGGCCAGCGCTGCCACGGGCGGTCCCATGGGAGGAATGAGCACGCGCTCGCGGCGTTCACGGATGTCCCCCAGGCCGATCCGATCGGGCCGGACGAAGGGCGCCGCGGCCGCTCGCTCGTTGGCCGCGAAGTCCTCGGCCACGCAGTGCAGGAAGGCTTCCACTCGGGTCTTGGTGCCGGCGTCCCCCGAGTGACCGTCGGTCTCGATCACCGCGTAGGGCTTGCCGCGCACCAAATCGCCGAAGAAATGCAGGTTGAAGCTGTCGGGCCCGCAGGAATAGTTGCTGCACCAGAGGCTGTAGACACCCGGCGTACGGCGGGCCTGCCAGGCGGCACGCAGGTTACGCTGGCTGTAGCCCCAATACACGCCATCGATCAGCGGCGTGTCGGCGGAGATGGGGTAGCAGTCGACGGGGATGGCCAGCGCGCCCTGCTCGCGCAGGATGGCCGGAACGTTGGAGTTGAGAACCTTGTTGTAGATCGTGTAGGGGCGCCCGAGTACGACGACGCTCATGATGCCGTTCTTTTGCGCGAAGCGTAGCGCCTGTCGACCCAGCTCCACGCAACGAGCCTCGAAGTCCAACTGCTCGGAACGCGCACGCTCGTAGGCCTCGCGCCAGCGGCCGTCGTTCACGTCGAGCGCCTGCGCCATCAAGCGGCAGCTGTCCATGAACTTCGCGGAATCGAGCCGGCCCTCCCCCACATCCACCACCGGGGAGACGAGCTTGCTGCCATTCTGATCACCCAGGACCCAGCGCAGCAGGTCGGGGGCGCTCTGAGCGATCGGGCAGACCGCGGCGTGACTTTCGCCCGCCACGCGCGGCACCTCCCGCAGCATGGGCACGAAGATATAGTCTGGTGCCGCCTCGGCCATGCTGCCGATGAGCCCGTGGTAGAGCTGCATCGGCGCGCAGAAGGGCACGTTGGCCTCCTCGATGCCGCGCTTGAGGGTCTGCTGGCCGGCCTTGCCTGCAATGGCCAGCTCGAAATCCAGTTCATGGAGGAAGGTGGCGAAGAACGGGAAGAGTCCCTTCAGCATGAATTCGTCGCTCACGGCCACCCGCGGACCATGGCCGGGCAAGCTAACTCTCTCGATCAGCTCCTTCAGCATTTGCTCGCGCGCTTGGAAGGGGTCCGGAGCCTTGTCAGGCAGCTTGGTGTGGCCCGTGCCGCGGTCCCAGAGAGAGCAGCCGCCGCCCCAGGTGAAGTTCTGCTTGCGCGCCTCCACCACGGTCGTGATGCGGTCGATGCGACACCGGTTGCCAGGGCCGCCGCAGCCCTTGGTCGACTTACAGACGAAGGTATCCTTGCGCGTCACCTCGGCGTCCAGGAAACGCCGCCCATCTCGAGGCAGCAGCCTCTCCCAATCCACGGTCTTGCGCGCGAGCAGCGCAATGCCCAGCGCTCCGACGGTTCCCGGGCTGGGCGGCACGATGACCTGGCTGCCGGTTTGCCGGGCAACGGCAGCGGCCAGCGCGTCGCCCGCAAAGGGCATGCCTTGGCAGAAGATCACGTCTCCAACCGACCGACAGCCTTTGACGCGGTTGAGATAGTTCTGGGTAATCGAGTCATAGATGCCGGCGATGATCGACTCCGGCGCGACGCCGGCGGCCACAGCCTCGTCGATCACCTCCGCCATGAAGACCGAGCAGTGCTGGCCAAGGGATACACCGCTGTCCGCCCGCAAGGCCTCCTGGGCCAACTGGACGACGTTCTCGATGGACGAGAACTTTCGGCCCTGCTCCTCGATGAACGAGCCGGTACCGGCACTGCAGGCCTCGTTCATGGCTGCGTCGACGACGCGGCCGTTGGCCAGGCGGGCGTACTTGGCGTCCTGCCCGCCGATTTCGAAGATGGTGTCCACGCGCGGGTCGTAGTGCAGCGCCCCTTCGGCGTGGGCGACGATCTCGTTGAGAATGTACACGCTCCCGGCGTCGTAGCAGGTCGCCAGCAGCGAGCCGACGACTTCCCGGCCGCTGCCGGTGGCACCGAAGGCCACGACCGGCCGGGCGCCGGCCTCGCTCGCGAGGAACCGTGCCATCAAGCTCTGGGCTGCCGCCACGGGCTGCCCGTTGGTGCTGACGTAGCCCTCCCAGACGAGCTCGCAGGTCTCGCACTCAAGGGCCACGACCTTGGAACCGGTGGAGCCGATGTCGAAACCGAGGATCAGCCTGTCGGAGCCAGCGGCGGCCGGCGCTCTGCGGGGTTCGCGCTTCATCCGCTTGACGCCATCGAGGTAGTCGGAGAGGGCCGGCACCCTTTCGAGATCGTTGCCTTGCTGCGGCAGCAGCAATTCGGCCAAGGCCGGCAGCGATTGGGGACGCTCGGCCGCCACCAGGGCGCTGCCCAAGGCCTCGAAGAAGAGAGCTTGGTCTTCCTGGCCATCGATCAGATGCATGTCGTGACGCTCGAGGAAGGCCCGGAAGTTCTCGCGAACGCGCCGGGAGCGGGTCACGCCGCCGACCAGAATGACCTCGGGCGGGCTCAAACGTGGCTTGATCAACACCTGCACGTTTTCGCAGACCGCATCAAAGAGGCCGGCCAGTATGCGCGGTCGGCTCTCGCCCTTATTGGCGAGGTGGGTCATGTCGGTCTTGAGGATCACCGGACAGCGGCCGGACAAGGGAGCGGCTTCGGTCTCGTCCTCGACCAGAGCGCTGGCCTGGTCAATACTCAGGTCGAAGCGCTCCACGAGCTGCCGCAGGAAATTGCCGGTTCCCTGGGAGCAGCGAGAGTTTTCGCGAAAGACCTCGACGCCGCTGTTTCGCAACTCCAGCACCGAGAAACCGTGGCTGCCGATGGAGATTACGGTGGTCGCCCTGCCGCCGCGCAGCCTTCGCAGCGCGGCCACCTGGGCCTGCTTTATCGGAACCCGTTGGAGATCGAGCTCGCGGCTCAGCCGGCCACAAGTCGCCGCTCCCGAGAGACCTTCCCAGTCCCAGTCCTCTAGCAATTGAAGCAATACCGCGCAGGGTGTCTTGTGATGCTCGACCAGTGCCTTGCGGGTACACTCCAGCGTACCGTCCCGGCCGCTCAGTTCGACCAACTTGATGGTCTCGGCACCCACGTCGAGCCCAAGAAAGCGCTGCTGCATCCCCTGCACCTCGCTCGTCAGTGGTGCGCCCTGCGTTAGCCTGGACTTTCCCGTATGAGACGAACCCGGACCCTGAACCCATCATGGATTACCACCAGTAGTCTTTGATGTAGGTCAAGCTGGTTCCAGCGCCCTCCATGCCCCGCCATGAACGATGTCGATCCGGCAATCGGTCACGCGAACGCCTTCGGAAATTTCATTTGTTCGAATCGGCCTCCCGTCCCCGGAAACTCCCGGCTGGCCAAGGGGAGCTTTCGGTAAAGGGGTGGCTGCAAGGTTGCGACCGTCGTTTCATGCTGCGAGGTCTTCTGGGCCGCCGCCCTGGGCCTAAGCCTCCAGAGTCTCAGGCCTCGACCGTCTCCGCCGCCTCGGCCTTCTTCGCCTCCGCTTCGCGCAGGGCCTTGCGGTCCGGCTTGCCGATCAGGGTCTTGGGCAGTTCGTCGCGGAACTCGACCCGCCGCGGGATCTCGAAGACCGCGAGCTTGTCCTTGAGGAAGTCGCGCAGCTCGCTCGGCTTGAGGCTGCTGCCGGCGCGCAGCTTGATGTAGGCCTTGACCACCTCGCCGCGGTGCCGGTCGGGCACGCCGCAGACCACAACCTCGTCGACCGCGGGATGCAGGTAGACCGCCTCCTCGACCATGCGGGGATAGACGTTGAAGCCGCCGGTAATGATCAGGTCCTTGATCCGGTCGATCAGGAAGACATAGCCGTCGGCGTCCATGTAGCCGACGTCGCCGGTGTGGAGCAGGCTGTCGCGCAGCGCCTTTTCCGTGACCTCCGGCCGGTCCTTGTAGCCGATCATGACCTGCGGGCCCGCGACGCAGATCTCGCCGTGCTCGCCGAGCGGCAGGGGCTTGTCCGGGTCCTTCAGCGACATGATCCTGACCGTGGTGCCCGGGATCGGCAGGCCGATGGAATCCGGCTTGTGGACGCCCTCGAAGGGATTGATGGTGCAGACCGGTGCCGCCTCGGAGAGGCCGTAGCCCTCGACCAGCACGCAGCCGGTCAAGGTCTCGAAGGTCGTCTTGATGGCCTGCGGCAGGGCCGCGCCGCCGGACAGGCAGTAGTTCAGGCTCGAGAGGTCGTACTTGTCCAGGTCCTTCTGGCCGTTGATCGCGGAGTACATGGTCGGCACGCCCATGAAGACCGTCGGGCGCTGCTTGTCGATTGCCTTGAGCACTTCGGCGACTTTGAAGCGCGGCAAGAGAATGATCTCCGCGCCGATCAGCAAGCTGAGGTTCATGACCGCCGTCATGCCGAAGACGTGGAACAGGGGCAGCACGGCGAGCATCTTCTCCTCGCCCGGCTTGACTCCGGTCGCCCACATGCGGGTCTGGATGACGTTGGCGTGGAGGTTCGCGTGGGTCAGCATGGCCCCCATGGGCGTCCCCGTGGTGCCGCCGGTGTACTGCAGCACGGCCACGTCCTTGTCCGGGTCGATCTCGACCGAATCGTAGGCGCCGTCGTTGGCGACCAGCTTGTCGAACTTGTAGTGGCTGCCGTCGCTGGGGATCGAGGTCACCTCACGCCGCTTGACGAAGGCGAAGAGTGCGTTCACCGGGAACGGCAAGGCGGCGGTCATGCGGCAGACCACAACCGTCTCCAGGCAGGTGTCCTGCAGCCGGCCCTTCACTTTCTTGTACAGGCTGCTCAGGTCCATGGTGACCAGGATGCGCGCGCCGGAATCGCTGATCTGGCGGGCGATCTCGCGTTCCGCGTAGAGCGGGTTGAAGTTGACCACCGTGCCGCCCGCCTTGAGCACCGCGTGATAGCAGATCACGTAATAGGGCGAGTTGGGCAGGAACAGCCCGACCCGGTCTCCCTTTTTCACCCCGAGCTTCTGAAAGCCCTTGGCGGCCTTGGCGACCAGTTCACCGAAGTCCTTGTAGCTGTGCTTCTTGCCGAGGAATTCGAGGCAGGGCCGCTCGGCGAAGTCCGCGACCGCCCGGTCGACCAGGGAATCGAGGCGCTTGCTTTCGATCTCGACCTGCCAGGAAACCCCCTGGGGATAGGAGGACTCCCAGGGATACGGTCTGGCAAACTCGGCCCCGGGCTCGAGGCGGCGCGTGCCGCGACCCCGGTAGAAACCGAGCAGACGGGCGGCCACGGTCCGCAGGCCCTGGGTCAGCGTCGCACGAATGGCTCCTCCTCGGCCGGCCCCCTGGGCGAATTCCTGGGCGGACCCGCCGTCACCGTTTGCCAAAGCCTGTCTCGTGTCCACCAATTTAGGGCCCCTTTCGCGCGCTACTACCCTGAAATCGCCTGACTCGGGCTGATTCCGGTCGTCAGGTAGCTTGTACATGATCCGAAAAATTTATGAATAAGTCATTGATAAACTTCATACTTGGTTAACAAATTCGCCATGGCGTGACGGCGCCCCATGTCCAGGTCTTCTGTGGCGCTCATGTCCGGCACTGCGCCTCGGCGGGGGGCGCGCCGCAGCCCTGCCCCGAACCCGGCGCAGAGTCGCCCTGGGCCGGGCACAAGGTCTCTGGCATTGCCTAAGGGTCTGGAACGGAATTATCGATGCGTTTGGTCGCGGCGCAATCGGCCCGCTGTTAGGAGCGAGGAGGAAGGACATGCCGGGCATATTCGACGACGAGCGACGCGGCAGCGGGCCGATGGCGCCCGATCCCTGCGGGAATCCCTGGGTAAATCCCAGGGGGACGGGGCGAATTTCCGCCAGAGCCGCGTCGCGGACGGCTCATGGGCCCCCACCCCACCGCGCCGCCCGCTCCTAACCCTGGCGGAAATTCGCTCCCGCCAAACGTACCGATAATTCCGTTCCAGACCCTAATAGCCCAAGCGTTGGACCATTTCGCGACAAATGGGTTGAACAGAAATGTCAGGCCGGTAATTCTGCCATGGCATTTGGTTCGGCTGCGCCCGCCCCCCGCGGGAAATCGTCGGCAGCCCGACCTGGGGGCAGGCACGCATGCAGAATACCTTTGCCTATTTCCTGGACCAGTTGATCAACGGCCTCGCCCTGGGCTCGATCTACGGCCTGATCGCCATCGGCTATACGATGGTCTACGGCATCATCGGCATGATCAACTTCGCCCACGGCGAGATCTTCATGATCGGCGCCTTCGTGTCGATCATCACCTTCCTGCTGTTGGGCATCGCGGGCATAACCTGGATCCCGCTCGCGCTGCTGATCGTTCTGATCGTGGCCATGCTGCTGACCTCGATCTATGGCTGGGCGCTGGAGCGGGTCGCCTACCGGCCGCTGCGCGGCTCGCCCAGGCTGGCCGCCCTGATCACGGCGATCGGCATGTCGATCTTCCTGCAGAACTACGTGCAACTGCTGCAGAGCGCCCGCAACAAGCCGATGCAACCCGTGATCAGCGGCGGCGTCGAGGTGCTGCGCGAGGGCAGCTACGTCGTCTCGCTGAGCTTCATGCAGATGATCATCATCGTCCTGACCTTCGTCCTGATGATCATCTTCTCCTCGATGATCGCGCGCACGGCGCTCGGCCGCTCCCAGCGCGCCTGCGAGCAGGACCGGAACATGGCGGCCTTGATCGGCATCAACGTGGACCGGACCATTTCCTTGACCTTCGTCATGGGCGCGGCCTTAGCCTCGGTCGCCGGCATGATGTTCCTCATGTACTACGGCGTGATCGACTTCTTCATCGGCTTCCTGGCCGGCATCAAGGCCTTCACGGCGGCAGTGCTGGGCGGCATCGGCTCCCTGCCCGGCGCCATGCTGGGCGGCCTCTTGATCGGCCTGATCGAGGCCTTCTGGTCGGGCTATTTCACGGTCGAGTACAAGGACGTGGCCGCCTTCTCGATCCTCGTCCTGGTGCTGATCTTCCGGCCGAGCGGGCTGCTCGGGCGGCCCGATATCGAGAAGGTGTGAGGCCATGGCGGTCGCCGAAGCGCAGCACACCTTGGCCCGCCCGCTCGATGTTCCGGCCGTGGCCAAGGAACTGGGTGCTACGGGGCTGGTGATCTTCGCCCTGGCTTTCGGCCTAGTCGGCTTCGAAACCCTCGACGTGCCCGGGGGAATCGGCATCAATACGCGCTTCGGCGATGTCGTGGGCGCCGTCGCGGTTGGCGTGCTCGGCCGCCTGGCGCTCATCCTGCTGCGCGAGCACCGACCCAAACCGGTGCTGTTCGCCGGCGCGCCGCTGGCGCTGGTCGTCCTGGTGCTGCTGCTTTCGATCACCCTCTTCGGACCGGAGACCGGCGAAGCGCTCAAGGCCTTTCTGCCCTTCAAGAGTCCCGTGGTCATGTGGGGCATCCTGGTGGTCGCCGTGATCCTGGTGATCCGGGCCGGCTACGCCGTCACGCATATGAGTTCCGGCCTCTCGCCCGACGAGCGCGAGGCCAAGATGGACCGCTTGAGCGCCCGGGTACAGCGGGCCGCCAAGCTGCTGGGGCCCCTGCTGCTGGGCTTCGCGCTGGTGTTTCCCTTCCTGCCCTTCGCCGACCGCCAGTTGCTCGACATCGGCATCCTGGTGCTTACCTACATCATGCTCGGCTGGGGTCTCAACATCGTGGTCGGGCTGGCCGGCCTGCTCGATCTCGGCTACGTCGCCTTCTATGCGGTGGGCGCCTACAGCTTCGCCCTGCTGGCCACCTACCAGGGCATGAGCTTCTGGGTCTGCCTGCCCTTCGCGGGCCTCATGGCGGCCACGGCCGGCGTGCTCCTCGGCTTTCCGGTGCTGCGCCTGCGCGGCGATTACCTGGCCATCGTGACCCTGGGCTTCGGCGAGATGATCCGGGTGATCCTGCTCAACTGGTACAGCTTCACCAAGGGGCCGGACGGCATCTCGGGCATTCCGCGACCCAGCTTTTTCGGCATTGCCGAGTTCACGCGCAGCGTCGACGAAGGCACGACCTTCGCCGATCTCTTCGGCCTGACCTACAGCCCGACGCAGCGGATCATCTTTCTCTTCTACCTGATCCTCGCCCTCGCGATGGTCGTCAACGTCTTCACCATGCGCATCCGCAAGCTGCCGGTCAGCCGCGCTTGGGAGGCGCTGCGCGAGGACGAGACCGCCTGCCGCGCGCTCGGCATCAATCCGCGCAACACCAAGTTGACCGCCTTCGGCATCGGCGCCATGTTCGCGGGCTTCGCCGGATCCTTCTTCGCCACGCGCCAGGGCTTCATCAGCCCGGAGAGTTTCACCTTCATCGAGTCCGCCGTGATCCTTGCGATCGTCGTGCTCGGCGGGTTCGGCAGCCAGATCGGCGTCGTCGTGGCGGCGATCCTGCTGATCGGCCTGCCGGAGTTCTTCCGCGAGCTGCAGCAGTACCGCATGCTGGCCTTCGGCATGGCCATGGTGCTGATCATGCTGTGGCGGCCGGCCGGCCTGCTCGCCCACCGCGAGCCGACGATCCGCTTGTTCGGCGCCAAGGGCAAAGCAGGGGCCGGCTCGTGAGCGCCGAAGCGATCGTGGAAACCATCCGGACCGGGGCGGACATCGCGGGCGGCGGCGAAGCCCTGCTCTCGGTCGAGCACCTGACCATGCGTTTCGGCGGCCTGGTGGCGATCGACGATGTCTCCTTCCAAGCGGCGGACCGGCGCATCACCGCCATCATCGGGCCCAACGGCGCCGGCAAGACGACGGTGTTCAATTGCCTGACCGGCTTCTACAAGCCCACGGTCGGACGCCTGTCCCTGCACCACCCGAAGGGCGACTTCCTGCTCGAACGCATCGAGGGCTTCAAGACCGCCCAGAGCGCCGGCGTGGCCCGCACCTTCCAGAACATCCGGCTCTTCCCGCGCATGACCGTGCTCGAGAACCTGATCGTCGCCCAGCACAACAAGCTGATGCGCGCCTCCGGCTATACGGTGCTGGGCCTTTTCGGTCTCAAGGTCTATCGCGATGCCGAGCAGCAGGCGGTCGAGTTGGCCAGGTACTGGCTCGAGCGGATCCATTTGACCGACAAGGCGGACAACGACGCCGGCAGCCTGCCCTACGGCGACCAGCGCCGCCTCGAGATCGCCCGCGCCATGTGCACCGAGCCGGTGCTGCTCTGCCTCGACGAGCCGGCCGCCGGCCTCAATGCGCGGGAATCCCACGAACTCAACGCACTGCTCAAGTACATCCGCGACGAGCACCGGATCGGCGTGCTGCTGATCGAGCACGACATGAGCGTGGTCATGGGGATTTCCGACCACATCATCGTGCTCGACTACGGCCGCAAGATCTCCGACGGCACGCCCGAGCAGGTGCGCAACGACCCGGCCGTGATCCGGGCTTATCTCGGCGAGGAGGAAGAGGAGGAGACCGGCGATGGCTAGCGGTCTGGATCCGACTTCCGCTGCCATGCTGCAGGTCTCGGGCCTGCACACCTTCTACGGCAACATCCAGGCCCTGCACGGCGTCGACATCGAGGTCCGGCAGGGCGAGGTCGTCACCCTGATCGGCGCCAACGGCGCCGGCAAGACGACCCTGCTCATGAGCATCTGCGGCAATCCGCGCGCGGCGCGCGGGCGCATCGTCTTCGAGGGCACCGAGATCACGCGGCACCGGACCTACGACATCGTTCGCCTCGGCATCGCCCAAGCGCCCGAGGGGCGGCGCATCTTTCCGCGCATGACCGTGCTGGAAAACCTTCAGATGGGGGCGACGACCAGCAGCCCCGTGCACTTCGAGCAAGATCTGGACAAGGTTCTGAGCCTGTTCCCGATCCTGCGCGAGCGCCAGGTCCAGCGCGGCGGCACCCTGTCCGGCGGCGAGCAGCAGATGCTGGCCATCGCCCGGGCCTTGATGGGCCGCCCGCGCCTGCTGCTGCTCGACGAACCTTCCCTGGGCCTGGCGCCCATGATCGTGAAGCAGATTTTCCGGGTCATCAAAAGCATCAATCAGGATGGCGTGACGGTCCTGCTGGTCGAGCAGAACGCTTACCATGCCCTCAGGCTCGCCCACCGCGGCTACGTCATGGCCACGGGCAGGATCGTGCTAAGCGGCACGGGCAAGGAGCTTCTGCAGAACCAAGAGGTCCGCAAGGCCTACCTGGAAGGCGCCTGAGGGGAGCGCCACGGCAATGGAAAGTCTGCTCGGCACCACGCTTCCGGTCTTCATCGGCATGACGGTATTCGTCATGGGCTTCGCGGCCTTCATGACCGGACAGGCGCTGGCCAATACCTGGCAGCCGGCCTGGAAGGCCGCCGCCTATTGCGTCCTGCTCGGCTTGGCCGACCGATTTCTGACCTGGGGCCTTTTCGACGGCGAGCTCTTCCTGCTCTCCGGCTATCTGATTGATACAGCGGTGCTGATCGTCATCTGCATGGTCTCCTATCGGCTCACCCAGGCACATCGGATGGTGACCCAGTACCCCTGGGTCTACGAGCGCCGGGGTCTCTTCGGATGGCGCGAAAAGGGCAGGCGTTAACTATCATTAACTATGTTCCGGGCATGCTTTGTGCTAGCTTGCGGCCACATTGAAAATTCCGTGACCCCGATCTATGACCGATGTTGACTGGCGTTTCTCTAGGTAAATGCCGGACCGGGTCACTACCACCAGGGAGAGAAATAGATGCACACCTTTAAGTTGACCGTGTTAGGCGCCGCGGCCCTCGGCCTCATGGCGGCGGGCACCGCCCAGGCGGACATCAAGATCGCGACCGCCGGACCGATGACCGGACAGTACGCCTCTTTCGGCGAGCAGATGAGGCGCGGCGCGGAAATGGCCGTGGCCGACCTCAACGCGGCCGGCGGCGTCATGGGCGAGAAGCTGGTGCTTAGCGTCGGCGACGACGCCTGCGATCCGAAGCAGGCCGTGGCGGTCGCCAACAAGTTCGTGTCGGAGGGAATCTCCTTCGTGGCCGGGCACTTCTGCTCGGGTTCCTCGATCCCGGCCTCCCAGGTCTACGAGGAGGAAGGCGTGCTGCAGATCTCGCCGGCCTCCACCAATCCGAAGCTGACCGAGGAAGGCGGCGACAACGTGTTCCGCGTCTGCGGCCGCGACGACCAGCAGGGCATCGTTGCCGGCAACTTCCTGGCCGATACCTATGGCGGCAAGAAGATCGCCATCCTGCACGACAAGACCGCCTACGGTAAGGGCCTTGCCGACGAGACAAAGAAGCAGCTCAACAGCCGCGGCGTGAAGGAGGCCATGTACGAGGCCTACACGGCGGGCGAGAAGGACTATTCGGCCCTGATCTCCAAGATGAAGGCCGAGGGGGTCAACGTCTTCTACGTCGGCGGCTACCACACCGAGGCCGGTCTCATGGTCCGTCAGGCACGCGACCAAGGCTACAAAGTTCAGCTGGTTTCCGGCGACGCGCTGGTCACCGACGAGTTCTGGAAGATCACCGGCGACGCCGGCCAGGGCACGCTCATGACCTTCAGCCCGGATCCGCGCAAGAACGCGGCGGCCGCGCCGGTGGTGGAGAAGTTCCGCGCCCAAAACTACGAGCCGGAGGGCTACACCCTCTACACCTACGGCGCCATCCAGGCCTGGGCCCAGGCCGTGGAAAAGGCGGGCTCGACCGACCTCGGCAAGGTGGTCGCCTCCTTGCGCGGCAACAAGTTCGAAACCGTCCTGGGCAACATCGGGTTCGACGGCAAGGGCGACGTCACCGCGCCAGGCTATGTCTGGTACGTCTGGGAAAACGGTGGCTACGACTACGTCAAGTAAGGCCTAAGGCTCAGGCAGGCAACCGACGGCCCGGCCCTTCGGCCGGGCCGTTTTTCCATCTGAATTCTAACGCAGCTGGCGCCGCCAGCGGTGAACCACGTGGTCGAGGAAGTCCGCGTCGTCCCAGTCCTGCTGCCAGGCTGCCGAGAAGGGCGCCGTGCCGCTCTTGGGCCGGCGCTCTTCCGGTAGGGTGTCGAAGCACAGGCGCACGGGGATCGATACGCCCTCGCCCACCGCGATGGCCTCGGAGTTTCTTAGGGACGGCAGAAAATCCAACAACCCGCGCGCCGACTCCCAGAGGGTGGCGCGCACGAACTCCTGATCGTTCTGGTTGCCCATGCGCAGGGCAAAGATGGTGTTGCACTGGGACAGGATCCCCGAGGCCAGCTCCGAGGGGCGCTGGGTTACCATGCAGAGCGAGACGCCGTATTTGCGTCCTTCCTTGGCAATCTGCGACAGCGCCTTCTTGGTCGGCTCGAAGCCCAGCGAAGAATCCTGTGGCGCGTAGCGGTGCGCCTCCTCGCAGACCAGCATGATCGGCACCGCCCGCTCGCTCCA
>Ga0224512_10003714_pt1 | contig 13308 bp, 9 predicted proteins | sample SF_May12_sed_USG_4_FD_169103 | JGI IMG/M metagenome (GOLD analysis project Ga0224512, IMG submission 169103) | Sediment microbial communities from San Francisco Bay, California, United States - SF_May12_sed_USGS_13 | ecosystem: Environmental > Aquatic > Marine > Sediment | place: USA: California...
CGGCCAACAGAGTGATGTCCGCCGACATCGAGGACAACCGCTTCATCACTCTGATGCTGGTTCGCTTCGATCCCGCGAGCCGCACGCTCATCTACGCCAGCGCGGGGCACGAGACGGGCTACATCCTCGACCGCAAAGGTGCGGTCAGGTTCCGCATGGAGAGCCAGGGCTTCCCGCTGGGCCTGTTCCCGGACAGCGTCTACAAGAGCAGCCCGCCGATCGTCATGGAGCCGGGTGAGATCGCGGTGCTCCTGACCGACGGCGTCACGGAGGCCGAGGCGGTCGACGGCGACATGTTCAGCCGCCGGCGGGCGCTCGACATCATCCGGGCTCACCGCCACCTTTCTGCGAACGAGATCGTCGAGCGGCTCTACGAAGCGGTCCGCGAGTTCATCCACGGTCACCCGCAGTCCGACGACGTCACCGTCGTCGTCTGCAAGTGTCGCGAAGACGGCTCAATCGAGGTCCCCGGCGTCCAGGGCCGCTGAGCTTTCCCGCCTCGTCCGCCGGCGAGACTCCCGCTATCATCTCGTCGTCCATGATGGGACGGGCCGCCGCGGGCGTCCGCGTCGTCTCGGCGATCGCCCGTTCGCGAGAATCGTCGTAACTTCCACCGACTCCGAGACTTCCACTCTAGGCCGGCCGGGAATACGGCAAGGACCTTGCACATGTCGCTGGCATCTGTGAACAGAATCTGCTCGCCGCGAGAGCCTCGCGGCGGGTCCCGCCGGCGCCGGGCCGCACGCCGGCTCTCGGCGCTCGCCGCCGTGGTTCTCACGGGATTGGCCGGGTTTTCTTCCGGAGTTGTCGTCGCCGAGGTCGACCGCATCGAGATCAGCTCGCGCGGCCCGGTTGCCGGAGGAGTGTCGTTCGGCTTCACGGGGCCGTACGAGAAGCTCGTAGGGCGCGCGCAGTTCTCGCTCGACCCGAGTCACGCGGCCAACGCCCGCGTGACCGATCTGGACAAGGCGCCGCGCGGAGAAGACGGCCGCGTCCGGTTCGCGGCGGACTTGCACATCATCAGGCCGGTCGACCCTGCGCGCGGGAACGGCACTTTGCTGCTGGAGGTTCCGAACAGGGGCCGCAAGGCGATGGTGAGCTACCTGAACCGCGGCGCCGCGCGCTCCGCCGACCCGACGACGGCGGAGGAGATCGGCGACGGATTCCTGTTGCGCCAGGGCTTCACGCTAGTCTGGGTTGGCTGGCAGCACGACGTGCCGCGAGAGCCGGACCGAATGAGCATCGACACGCTGGTCGCAACGGACGCCGGCCGGACGATCGAGGGGCTCGTACGCGCGGACCACGTCTTCGACAGCGACGAGCGGACGATGCCGCTCGGCCACCGCGGCCATGTGGCCTATCCGGTCGCGAACCCGGCGCATCAGCGAAACGTTCTCACGGTCCGCAGCTCGCGCCTCGGCGCGCGACGCGTCATTCCCCGTGTGAACTGGACGTTCGGCCGCTGGGAGAACGGGAGGGTCGTGCCCGACCGCCGCAACATCGTGCTGTTCGGCGGCTTCGAGAAGGGACAGATCTACGAGGCGGTCTACGCCGCGAGGAATCCGGCCGTCGAGGGCATCGGGCTCACGGCGGTGCGCGACCTCGTCTCGCACCTCAAGAATGGAGAGAGCAGCCCCGCTCCGGCCGAGCGTGCGATCGGGTTCGGCATCTCGCAGAGCGGCCGCTTCCTGCGCACGTTCCTCTACCAGGGGTTCAACGTGGACGCCCTGGGCCGACGAGTGTTCGACGGCGTGATCGCCCACACCGCGGGCGCAGGTCGTGGCAGCTTCAACCACCGGTTCGCGCAGCCGTCGCGGGACGCTCACCCGTTCTCGGCATTCTTCTACCCGACCGACATCTTCCCGTTCACGAGCAGAGTGCAAGAGGACCCCGACACCGGCGCGTCCGACGGACTCCTCGCCGCGATGGAGGGGTCGGATGCGGAGCCGAGGGTCTTCTTCACGAACTCGAGCTACGAGTACTGGGGTCGTGCAGCCTCGCTGATCCACACGACGCTCGACGGCGCGAAGGACGTGGAGCCGCTGCCGAACGAGAGGATCTACAACTTCGCCGGGACGCAGCACTTCGTCGATCGCTTCCCGCCCGAGCGTGCGAAGACGGTCAACCGTACGAATCCGGCGGACTTCCGGTTCGTCATGCGCGCTCTCGTGGTGGCGATGAACGCCTGGGTCGCCGAGGACGTCGAGCCCCCGCCGAGCCGCATGCCTCGCCACGCCGACCACACGCTCGTCTCCGCCCGCTCGCTCGCTTTCCCCCTGATTCCCGACACGCGCATCCCCCGCACTCCGCACGAGGCGTACCGGGTCGACTACGGTCCACGCTTCGAGGAGGAAGGGATCGTCGAATGGCAGCCGCCGCGCGTCGGCCGGGGATTCAACGTGCTCGTCCCGCAGGTGGACCGTGACGGGAACGAGGTGGGCGGGCTGCGCCTGCCGGAGATCGCGGTCCCGCTCGCCACGTACACGCCGTGGAACTGGCGGGCCAAGGAGTCCGGCGGGATGGACGAGCTGGCCGATTTCCGCGGCTCATTCCTGCCGTTTCCGCGCACCCGTGCGGAGCGCGCCGCGAGCGGCGATCCGCGGGCGTCGATCGAGGAGCGCTATCCGACGCGCGCCGACTACGTCGGACGCTGCGCGCAGGCGGCGATCGACCTGGTCGCGGACCGGTTCCTGCTGGTCGATGATCTACCCGAGCTGATCGGCCAGGCCGGCTCACTGTGGGACCACGTCCATGAAGGACTCGAGAGCGTCTCGACCGAGGCGGCGTCCGCGTCCGGGCGCCCCGGCGCGCGCACGACCCGCGGCCGCTGATCACACTCACGTGGGGCCCGACCGCGCGAGGCGCCGACGAGGGGTCCGCGGGCTCGCGCGAGAGCTCCCCGTACGGGCTGCGGACGGAGCGTGAGCCGGAACACCAGCGACTTCGTCGTCGTGGGCGCGGGGGTCGTCGGGCTGACCATCGCGCGGGAGATCGCGCGCCGCCGTCTCGGGAGCGTGGTCGTTCTGGAGAAGGAGCGGGCGCTCGGACTCCACGCGAGCGGGCGCAACAGCGGCGTGCTCCACGCGGGGCTGTACTACGCGGCCGGCACGCTCAAGGCGCGGCTCTGCTCGGAGGGGGCGCGGCGGATGCGCGCGTACGCGGAAGAGCACGGCGTGCGCGTCAAGACGACGGGGAAGGTCATCGTCGCGACCTCCGAAGAGACCGCGCCGCAGATCGACGCCGTTCACGAGCGGGCCCGCGCGAGCGGGCTGCGCGTCGAGAAGATCGACGGACGGCGCCTCGCCGAGATCGAGCCGGAGGCGGTCAGCCACGGAGACGCACTCTACTCGCCCGAGACCGCGGTGATCGACGCGGGGGGAGTGCTGCACGCGCTCTCGGCGGAGCTCCCAGCGATCGGCGCACGGGTCGAGCTGGCGGCCCGGGTGCGGCGCGTCGACGCGCGCCGGCGCCGTGTCGAATGGACGGGGGGCGCGCTGTCGTACGGGCACCTGGTGAACGCAGCCGGACTGCACGCGGACCGGCTGGCCCACGCGATGGGTGTCGGCGGGCACCTCCGGATCGTTCCGTTCAAGGGGCGGTATCGCGTGCTGCGGGAGGACGCGGCGAACAGGATTCGCGGCTCGATCTACCCGGCGCCGGATCTGAGCATGCCGTTCCTCGGCGCGCACCTCACCAGGACGATCGACGAAGAGGTCGAGGCCGGACCGACGGCCACACCGGCGCTCGGCCGCGAGAGCTACGAGGGGCTTGCCGGTGTGCGGTTCAGAGAGCTGCCGAGCATAGCGCTGGCGCTCGCCAGCCTCTACGCGAGGAACGCGCAGGGCTTCCGCCGGCTCGTGCATGGGGAGCTGCCGCACCTGCGGCGCGAGGGGCTGGCGCGGGCGGTCGCCGCACTCGCACCTCGGTTGGTCCGGGACGACCTGCTTCCGGAAGGCAGGGTCGGCATCCGCGCGCAGCTCGTCGACACCAGGGCGATGCGCCTCGTCATGGACTTCGTCGTCGAGCCGGGACCCGGCTCGACCCACGTGCTCAACGCCGTCTCGCCCGCGTTCACGGCGAGCCTCGCGTTCGCGGAGCACGTCGTCGACGGCATCCAGCGCACCGCCTGATCCGCACGAGGGCAAGCTCAGCGCGCGAGCGAGAGGAGCAGAGCCCGCACCGACGGGTCGCCGAGCAGGTCCTCGAGCGCGACACGCATCCTGCGGCGCCAGTTGTCCCGCGCGAGGCCGGTGCCCGGGACGTTCTGCGGCTCCGTCTCCAGCGCCAGGTCCTCGAGGTTGACGAGCACGAGCCGTGCGGGGCTGCGCGCGAGGTGGCGCAGGGCCGCGGCGAGCAGCGCGAGATCATCGCTGCCCCCTCCGCCGCCCGGCAGGAGCGCCGAGGTGAGCGCGCCGCGGATTCGCTCGCGCGCCGAGCGCTCCCGTCGCTCCGCCCCTGCGTCCGCCAGCCCCAGCGCGACCCGTTCATCGATGTCGCGGCCCGCGAGGAAGCCCGCGAAGGTCGGGGTGTCGTGCGTGTTGAGGCTCGCCACCTCACCCTCAGCGGGTTGCGGCAGCGCGTGCTCCTCGTCCGCCCGGAGCCCCAGCTGGAAGACGTGCGTGCGGAGCAGTCCGTGCGTCCGCATGGCGCGACGCACCTCGTCCGGCACCGTCCCCAGGTCCTCCCCGACGACCATGCATCGTCCGCGGTGCGACTCGAGCGAGGCGACGGCGCACAGCTCGTCGATCGGATAGCGGACGTAGACGCCGCTCGTGGCCGGGAACCCGTTGGGGATCCAGTACAGGCGGTAGAGGCTCATCACGTGATCGAGCCGCAGGATGCCGGCGGTCCGGGCGTGGTGCCTCAGGACCTCGACGAGGTGGCGGTAGCCCTGCTCGCGTAGCCTGCCGGGGTGGAGCGGCGGGAAGCCCCAGTTCTGCCCTCCGCCGAAGAACGTGTCCGGCGGCGCGCCCACCCGTGCGCCATTCGCGAACAGGTCCCGCTCCAGCCACGTGTCGAAACCGCCCGGGTGCGTTCCGAGGGGCAGATCCAGATGGAGGCCGGGACCGTGACGCGCCGCCCGTCGGGCCACGCCGTCCAGCGTGACCTCCGCGAGCCACGCGGCGTAAAGATGTGTGCGCGCACACCGACGCTCCTCGGAGTTCGCCCCGCGGACGGCATCGACGCTCGGATCGGCCCACTCCCTCCACGTCCGGCCCGTCGCGTCCACGCGGGCACGAAACGCGGCGTATGCCTCGGCGTGCGGCCGGCCCCGGAGCCAGCTCTCGTACTCGTCGCGCAGCACGTCGCCGCCCGAGAAGAACGCGTGCGCGGCTCGCTCCAGTAGCTCGCGACGCGCCGCGACCTCGGTGGGGTAGTCGACGAGCTCGTCGGTGCCGGTCGTGACGCCCGAGCCGGGGTCGATCGACTCGACCGGTACGTACAGCTCGCTCCAGAACAGACGCGAGATCGGCGAGTACGGACTCGGATCATGCGGGCGACCCGCAAAGCTCGGCAGAAGCGGGAGCGTGGCGACGGTCGCGCCGCCGAGCTCCGCGCAGCGGTCGAAGAGGGTCCGCAGATCGGCAAGGTCGCCGAGGCCACCACCGCGCCGCGTGCGCAGCGCGTAGGTCGGCGCGAAGAGTCCCCACCAGCGGCGCTTCTCCTGCGGGTCCGGATCGAAGCAGCGCGTTGGCGCCGCGATCACGAGCGCCTCGTGGCGCATACGGCCGAGCTCGACTTGCAGGCGGTGGTAGCCGTGGGGCACGGGCGGAAGGCGCAGCACGCGCCGCGCGTCGCCGTTCCCGCCGCCGCCCTGATGCGGCAGGTCCTCGACATGGCCCGCGGCCTCGACGACACCGCCATCCTCGAGACGCAGTGAGAAAGAGACGTTCGCGCCGTGATGGCTCACTGGAACGTTCATCGCGAGCAGGGGCGGCGAGCCGTCCCACGCGACGGTCACGGGCTCGATGACGCGGCGTTCGAGGGCGTCACGGCGCGCGTGGAGAGCGTCCCCGGCGTCGCCGGGGGAGTCGAGGCCTGCGCCCAGCGCCCCGAGCGTCGCGACCAGAGCGCTCTCCGAAGCCTCGCGCACACGGCCGTCCACGTCGTGGAAGGATGTCTCGACGCCGAATAGCGAGCACAGTTCCTCGAGCCGCTCCCGGTCGCGCCCGGTCACGAGAAGCATCCACCCATCGACGTTCGCAAGTCACCGTCGTCGTTCGTCAGCGTCCCAAAGACGTCACCGCACGGGGTGGCGGAGAGGGCTGCGCGCGGTGCAGCCGTCCCGCAATTGACGCACGATTGTTCCGGAATGGCTTGACACGCCTCCCGTCCAAGAGGACATGCTAGCGCCAGGACGGCAGCATTCCCTGCGTCAGCACGGGAGGACCGGAATTCATGAGTCACGCAACGCGTGCAGCGGCGCCCATCGCCGCGCTCGCGCTCGTTCTCGCAGCCGTCGGCTGCGAGTTCCTCGATCAGCCCGACACGTTCGACCTGCCCGGTGCGAGCGTCCGCGTCAGCCTGACGGACGACCCGTCTCAAGACTTCGCCTCCGCAGAGGTCTCGATCACCCGGGTCTACATCTCGCGGCACGGCGACGACGCGTCGGTCGTGGACCTGCTCGAAGCCTCCGAGGCCCCGCAGACGGTCGATCTGCTTCGCCTCCGGGACAACATCGAGACGATGATCGCGGAGTCCGCCGTGCCGTCCGGCCGCTACGACAAGCTCAACATCGTGGTCGACGCCGCGGAGGTCGAGCTCGCGAGCGGACGATCGTTCCTCGACGGTACCGCGTCGAGGCTCGTCGAGCCCCCCGGTGACGGTGGGGCGGACATCCGGGTGTCGCTGTCCGAGCCGCTCGTCGTCGAAGACGGCCTCATGACGCTTGTCGTCGTCGAATTCGTCGTCGCGGACAGCTTCCTTCTGGCCAGCTACCCCGACGAGCCGGACGTTGTGGGAGAGATCCGCTTCGAGCCGGTTCTCGTGGAAAAGCGCCGTCACGATACTCCCCTCGGCTGACGGGGCTGCGGACGGGCTCTCGCCGTCTCCTCGCGTCCCTTGTCACGGCAGATTGTGCAGGATCCCCCCGAGCAGGATGACGAGCACACCGAGCGCCGCCGTCACGCCGAGCCACAGCCCCCCACGGCGACGCAGCGGCTCGAAGGCCGCGCTCCGCCCGGCCATGATGCTCGCGAGGAAGAACACGCCGAGGGCGGCGAGGAACTTGATGCCGAACAGCATGTGATATGCCGGCAGCTCCCGGCCCTTGTTGATCGAGACCGCCATGAAATTGTACATGCCGCTCACGAACAGGACGGCGATCGAGGCGAAGACGACGATGCGCCAGCGGCGCATCAGGCGTTCCCTCAGCGCAGCGTGCTGCTCCGGCGTCAGGGCCTCCTGGACGGCGGGGAGCAAGACGAATCGCAGGAACACGAGGCCGCCGACGGCGACGACCGCCGTCACAACGTGGAGCCAGCGGAACAGGAGACGGATCGTCAGGTCGCTTGCCATGCCCGGGATTCTAACTCATCGGGGCCTGACGCCGCGCGCGTTGACAATCGCCGCCGTTCTCGCTTAGCGTCAATCGCTCGGGAAGCAGGCCGGGGTGCAGCTCTCCGGCGCGCCGACGTGGCTCTAGACAACCGCTGAGGAGGGTGCAGACGATGGGTCCGCTCGACCCGGCATCCCGCGCCGGCGTGCCGCTTCGCGATGAATCGCGCCGCCTCGAGGAGACCTTCAAGCCGGCCCGGCCGAGGCACGGCCGCGAGAGGCCGGAGCGCGACCGATGAGACTCCTCGTCACGCCACGCCGGCGTCGACGACGCGCGGCGAGCTGATCGATGACGGGACGAGCACAGCGAGCCGGGCGGTCGCCTCGAGCGGCGGTGGCGGCGCTCGTCGCGCTTTCGCTAGCGATCGCGGTCGTCGCTCCGGCGGCCGGGCAGACGGAGCGCCCGGAGTCGTCCGAGCCACCGGTTGCGTCGTCGGAGGCCCCCCCGGCCGCGGTCGCCGACCCGCAGACAACCACCCCCCGTGCCCGGTCGCCGAAGGTGCTGTCCGACGCGATCGAGCTGGTCGAGGAACAGCCCAAGCGGCTGTGGGAACGGGTTCGCGCGGTCTGGAGCTACAGCTTCACCGTGTCCGAGGACGAGCCCATCACGATCGGGATGATCGTTGGCGCTCTCGTCCTGTTCTTCATCGGCTTCTTCGTCGCGCGCTTCCTGTCCTCGATGCTCGGCCGCCGGGTGTTCCCGCGCTTCGGCCTCGACGAGGGCGCGTCCGCGACCTTCCAGACGCTCGCGTTCTACGTCCTGCTCGCGATCTTCGCCATCTACGCCCTGCAGTGGGCGAACATTCCCCTCACCGTCTTCACCGTCGCCGGGGGCGCGCTGGCCATCGGCGTCGGCTTCGGCAGCCAGAACGTCGTCAACAACTTCATCAGCGGGCTGATCCTGATGGCCGAGCGTCCGATGAAGGTCGGCGACATGGTGGAGGTCGGGGGGACGCATGGGATCGTCGAGCGCATCGGCGCGCGGAGCACGCGGATCCGCTCCGGCGACAACACCCACGTCATCGTGCCGAACAGCTCCTTCCTGGAGAAAGAGGTCCTCAACTGGACGCTCGCGGACGACCTGATCCGCTCATACATCGACGTGGGCGTCGTCTACGGCTCGCCGACGGACACGGTCCGCGAGCTGATTTTGCAGGCGCTGTCCGAGAACCCGCGCGTGCTCGGGAGCCCGCTGCCTGAGGTGCTGTTCACGGAGTTCGGCGACAGCGCGCTCGTGTTCCGCGCGTTCTTCTGGATCAAGATGAAGCAGCTCATGGACAGGAACCGCGTCCAGAGCTCGATCCGTTTCCGGATCGACGAGCTGTTTCGCGAGGCGGACATCGTTATCGCCTTCCCGCAGCGTGACGTCCATCTGGACAGCACCGCCCCCCTGGAGATCCGGCTGTTGCGAGAGCCGGACGACCTCCCCGGGGCGTGACGTCGCGGGGCGCGCCCGCTCGCCTCAGCCGAGACTCGGTCCGATCATCTTCTCCGGCCGGACGTGGCGGTCGAACTCCTCGGCGGACAGGACGCCGAGCTCCACGGCCGCCTCCTTGAGGCTGATGTTCTCGCGGTGCGCCTTCTTGGCCACCTTGGCGGCGTTGTCGTAGCCGATCACGGGGTTCAGAGCGGTGACCAGCATCAACGTGCGCCTTACGAGCTCTTCGATCCGCTCGCGGTTCGGCTCGATGCCGGCAACGCAGCGGTCGGTGAACGACCGGGCCGCGTCGCCGAGCAGCCGCGCCGATTCCAGCACGTTGTGGACGATGAGCGGCTTGAACACGTTCAGCTCCAGGTGCCCGTTCATCCCGCCGACGCCCACCGCGACGTCGTTACCGAGCACCTGAGCGCAGACCATCGTCAGCGCCTCGGCCTGCGTCGGGTTGACCTTGCCGGGCATGATCGACGAGCCGGGCTCGTTCGCCGGCAGAACCAGCTCGCCCAGTCCGCAGCGCGGGCCGGAGCCGAGCAGCCGGATGTCGCTCGCGATCTTGAACAGCGCGACGGCGGTCGTCTTCAGGGCGCCGTGTGCGTCGACGAGGGCGTCGTGCGCGGCAAGCGCCGCGAACTTGTCGCGCGCGCTCACGAACGGCAGGCCGGTCAGTCCCGCGATTGCCGCCGCGAAACGGGCGGCGAACTCCGGGTGGGTGTTGAGCCCCGTGCCCACCGCCGTGCCACCCTGCGCCAGCTCGAAGAGCGCCGGGAGCCGCCCGCGGACCGACTCGATGGCGCCGCGCACCTGCGCGGCGTAGCCGCCGAGCTCCTGGCCCAGCGTGAGCGGCGTCGCGTCCATGAGGTGAGTGCGGCCGCACTTGATCACGTCCGAGAAGGCGCTCGACTTGCCCTCGAGCGCGGCGGCGCAGTGATCGAGCGCGGGAAGCAGGTGGTGCGCCAGCTGCTCCGCGGAGGCGATGTGCATCGCTGTGGGGAAGGTATCGTTGCTGCTCTGCGAGCGGTTGACGTCGTCGTTGGGGTGGACGGGTGACTTGCTGCCGATCTCCCCGCCGAGCAGCTCGATCGCACGGTTCGCGATCACCTCGTTGGCGTTCATGTTGGTCTGAGTGCCGGAACCGGTCTGCCACACGACGAGCGGGAAGTGCTCGTCGAGCTTGCCCCGGACGACCTCGTCGGCGGCGTTCTTGATCGCCTCCGCCGTCTCGGACGGGAGGAGTCCGAGCTCCTCGTTCACGCCCGCCGCGGCCAGCTTGATCAGGCCTAGCGCCCGGATGAGCGGACGCTTCATGACGTGGTCGCCGATGGGGAAGTTCTGGAGCGAGCGCTGGGTCTGCGCGCCCCAATAACGATTCTCGGGTACGCCGATCTCCCCCAGGCTGTCGGTCTCCGTCCGCAGTTTCATGATCCCCTCCGCGCCGCCGCGAGCGCGGCGGCGACGACCGGAAGTCTAGCCCGCACGGCCGACTCCGGGGTAGCATCCAAGACCGTCGCGTGCGCCTCTGGAGCGAAGACCGTCATGCTGCGTTACTTCACGGCTGGAGAGTCCCACGGCCCGATGCTCGTCGGAGTGCTGGAGGGTTTACCGGCGGGGATGCTGCTCGCCGAGGAGGACCTCGCGCCGCGCCTCGCGCGCCGGCAGGGAGGGTATGGCCGCGGCCGGCGGATGGCGATCGAGGGCGACCAGCCGGCGATCGTCGGCGGGCTGTGGAAGGGACACACGACCGGAGCCCCGGTCGCGATCCTGATCGAGAACCGCTCGAACAAGCAGTGGCGGACGAAGACCCGCAGGACGGAGCCGCGGCCGGGTCACGCGGACCTCGCCGGGATGCTCAAGTACGGCTTCGACGACGCTAACCCCGTCATCGAGCGCGCGAGCGCCCGGGAGACGGCGATGCGCACCGCGATCGGCTCGGTCGCCTGCCACCTTCTGGAGCTGGTCGGGGTCCGGCTCACGGCGCACGTCTTCGAGCTCGGCGGCGTCACCGCCCCGCCGCTGCCGGCGGATGCGGGCCCCGACATTCTGGAGGAGCTGCGGGACGCCTCGCCGGTCTCCTGCTGCGATCCGTCGGCATCCGAGCTGATGGTCGCTCGCATCGACGAGGCGCGCGAGCGCGGCGAGAGCCTCGGCGGGCGGACCGAGCTGGTTGTCTGGAACCTGCCGCCGGGACTCGGCAGCTACGTGCAGTGGGACCGGCGTCTCGACAGCCGGCTCGGCGCCGCCATGCTTTCGATCCCGTCGGCGAAGGGTGTCGAGATCGGCGACGCGCTCGAGACGAGCCGAGGGTTCGGCCGGGACGCCCAAGACGTCGTCGCGAGACGCGGAGACGCGATCGCGCGGCCGACCAACCGTTCCGGCGGTCTGGAAGGCGGTGTCACGAACGGCTCCCCGCTCGTGGTGCGCGTCACGCACAAGCCGATCCCGACGCAGCGCCGCCCTCTTCCGACGGTCGACCTCGACAGCGGGGACGAGGTGCCGGGCCGCTACGTGCGGTCGGACACGGCGGTGGTACCCGCGGCAGCCGTGATCGCGGAGGCGATGGCCGGTCTCGTCCTCGCCGACGCGCTCCTCGAGAACTTCGGGTCGGACCGCTTCCGGGACATCAGCGAGTCCCTGGGGCGCTTCCGCGCCGACCTGCCTTCCTGGGAGCAGGCGCCGCTCGGCGACCGCGCCACACCCGACCGCGTGTCGCGCGCGGAGGGCGGCGACGGGCAATGACGCCGGTCGTGGCCGGACGTGACCTCGTCCTGACCGGTCCAATGGGCGCCGGCAAGACGACGACGGGGCGCACGCTGTCCCGCCTCCTCGGCTACCGCTTCAGCGATCTCGACGGGCTGATCGCGGAGCGGGAAGGGAGCTCCGTTTCGGAGCTCTTCGCCCAAGGAGAGACGGTCTTCCGCGACGCCGAAGGGAGAGCGGCGCGCTCCTGGCTCGAGGACGGCGAGGCCGGTGCCCCGCGCGTCCTGGCCCTCGGCGGAGGTTCGCTCATCGACGGCTCCCTCGCGGAGACCTTGGCGCGCCGGGCGACCCTGGTGCACCTCGATGCGCCGGCGGAGCAGCTGGCCCTGCGGATCGGCCCCGAGCGCGGCGGGGACCGTCCGCTGATCGCGTCTGCGCGGCACGCCGCCAGCACGCTGGAACGACTGCGCCACGAGCGGGCGAACGGTTACGCGCAGGCCGCCCTGACGATCGACACGTCCGGTCTCGACACGGAAGAGGCGGCGGTCGCGACGCTGCGCGCCCTCCACGATCCTCGTGGGGGCCCGTGGCGCGAGGGGCCGCGGCCTCTCGCGGGGGATGCCGCGTTCGGAAGCGGGGTCACGATCGGGCGCGGCGCCTTTCCCGCGAGTCGGGCCGCGGTCGTTGTCGCGGTGTGGGACGACGGCCTACCGGCGGTCCACGAGAGGGCGGTCGCGCCGCTCGCCGCGGCCGCAGCACGAGATCGCTACGTTCCGCTGGGAATCGTAGGCGGCGAGGCGTCGAAGACCGCGGCGACGCTGCTCGACGTCTGGCGCCGCCTGCTCGACGCCGGGCTCGACAGAGACACCCCGGTGCACGTCGTCGGCGGCGGGTCCGTCTGCGACGTCGCGGGGCTCGCGGCGCACACGTTCAAGCGCGGCGTGCCGCTGAAGCTGCACCCGACGACGCTCGTGGCCCAGCTCGACGCGGCGCTCGGCGGGAAGACGGCGATCAACCTCGCGGGCATCAAGAACGTGATCGGGACGATCAGGCTGCCCGATGCGGTGCACGTCGATCCTCTGTTCCTGCCGACACTCTCCCCGGCCGATCTGTCGAGCGGGCTCGGTGAGGCGGTCAAGTCGGCGATCGTCGGCGACACCGAACTGTTCTCTTACATGGAGAAGAGAGCGCCCGCGCTGGTCGACCGCTCGCTGGTCGCGCTCGAGCAGGTCGTCGAGCGCGCCGCCCGCGTGAAGCTGAGGGTCGTCTCGGAAGATCTCGACGATCACGGCGTGCGTAGGCACCTCAACCTCGGCCACACGCTCGGTCACGCGCTGGAGTCGCTCACCGCCGGGTCCGGGCATGCGATGACGCACGGCGAGGCGGTCGCCGTCGGGATCTCGTTCTCCGCGCGACTCGCGCGACGCGTCGGCGTGCTCGACGAGACGGAGCTGCCCGAGAGGATCGACGCCCTGCTCACGGCGCTCGGCCTGCCGTCCCGTCCGCCCGAGCTCGCCGAGAGCGACCGTGACGTTGTCCGCGCCGCCCTCGTGCAGGACAAGAAGCGGCGACAAGGACATAGCGCGTGGGTGCTCCCCCGATGCCGCGGCGAGGTCGTC
>Ga0224512_10003715_pt1 | contig 13308 bp, 15 predicted proteins | sample SF_May12_sed_USG_4_FD_169103 | JGI IMG/M metagenome (GOLD analysis project Ga0224512, IMG submission 169103) | Sediment microbial communities from San Francisco Bay, California, United States - SF_May12_sed_USGS_13 | ecosystem: Environmental > Aquatic > Marine > Sediment | place: USA...
CGCGTTTAATCCGAGGCAGAGACGCAACCACCTGATGGAGCGGCGTCCCATCGTCCAGCAGCGCCAAAACGGCACGTCGCTGATGGAGCATTCCCGTTAGAATGCGCTCCTGGAACTGTCTTATCGGAATGGTTTCCAGAGCTGTAACGACAGAGGCGACATGGGGCGTTGGCTCCACGTCGACTGCGTCGGGAACCGCTGTCCAAAGCGCGCCCGGCAAGGCGATGGGCCAGCGCTTGCGGGGGAAATGTTCCAGTGACCGCGCTTTCCACTCGGCGTGGACTCTCGCATCCGGGGCGCTGAGTACTTGTAGCGCGTAGAAGATCTCAGGCTGCAGGCTTACGCCAAACCGAGCCTGTGGTTTGGAACTTCGAGCTGGGAGTTTTGGGGTCATGAGTTAGATTGTAATCTAACTAAAGAAAAAGCGCAAGCCACAGTTTTACCACGCAACGCTTTGAGTCTTGCGGTCTGCGCGCGGGTGATGAGTGCCAGATGTGTAACGTATGTCGCCAGCCCGGGGCGCCATTCAATGGGCGATTGACCGGAAATTGTGAACCTACCGCCATTACAGTTGCGGCGTTTTCTCGAGCGGTTCGATTAACGTGTATTTGGGGCCGTTATTGTTTGGTGATTTCATTGTCCCATAGATACTCTGGGCCGTCACAGTTTTCGGATACTACTGGACAGGAGGAATATTCATGCGCACGTTGACTATGTTGCTGATGTTCTTGTTCGCCGGTGGGTGGGCGTCCAGCGCAGGTGAGCCGGCCAAAGCAGAACGTAGCTCACACGGCACATTCACCGGGGAGGTCAAGCTCATCTAGCTGCGCTGGCGCTCGGGATGCGTCGAGCTTAGCCTCGGGGGTGCAATCGGCAAGCAGCGCGAGGAAGATGGCGAGCGCCAGAAACCCGCTGATGGCGTTCATTGGTCTCCTTTCGCATACTCCGGGTAGTTCACGGCCCTGTCGTTCTGCGTGGCAAGGCTGACCGAACCTAGGGATTGTAACGCATTTTGTGTCGGGCCTGATTCACTCTCGGGCCACGGGCTCGCGAGGTTTCTGTCGTTCTCTACGCGACCAGCCGCTCAAGTTCTTGGATTCGCTCCGCTTGGACATCGTCCAAGACGAGCAGCGGAGTTGTCACTTTGTCCCGTTGGGGACGCCATTCATTTTGCAGGCGCGTAACCCGCACTTTTCCTTCCAGTTACTGTCCGGCAGCATAACGTACAGCCCCTAGATACCCATACCGGAGAGCGCATTTGTTAGTTGATTGATCAACGCGGTGACCCGGGGATGTTCGACCTCGAACTCATCCGATTCGCGTTGAAGGGTTTCGAGCAGGTCCTGGACGGCCTCCGGCGTATAACGCTCGATCCCGTCTCTTGCCTGATCAAGAATCTCTTCGAGGGTGCCGGTTTCTTTCGGGGTCTTCTTCAGCTCAACGTTCAGTTCGTCGATAGCCTTCTTTACTTTCTTGTGCGGCATCTTGTCTCCTTTACTCTTCGTTTAAGAATATCAAGGGCCGTTCCGTGGATGCAAGGTCTTCGTACCTTTGGGCAGTCAAAGGAAACCTCAATGACCGCGAGATCCGGGTCGTCGAGGCGATCTCGATTGTTGTGATGGGGTAAACGTGGTAAAAAAGACGGCATGGAGTGGCTTCATCTCATACTCTCGCTTGCTGTGGTCACGCTGGGAGCCGAAGGCCTGGTTCGAGGTGCGTCGCTTCTAGCTCTGCGGATGGGACTGTCGCCGGGCGGTGTCATTCACTGGACCCATCACGATCCAGACGGGCAACACCCGACAGGCTGGCTGAAGCACAACGGTCAAACATTCCGATAGCCCCCAAAAAGAGGTTGAGGGACGCGTCGTTCCGGAGTTTGAAGAGCTGGCGGGCCAGACGTCATTATGACCTATTACAAAGACCACTACCTGGATTCGCTTGAGGCGTGTAGTCTCCTGGATTCGAAGCCCCTGAGTAGTTTCCTGGAATTCCGTTGTCAGGAGACCTTGGAGCAAATCTCGGGTTTCTTCAGAATTGTCGACCAGGAACACACGCGTCGCTAAAGATCGGATTGCGCGCCTTGTTAGCGAAGAGCTTCCAAACCGTGCTCCGTGTTTTCTTCAACGGCCGGCAAAGCGCGCCCGGCGAAAAGACATAGAACTGAGTGCCTAGTGGGAATCGCTGCAGACATCGCGGTCATCGTCACCGCAGGATTCCTGGGCGGTTTGCTCGCCCAGCGCCTGAAGCAGCCACTGATCCTGGGTTACATTGCCGCCGGCATTGTGCTCGGACCAGTGACTGGCGGCGCCCTCATCTCCGACCCCCACGACATCGAACTTCTGGCGGAGATCGGTGTCGCCTTGCTGCTGTTCGCCCTGGGCATCGAGTTCTCCCTCAAAGAACTGCGCCCGGTGCGGACCGTCGCCGTCTTGGGAACGTCCATCCAGATCCTGCTGACCATGGGCGTGGCCACCGCAATGGGCCTCGCGCTGGGCTGGCCCTGGACCGACGGGGTATGGTTCGGTGGCTGCGTGTCCCTCTCCAGCACCATGGTCATCCTAAAGACCCTGCAGAGCCAGGGTCGCCTGGGCACACTCTCCAGCCGGGTGATGATCGGCATGCTGCTGGTGCAGGACCTTGCCGTGGTGCCCCTGCTGATCCTGCTGCCAAAGCTTACGGATCTGCAATCCGGGCTGCCAGACCTGGGCTGGTCCCTGGTGCGCTCGGCAGTCTTCCTGGCGCTGATGATCGTGGTAGGCAATCGGGTGATCCCCTGGCTGATGCGCCGGGTCAGCCGCTGGAACTCGCGAGAACTCTTCGTGCTGACCGTGGTGGGACTGGGGCTGGGCATCGGCTACGCTACCTACAGGGTGGGCCTGAGCTTTGCCTTCGGCGCCTTCGTGGCGGGTATGGTACTCAGCGAGTCGGACCATGCCCACCAGGCCCTGAGCGACATCATCCCCCTGCGGGACATCTTCGGCCTCCTGTTCTTTGCGTCGGTGGGCATGTTGCTGGAGCCGCGATTTGTGCAGGAGAACTTGCTGCTGGTGCTGGGTCTGGTGGGGATGGTCTCCCTGACCAAGGGCTTGGTCTGTGCGGGAGTCGGGTGGGTATTCCGTTATCGCAACGTGGTGCCGCTGGCACTCGGGCTGACCATGTTCCAGGCGGGTGAATTCGCGTTTGTCATCGGCCGGGTGGGAGTGGGCACCGGCAGCATCGGAACGGATCTGTACGCGACGATCCTGTCCGTCACCCTGGTAACCATGTTTCTCACGCCGTTCGTGTCGCGGGCTACGGCACCCCTCTACGGCTTTTTCAGGCGCCGCCACCGTGAAGAGCCCGTGCTGACCATCAACATTGACCAAAGCGAGCTGCACGATCATGTGGTGATGGCGGGCGCCGGATACACGGGCCGGGCGGTGGCCGGCGCGCTGCGGCGGCTGGGCCTGCCGGGCGTGGTGATCGAACTGGATCAGCACCGCCTGGAGACCTGCCGCGCTGCTGGCCTGGGCGTCATCTATGGTGATGCCAGCCATCCGCTGGTCCTGAAGGCGGCTGGGCTGGACCGGGCCTGCGTGCTGCTGATCACCACGCCTTCGCCGGTGGTCACGCTCGCGATAGCTCGGCACGCCCGGCAACTGCGGCCGGAACTGCACATCGTCGCTCGCGCCGAGTCGGAGGAGCTGATGGAGGAACTGCATGAGCTGGGCGTGCACGAGGTGGTGTTGCCACAGATGGAAGCCGGGCTCGAGGTGACACGCCAGGCCCTGCTGCACCTGCAAGTGCCGGACCAGCAGATCGAGCGGTTCGCGGACGAGGTGCGACGTGAATTCTACCGCCCGCTGCGCGAAACCGAGGGGAAATGAGCTGGTTTCATCCGTTCCGGACCCGACGCCTAAAGCGCGCCGCTTCAATCCCGTCTCCCGAGTAGTGGAGTCGCATTCTGGCCACAAACTTTCTCCTGGATGCGAAACTACCTGATTCTCTTTGGGGCCCCCTGTCTGACCGCAAATTGTGGTTATGCTGCAAGAAGAGCCTCGGCAAACTCCCGGGCGGTTCGATTAACGTGTATTTGGGGACGCCATTTTATCTCTCCCTCGTAAGCTTCTTTGATTATTCGACTTACTCGTTCAAACGCCAAGCTCAAACGTGTCGTTGCCCTCAAATTCCTCTCCTCCCAATCTCTCGGCACCCCCGACGAAAGAACGCGCTTTGTCCACGAGGCTCAGGCGGGGGCTGCCCTGGACCACCCCAACATCTGCACAGTCCACGAGATCGATGAGGCCGACGGGCACACTTTCATCGCGATGGCATACGTCGACGGGCAGAGTCTGCGGGAGAAAACCGAGTCGGGACCGCTCAAGCTCGAGGATGCGTTGAGTCTCGGGATTGACACTGGCCCGCGGTCTGCAAGAAGCACACGAGAAAAACATCGTTCACCGCGACATCAAGAGCGCCAACATCATGGTGACGAAAAAAGGTCATGCGAAGATCACCGACTTTGGTTTAGCCAAGATCGCTGGTAGTACACGGGTAACAAGGACCGGGATTACGGTCGGCACTGTGGCCTACATGTCGCCCGAGCAAGCGCGTGGTGAGGGCCTAGACCACCGGTCCGACATCTGGTCATTGGGTGTTCTGCGCGGCCTGGACTATGCATGGGGTACTGATTTTTCGAAGGAAACGGCTCAACTGGGAATACAGATGTTCGAGCGTGCGGTGGAACTCGATCCCGAATTCGCCTTGAGCTATGCCGAGTTATCGAGGGCGCACTCGTTCATGCACTAATGGGGGTATGACCCAACGGAAGAGCGTTTGTCGCGGGCCAGGGCCGCTGTGGACAAGGCACTCGAGATTCAACCCGAGCTTCCTGACGCGCACCTGGCGTTTGCTTACTATTACTACTGGGGCTATCGCGATTACGAGCGGGCGCTCGAGGAGTTGGCCATCGCTGAGAGAGGGTTCCCGAGCGACAGTCGAATTCTCTCGCTCACTGGCGCCATCTGGCGGCGTCAGGGAAAGTTCGAAGCCGCGGTCGATCCCTGGGAACGGGCGCTCGAGTTGAGTCCACAGGATGCCAGGGTTGCGTTGAATGTTGGCATCACGTATCGGTTCTTAAGAAAATATGAGGAGGCGAATCGCTACTACGACCTCTCCATCTCCCTGGCCCCAGACCAGCAGGTCGCGTACCTGGAAAAGGCCAATAATTATATCTCCTGGTTGGGTGACACGAAGAGGGCTCGAGACGTACTGGAAAGGATGCCCGGGAACCGCCGCGACGTTCAGGAAGAGTCGTTCGAGCTATGGAGGTTGGAACGAAACTACCAGGCCACCGCCCGCTCGAACCGGCGTATTCGCTCAACTTGATACTCGTCGATGTACAACAAAAGAGTTGTCACTTTGTCCCGTTCGGGACGCCACTTTATTTGCACACGTGTAGTCCAAGCGACCCATTCCACTTACTTTGAAAAACGGTTATGGCCTGTTTGATTCGTAACCAGCAACTCGTCGCGATAGCATCTGAAACGAGTCCGAATCCCGTTGGAGAAAATCTTGATCGGCGAATGCGACAGTCAGTTTTTGTTGCAGGTTCGCCGCCAGCAATCTAGCGTCCCGGGCCGGCGGCAGACCCAACCTGTTTGCCGTTGAACTGGGCCACAGCGGCCTGCAATGCGTCGTTACATGCGGCCACACCATTACCACCGGATACATTCGTTGCGACGACAATCGCCAGGTCGACGTCGGGCAAGATCTTGATAACCGAAAACCATTCACCGCAGGACCCCGTATGGGTGAGCGTGCTGCCGAGTTCCTCCTGCGACACACCCCAGCCTAAAGCGTAGTTCTGATCTTCAACATTCCTGTGCAGTACGCGATACGTGTCCGGTGACAACATCACCCCCTGCTGGCCGCGAGCTCCTTTGAGGTGCTCGCCGGCGTAAGTGCCCCAGTCCACTATCGAGAGGTGCACCAGTCCCGCGGGTCCAATAACTGCGGGGTTGTCTATTTCCGCATACGGCCCTGGTGAAAAGGGAACTGTGCGAGTGCCGTCTGCGACGTGTCCCCAGGGCTGATCCATGGCTCCCGGGCTCGCGGGCTCGCCGAAACCGAGGCTTGTCAGTGTCAACGGTATGGCTACGTGTTCCTCGACAAGTTCCTCCCAGGATTTCTTTGCGGCTTGTTCCAGCATTACCCCGGCAACCGTGTAACCGATGTCTGAATAGAGAAACGTGGAACCCGGTTCGGCAACCGGTGACAGTTGAAGCGCCATGCGCACGAACCCTCCGCGTTGGGTGTGGCTGTCCCCCTCGAGAGCCCAGATGTGCTTCATCACCGCGTCATCTCTGGGCGGAAATCCGGAGCGATGAGCCAGCAGTTGCCGGAGCGTGACGCTCGCGTAAACGGATGCAGCCGCTTCAGGGAGGTTAGGGAATGCGTCCCGGATTGTCGTGTCCCATTCGATCTGCCCACGTTCCACCATTCTTGCAGCGACAGACGCTGTAATGGATTTGCCGCACGATCCGAGGTGAAACCGATCTGTGGGAGTAACCCGCGCATTGGCACCTGCAACGCGAACACCAACGGCGCCGACCGCGAAGACGCCGTTACTCCGCGCGGCGGCCACGGCCAACGCCGGGACTCGGTACTTTGCGCGCAAAGGCTCGAGAAGTTCATCGAGGGTTTGAAATTCGAGGTCCTTCGGCGAAACTCTGGAGCCACCCGTATCTGCGTTGAGTGCGGGATCAAAATCGACGGCCACAAGTGTTCCACACGATTTTCCCGAAACGCCGCAAACCGGTGCTTCGGCAGGGTTGATACAGCTCGTCCCACACGCCGCCTTTGAGGCGTTCTCCGTCGCGCTGCAGCTCGTCCTACATGCCGCCCCAGTAACTGGTGTCTCACAGCTCGCTGATCCGTCAGACTTTTGTGTTGACGCAAGCAACGGAACGACCAACACCAAACAGACGAAGAGTGTGATTTGTGTGCTGCGTTGAAGAGTGTTCATCAGTCCTCCTAGTCAAGATTGCTGTGGTGTCGGCTGCTCCACACCACAATCACCATTTGTTTCCCCGAAGCGATCGTCTGCAACCCGGGCCAGTTCGGCCACGATGCGTATGGCAGCGGCTCTGGCCGATTTGCTGACGCCGGTCAGAATCTCGCGTTTCTCGTTGACGAGCTCTTCCACAATCTGGTCATGAACCCGCCACCCCTTCTCGGTCATCTCGACAAGTCTCGCTCTACCGTCCCGTGGGTCTGCCTTGCGTCGGACGTACCCCTTGTCTTCGAGCGAGTCGAGCATACGGCTAGCCGAGCTTTTCTCCAGCCTCAGCTCGCTCGAGAGATCGTTTACGCCCATGGCTCCGCGCTGTGCGAGAGCCTCGAGCGCGTAACACTGGGTCACCGAAATATCGTAGTAACAGGTTCGTTGCCGGTCACGAAACTGATATGTTCGCAATAGTTTACGGACTGCGGCAAAAAGAGCTCGCGAATCCTGTTCGAGTTGCTGGTCCGTTGTTGTTGTGATAGGCGTCATCATTGGCTCCTTGGTTGATAGATGTATCATACAACTATATTGCCCGATTGTTCCCGTTCTTCTGAAAAGAGTGCGCGGGTCACGCTGGGCGTCCCACCAGATCTGACTCATAAACGGTGGGATACCGGAAGGAATCGATTCGCTTGCTTTGAGGATGTATTAGAAATCGTGTATTAGACCGGAAATTGTGATTATGCTGCGAGTAGCACCTCGGCAAACTCTCGGGCGGTTCGACTAACGTGTATCTGGGGACGCCACGTCTTTTTAACTGATTGTATTACAATAAGATAATGGAGCGATTACCCATCAAGCTCCGTAGGCTCGATGTATCCTATCAATCGTCTGCTGAACCTCCGGCGTCCTCGACGCTATCTGTGGTCTGCCTCCCAAAAACTGGACAACATGTTGAGTTAGTATTTTCGTAGAATGAGGTCCTCACAGGAGGACCTGGATGAAGCGAAAACGATTCACTGAAGAGCAGATTGCCTATGCCCTGCGGCAAGTAGAGAGCGGCACGCCGGTGGCTGAAGTCTGCCGCAAGCTAGGAGTGACCGAGCAGTCGTTTTACCGCTGGAAGAAGAAGTATGGCGGGATGGGTGTGGCGGAGCTCCGACGCTTGAAGCAGCTGGAGCAAGAAAACCGCAAACTCAAACAGATCGTTGCGGATCTGACGCTGGACAAGCACATGCTCCAGGATGTGCTCAAAAAAAAGCCCTGAAGTCGGCGAGGAAGCGAGACATGGTCGAATATCTCCAAGCCGGCTATACGGTGAGCGCCCGACGAGCCTGCGAAGTTATTGGGCAAACGCGTTCGTCGCACTACTACCAGAGCCTGGCAGATCCGCAAACAGCGCTTCGCGTTCGCCTGCGGGATCTGGCGAAGACACGCGTTGGGTACGGCTATCGGCGTTTGCATATCCTGCTCGAGCGTGAGGGCTGGCATGTGAACCACAAACGGGTCTATCGGCTGTACGTGCAGGAGGGCTTGGTATTGCGCACGAAGAAGCCGAAACGACGTAGAAGCGTTGTTGCCCGATCGGCTCTACCCAGGCCGACTCGGCGCAATCAGGTCTGGAGTATGGATTTTGTGTCCGATGAGCTGGGTTGGGGTCGACGGTTTCGAGTGTTGACGTTAGTGGATCACTTTACCCGTGAGAGTCCTGCGCTGGAGGTCGGGGTCGGGATGAGCGGCCGGCTGGTAGCCGACGTGCTCACCCGGTTGTCCTTGACCCATGGTCTGCCCGAGGTGATCCGGGTAGACAACGGACCCGAGTTTACCTCGAAGGCGCTCGATCAATGGGCCTATGAGAACGGTATCAGGCTGGATTTTATTCGTCCCGGAAAGCCCGTCGAGAACGCATTTATCGAAAGCTCCAACGCCAGCCTCCGGAAAGAGTGTTTGAATGCCCACTGGTTCCAGACGCTCGAGGAGGCCAAGAGTAGAATCGAACAGTGGAGAAGAGAGCACAACGAAGATCGTCCGCATAGTTCCCTGGGTAATCTAACGCCCAAGGAGTATGCTCAAGATCTCAAACCACAAGGGACCTCAAATAGAAAAAAACTAACCCTGCAGGTGGTCTAAGAAAGCGGAGCGGACCAATAGGTGGCGCACTCGGCGCGTTGGTGGGAGGTATGTTGGGGGACACCATCATTGGGATACGAGTTGGAGTCATTGTTGGAGGCGTGATTGCGTATGTTGTCCTTCTTAAGAAGCGTCGAAACGCCTCCTAACGCCGCTGCAGCCGACGGGCCCCCGACCCCGCGGAGGACGGACCCAGACGGTCTTATGCTGCCATCAATGTCTCAGCAAACTCCTGTGCGGTTCGATTAAGGTCACGTTGGGGACGCCATTTTATTTGCACACGCGTAATCTAACGTGTATTTGGGGACGCCACTTCAATCTCCGCTCGGTTTGATACATCAATCCGTGATACGTTGAGATGTTCCCAACAGTGGCCTCTTCACTGAGCTCCCTAGGCGATACGAGGACTGGGCACATTCGTCCAGTCTGGGGTAGCCACGTCAAAAGGTCGTAAAGGAGATGTCGGAGTGAAAAAGTTCCTTTCTGTCATTGCCATCATCGCTGTTCTCTATGTTGCCTGGACGCAACTCAACGGCAATTCCGATTCCCCGAAACCACCAGCACCCGGCAGCGCAGTTCTTACTAATGCAATCAGGGATCACAGGAGCGGCGTTCAAGTAACGGGAGAGGGCACCGTCACCAGAATACTCTCCGATGACAATGACGGGAGCCGGCATCAGCGATTCATTCTGACCCTTGCATCTGGCCAGACCCTCCTCGTCGCTCACAATATTGATGTTGCTCCAAGAGTTCCGGCCCTGCAGCGCGGGGATTACGTCACGTTCAACGGCGTTTACGAATGGAACCCGAGGGGCGGTGTCATTCACTGGACCCATCACGATCCAGACGGGCAACACCCGACAGGCTGGCTGAAGCACAACGGTCAAACATTCCGATAGCCCCCAAAAGAGGTTGAGGGACGCGTCGTTCTGGAGTTTGAAGAACTGGCGGGCCATCCGGAGGTCGAACGCGCCTTCGATCGACAGCCTGACCAAAGGCCCATCGGATTTTTTCGGCTACGCTGCCATAAGTGCATCAACGACATCAGAAGCGGTTCGAATAAGTTCCCGTTGGGGACGCCATGAATTTAGCCCATTTCTGCATCGTAAGATACGCAACACACCACATTGAAAAAGCGATCGCGCGTTCTACGGACTTACCACCAATGTCAAAAGGGCCCCCGCATTTCGCAGGGGCCCTTTCTTGACGGACCGCCTAATCGCTTCCTCCCAGCTATTTCGCCTTGACGCTCTCGCTCAACACGCTGTTTTCGCTATCGAACCTGTGGTCTTCCAGCACGACGTCCTCGACGGTGAGGATATAGGTGCCGCGGGGTACGTCGTTGATCTCAAAGTAAGCATTGCCACTGCCGAAAGTAACACTCTCGGCAGCCTGAGTGGTCCCATCGGGAAAGGTCCAGCGAGCGAACACCGTCGCTCCCGACGCCGCAAGGTGCGCTTGATTCCGAACTCCCACCCAGGCGCGGATTTGACGCTTGCCTTTGACCTTATTCGCCAGCAAGTCAATGGTGTAGACATAGGTGATTTGTTCCGGCAGCGGAGGCGCCTCCCTCGGGTAAAAAATCGACATGTGAATGTGGGTTGTCCCCGTGTAGAAGTTAAGCACCCATATGACCTCAATCCCTTGCGGATAGTCTACGACACTATAGATGCTTCCGAATTGGTTGTAGGTGACCCGGGCATTGGGGTATGCCGCTATCACAGCCTCGGGGTTCTCCCTCGCCAGCGTCGTGTTGACGCCCGCGGTCGTCGTCCAACCGCTGACCGCCTCGTACCAGGTTATTTTAAAGACGACGTCATCGGGCGAGTTGCCGGCCACGCCGCCATCTGGACCCCGAAAATGCACGTCTACCTGTCCACCACCACTCACCGCCCAAGCACAAAAAGCCCTATTGCCAGGGGCACCGTTGCTCTGGCACCATAGTGTCTCATCACCATAGGCCTCCTCCACCTGGGCCCGGGTGAATCCCAGAGCAATACCCGGCACGGTGACCCCTTCGACTACAATACCCTCGGCGGGCGGACCGGGGTCGGACGGGGGGCTAGCAGCGGCTGTTTGAGTAGTCACGTCGGTGTTCGGTGGAGTCGGCGCGACCGGTTTGTCAGTCGAACAACTCATCGCCAGCACTGCGAGTGCAACGGCCATGAAGCCAATAACCGTTGCCCGGCTCATCCTGGAGAACATTTTCAACCTCCTCAGTTGATGCCAGACAAAGAACAGAACGGGGTCGCGTCTAAGGAATGGGAAGAACGAACGCTGTTCTTGCCTTACAGCTTGGACCTTACAACAAACGCGTCCATCAATCAACGGATCGACCCTGGCCTTCCGGTCGGGTTTTGGCTGTTCGGCGGCGAGCCGTCAACAGCGCTGTTTCGATCCGGTGTCGCCTACGTTTACGTAGGCATCACGGGAGTGTGACAGGTTTTTTGGGGGCTTTCTGGGACAGCTCGCGAGGTTTCTGTCCTTCTCTACGCCACAAGCCGCGCAAGTTCTTGGATTCGCTCCGCTTGGACATCGTCCAAGATGAGCAGCGGAGTTGTCACTTTGTCCCCTTTCGGGGATTCTCGATATGACTTGGTGTACTGAGTGCGTCTGGTTGTTGTTGCTGCTGGCATAGGACAAAGACTACCGGATTAGTTTCTTTACGCTCAAAAAGTTCTGGACTTTGTTCGAGAGCGATGTCGAGAACGCCCGGATCTTCGGGAGCGTTTTTTCTTGCATTGTATTTTGTACGACTTCTTCCACGGCATTCTCCAGTTGTCTCATGAATCGGCCGCCTCTCCGCTGGAAGCCCCGCTCGGCAAGCACATGCTGCAAGACGCAGATCGCGCCGAGAAAGACGAGAAAGGTCAGCAAGAAAGAGATGTCGAGCATCTCGCCCCTGCTGATACGAAGGACCGCTAACCAGATGAAATAAGCAAGACAAGCCAAAGGGAGAACGTTGTAGGCTATGTTTTTCCCCAAACCCTTGCTAGAGCGCTCGACAAAATCCTCGATTGTCCCACGGGCAACTCCGTCCGTCTGCTTGAAAATCTCCCGGCTTGTTTCCGACTTGTTGAGCGCTAGCTCCTTCACTTCAGGGCTATCGGGCCGTACGCCCATCGCGCCGATTTTTGTGGCGCACTCCGTAGAAAACCGGTCGATCAGAATCTCGATGCGCGACGTGTCCGCCTGGTCGAGGGTCTTCTGGACCTCCGCCCTCAGCTCTATCGGCTTCAGGGCACGGCTTCCGGCGAGGCGGGGCGCAATAAGTGAAGAGAGCTTCTCCGTCAAGGCCAGGTAGAGGCCGAAGATTCCTCCTATGGATAGCGAACCGGCCGATTGCAGGAAACGCCTCATCTCGTCGTTTTCAACGATAAGGGCTCGGGAGACTTCCGAAGCGACGCGCGAGGCGGTGGAACGGGCGAGGTTTCCAGTCCATTCGGGGATGTTCTTGAGGTCCGGGATCAGATCCGGCGTAAGAGCTTGCTCGATCAAGTCGTATGTGTCCCGAAGGAGTGTGGCAAAGTTGGAGCGTTTGATCCGGTCGATCTCGGCCTTGTCGATCTCGTTTCGTATCACCGCTTCAAGAGCGGGGAAGTCACCGCTGTCCGCACCGGTTTCTAAACCAGTTCGTGCACCGAACGCTTTGAGGGCCGAGGCGAGAAAGATCCTCGGCTGATTGATCCCCGCTGTTACAAGGGCCTCGCGGAAATCATCCACAACGGCCTTCTCGATGCCATAATCAGACTTGTTGATCAGGAATAGAAACGACCGGCCCTCCCTGAAACGGGAGAGGAGGCGGTAGAGCGAGTGGTTACGATATTTTTCCGGATCCACCACGCAGAGAATAAGGTCAGCAATTCTCAGTACTTGGAGGAGCTTCCGCCGGTTGGAGAGCATCATGCTGTCGAAGTCCGGGGGATCCACGAGGATCTTCCGGCGAAGCCCCGGTGAATCGTTGGGCTTCCAGTGATCTCCTTCTTTCAAAACCGCGTCGATAAGAGATGGATCGTTCTCGCAGTGCGAGTAAAAAGTCATCGCCGTCGTGCCGGGGCGGATGGGAGAAACTCTCGCCACCTCCTCGCCGGCGATCGCATTGATAACTGTCGATTTTCCGACACCTGTGCCGCCGAGGATCACGATCAGAAGAGCGCCCTCGAGATTCTTCCGCTGGATCGAAAGGGAGTCAA
>Ga0224512_10003717_pt1 | contig 13305 bp, 12 predicted proteins | sample SF_May12_sed_USG_4_FD_169103 | JGI IMG/M metagenome (GOLD analysis project Ga0224512, IMG submission 169103) | Sediment microbial communities from San Francisco Bay, California, United States - SF_May12_sed_USGS_13 | ecosystem: Environmental > Aquatic > Marine > Sediment | place: USA...
CCGCGCCGGTGGTCCAACTGAAATTCAGCGTGGTCTGGTCGCCAGTTCATTGCGGATTAATGCACAGGGTGCCCGCAGCCCATTCGTCACTAGCAGAAAGGGCAGAAGTTGCTGTGCCGGTACTAACCCCGCCCGCAGGCCCATCCGTGTGCGACACCACAAGGGAAACATCGCCAGCACCACCGGCCCCAACGTTAACGTCGGTCGTACCTTCAGAAGAATTTCCTAACGTTCTCCGGTCTGCACCGAAGGTGCGAATGAGGAGAGTAGTACCGTTAGTTGGGGTCGCCGCCGGGGCCGTCGCGGTGGTTCCCGATCCGCTGGCGGAATTAAATGCCTCGACAATGTCATCGCCATTTGCCCCAGTGAGGTGCATGAAAGTAAATTCCGTAACCTCGTTGTCATGGCCAATGGTATAGCTGGCGGGGACACTTGCGCCTTTGAAAGCCCAAACCGTGTGACGCGCCTGAGTACCCATTGCTACGTCGTAGATTGCCGTGCCCCAATCGGCAGGGATTGAGGTCCAGACAGTGTCACCATCCTTGGATCCCACGACAATATAGACGTCGTTATCCGGACGTGTTGCGGTTGTGTTGACGGTAGTTGTAGTGCCGTTACCGCTACTCTCTACAGTCGATTCAACTACCGGGACAGTTGCCGGCGCGGTCACAGCGGCCGTCGTGGTTTGGGTGTTGTTGGCGGTGATGGTTTCACCGGGAACCGTATCGGCGACCGCCCTGAGCGTGTGCGTGCCGAGGGTCGTCGGCGTCCAATCGTAGTTCAACGTCGTCGTGGCGCCGGAGGACAACAGGCCGCTGCTTTGGGTCGGAACCGCAACGGTCCCACCCTCGGTGTCGTCGAACAGCGTCACGTTGAACGTCTCGTCGAAAGTGCCCGGGTTGGAGACGTCCACGCTGACCGTGACCGTGTTGCCCTGTGTCGTGTCGGGCGCCGTCACGCTGTCCACCGCGACGTCGTGGGTGGGTACGGTTACAACGGAAGTGGTGTTGGCGGAATCGTTACCCGAGTTGGCATCGGTGCCGCCGTCGCCATTATCATGCGCGGCGGTCGCCGTCAGGGTGTGGGTGCCGAGTGTCGCCCCGGTCGTATCCCAGGCGAAGGTCAGCGTGGTCGAGCCGCCGGACGCAAGGGCGCCGCTGCTTTGCGTGCCGATCGTGCCGTCGAGATCGGAGACCAGCGTGACGTCGAAGGTCTCGGGGAAACCGCCCGGATTGGCTACGTCGACGGACACGGTCTCAGTATTGCCCTGCAGGATCGGGCTCGGCGCCGACACCGAGGTGACGGCGACATCGTGGACGATCTGAACGGTCACCAAATCCACGACCGTGACGGCGTTGTTCGTCGTGTCGACCTCGGAAAGCTGTGGTTCGATCTGCGCCGTAATGTCGTGGTTACCGCCTGCGGAGGTGACCCAGTCGAAGGACGCCGTTGCGAATTCACCGCCCGAGTTGAGTTCGTCGAGCTCGACCCGCGTCCGGCCGATGAAGCCCTCGATGTCCGAGGAAAAGCGCACGTCGACGCCTTCGAACCGGTCGCCCAGGTTTTCCACGTCGACCGAGAGCGTGACCGTTTGCCCCGGGCTCACGGAGGCCGGAATCGCCACGAGCGTGCCCGCAACGACGTGAAGGTCACGGGCCGGCGCCTCCGGCACGGGCGTCCCGCATGAACTTCTGTCGAAACAGGTATCGTGGGTATGGCAGTCCGTGCACCTCCTGGTGTCATTGTGGGCGAGGCCGCCTCCCGTCAACAGATTGTGATTGGCAGTCTGCGTGTGGCACATACCACAGAGCGAGTCGTGTGCAGACCAGTTGTTGGCGCCGGCGGCAAGGGCACCCGAGTCGCTCTCGTTGGTGCGAACGACAATGGGATCGGTCGCCCCAAGAAAATCGAACGGGTCTTCGAGGATGCCCGTGTTCTCAGCCCAAGCATGCAGTTGCGTGGCGGGCTGGAACTGCTCGAAAACGACATAACGCCGTTCTTCGGTGTAGCAGTCGTTGACGATCAGATCATTGCAGGTCTGCACGACCGTGTTGTCCCGGTCGGGTATTCCGTTCCTGTCGAAATCCTTTTCACGCGTGCGGATGACCGCGTAAGGCGTGAGCCCGTCGGGATCTTTACTGCCGATCATCTTTTGGTTGACCCCGGGGATCCCGGGGAACGCCGCATCGTGGGTTTGATGGAGGGGTGCGCTCGGGTCCGACAGCCAATTCTCCAAGTTGTCGTGATGCTCGTGGCAATCGATACAGGTGACGTGAAATTCCGGATGACTTCCGTCCGATCGGTGGGGTTGCACCGCAGCGGCAGGAATGCCGTCGGTGTCGCTGTTGTAGGGGGGCAGACTGCCGTCAACCGCGTTGAAGTGGCACCCCAGGCACAAGACTTCTACGTTCGTGGGGGAAAATTCCGGAACGAATTGGGTCGAGCCGCCTGATGTAGGACCGCCATGAAGGGAATGACAGAAGCTGCAATTATGTTTTTCCAGCAGAGCTTCGGCCGGCGTCGCGGCCAGCAACCCCGCAGTTGCGGCGATCAGCGCAAAGACCGATATCTTTAGTGCACTGGTCATGGCACCACCACCATGTCCTCGAATGCAAAGATCTCGACCCGTCGCTGCATCGAGTTTGTGACATAGACGGTGGAGGATGCTTCATCGACGACCACGTCCATCGGCAGCAGCAGTTGCTTGACCCCGGCCCCCTTCGACCCGAAGGTGCCGATTCCGGTCCAGCTGTTGGCGCTGACCTCCTCGAATACGAGTACCTGGCCGCGCCAGGAATCGACCAGATAAACATCGCCTACGCTATCCACCGCCACGCCTTGGACGCGGGAAAAATTGAAGTTCTGCCCTCCCGATTCACCAGAGATCGCTCCCTGGAACATCCCGCTATAGTCATAGACACGCACCGCCCCTGAACAACTCCCAAAGGCGCCGCAATTCCTATCGCCTTCGTCGCTGACATAGACCCGCTCACGGCCGCGGTCGAGCGCCAGTCCCTGGGGCCGGTTAATCGGATTTGTACTGGTTGGGCCGCCGATGGTGTGGAGAACAGCGCCGGTTTCATCGAGGACATAAACCGTCCTGTCCGCCCTGCTGGCGACGAACAACCACCCCAGGCTTTCATCGGCAACGATATCGGACGGCCCATCGATCACGAACCCGGTCAGGTTGGCGGAGACCAGTTCCCACTTCCCGATTTTCTTGGCCTTCTTCTGAAGTTTGCCGTTCTTCTTGATCGCACCCGGCTTTACGTACACCTGAATGAAACCGGTGCGCTCGTCACCGACGTATACGAGCCCATTCATCCAGGCCACCCCCAGCGGCTTTGTCCGTAAGACCGGGCCCGGGTCTTGCTGTTCCATCAGCAGCGGCAGGGTGTCTTCCACTGCCAGCGTCTCTGGATTTACAAACACAATGTTACCGCCGACATAATCGCCGACCATCAGACCGAGCGGGCTGTCGGCCGCCCTCATCGGACCGCTCATGGACGCCGCCGAACTCGTCTGCGCCACGGCTGGTGTCGGCGGCCAAGCCGGGCCGGCGCTGGACAGGCAGAACACGGCGAGCGCCAGCAATATTCCCGCCCGTTTTATGATTTGCACTACCTTCTTCCCCACCAATTCCTCCGTAATTCGGGCATCTTCGCACATATACGCAACATCCGGATATTATTATCAATTGTTAGCAAGACTCAGCCAACCTCGCTTTGATGGAGATCAATTTGCCGCGCCCCTCTCCGCTGCAGCGGCCTGCGATACCACGGACGATGGCTGCGGCGGCACGCAGATCCGCGCGCTGGTCTTCTGCGGCGTTAGCCATGAAGGCGGCAACCGTGGCCCTGCTTGCCGGCCCGGCAATGGCGGGGGGCAACGTCTTGGCGGATGAGCGGCAGAACGGGGCCCGGAACGAGGGATACCCTCGGGCGCGATCTGCTTACCTGCGTGGCTGCATTGGTCCGCCCAAGCGCGGCCACGATCAAGGATGTCGCGAGTAATCTCGTCGCCAAATGGGTGCTGCCCATCGGGTCGGATGCGTAATCAAGGCATGATCCAGATCAATTACTTGCTGCGAGTAACGCTATATGTTAATCCAATATATAGATCTATATGCTAAATACATTAATTGCGTTTGTATGTTAGTTTTATTATTTAAGAATTGTGGATAATTTTATGTTTTATAGTTATCCGGCCGAAGCGCGCGGCCGGTGGTGCGCCAAGGGGTGGGAAGACATGTTGGATAACAGCCAAACGACGGAATCACGCTGCCTGCCCCGACTCGGGTCACGGTACATGCGCCGGCTGGTGGCGCCGCTGGCGCTCGCCCTGTTCTGCATAGCCGGCGCCGCCACGGCCTCGGCAAGGGACGATCGGGACTCGATGGCCCGCGTGCCGGTGATGGCTACCACCGCAGACTGCGAGACGGCTCTGGCGCGCATCTGGCGCACGCCCGTCCTGCGAAAGGGCCGATATTTCAGGGCGGCACCGAAGAAAAGGCCGTTGTTCTTCCGCGCCATCTGCGCGAGGCAAAGACAGGCCCCGGCGCCCACCGTGACGCCCGGCCCGGCGCCCACCGTGACGCCCGACCCGGCCCCGGTGCCCACCGTGTTGAGCGTGCAGAACCCGCGGCGTATCGCCACGGGCCCGGCTGGACAGATCCTGGTCGCCGACCGCCGCCACGGCGCTGTCATCGCGGTCGACAGGGCGAGCCTCGAGTCCGTCTGGAGCACGCCGCTGCCCGCGGAGGGCAGCCCGTTCGGGATCGCTTCCCTGGACGGACTGGTCTTCGTTGGCAACACCGGCACGAAAAATGTCGAGGTCTACCGGATTGTCGGGTCCGGCGGGTCGGACACCGTCCTGGAGTTCGCCTACAATCTCGGCGGTGTCCCGGCGGGCGCGACCGGCTCCATCGAAAATCCGATCGGCGTCGGCGTGGACGCGAACGAGAACCTGGCGTTTGTCCTCGATGGTCCTGCAAAACGCATCAGCGTGTTCGAGACCGCGGGTGGATCATTCCAGTATGCGTTTGAGCCGCGCGACAGCGGCGGTCTGCTGCTGAGCCCGGTGTCGCTGACGGTCGACGAATTGCGCCGGGAGATCCTGGTCGGCGATTACGGCGAGCCGGCCTCATGGTTTTCCGGCTGCAGCTTCTGCGGCGCTGCCCAGCCGGCGCGCATCCTGATCTACGCCTACAGCGGCGAACTGCTGTTCGAGATCCACGGCGACGGCAGGACGCACGCGTCGGCCCGCTTCGCCCGCGTGCAGGGAATGGCAGTGAGCGCCGACGGGCGCATCTTCGCCGCCGACCCCCTCGGCAGCCGGATACTCGTCTTCGACCGGTACAACGGTGCTTTGCTCGAAGAGCTAGGCACGCAAGGACCGGCGGAAGGACAGCTGATGCTGCCGCTGGACGTCTGGCTCGACAGCGAGACCGGCGACCTTTTCGTCTCAAACAACCAGGGCGCGCGCCGCGTGGAAGTGCTGCGCGGCGCCGGGGGGCAGCCATGAGAGTCTTCGCGCGCATTATCGCTCTTTCGCTGCTGGCGATCGGCTGGCTCGTCCTTGCGCCGGTTCCGCCGGCGCAGGCCCTGATGGACTGTATCGAGTGCCATTCCGACGTCAACGGCGGGACCGGCTTCCATGGCAGTTTCCGCGGATTGACGAATCTGACCCGGCCAGAGGTCGACGTCATCTGCCTGACCTGCCATGACGGCAGCTATACCAACCCCGGCGGCATCACGGCGCCCGAGGCCGCGGTCCATGAGCAGGTTTACGGCGGAACGGGTCAGCGTCCCGAATACGGGGAGTTCAGGGTCGGCTGCGTCGACTGTCACAACACCCATGGGCTGCTGGCCGGCGACGGCAGCCTGATCGAAAACCTGCAGCTGCTGGGCGCGCAGGTCCGCGAGGCGAGTTCCAGCGACGGCGTCGCGCGGATCCGCAAGCCGATCATCGACCCCGGCCCCGACGCCACACTCGGCACCAACGACGATTTCCACACCGGCTGGGAATGCGACAGCGGCATCCTCGACGATCCGGCCTGCGATACGGGCGACGACGGCTTCGGCGGCACGCATGTCCGCGCGCCGGCCTTCTACGGCGATCTCTATGAGGGAAGCCCGTGGACCGGCAATGGCGGGGTCAATCCGTGGGCGAACGATTCGCCGCCCTATAACGGCTCCTGCAATTCCTGCCATACGCGCACAAACCACCATCGCCGGGACAACAGCGGCGGAGACCATACCCACAACATCGACAAGGCGGGCTGCGTCGCCTGCCACGATCACAAGGCGGGCTGGCTGAACAAGGGCGGCTGACCGGGCACGCCGCCCCGGACACCCTCCATTGCGAGCGGAGAGAAGCAATCCAGGCCGTGCCGCCCCGCTCTGGATTGCTTCGTCGGCTTTCGCCTCCTCGCAATGACGGCCAAGCGCGGCACGGGTCTTTCTTTACCGCATAACAAACGGGTTCGGGGTCTCGGTCGCAGTCGAGATCCACACGGTCTTGGTCTGCATCCAGTCACGGATCGCCTGCTGGCCGCTCTCGCGGCCGAGGCCCGAGCGCTTGTAGCCGCCGAACGGCGCGACATACGAGACCGCGCGGTAGGTGTTGACCCACACGGTGCCGGCGTGGATGCGCTTGGGGATTTCGATGGCGCGGCGGATGTCGCTGGTCCACACCCCGGCGGCGAGGCCGTAAACGATGTCATTGGCGATCGCCACCGCCTCGTCGTCGTCATGGAACGGGATCACCGAGAGCACGGGGCCGAACACCTCCTCCTGGGCGATGCGCATGCGGTTGTCGACGCCGGTGTAGATCGTCGGCTCGACGAACCAGCCATCGCCGCATTCGGGGCGCACCGCGCGAGCGCCGCCGAGCACGCATTCGGCGCCGTCCTCCCTCGCGACATCGAGATAGCCCAGGATCTTCTCGAACTGCGGCTGCGTCGTCACCGGGCCGACCTGGGTGTCCGGCGCCATCGGGTCGCCCATCTTCGCGGTTTTCGCGAAGGCAACCAGCCGATCGATGAACTCATTGTGGATCGACTCCTCGACGAGCAGCCGCGAGCCGGCGATGCAGGTCTGCCCAGTCGCGGCGAAGATGCCTGAGATCGCGCCCTTGACGGCGTTCTCCATGTTCGCGTCGGCGAAGACGATGTTGGGCGACTTGCCGCCGAGTTCGAGGCTGACCTTCTTCAGGCCCGCCGCCGCGTTCTGGTACACCCGGGTGCCGCTGGCGCTGCCGCCGGTAAAGGCGACGCGGACGACATCCTGATGCGCGACCAGCTTCTCGCCGGCCTCGGCACCGAAGCCGGTGACGACGTTGACGACGCCCTTCGGGAAACCCGCTTCGGCGACGAGTTCGACAAACGCCAGCGCCGAGGCCGAAGTGAACTCCGACGGCTTTACGACCACGGTATTGCCCGCAGCCAGCGCCGGCGCGAGTTTCCATGCCAGCAGCAGCAGCGGCGAGTTCCACGGAATGATCATGGCGCACACGCCGAGCGGCTCGTTCAGCGTGTAGGTAAACGTATCCGGCTTGTCGATCGGCAGCACCGCGCCCTCGACCTTGTCGGCGAGACCGCCGAAATAGTGATACCACTGCGGCGCGTAGCGAAGCTGCAGCCCCATCTCGGCGATCAGCTTGCCGTTGTCGCGCACCTCGATCCCGGCCAGGCGCTCGGCGTCGCGGGCGACGAGGTCACCGAGCCGGCGCAACAGGTGGCCGCGCTGCGTTGCGTTGAGCTTCGGCCAGTCGCCGGACTCGAAGGCGCGCTTCGCCGCCGCGACGGCGCGGTCCACGTCCTCGGCCCCGCCGCGCGGCACCAGCGCCCAGGGCTTGCCGGTAAAGGGATTGAAGGACTCGAAGTAATCGCCGGAGGCCGGCGCCGTCGCCTCCCCGTCGATATGCATGGACAGCTTTTCGAGCGCGGGCATCGTCTCCTCCCTGGCAATCACCCGGGAGTCTTAGCCGAAGGCAGGACGAAAAACCACAGGGACACGGAGGCACAGCGCGCAACGAGCCCCGGCCGCTGCGGCCGTGCTTGCCGCCCAACCGTCATCGCGAGCGGAGCGACGCGATCCAGAGCCTGCTCGGGCTCGCCGGATTGCTTCGGTGGCTGCGCCGCCTCGCAACGACGCCGCGGTGGGAGGGCGCAGAAATTTGACGCCGCGCGGCTTGCGATTATCTGTACACTCGCGCAGCACGGACGAAACGATGCTAGGGAAGCCCGCCATGAACCTCACCGGCGTCAACCATCTGGCCTTCATCACCAACGACCTTGAGAAGACGATCCGCTTCTGGCGCGACCTCCTGGGGCTGCCGCTGCAGGCCGGGATCGGGCACGAGGGCTACCGGCACTACTTCTTCCGGCTTGGCGAACACGACCAGATCGCCTTCTTCGAGTACGAGGAAGCGGCGCCGATGACGTACAAGTTCCACGGCGAGCGCACCGATGCGCCGCTCGGCTTCGACCATCTGTCGATGACCGTCGATACGGTCGACGCGCTGTTCGCCTGCAAGGACCGGCTCGAGGCCGCGGGCATCGACGTGCACGGCGCCGTCGACCACGGCGTCATCTGGTCGATCTACTTCTTCGACCCCAACAACATCCCGCTGGAGATCTCGTGGGAGACCATGGAGATCACCCGCCCGCCGGCGATGGACGAAGTGGCGCCGATGGCGATCGTCGCCGAGGGCGCGGCGCCGCAGCCCGGCCACTGGCCGGAGGTGACGAAGCCGACGCCGCGGCGCCGCTTCACGGCCCATGGCGGCAACGCGTTCACCATGCGCGAGACCTTCATCCGCGAGGGCATCGGCACGCTGAAACCGGAGTTCGTCGCACTGATGGAAGAGCAGGTCAGCGGCAAGGCGGATCCGGGCGAAGCGGCGGAGTGAAGGGCAGGCGCATCGACACACGCGGATCGGGGACGCCATCCCATCGCAAGAAACCGGCTGTCATCCCGGACGGCTGTCAGCCCGCCACGTAATAGACAAAGCCGGTCAGCGCCCTGGAGCTCTCGCCGCCGAGAAGGCCGGCCCGCCCGGCCAGGTAGCCGGCGAGGATGATTCCGAACACGGGAAGCGCGACGTTGACGAAGGCATGCATGGCACGATGTTCCTATGCCTTATCCGCGTTCGTGGAAGCGGCGCCTGCCGCGATCCTGACACGCCGTCGCCGCAATATCGTCGCGCGTCGGTACTACGGATTGGGTCGGTGCGTAAATCGGATTAATGTTCGGCACATGGATCAGCGGATTAGCCTCGCCGCCGGGCTGTCGCTCGCCCTCGCCCCGGCCGCCATGGTCGTCGGCCATCTGGGCGAGCGGGACCTCAGCTGGAAGACGAACCACGTCAGCACGTTCGCCGCCCACGCGGCCTACGACGACTGGATCACCGCCTCGATGCTGCTTGCGGCGTTCGCCATGCTGGGCATCGGCACTGTCGTCTCGAGTTCCAGCTGGCCCGGCGGGAAGGTCCCAAGCAGCCTGATCGCGATGGCGTTGGGGGCGTCCGTCGCCGGCCTCCTGCTGCTCGCCGCCTTCGAGGAAACGGCGGAGGGATTGGCCGCCCTCAGAAGGCTGGGCTTCGGCGCCATCCGCCAGCAGAGCTTCCACGACGCCGGCCTGTACATTTTCTTCCACGGCGCCGTCCTCGCCGTCTTCGCCTCGGGTGTCGCGATGCTTGCCGAACGAGGCGTGCACACCAGGATCCTCGGCGCCGCGGTGGCGGCAAGCGGGCCGCTGGCGTACGCGGCGATGGTCATATCCTGGCCGGCCATGCTCGGCATCGCGGGCGCGGGGGTGGGCCTCAAACAACGCCTCTCCTTCCTGTTCCTGTGGACCGGCGCCGTTCTGCTGCTGGGTGCCGTTACACGACAACGCCGGAGCACGCAGTAAAGCCCGGTCACACGCGCTTGACGCGGGGCCGGGCGGACGCGATAACACCGGCACCCAGTGCAGCGGCCGGCCAATGCGCCCGGCGCCGGTATCGGAGACGGCAATGATCGACCAGCAATCCGCCCTCGTTTACACCATGGTCCTCGCCTCGGCGGCGGACAGCGACATGACCGACGCGGAGCTCGGCATGATCGACGGCCTCGTCCGGCATCTGCCGGTGTTCGAGGGGTACGACGCGGCCGAGCTGCCGAACGCCGCCAGCGCCTGCGTCGACCTGCTGGCGGGCGCGGACGGGTTGGACAAGCTGCTGGACACGATCCGCGACAGCCTGCCCGAACGCCTGTGCGAGACCGCCTATGCGCTGGCCTGCGACATCGTCGCGGCGGACCGCGAGGCAAGCCAGGAGGAACTGCGCCTGCTGGAGATGCTGCGCCACCGGCTGGACGTGGACCGGCTGGCCGCCGCCGCGATCGAGCGCGGCGCGCGGGCCCGCTTCGAGAAAGCCTGAGCGGTGGGCGCGCTCGACGGCCACAAGGTCGGGCTCATCGGTCTGGGCCTGATGGGCAAGCCGATGGCCCGCAACCTTGCCGCCGCCGGGGCGCAGATGACAGTCGCCAGCCGCAGCCCCGGGCCGGTCGAGGAACTGGCGGCCGAGGGCATGACCGCCGCCGCCGACGGCAGGGCGGTCGCCGCGGCCAGCGACATCGTCATCGTCATGGTGACCAATACGCCGTCGGCCGAAGCGGTGATCGCCGGGCCGGACGGCGTCATCGAGGGGCTGTCGCCCGGCAAGCTGGTGATCGACATGGGCACCACCGCGGTCAAGGCGACGCGGGCGCTGGCCGACAAGGTGCTGGCGGCGGGCTGCGACTGGATCGACGCGCCGGTCTCGGGCGGGTCGGTCGGGGCGACGGACGGTACGCTGACCATCATGGCCGGCGGCGCCGAGGAGGCGATCGCGCGCGCCGCGCCTTTGTTCGAAGTGCTCGGGCGCCGGCACACCCGCATCGGCGGTCCCGGCTCCGGCCAGGTCGCCAAGGCAATCAACCAGAACATCGTCGGGCTGACCATCGCCGCGGTGGCCGAGGGCATGGCGCTGGCCCGCAAGGCCGGCGCCGATCCGGCCCGGGTGCGCGAGGCGCTGAACGTCGAGGGCGGGTTCGCGCAGAGCCGCATCCTGGACCTGCACGGGCAGCGGATGATCGACGGCGATTTCGCGCCGGGCGGCCGCGTATCGGTGCAGCACAAGGACGTGCATCAGGGCCTCGAGCTTGCCGAGCAGGTCGGCATCCGCCTGCCCTCGCTGGAGCGCAACGTCGAGCTGTGGGACAAGATGATCGAGAAGGGCTGGGCCGACCTCGACCACGCCGCGCTGATCAAGCTCATCGAAGAACAGTAGCGAATGCGCAGGCCGGCGCCTGGCGCTCGATGATGGCTCCCGATTTCGCCTGGGACCGGTTTCTTCTGACCGCGATGGCGACGGCGCTGGCGGGGATGCTGCGGGGATTCTCCGGCTTCGGCCCGGCAATGGTGTTCACGCCGGTCGCCAGCGCGATCTACGGCCCCACCGCTGCGGTGCCGATCCTGTTTCTGATCGACGCCTTGCTGAGCCTGCCGATCGTCGCGCGCTCGGTGCGGCATTGCCGGTGGCGGGAGGTCCTGCCGATTTCCGCCGGCGCGGCGGTGACGATACCGCTCGGGGTGTGGGTGCTGGTGCAGACCGACCCGACGCTGTTGCGCTGGATCCTCTGCCTGACGATCCTGCTGGCCGTCGGTGCCCTGGCCAGCGGCTGGCGATACAGTGCCGAGCCGTCCGTAGCCACGGCGCTCGGCGCCGGTGGGTTGTCCGGATTCGGCGGCGGCTTCGCCGGCCTCTACGGGCCGCCGATCATCCTGTTCTGGCTGGGCGGCCGATCCGCGGCAGCCACGATCCGCGCCAACATCTTTGTCTATTTCGGCCTCGTCACCGTCGTGGCGGGTGTGGCCTTCTGGTATTCGGGACTGTTTACCGCCGAGGTCATGACGCTGGCGCTGTTCCTGATGCCGGTCTACGGCGTTGCGCTGTGGGTCGGTTCGCTCGGCTTCGGGCGGGCGCCGGAGGCGGTCTACCGCTACGGCGCGCTGCTGCTGTGCGCGCTGGCGGCGCTCGGCGGCCTTCCGCTGTGGAGTTAGGCTGGCGTGCGATCTAAAATGGTGTTCGCGGAGCGACCTCACCCTTCGAGACGGGCCTGCGGCCCTCCTCAGGATGAGGACACAGGCATCGAAGCCTCATCCTGAGGAGGCTGCGCTAGCAGCCACCTCGAAGGATGAAGTCGCGCCGGACTTTTAGGTCCCTGCCACTTCCCGGCGCACCAGTCCCGCGCCGGCGCCCAGCGCCCGCAGCTTGCCGGCCGCGACATCGCGCGGCAGCGGGGCCATGCCGCAATTGGTGCACGGGCTGATGCGCCCGGCATCGACGAATTCCATGGCGGCGCGGATGGTAGCGGCGACCTGCTCCGGGGTCTCGACCGTCTCGGACGCGACGTCGATGGCGCCGACCATCACGGTCTTGTTCGACAGCAGCCCGATCAGCGACAGCGGCACCTTTGAATTGGCGCATTCCAGCGACACCTGATCGAGGCGGCTTTCGTTCAGTGCCGGGAAGATTTCCTCATACTGGCGCCATTCGCCGCCCAGGCTCTGCTTCCAGTCGAGATTGGCCTTGATGCCGTAGCCGTAGCAGATATGCACGGCGGTCTGGCATTTGAGCCCCTCGATCGCCTTGTGCAGGGCGGCGATGCCCCATTCCTTGACGTCGTCCATGAAGACGTTGAAGGCCGGCTCGTCGAACTGGATCAGGTCGACGCCCTCGGCCTCCAGTTCCCGCGCCTCGGCATTGAGAAGCCCGGCGAAGGCCATCGCCATGTCGGCGCGGCGGCCGTAATGCGCATCGGCGATGGTATCGCAAATCGTCATCGGCCCGGGCAGGGTGAACTTCAGGCCGCGTTTCGTATGGGCCCGCGCGAACCGTGCCTCCTCCGTGTGGACCGCGCGCTTGCGGCCGAGTGGCGCGGTCACCGTCGGCACGTCGACGACATAGCGATTGTCGCGGATGCCCATCTTGGTCTTCTTCTGCCAGTCGATGCCGTCGACATGCTCGAGGAACCCATGCACGAAATGGACGCGGAACTGCTCGCCCTCGGTGACGATATCGATTCCGGCGTCCTCCTGTTCCTTGATCCAGACCAGCGCCGCGTCCCGCTTGCCCTGCTCGAGGTCGGCGCCTTCGAGCCGCCAGGGAGCCCACAGCTTCTCGGGCTCGGCGAGCCAGGACGGTTTCGGCAGGCTGCCGGCGATGGTGGTGTCGAGCATGTCGGATCTCCCAGGAAGACTAGAATTCGCCGAAACGGCG
>Ga0224512_10003718_pt1 | contig 13302 bp, 15 predicted proteins | sample SF_May12_sed_USG_4_FD_169103 | JGI IMG/M metagenome (GOLD analysis project Ga0224512, IMG submission 169103) | Sediment microbial communities from San Francisco Bay, California, United States - SF_May12_sed_USGS_13 | ecosystem: Environmental > Aquatic > Marine > Sediment | place: USA...
TGACCCCTACCGCTCCAGCATCCTCGAGACGACGAGCGAGCTCGGCCCGCGGTACGCCAAGGCGGTCGACACGCTCACGCCACATCTGCCGCAGGGAGTCACGATGGGCGCGCACACGCTCGAACGACAAAGGCGTCGCATATTCTTCCCAATTGTCGTCCGGCCGGCAGGTCGGCTGCGCAAACGTCGTCAGCACGAAGTTGCCCTTCGCCCGCGGCAACCACGCCTCCAACCCCGACGAGTCTCCCACATCCGGCAGAATGACCACACCACCCGTCACCTTCTTCCCATTCGTCCCGGGGCTCCAGCCCAACATCATGCCCTCGAGCGACCGCACACGGGGCTCGAGCAGGTCGATGTGGCTGATGCCGCGCCTCCACCCCAACCACGTCCCGTACTGTTCGTTTCGGGCGTCGACGCCCCAGCGCTGCAACATGCTGGCAGCCCACTCATTGGCCGCGAGCTGTCCCGGAGTCCCCGTGAGCCTTGGCCCGATGGAATCGAGTAACGCCTGCGCCAGCTCGTACGTGTGGGAGCGCTCCATCCCCTCTTCCCAAATCGCCCGGATGACAGGATCGTCTGTGGGGAAGTTCTGCGCCAAGCTGCCAGCCGGAGCGGCAACGAGCGCACTCCACGCCAGCAGTGCAGACCAACGACTTTTCATGATCAAACTCCTGAAGCGGATGCAAAAGGTACCGTGACCAGTATCTTTCGACGAATCGGTCTACGATCCGTAGCGGACGGTTCGAACACACTGTGCGATAGAATGACCACAAGACCCACACTCGACAAGATGCGGCTCGATCGCTGGCTGTGGGCCGCTCGCTTCTACAAGACCCGTTCGCTGGCAGCTGCCGCCATCGACGGCGGCAAAGTCCAACGCAACGGGACCCGCGTGAAACGCGCGAGTGTGGTCCATGTCGGTGACACGATCAGAATTCGAAAGCCACCTTTCGAGTTCACACTCGAGGTCACCGCGCTCTCCGGCCATCGAGGGTCAGCGACGGTCGCACAACACCTCTATCACGAGACCTCTGAGAGCGTCGCTCAGCGCGAACTGTTGCGCACGCAACTCCGGACCGAGCCGCGCGCGTCGTTCGACGGGAAAGGCCGTCCGACAAAGAAGGAGCGGCGACAGATCGACCGTTTCAAGCGAGGGCGCTGACATGCGCGCCATGCTGTTCGAGGGCGTGGGCACACCACTCACGGAGAACGATCTGCCGACCCCAGAGCCAGGTGACGGGCAGGTGCTGCTCAAGGTGCGGACCTGTGCCGTGTGCCGCACTGACCTTCATGTCATCGACGGTGATCTCACCCGACCCAAACTGCCATTGGTGTTGGGTCACGAGATCGTCGGCGTCGTGGAGGCAACGGGTCGCGGTGCGCAGCGCTTCAACCCCGGTGATCGCGTGGGCGTTCCGTGGTTGGCCTCAACGTGTGGCACATGCGAGTACTGCCGCGCCAGTCACGAGAACCTGTGCGATGAAGCTCGCTTCACCGGTTACGACGTGGACGGTGGCTATGCTGAATACACGGTCGCCGACGAACGGTTCTGCTTTCCGATCCCCGCGGCGTACTCGGATCTGCAGGCCGCACCACTCTTGTGCGCGGGTCTCATCGGCTATCGCTCGCTCCGCGCCGCAGCAACTTCAACGCGTCTCGGGCTCTATGGGTTCGGAGCCGCGGCACACATCATTGCGCAGATCGCCGTGCATCAGGGACGTCAGGTGTTCGCATTCACAAAGCCGAACGATGCGGCCGGCCAGCAGTTTGCGCGTGAGTTGGGGGCGGTCTGGGCCGGTCCCTCGAATGAACCGCCGCCGACACCGCTGGATGCGGCCATCATCTTCGCGCCCATCGGAGCACTGGTGCCGGCCGCACTCCGGGCAGTCAGGAAGGGCGGCACCGTGGTGTGCGCTGGCATCCACATGAGCGAGGTCCCCGCCTTTCCCTATGAGATCCTCTGGGGGGAACGGGTGGTGCGTTCGGTGGCCAATCTGACGCGTACAGACGGTGAAGAGTTCTTTGCCATCGCACCCCAGGTCCCGGTACGGACCGCGGTCAAACCCTACCGGCTTGTCGACGCCAACACCGCGTTGCACGACCTGCGCGGGGGTCGTGTAGAGGGAGTGGCGGTTCTGGTAGTCGATCCGCGCATCGCGATCAAGAAGGAGCACAGCGCCACATCGCCGTGACACAAGACCGCGCGGCACACACGCGTCGAGGGGCCAACGACGAGGAGTCCGAGGAGTTCGGCGAGCTGCTCCGCTTCACATTGGCGGGCTATGTCGGCGGACTCGTCCTCGGCGGCGTCCTCGACGCCTTCGCGTTCCAGCGGAGCGCCGTCGGCCAATGGCTGGTGCGGACGGTCTCTGGTGAAGGCGAGAGCATTCTCGAGGGGGTGTACGCACTCCGCCAACGCCTGCGGCGGCGGAGCGCAAGCATGGCGGAGGCGTATGGCTGGGGAAAGCTCTTGGGGCTCACGATTCCGTGGTGGATCGACTGGGGAAGCCGGCTGCTAGGCGTGGACGTCTACGGGATCGAGGGGTTCTACATCCCCTTCTTCTATGCCATGGCCGATCAGATCGGCGGCAACGTATCGGGGTTCGTGTTTCTCCGGCGCCGCACCGGCTCGCTGGGGAACGCCCTCACCGAGTACCTGCGCCACCCAGTCATGCTCACCGGGCTTGTCGTCATCGTCGTCGTGCCTGTCGGACTGTGGACGGCTCGACTCCTGGGATTCAGTCCCACGACGCAGGTCCTCACCGCCGTGGAGACCATCCTGGCCAACCTCTGCTGGCTGCCACCTGCCGTGGGGTGGTGGTCGGAGCGCCGTCACAGGCGCAGATTTTGACACGTCCGGCACGCGAAAGTACCTTTTCGACGTTGTTTCGGGGATTGAGATCCGTAGTGCGCCAATGCAAGCTCCAATAGAGACGGGATCAGGCCTCCGGGCCGGATCCCGCTTTTTCGTGCCCTTTTCCCGCCACCACCCGCTTTCGTCACACGCCCAGCGCCGGAGCGGGCATACACCAGAGGTGCCGCGGGAAGGCACGGCAGCCTTGTCGACCTAGGAACTCAACAAGCGAGGGGCAGAACCATGCGTAACATCGGAATCGTGAAGTGGTTCAACGAGGGCAAGGGCTACGGTTTCATCACACCAGAAGCGGGGCCCAAAGATTGCTTCGTCCACTACTCGGCCATCCAGAGCTCGGGCTTTCGTTCGTTGAAGGAAGGTGAGCGGGTCGAGTTCGATCTCGTAGAGAACGACCGCGGACCAGCTGCTGCAAACGTGACGAAACTCGTCGCGGAGTGAGGCTTGGCCGTAGTGGGCGGGTGGGGGCCGTCAGCAGGGTCGGCGGCCCCTCCAGCAAGAAGAACGGGAACTCCAAGTCCAGAACAGAGATTATAGGAGCTGCATGACGAAGAAAGACGCCATTGAGTTGCAGGGAACTGTGACAGAGGTCCTGCCCAACGCCACGTTCCGGGTGCTGCTCGAGAACGGGCACACGGTGTTGTCGACCATTGCGGGTCGGATGCGGCGCAATCGCATCCGCGTGCTGGCCGGCGACCGAGTCACGGTCGAGGTGTCACCCTACGATCTTACGCGTGGTCGTATTACCTTCCGGCACAAGAATTGACTTCTGGCGGGCCAAAATGGTCTCTTGCGCCCCGCCAGCGCGGGGATAGCTTCCCATGAACCAGATCCGGCATTGGGCTGATCGTGCCCCACGTGTCGTGAATTGAGCATGCGAGCCGAGACGGCCGAATTCCTACTTACCACACATCGAACGCAATCCTGTGACTGAGGCACCAGCCCTTGGCGTCCTTGATGTGACGCCGAAGGGGGCCGGATTCATCCGCCGCCCCGACAACTCGTATCTGCCCACACGTGGCGATGTCCACGTCGGGCGCAAGCTCATCCAGCAGTTCCGCCTCCGCAAAGGTGACGAGCTCGCTGGCGAAGTCGGTGATTCCGCCGGTCGTGGCAAGAGCCGGTCGCTGCGCCGCCTGACGGAGCTGAATCGACGCCCGCCGGAGGCATCGGCCCACCGTCCGCAATTCACCGAGCTGACGGCCATTCACCCCAACGAGCAGCTCGTCCTCGACTGCGATCTCAAGCGGCTGGGCGGTGCCGACTACACCAACCGGGTGATCGACCTCGTCTGTCCGCTTGGCCTTGGACAGCGCGCCATGATCGTCGCGCCGGCCAAAGCTGGTAAGACGATGGTGCTGCAGGCTCTGGCTGAGGGCATCGTGAAGAACCGACCCGAGGCCCTGCTGTTGATTCTCTTGGTCGATGAGCGGCCTGAAGAAGTCACGGAGATGGAGTCCTGCGGGTTTGGGGAGGTCATCGCGTCGACCTTCGACTTCCCCGCCAGCCGTCATGTCCAGGTGGCTGACATGACACTCGAGCGGGCGCGCCGCCGCGTCGAGATGGGCGAAGATGTGATCATCATTCTCGATTCGATCACCCGTCTGGCACGGGCGCACAACCGTGTAGAAAAAGGCAGCGGTCGGACCTTGTCTGGCGGCCTGGACGCCACGTCGATGGAGCGACCGAAGAGGTTTCTCGGCAGCGCCCGCAACATCGACCCCCGCCAAGGTGGAGGCTCGCTGACCATCATTGGCACGGCGCTCATCGACACCGGGTCCCGCATGGACCAAGTCATCTTCGAGGAATTCAAGGGCACCGGCAACAGCGAGTTGGTGTTGAGTCGAGAGTTGGCGGAGCGCCGCATCTACCCTGCCATCGATCTCAATGCCAGTGCCACACGGCGCGAGGAGCGCCTCCTTTCGACGGAGACCCTCGAAGCGGTGCATGCGCTCAGGCACTGGCTCGCGAATCTGCCTGCCGTGGACGCGATGAAAGAGCTGTTGGACTTGATGCGGCGGACCAAGACCAATGACGAACTTGCCGACCAGATCCTCAATCAGTCGAAAGCGCGCTAGACCTTAAAGACAGGATTGGCTGCCTCGTGGGCCACGGGTTCACGGGACAACGAGGCGCGGGATTCGGCCGCTCTAGGGCGGTAACGATCCCACCAGGCGCGTGCCCGGGCATCCGTCCACTTCTGCTGGACTTGCACCGCTTCGAGCGCCTTCATGAGATCGTCCACTGAATGGGGTCGACGGGTCTTCTCCTTTCGGAGACACTCGAGCACGATTTCATCTAGTTGCGGCGGGATCGGCAGTTCGGTGCGTTGAGACGGAGGAGCCGGCTCCTCATTCACGTGTTTGATCAGCATTTGCATCGGATTGATCGCCTCGAACACCGTGCGCCCCGTCAGCAGCCAGTAGGCGACACACCCCAGAGAATAGATGTCCGTCCGACCGTCCACCTCTTCCCCCATCGCCGCCTCAGGCGACACGTATGCCGGGGTCCCGGCAAACGCACCCACCTCAGTGAGCTTGACTTCTCCCGTAGAACTCGCTCCTGAGTGTTTCACCAATCCGAAGTCCAGCACTTTCACGAAATCGAATTCGAGACCATAGCGGCACAGAAAGATGTTGGCAGGTTTGATGTCCCGGTGGACCAGGTCGCGGGCGTGCGCTTCAGCCAGTGAACGACACGCCTGCAACAGCACGTGAACCGCTCGCGCCGCCGGAATCGGTCCCTGAAGCTTGACCAAGTCCTCGAGACTCACACCATCCAACAACTCCATGACGTAGTAAAAGGTCCGGTCGACCGTGAGTCCGTAGTCATAGACTTCCACCGTGTGTGGAGACCGCAATTGAGACGTGGCTTGTACCTCGCGCTCGAATCGCCACAGGTTGCTGTCCGGCGTCCGGCCGGTACCCGTCCCTCCTCCATCCTCCCGGATCAACTTGATGGCCGCCGGACGCGCCAACATGCGGTGCTCCGCCTTCCAGACTTCCCCCATCCCTCCCTCACCGAGCTTCTCCACCAGCTGATACGAACCCATCTGGCGCGCGCGGTTGATGTCGGACCCCATCCGATACACGACGCGTGACCCAATGACTGCAATGCCAACACAGATGTAATTGGGGAAGATGTACTGGACGAGGGCGCCGGTGCCTAACGGAGGCCCGCCATTCGCCACGCCGATGAAATACAGGATCGGCGTCGCCGATGCCGCAGCCAGGGCCGCCACGAGCGTCTTCCCGGTTTTGCTGGGCACGATCAACGGGAAGAACACGATCCACGCACTCACCCACGAAATTCCGATGACTTGCATCGCGGCAGGCCACTTCCCCCACACGAGGAAGAAGTCGATGCCGACCGCAGCCACCACCGCCCATACCAGACCGAACTCGAGGAGGTGCCGGCCCTCGACGAGCTTGCTGCGGGTGAGGAAGAACACGCCGATTGCTAGCCCTATGAACCCCAGGGACCAAAGATCCGGCGTTTGAGGGAACGCCGAAGATCCCCAAACCTCAATCCAGTCTCCGGTGAGGCGACCCGATCCGTACGCCAGTAGGTACGCGCCCGAATAGACCAACGCCGCCGTGCCCAGCCGCCGCGCCGCCATCTCCACGAAATCCGTTGGCAACCCGAGGGAACCCGTATCGCTCCGTCTGGACGGAGAGGTACGAGAGTCGCGGCGCTGCAACAGCTTGTCGTCTCGATCGCCAGCCATGAACCCACGCGCCTACCTAGAATCGAGTGTAAGATACGGCTTCCCGGTCATCCGGACACCCGCGTGCCTGGCGTCGATGTGCGGAACCCTCTAGCCTTCGTGCTATGACTCCCTGGGTAAAGCGGCTCATCGCAGCGAACGTCGTGATGTACTTTGTGAGCCTGTTGGATCCGGTTATCCCTCGTGCGTTGCTGTTGATCCCGGCGCAGATCCCGCTCCGACCGTGGACGATCGTCACGTATATGTTCTTGCACGCGGGTCTCCTGCACATCTTCTTCAACATGCTGATGCTGTTCTTCTTCGGGCCGCGCCTCGAAGCGCGACTCGGAGGACGACGATTCTTGGCCCTCTACTTCATCAGTGGCATCGCGGCGGCTTTGGTCTCGGTTCCGTTCACCCCAAACGCGTGGATCGTCGGCGCGTCGGGTGCTGTGTTCGGTATCCAACTCGGCTTTGCCATGATATGGCCACGTCAACTCATTTACATCTGGGGTGTCCTGCCCGTGCAGGCATGGGTGTTGGTAGTCATGTTGACGGCGATGTCGATGTGGGCCGGCCTCACGGGATCGCGCGACGGTATTGCACACTTCGCACACCTCGGCGGCTTCCTCGGCGGCTTCCTCTACTTGAAGTGGCTCGACTGGCGCTCACCGGCTCGCAAGTTCAAGAAGCAGGCTCAGGCACAACAGGCTCCCGTGAAAGACGAGAGCCACGCCATGCAACGATGGCGCGGCATACGGCGCGACGACATCCACCCGATCAACAGAGAGGAAGTCGATCGACTGCTGGACAAGATCAGCGCCTCCGGCATCAAGAATCTGACGCCTGAGGAGCGCGCCTTTCTGGAACGGTTTGCGGGGAGGTAGGGGAGGAGGGAGGAGGGAGGAGGGAGGTGCCGTCCTCCTGCCAGTCCTCGACCGTCGTTGACCGTCTCCGGCCGTCCGGCCGCTACCCCTCCCCCAGGAACAGCTTCGCAATAGTCTGCAGCTGCATGTTGCTCGTGCCTTCGTAGATCGAGCCGATCTTGGCGTCACGATAGTACTTCTCGACCGCGTATTCCTTGGTGAACCCATAGCCGCCGTGCAGCTCCACACACAGACTCGTCACGCGCTCCGCCATCTGCGCCGTGTACAACTTGGCAATGGCCGCCTCCTTCGCATACGGCTGCTTGGCGTCACGCAGCCGTGCGGCGTTGTACACGAGGAGTCTTCCGGCTTCGAGTTCGGTCGCCGCTTGCGCGAGCTGGAACTGGACCGCCTGGAAATCTGCAATCGGCTTGCCGAACTGCTGTCGTTCCTGCACGTACTGCCGTGTGGCATGTAGGGCGCCACGCGCCACACCGATCATCTGGGCGCCGATACCAATACGGCCTACATTGAGCGTTTCGATCGCGACTTTGTATCCCTTCCCCACTTCACCCAACACATTCGCGCCGGGAACACGGCACTGTTCGAGTACCAATTCCGTCGTGCTCGACGCGCGAATGCCGAGCTTGTCTTCCTTCTTGCCCACGGTGAAGCCGTCGAAGTCCCTCTCCACGATGAATGCGGTGATACCCTTGTATCCCTTCGACGGGTCGACCGTCGCGAACAGGACGAACACGTCGGCTTCACCACCGTTGGTGATCCAGAGTTTCGTGCCAGTCAGGACCCAGTCGTCGCCGTCTTGCTCAGCGCGAGTCGTGAGCGCAAACGCGTCGGACCCTGAGCCCGCCTCCGACAGCGCATATGCGCCGACCGTACCCGCAGCCAGCCGCGGCAGATACCTCTGCTTGAGGGTCTCACTGCCCCAGTCCAGGAACGGCGTGTTGACCAACGTGTTTTGCACATCGACGAGTACGGAAGTCGAGGCATCGACCGCGGAAAGCTCCTCGACCGCCAGCATCGTCATGAAGAACGAGCCGCCGGCGCCCCCATATTCCATGTCCACGTCGATTCCCATGAGTCCCAGTGCAGCGAACTTGGGGATGAGTGACAAATCGTAGTGTGCAGCCTTCTCCATCTGCTCGACGAGCGGCTTCACTTCCGCTTCCGCGAATTCCCGCACGGCATCACGGAACATTGCCTCGTCTTCTGACAGCACCGTCAACGGCGATCCGGCCGCGACCGTCATCTCGCTCATCTCACCGCCTTTTGCTGGTCGAATATGCCGTGCGATTCCGCAAGCCCGTCAGTCACTCCGTGTCCTGATCATCGTCACCCGGCCGCGTCCATCCAGCGGCATCCCGCTTGAAGAACGCTGCCTGGTCGGCATAGTCGATCGTCAGGCCCGAGACCCTGTCAAGCTGTTGGCGGCCGAGCGGCTCGAATGCCGTGGCGATTGCCACGTTTTCTTCCAGTTGCGCCACCGTATCACACCCGACGATCACAGTGCTCACCGGGTGGGTCAGCACCCAGTTCATGGCATCGTTCATCGACCTGACGCCTCCATCGCGGAACATGCGGCCCCGTGCCGGGATCTTCATGGCGATCACACCCATCTGCTTGCGGTTGGCCAGCGGCAACAGCTCCGTCGCGAACGGCAGGTGATGGGGATCGGCTGGATTCAACGCCATGAGAATCGTATCGAAGTCGAATCGCGAGATGCCGTCGATCAGGACCGCCGGATCGAAATGCCCGGTGATGCCGAGGAACCGGACAATCTTCTCATCCCGCGCCTGCATCAACGCTTGAATGGCGCCGTCAGACCGAAAGATTCGGTCCAATTGCTCCGTCGTGCGCACGTTGTGGAGCTGCCAGAGGTCCAAGTGGTCGGTCTTGAGCGATCGGAGACTTTCGTCCAGCAGCCTGAGCGAGCCGTCGCGCGTACGGTCGTGCGTTTTGGTAGCGAGGAAGACCTCGTTGCGACGCGTCGCCATGACCTCGCCGATGTACGTTTGGCTGCGGCCGCGACCGTAGGCGGCTGCCGTGTCGATGTAGTTGACACCCAAGTCGATCGCCCGGTTGATGATGGCCACGGACGTGTCGAGCGTCCCCTCTCGCTCAAGCGTTGCCTGTCCACCGAGACTGAAGAGACGAACCCGGTGACCGGTCCGGCCAAAGGCCCGTTCCGGCATTGGTGGCAGCGGGGCACCCGGTACATCGCGACGAAGCATTAGAGACGCCGTCCCTGCCGCACCGGCCACGACGAAGTCCCGCCGGGTGAGATCATGCCTAGTCATCACGCACCTCCACTCGTGTGAGAGGTCAAATCGAATGAGCCCCTCGAAGCCGGGAGGAACCGGAGGGATCCGTATACCGACAATTGATTGATTTGCCGGACGGGCGCAAGGCATGTTGACGGGCCGCCGAACAACAGCCCATCTTCTCGACTGAGGCCGCCCGGCTTGAACACTCATTCGAGGAGACCGCATGCCCAGACCCACGTGGCGTCGTGCTGCTTTCTCGGTCGCGGCAGTGGTCATCGTTGCTGCATGCCAAGACCGAGGAGAGGATGTACGAATCCACATGCAGGAGCATTTTGAGAAGGCAAGTGAAGTCCATGCGGCAATTCTCCAGGGAGACCTCGACGCGGCCCGAGGACCGGCTGGCTGGATCATGGAACACGAACCGATTGACGAATCGCCACCGAGTTGGGATCCGTACGTCGAGACACTCCGCGGGGCTGCTGATCAGGTGAGACAGGCGGCGGACCTGCGGACGGCCGCGATGGCGGCCAGCGTCATGGTACGGACGTGCGGGAACTGCCATGAGGCGTTGTCAGATGGGGTGACGTTCAGCGCAAGCCCGTTACCCCCCAGCGATCTAAGCGTCGTCTCTCACATGCAGCGACACAATTGGGCGGCTGAGCGAATGTGGGAGGGACTTGCTATCCCCTCACAAGAGGCCTGGGCACAGGGGATCCAATCGCTTGCGGAGGTCCCACTCAGACCGGAAACGCTGTCCACAGATTCTACCTCGGCAGTTCAGGTCGCCACACTCGTTGAACAGGTACATGACCTGGGCGAGGAGGGAGCACAGGCGGTTTCGTGGAGGACCCGCACCAGCGTCTACGGTCGACTGATTGCCACATGTGCGTCCTGTCATCTCCTGCTGTCGGCAGGACCGCCCTGATCCGGCCCTCGATCATCCACGCAAAGACGCGCGCCGGGGATACCCCCCGGCGCGCGTTTGGTGTTGCGCTGCACGCCGTAACTACGCCACTGCCGTCGCTGCCCGCTCCCACTCTGCGATGACCTGATTGGCAGTCCGGAGTTGTCGCTCGGCGTCGGTGGCGTACCATGCTTTGAAGTACTCGAGACCAGCGCGGTGCGCGTCGTCCGTGAACGCCTGGAGGGCATCCGTCACCCACACCAAGTCGTAGCCCCGCTGAAAAGCGTCGCCTGAAGTATGACGTGCACAGCAGTCCGTGTGGAGACCCGTGATGTAGAGCCGGTCGATCCCCCTCGCCTTCAACTGCTCGTTCAGATCGGTACTTACGAACGGACTGTAGGTTTGCTTTTCGAACACCAGGTCTCCGGGCTGGGGCGCAAGCGACGTGACAACCTCAGCTTCGCGCGTGCCCTTCATGGCGTGTGGAGGCCACTTCGAGAGTTCGCTGTCATGCGGGGTGTGCGCATCGGTGGCGTACACGATCGTCACACCCGCCTGCCGCGCCGCGGCGACCAGTCCTTTGAGAACCGAAATGATCGCTTGTGCCTTCACCTGGTACTCCGGCCCTCCAGCGTCGGCAATGACGCCGCCCGGATAAATGAAGTCATTTGCCATATCAATGAGCACCAGGGCGCTCTTCTGCGTGTCGTTGGCAATGGTTGTCATGTGTGCCGTCCCATTGTTGAGAAATGACATCGACGGGGGGCCGCTTGGGCAACGCCTTGGCCCGCGAAGCGATCGCGAGCCTCTCCCGCCGACAAGAAATCTGTCCAAAGACGCAAATTAGGTTACCCGGCAACCGCGAAGAAGTGCCACCCTTGGCGCCGTATATCTTTGTGGTCAACCAGGGGATGATGTCATGATGCCCGACGCCTCGATTCTCTACCTTTCCCGCAGCGACGTGGAATCAATCGCGGTCTCCATGACCGATATCATCGACGCGCTAGAGCGCATGTTCAGCGATAAGGGCCGCGGCCGCGCCGAGATGCCACCCAAACCGGGCATCCATCCCAGTGCGGATGCGTTCATCCATGCGATGCCCGGATTTCTCCCCGACCTGGGCGTCGCCGGACTCAAGTGGGTGTCAGGCTTCCCCCAAAACCGCAGGCGCGGACTCCCTTATGTATCCGGACTCATCATCCTCAACGACCCAGCTACTGGGCTCCCCACTTCCGTCATGGATGCCACGTGGATCACCGCCATGCGCACGGGTGCAGCGACCGCCGTGGCCGCGAAACACCTCGCGCGCCAGGACAGCTCGACCGTCGGCATCATCGCGTGTGGCGTTCAGGGACGAAGTAATCTCGAAGCGCTTACCTGCGTCTTCCAAGTCAGCTCGGTCTTGGCATACGACGTCGACACGGCAGCGGCACACGATTTCGCTGAGGAAGCGCACCAGCGATGGGGAGTCGAGGTATCGGTCGCGTCGACGCCCGAGCGTGTGGTGCGGCAAGCCGACATCGTGGTGACGAGCGGTCCGATTCACAAGGATCCTCACCCGACGATCGAGGCTGGCTGGCTCGCTCCTGGAGCGTTTGCGTGCACCCTCGACTTCGACTCGTATTGGCACGGCACCGCGCTCGCGGAAGTCGAGAAACTCGCAACCGACGATCGAGCTCAATTGGAATACTACCGGGCGGCAGGGTACTTCCGCACGACGCCCGTCCCATATGCGGATCTTGGGGAGATCGTAACTGGTGCGCGATCAGGGCGTGAATCCGAGGACCAACGCATCATCTGCATCAACCTCGGACTGGCTCTCGAAGACATCACGACGGCAGACTTGGTCTATCACAAAGCGCAGAGCTTAGGGGTGGGGGTGACACTCCCGCTCTGATGCGGCGTTGCCCTGCATCGTCCTCTGCTATCGGCCACCAATCGAGAGCTCGATGCGTTGCAGTGGTTCCCGAAACACGACAATACCCGGGTAGTCCTGCTCGAGCTGCGTCACGAGTGCGTCGAGCGTCCGCACGGGAGTGAAGTAGGACGGGGCGGCGGACGGGGCGGGAAGGTGGATTGCGACGAGTCGCCGCGGCTTGATTGCCACGTCAACGAGACGCTTTCCCGATTCGCTCAGCAGGTGCCAGTACGGAACGAACACCACATCGATGGAATCCGAGTCGAGTGCATACGGCAGCAGTTCGTCGACATCTGCCTCTGTGTCACCGAGGTGCAGCACCCGAAACCCCTCGACATCGATCACGAAGCCGATGTTCGCCACGGATGGTCGCCGCTCACGACCGTGGTGCAGGTTCAAGACGTCAAACTCGATCGCGGCAAAACTCAGACGCTCCCGTGTCCCCTCTGCTGGATACGACGGGATCACCCGATCCTCGAGTTCCGCGCTGCTCGGTGTGGCAAGAACACGGGCCGCTGCCTGTGGTGTCGAGACAAACACCGCGCTCGGATTGTAGTCCAGATGGCGCCACACGGCGCCCGCGTCGAAGTGGTCCGCATGGTCATGTGTTGCGAGCACCAGGTCAACATCGTCAAACGGGGACTCCGCCCGCTCCAGCTTCTCACGAACGTCAGCTGGAGCAGTGACGTATGGCGGGATTCCGCGACGCACGAGCGCGTCGATGAGCACGCCATGACCCGCGTAGGAAATG
>Ga0224512_10003719_pt1 | contig 13302 bp, 12 predicted proteins | sample SF_May12_sed_USG_4_FD_169103 | JGI IMG/M metagenome (GOLD analysis project Ga0224512, IMG submission 169103) | Sediment microbial communities from San Francisco Bay, California, United States - SF_May12_sed_USGS_13 | ecosystem: Environmental > Aquatic > Marine > Sediment | place: USA...
GACAGCGATGTGGCTGACGCTGACGTCTATGCACTGGTCACGGCCGTGCGGCAGCGCGTCGCCACCCCGCCCGGAGGCCAGCCCTGATGTGGTCGCTCGCCTGGCCCTGGGTGTTGCTGGCGCTGCCATTGCCGCTGCTGGCCAACCGCTTCCTGCCCGAGTCAACAAGCCTGCAGGATGCGGGTCTCAAGGTGCCGAGCTTCGGGGGCTTTGCGATGCTGACCGACCGCTCGCGATCCGAGCAGCTGGCAAGCTGGCGATTCTGGGTTGCCGCGAGCGCATGGTTGCTGCTCGTCGTGGCCGCCGCGCGGCCCGAGCGAATCGGGGACGAACTCGACGTACCCGTATCGGGACGTAACCTCATGCTGGCGGTCGATCTCTCGGGCAGCATGGACCAAAAGGACTTCGAGCTCGGCAATCGTCGCGTCGACCGGCTCACCGCAACCAAAGCCGTGGCCAGCGACTTCATCAGCCGGCGTGAAGGCGACCGTATCGGCCTGATTCTGTTCGGCGAGCGTGCTTACCTGCAGGTGCCGCTGACGCTCGACCGGGAAACCGTGAAAGTGCTGTTGCTCGAGGCGTTCATCGGTCTCGCCGGTGAAAAGACCGCGATCGGCGATGCCATCACGCTCGCCGTGAAGCGCATTCACGATCAGGCTGTCGATGCCGGAGAGCAGGTGCTCGTGTTACTGACCGATGGCGCCAACACGGCCGGTGAGGTCGCGCCACTCAAGGCGGCCGAACTGGCGCAGCAGGTTGGGCTGCGCGTCTACACGATCGGCATCGGTGCCGAGCAACTGGAAGTTTCCTCGCTGATTGGCGGTCGTCGTAACATCAATCCGTCGGCCGACCTCGATGAGGATACGCTGATCGCCATCGCCGAGCTGACGGGTGGCCGCTATTTTCGCGCCGTCGATACGGCCGCGCTGCAGGACATTTATCGCCTCGTCGATGAGCTGGAGCCGGTTGAGGAGCCCGAAGCCGGATTCCGTCCCGTTCGATCGCTTTATTACGTGCCGTTGGCGGGATCGTTCGCACTGGCGGCATTGCTCTGCGTCGTCGGCCTGGTGCAGAATCTGCTCGTCTGGCGGCAGAGCCGGGAGCAAACCGATGCCGCCTGATTTTCAGTTCCTGCGGCCCGATTGGCTCTGGGCGCTGCCCCTTGTGATTGCCGCGGCGTTGCTGCTGGCGCGTCGGCAGCTCGGGCCCGGCAGTTGGCAACACGTGGTTGCACCGTCACTCGCGCCGCACGTTTTGGCGCGGTCGGCCGGACGGCGCGGCGATTATCGTTGGTGGCTGCTCGGTGTCGGCGGCATGCTGGCGGTACTGGCCCTCGCAGGTCCCGCCTGGCAGCGTATCGATCAGCCGGTATTTCGCTCGGATCAGGCGCTGGTCATCGCGCTGGACCTGTCGCGCTCGATGGATGCGCAGGACCTGACGCCAAGCCGGCTGCTGCGCGCGCGCCTGAAGATACTCGACATACTGGAACGTCGCGGCAGCGGCCAGACCGCGCTCGTGGTTTACTCGTCGAATGCATTTACGGTGACGCCGCTGACCACTGATACGGATACGATTGCAGCGCTCGTCAACAGTTTGAGCACCGACATTATGCCGAGTCGCGGCAGCTATCCCGTGGCAGCGATCACCAAGGGCAGGCAGTTGCTGGAGCGGGCCGGTGCGCTGTTCGGTGAAGTGCTGCTAATCACGGACGGTGGTTCGTCACCGGCGGCGGAGCGCGTTGCGCGCGACTCGAAAGAGGCTGGTTACACGCTTTCCGTGCTCGGCGTAGGTACTGCCGAAGGAGCGCCGATTCCGCGTCTGAACGGTGGCTTTGTGACCGGGCAGTCGGGACAAATCGCCGTGCCGAGGCTGGAGGAATCTGCCTTGCGCGCATTGGCGACTGCCGGCGGTGGCCGCTTCGCGGTGCTGTCGACCGATGATCGCGACCTGGAGACGTTGCTCTCCGGTGAGGTCGGGCGGCGCCAGGCAAGCGACGAAATACTGTCGACCGATCTTTGGCGCGAGGAGGGGCCGTGGTTGTTATTGCTGCTGCTGCCGCTGGCGGCGCTTGCGTTCCGGCGCGGCTGGGTCCTCGTTCTCACCATCGCCGTTTTGCCTTTGTCGCAGCCCGCCGAGGCGTCGCTATGGGACGATCTCTGGTTCACGAAGGACCAGCAGGCGCAGCGGAAACTCGATGCAGGAGCGGCGGCCGAGGCGGCCGAACTTTTCGAGGACCCGGACTGGCGCGCCGTTGCCAGGTACCGATCGCAGGACTACCGCGAAAGCGCGGCCGGGTTTGCTGCGGGAGACGACGCGCGAAATCTTTACAATCTCGGTAATGCGCTGGCGCGTCAGGGCGAGTTCGAGTCGGCTATCGATGCGTACGAGCAGGTGCTGGAACTCGATCCTGACGACAGCGACGCGCAATACAATCGCGACCTGTTGCAGCAGCTGCTGGAGCAGCAACAGCAGCAACAGAGCGAGCAGCAACAATCCGATCAGCAGGGCGAAGGCGAACAGCAGGAAAACGAGGGCGAATCCGAGCAGCAGTCCGAGTCGCAACAAGCACAGTCGGACAGTGAATCACAAGATGGTGAGTCTTCGCAGCGCAATGACGAGATGAGCCAGGAAGACCTCGAGGCACTGCAGGAAGAACTGCAACGCGCGGCTGAGGAGGCAGAACAGAACGACCAGCTCCCGCAACAACAGCTGACGGAGGCCGAACTCGAAGCACTGCGTCGCGAGCAGGAACAACAACAGGCAATGGAACAATGGTTGCGTCGCATACCGAACGATCCCGGTGCGCTACTGCGTAACAAATTTCGTTACCAGTACCAGAAGTCGGGTAAAGACCAGGATGGCAACAACACCTGGCCGGATGACGAGGTGCAGCCGTGGTGAGAAGGATGATGACAGCAATGCGCAATATCGGCGTCATACTGGTCGCTACGATGCTGCCGGTGATCGTGGCAGAGGCCGCCACCACGGCAAGGGTAGACCGCGCCGATATCGAACTCAACGAGTCTTTTACGCTCGAGGTGACGACCGATACCAACATTGATTTGCAACCCGACGTCGCGCTGCTCGAACAGGATTTTTACGTTGGGCAGGGCAGTCAGCTTTCCAATACGACGATCACCAACGGCCAGATTCGGCGCAGCAAGACATGGACTTATACGCTGATGCCGAAACGGGCAGGCGAGCTCGTCATCCCACCCGTTGCAATTGGCAACGAACAAAGCAACCCGGTGACGATCGTCGTCAGCGAGCCCAGTTATGCGCCGCCTGGCGAAGCGGACGTGTTTATCACGAGTGAGGTCGATTTCGAGGAAACGTATGTTCAGGCGCAGGTGCTGCTGACCGTCAAGATCTACCGTTCGGTCGCAACAAGGCAGCCGGCGCTGCGGGACCCAACGGCTACGGGTGTTGATGTTCTCGTGGAACTCGTCGGCGATGATCGCAGTTACGAGGCCGTGATCAACGGCACGGCGTACAGTGTCGTCGAGCGCGTCTTCGCGCTGTATCCGCAGGAGAGCGGCGAAATCCAGCTGTCGCCAGCGCGCTTCGAGGCGCGAGTCTTGCGTAATGGCCGGATTACCGGTCGCAAAGTCTACGAGTCGGACGCACACACGATCACGGTTTTGCCCGTACCGGCGCCGCCCGACGCTTTTCCAGACGCGGTCTGGTTGCCCGCCCGGGATTTGAAGCTGTTCGAGGACTGGTCGAGAGAGGCCGACCAAGTCACAGCGGGGGAGCCGCTGACACGGCATGTGACGGTCAGCGTGCTCGGCCAGCTCGAGACGCAAATTCCGGCGATCGAACCGCCAGCGGCTCCCGGCATCAACGTCTATCCGGACAAACCCGATCTGAACCGGATTATCGAAGCCGACGGCATACGCGGCATACGCAAGGATCAGTATGCGTTGATTGGTGTTACTGCAGGCGCGGTGACACTGCCCGCGCTGGAGTTGCCGTGGTGGAACATCGAAGTCGGTGAGTGGCAGGTTGCGCGGCTGCCCGAGCACTCCCTCACTATCCTGCCGTCCGGCGAGCCGTCTGCAGCAGCGGCTCCGAGCGCGGCTCCGGAAGCCACCGGGGCCGATGCCACAGCTGTTCCTGGACCGCAGGGCGGCGGCTGGTGGCGGCGCGCCGCCGAGCTCCTCGCCGCATTGTGGCTGGTAACGTTGGTCGCCTGGTGGTGGTCTTCCCGACCCAGGCGCAAACCGCGCGAGCCGGAGCCTGTGCCGTTACACAAGCAACAAGCCCGGTTTCTCAAGGCGGGCCGCAAAGCGGCGCTCGCCGGCGACGCCGCCGAAGTTCGCAAAGCCCTGATCGGCTGGGGGGCGCTGCAATGGCCAGAGGATGCGCCGCGCAGCATCGGTGCGATCGCGTCACGCGTCTCTGCGCCGCTCGCCGATGAGCTGCGCACGCTCTCCAGCCTGAGCTATGGGCCGGGCGGCGGCGCATGGGACGGCAACGCATTGGCGCAAGCCCTGCGTTCATTCTCCGTCATCGAAGACGAAGACCGGCAGCAGTCCGAGTTACTGCCACCGTTGATGCCGATCGGCTAGGCACGGCACCGGGCGGGACGCTGTTCGGCATAAGTGCAGCGCAGCGGGCTACCGGCAAGCGGGATCGAGACACGATGCAGAGGCGTATCCCGGTTGCGGCCCAGCGATTTACCAGCGGCCGGAGTTCGGCATCGACGCCCACGGTTCCCGTGGCGGCAGCGCATCGCCTTTCTGCAGCAGTTCGATCGAGACGTTGTCGGGCGAGCGCACGAACGCCATATGGCCGTCCCGCGGCGGCCGGTTAATTGTCATGCCACCGTCCATCAGTCTCTGGCATAGCGCGTAGATGTCGTCGACACGGTAAGCGAGGTGGCCGAAGTTGCGTCCCTCGCCGTACTCTTCAGGATCCCAGTTATAGGTGAGTTCGACCTGCGCGTCCTCGTCACCCGGCGCGGCGAGGAAAACCAGCGTAAATCGTCCTTGTTCATTTTCGTAGCGGCGCAACTCTACGAGACCGAGCTTGTCGCAATAAAAGTCGAGGGATTCGTCGATATCGCTGACGCGAACCATAGTATGCAGATATTTCATTGAATCATGCCGTTTTAGGAAGGGCGCTGCTTGCCAGCGCGAATTGAATTAAACAATATTCAACTATCTCTTGACGATGAGCAATACGTGAAAGACATTCGCGCCATAACGATCGACCTCGACGACACGCTGTGGGAAATACATCCTGTCATCCATCGCGCCGAACGACGCCTGTATGCGTGGCTCGAGCGGCACTACCCGCGTATCACGGCAATGTTTTCGCCCGACGCGATGTTCGAACAGCGCAGCAGCGTAGCAGCAGAGCATCCGGAGCAGAGCCACGACTATACGTTTTTGCGACGGACCGTCCTTGGCCGCATCGGTATGGCCGCCGGCTATACGGAAAGCCTTGTCGATGAGGCTATGGAAGTCTTCCACCGGGAGCGAAACGACGTCGACATTTTCCCGGAGGTACGGCCCGCACTGGAAACGCTGCGGCGCGAGTATGTGCTGATCGCTGTTACCAACGGCAACGCGAGTCTGGAGCGCATTGGCATACACGATCTTTTTCACGATTTCATTTCGGCACGCAGTGCCGGGGCCGCCAAGCCCGCGCGCCGAATCTTCGACGTCGCCGTCGCGGCAGGCGGTGCTGCTGCCCATCAGACCTTGCATGTTGGCGATCATCCCGAATTCGATGTCAACGGTGCGCGCGACGCGGGCATGAAGACCGTATGGGTTAACCGGGATCGCCGTCCGTGGCCGGATGACATGCAGCAGCCTGATGGCATCGTCGAGCATATCGGGCAGCTGCAGGCGCTGCTGCAAACGGCACGGAGATGATCGAGAAGCCGCTGATCATCTACATACCCGGTCTGCTGCCAAAGCCTGAGCCGCAAGTGCATCGGGACGCGCTGCTGCGTTGCCTGCTGGCGGGGCTGCGCCGTATCGATGCGCGCGTTGCCCGGGAGGTCGCAGCAAACGAGCACTGCTTCGATTTGATTTCATGGACGTTCGATTTCTACGGCGAGTATCGGGACTTCGCGCTCGACGCTGCTGCGGTTGCAGCGGTTGTCGCTCAACCGGCAGCTTTACCAACCGATATCGATGAGTCGACGTCGTGGCGCCGCCGATTCGCACGCTGGATGTTTGGTCTCGGCGATCTGATTCCATTCCTGATCCCACATATCGCCAGCGAGCGTATGCAGCTGCATCTGCGCGACTTACGTCGTTATACCCAGAACCACAATGAGATCGCCGAACACACGCGACAAATGTTGAAGATCGCGCTGCGCGCCGCCGGCGAGGCACAGCGGCCGGTGCTGCTGCTTGCGCACAGCATGGGATCAGTGATTGCCTATGAAGCGCTATGGCAGATGAGCCACAGCCATCAGGACAAGATGGGCATCGACCTGCTGCTGACCATGGGCAGCCCGCTCGGTCAGCGCTACATCCAGCGTCGCGTACAGGGTTGCGATGAATTGGGTGCGGCTCGCTATCCGCATAACATCCGGCGCTGGATCAACCTGTCGGCCGTTGGCGATCTGACGGCCATCGATCCGACGCTGGCCGATGATTTTGCGGCAATGATCAAGCTGGACCTCATCGAGAGCATCGTCGACCGCGAGCTGCATAACTACTTCCGCTCGAACGGCGAACTGAACGTCCACGCCGAATACGGCTACCTCGTCAATGCCGTGACCGCGCAAATCGTCAGCAGCTGGTGGCAATCCGTCACAACCAAGGCACCCACCGTATAGCCACCGTTTGCTGGCGGCCGCTCGCCAGACCAGGAGGGCGCCGGCATGGCCGGCGCCCGTGTCTGTCAGCTTCCGGCCTGGTCGAGATTTGGCCGGATGACAATATCGATGCGACGGTTGCGCGTGCGTCCCGACACTGTCTCATTGCTTGCGATCGGGCGCGTCTCACCGTAACCCGTTGCAATCAATCGATAGGTTGGAATGCGCATCGCGTTGATCATGTACTGCTGCACGGATTCGGCGCGTTGCTGCGATAACGACTGATTGAAGTCGTCACCGCCGTGCGAATCTGTATGGCCTTCGATGATCAGCTCGCTGCGCGGAAACACGTCAATGGCCTTTTCGACCTTGGCTAACAGATTGAAAGCTTCGGGCCGGATGTTCGAGGCGCCGCTGTCGAATGTCAGGCCAACGAGTCGCAGGATGATGTTGCTGCCCTCGCGAAAGACGCGAGCTTCGTCGGGCGTGAACATCTTTTCGACCTGCTCGAACTGCTGCTTGACGCGCGCCTGGGCTTCAAGCCGCTGTACGAGGGCGGCCCGTTCTTCCGTCGCGCCGCCGAGCCGTTCGTCGAGGACACGCAGCTCTTCTTCCATGTCGGCCAGCCGTATTTCGCTTTCGGCCTGCTCCTGCTGCAGGCGTTGATTCGTGTTGCGCAGACTTTCGATGTGCGCGACAAGTTCGCCAGCCAGCCTGTCGGGGCCATCCTCCATGTCCGGGATGACGTCGGCCGCACCCGCGACGTCGCGCATCGGCTTCTCCCAGTTCAGGATCAGCTGTTCCGTCGACAGATCGCGATCGCGCACTTTACGCACGATTTCCGACAGGTAGATGGCGTGTTTGGCTTCGTAGTTGGCCTGTCGTGCGAGGCTTCTGGGCAGGTCGGTGTCATAGCGATTTTCATTCAATTCACGTTCGGCGTCAGCCAGTAACTGTTTTGCTTTGCCCAGTGTGATGGGTGCGTAGCGGCCGACACGGGCACGATCGGCATCGGTCAGCAAACGCCGCGTTTCGCTCAGGTATTGCGCTTTGATAGCGACCAGCTCGGCATCTCGATACAAGCTGGTCGCTTCGATGTCGCTGCGTTTGGAGCCCTTGAGGTCACCGCGTTCCAGCAGGCGAATCGCGTCGGCAAATTCTTGCTGCGCTTGCTGCCATAACTCTGCAGCGAGTTCCGGTGCCCGCGCGTTGGCCGCATCCTGCCGGCTTTTCATAACCTGTGCGAGCGCGGTTTTCGCGAGCTCTGCAGCCTTCGTGGCCGCTGTGAAATAGCGCGTTGCATCCGCGGCATTCGCGCGCACGGTCTCGATATTGCGACCGCGCTCGAGGGCTTCCTCGGCATCCTCATACTCGCTCATGCCGCGCTCAAAGTTGCGCGGCGCCAGTAACTTGGCGTCCAAGGCCTCGGCTGCAGCTTTCGCCGCATCGGCGTCTTTGAAGAATGTTTCTCTGAGTTCGTTCTGGGCGTAGACGTTGGCTGCGCCCAGTGACAATGTAATCATGAGGATACATCGTGCGAATCCCGGTTTTACGACCATTGCTTCGGTTCCTAAGTGCTGGTTAACGAGAACTGCCCAAGCGACAGGCAGTGATTGTGCAATATTACATATGCTGGGGCAGCAAATCTGTGCGCCGCGTCGCCGAAAATGCGCGGATTCTACGCAGGGACCGCTCTCAGCGCAGCCCGCGGCGTGATTTAGATCACCTTTTCAAGTACTTACAGGCCCGATCTGGAATTTTGTGCTGTGGCTCACAGATCCCGAAGTTCGCCTTGAGTAGTCTTTACCCCATGTCCGCGAAGTACTACACGCAGTTCATCCTCACCGACGCGCAATACCGCGGCGGCAATGAGTTCTCCGGCGTGATCGAACTTAGCCATCCGATGGACAACGACTCGGATGCCCGCGACATAGAGGCCGTACTGGCCCGAAATTTTGACCTGCAGCGGAGCGCCGTCAAGCTCGTTAGCTGGTCCAGACTCCATTAAGACTTTTCTGGCGCGCTACAAGTTCCCCCTGACTCTCCCGGCTTCGGCCGGGATTTTTTTAAGTGGAGCAGTGGTGGAGGGTGACATCGAGCGTTGCTACAATGCGTGCCCATTTCGCTTCGGCCCGTTCTTTTCTGCATGAGCAACACGGATAAACAGTTTCGCGGTATCCCGATCGTACCCAGCGGCCGCAAATACGAGACCGCCACGGGTGTCAAAGCGATCAAGAACGGTGTCAAGCTGCGCCGCGACAGCGAGCCGCTGGTGGTCGGACAGAAGCCCCACTGGCTGCGCGCGAAAATGCCTGCAGGCCGCGGTTACTCGACAACCCGCGAAATCGTCAAGCAACATCGGCTGAGCACCGTTTGCGAAGAGTCGATGTGCCCGAATATCGGCGAGTGCTGGAATGCCGGCACGGCGACGATCATGGTGCTGGGCCCGGTGTGCACCCGCGCATGCCGTTTTTGCGCCGTGGATACCGGTAATCCGCGCGGCTGGCTGGATAGCGATGAACCCGCAAACACCGGCAAAGCCGTTGCGCTGATGGGCCTCGAGTATGTTGTCATAACTTCGGTCGACCGCGACGATTTGCCCGATGGTGGAGCCTCGCACTACGCCGCCTGCGTCCGCGAAATCAAGCAACAGAATCCGGGCACTGCGGTCGAGGCATTGACACCCGATTTCAATGGCGTGACAGAACATGTCGAAATTGTCGTCGATTCCGGTCTCGACGTATTCGCCCAGAACGTCGAGACTGTAAAGCGCCTGACGCACCCGGTTCGCGATCCACGAGCGGGCTACGAGCAAACCATCAAGGTACTGCAGCACGCCAAGCGGCATCGACCTGAGGCTCTTACCAAGACCAGCCTGATGCTTGGGCTTGGGGAGCGGGATAACGAGATCATGCAGACGATGGACGACCTGCGTGAGGTCGGCGTTGACATACTGACTTTGGGCCAGTATTTGCGGCCGACACCGAACCATCTCGCGGTGCAGCGCTACGTGCGGCCTGACGAATTCGACGCGTACCGGAAGGAGGGTCTCGACAAGGGCTTTCTGGAAGTGGTCGCGGGTCCAATGGTGCGGTCGAGCTACCGTGCCGAGCAGGTTCTGCAGAAAAACAACGTCGGTCTCGCCATCTAATACTGTCAGCGGGGCTGCGCCCCAGGTCCGGAATGCTATGAGCCAGTTTCTTGCCGATTACGGCCTCTTCCTCTTAAAGGCCATCACCGTCCTGGCCGTGATCCTCGCCATCATCAGCGCGGCTGCGGCAGCGAGTCGCAAAGCCGGTGGCGAGGGGTTGGAAGTCGAGAGCATCAACAAGAAATACAAAGATCTCGCGAATACGCTGCGCCAGGCCATTCTGAAAAAGGATGAACACAAGAAAGTGGCCAAGGAGGAGAAACGACGCGAAAAAGCCGCCGCCAAAGCAGCGCCACGCCCGCGCACCTTTGTTGTCGATTTCAAGGGTGACCTGAAAGCGAGCGCAGTATCCGCGTTGCGCGAGGAGGTAAGCGCAATTCTCGAAGTAGCCGATCGTGATGATAGCGTCGTTGTCCGACTCGAGAATCACGGTGGTGTCGTCCACGAGCACGGTCTCGCAGCGTCGCAGCTCGCCAGGATTCGCGATCGGGATATCGACTTGACGATCTGCGTCGACAAGGTCGCCGCGAGCGGCGGCTATCTGATGGCCTGCGTTGCGGCGAAAATCTATGCTGCCCCGTTCGCGATCCTTGGTTCAATTGGCGTACTCGCGCAGATTCCGAATTTCAATCGTATGCTGGACAGTCATGGCGTCGATTTCGAGCAGATCACGGCCGGCAAATACAAGCGTACGGTTACCATGTTCGGTGAGAATACGGACGAGGATCGGGCGAAACTGAAAGAGGAGCTGGAAGACGTGCATGCCTTGTTCAAGGGCGCCGTCAGCCGCTACCGCCCGGCGCTAGATCTCGACAAGGTTGCGACAGGCGAACACTGGTACGGCACGCGCGCCCTGGAGCTGGGCCTGGCCGATGCAATAAAGACCAGCGATGAATTGCTGGCCGAACTGGCTGTGGCAAGGGACCTCTATCGGCTGAGTTACAAGATCCGCCAGCCGCTGCAGAAGCGCCTGATGTCCAACATCGACAGCGCCATCGAGCGTGTCGACGCGGCCGGCTGGCGACGCCGTTTTGAATCGCGCCTGCCGCGCTAGAAGGGTGGAACCGGGCCACGCCGGCGCGGTCGAAACTTCGTATAATCGTGTCAACAAGGGCGCAATATGCGCGTTATGTGAGGTGTCATGATGCCATCACCGCACCTGAACAGTTTCCGCTCTATCGCCGTCACCGTGCTGCTGGCGGCCTGTATCGCAATCCCCGCGCAGGCTGGTTCCGGGGTGATGCGCATATCGGACGACGAGCTGGCGGCAGAAGCCGCGCGGCAATTCGTCGAAATGAAAGCGTCCATGCCGCTGATAACGGATCGCGCCACGATCGACTACATTGCCTGTGTCGCAAATGCCGTCGTCCAGGTGCTGGAGCCCGATTATCGCGACTTGCCGTGGGAAATGGCGATTTTTGATGACGATTCGGTCAACGCATTTGCGATGCCGGGCGGCAAGATCGGCGTGATGCAGGGCATCCTCAAGGCTGCCCAGAACCAGCACCAACTCGCCGCCGTCATTGGCCATGAAATTGCACATGTCACGGCCAGGCACTCGAACGAGAGAGCGGGCCGGACCAAGCTCTCCGGCGTCGGCATCCAGGTTGCGGCAGTACTGCTCGGCGGTGGCAACCAGGGCGCTACCTACACGGCCTACGAGGCACTGAATCAGGGCGTGCCGCTGCTCGTATTACTGCCATTTTCGCGCAAACAGGAAAGCGAGGCCGATGTCATCGGTCTCGAGTACATGGCCCGCGCCGGTTTCGATCCGCGCCAGGCGGTGCCGCTGTGGCAGAACATGATGAAAGAGGGCGACAAGGCGCCTTCGGAATTCCTGTCGACGCATCCGTCGGGCGAAAAACGTATCGACTCGCTGATTTCGCAGTGGGGCGACACGCTGCCGCTGTACAACGAAGCGCTGCAGTCGGGCACGCAGCCGGACTGTCAGCAGCCGTAGCCGCCGGCAGCGGAGCCGGGCGTGTATAAGCGGAGCGTGGCCCGCAATCATCGGGCGCCGGGCCGGGCCCGCGCACAGAAAGCAGGCAGGCGCGTGACTGAAGTTAGTGTCGCGCTGAGATTTCTGCGAAAATCCCACGGTCCGGTTTCGGCGGCCCGCTTTGATCATCACGAAACATAGTAATTTCCGCGCCTCACTGCTACTGCCGCTGCTACTGCTGGGTGGTTGTGCCACGTTCGAGGATTTCCTCGACACGATACGCAGGGATCGTGTTCCGCCCGCCGTGCCGCTCGCCGAGCGGCCGGTCGAAGAGCCGATTCTGGCGAATCATTTCGTGCTCGAATCGCCCGAACAGTCGGTCATCGGCATGCCGCAGATCGTATATCCGCGCGCCGACGACACGCTGTCCGACCTGGCGCGAAGCTACGGCCTGGGGTATGACGAGCTAATCGCTGCGAACCCGACTGTCGATCCGTGGCTGCCGGGCGAGAGCACGCCGGTGTTGCTGCCGACGCAATACGTGCTGCCCGATGTACCAAGGACGGGTGTCGTACTGAACATCGCGTCCAAGCGACTCTTCTACTTTCCCGAGGTGCCTGATGGACAGGCGCAGGTCGTCAAAACCTATCCGATCGGTATCGGGCGGGTTGGTTGGGAAACGCCATTGGGGGCGACGAAGGTCGTGGCGAAGGCGCGTGATCCGCACTGGTACGTGCCCGCATCCGTGCGTCGTGAACATGCCGAGCAGGGCAATCCGCTACCGGCCGTCGTGCCGCCGGGCCCAGAGAATCCGCTCGGCACACGTGTCCTGAAACTGGATATGCCGGGCTACCTTATCCACGGCACCAACCAGCCATACGGGGTCGGAATGCGCGTCAGTCACGGCTGCGTGCGACTGTATCCGGAAAATATCGAATTGCTCTACGAACTCGTCGAGATCGGTGAAACGGTCATGATCATCAACGAGCCGTTCCTGATCGGCGAACTCGATGGGCAGGTGTATTTCGAGGGCCACCAGCCGCTCGAAGACGACGCGCTGGACGTGGAACAGCGTCTGGCGTTGCTGTTTGACCGTTACGCCGAGCAATCGGAAGCTGGCCTCAAGAAGAGAGAGCAGGATCACGTGCGCGCCATTGCCAGCGTTGGCAGCGGCGTGCCGGCGCTTATAGCCGCGCACGATGCGGACGAAGTCTTTGCGCGTGCTCGTCTGGTGCACAATATCGTGACCACCGATCCCGATGCGCCAACGCTTATAGAGGTTCGCGAAATGATCGACGCAGCGCTTCAAGAGGGCGAACTGGAAGCGGAGCCAATGTGAGCGAGTGGCTCGACCTGATGCTCGAGGAGATCGCGCGCAAACAACGCGAAGCGAAAGAGGCCGAGGCAGAAAGAAAGCGCCGTGAACAGCAGGGT
>Ga0224512_10003720_pt1 | contig 13299 bp, 11 predicted proteins | sample SF_May12_sed_USG_4_FD_169103 | JGI IMG/M metagenome (GOLD analysis project Ga0224512, IMG submission 169103) | Sediment microbial communities from San Francisco Bay, California, United States - SF_May12_sed_USGS_13 | ecosystem: Environmental > Aquatic > Marine > Sediment | place: USA...
GCGGGCTTCCGGATGCCGGGAAGTTCACACCGGGACCGCCCCCGGGCACCAAGTTCCCATGCGCGACGTTCGGATGAAGGGATTCGCCGAGCGGGCCGACGTGGAGGAGGTCGAAGGCTTCCTCACCCGCCACGGGCGGGTGCTCGCGGCGGAGTCCGTGGAGCTGCTCGCGAGCGCCGGGCGCGTGCTCGCCGAGGACGTGCGCGCGGAGGTGGACGTCCCGGGCTTCCCGCGCGCGTCCATGGACGGCTACGCGGTGCGCGGCGAGGACACGTTCGGGGCTTCGGCCTACGACCCGATCGCCCTCGAGATCGTGGGACGGGCGCTTCCGGGCCACCCCTTTTCGGGGTCGATCGGCGCGGGCGAGGCGGCGCGCATCATGACCGGAGCGCCGCTGCCCGAGGGCGCCGACGCGGTGGTGATGGCCGAGGTCTGCGCCGAACGCGGCGCGCGCGTCGAGGTCGGCGAGCCCGTCGCACCGAGAAAGAACGTGGGGGCGGTTGGCGAAGACGTCGCCGTCGGCGAGGTCGTGCTGCGGCGGGGCCGGCGGCTGCGGCCCCAGGACGCGGGGCTGCTCGCCTCGATCGGGGTGGCGCGCGTTCGCTGCGTACGGCGACCGCGGGTCGCCCTCGTGATCACGGGCGACGAGCTACTCCCGGCGGGCTGCCGTCCCGACGGGGCGCGCATCGTGGACAGCAACTCCGTGGTGCTGCGCGCGCTCGTCGCTCGCGACGGGGGTGAGCTGCTCCCGTTCGGAATCCTCCCCGACCTCGCCGACCGCGTCCGCGACGCCCTGCGGGAGGCCGCCGAGGCGGCCGACGTGATCCTCGTCTCCGGCGGCAGCTCGGTCGGCGAGGAGGATCACGCGCCGCGCCTCGTGTCCGAGCTGGGGACCCTGGATTTTCACGGCCTGGCCATGCGCCCCTCGAGCCCCGCCGGCGTGGGAAGGATCGCGCAGTGCTTCGTCTTCCTGCTTCCCGGCAACCCCGTCAGCTGCCTGTGCGCGTACGAGTTCTTCGCCGGCCCGGTGCTGCGCACCCTCGGCGGGCGCTCGCGCGCCTGGCCCCACCGGCGCGTGCGCCTCCCGCTGGCGCGCAAGATCAGCTCCGCGATCGGTCGCACCGACTATGTTCGCGTGGCCGTCGAGCAGGGCCGGGTCATGCCGATTGCGACCTCCGGCGCCTCGATCCTCGCGTCGACGGTCCGCGCCGCCGGCTGCGTGATCGTGCCGCGCGGGCTGGAGGGGATGCCCGAGGGCGCGGAGGTCGAGGTGCGGCTCTATGACGAAGAGGCCACCGCGGAGGACGGGTCGTGAGACAGCGGCAGTTCCTCGAGGTGCTCGACCGCGATGAGGCGGAGCGGCGCTGGCGCGCCGCAATCGACGCCGCGCCGCTTCCCGCGGAGCGGGTGGCGCTCGCGGACTCCCTGGGGCGGGTTCTCGGCGAGGACGTCCGGGCGGAGGTTGACGTCCCCGGCTTCGACCGCTCGAACATGGACGGCTTCGCCGTGCGTGCCGAGGACACCTACGGCGCCAACGAGGAAGCTCCGGTGCGGCTCCGCCTAGGCGCGGAGTCGGTCCCGACGGGCGTGGCGCCGAAGGCGGAGGTCGAGCCCGGCACGGCGATCGCGATCGCCACGGGGGGGATGCTGCCTCGCGGAGCGGACGCCGTCGTTCCCGTGGAGGTCACGGACGTCGAGGCGGGGACGCTCGTCGTACGACGCGCCTGCGTCCCGGGCGCCGCGCTCTCCTTCGCGGGCACCGACATCGGCTGCGGCGAGACCGTTCTCTTCGCCGGCACCCGCCTCACCTCCCGGGACACCGGTGTCCTCGCCGCCATCGGTCGCCGCGATGTCGACGTCGTGCGCCGGCCCCGGGTCGCGATCCTGTCGACGGGCGACGAGCTGGTGCAGCCCGGCGAGGCCATGCGGCCCGGCCTCGTCTACGACAGCAACGGGCGCATCCTCGCGGACGCCGTCCGCGAGCTGGGCGGCGAGCCCGAGTTCCTGGGAGCGTTCCGCGATGACGTGGCCGCGCTCCGGGCGGCGCTACGGCGTGCGCTCGGCAGTGCAGACCTGGTCCTGCTGTCCGGGGGTACCTCGAAGGGTGAGGGCGACCTGAACGGCCAGGTCGTGGCCGAGCTCGACCCGGGAATCGTCGTCCACGGCGTGGCACTCAAGCCCGGCAAGCCGATCTGCCTGGCGGCGAGTGGCCGCCGGCCTGTGGTGATCCTGCCGGGGTTCCCGACGTCGGCGGTCTTCACCTTCCACGAGTTCGTGGCGCCGGTGATCCGGGAGCTGTCCGGGCTGGCTCCGGGACCCTGCGAGGTGATCTCGGCGCGACTGGCCCAGAAGACGGTGTCCGAGCGGGGGCGCCTCGAGTACCTGCTGGTCGGTCTGGTCCGCCGCCCCGACGGCGGTCTCGCCGCCTATCCCATGGGAAAAGGGAGCGGCAGCGTTACCGCGTTCAGCCGCGCGGACGGCTTCGTCCGGATTCCGCGCAACACCGAGATCGTCGAGGCCGACAGCGAGGTCGCCGTGACACTCATCGGCCGCGGGCTGACGCTGGCGGACCTCGTGGTGATCGGGAGCCATTGCGTGGGACTCGACGCGATCGCGGCCGCCCTCGCACGGGAGGGCTTCACCGTGAAGGTGATGGCCGTCGGCAGCCAGGGTGGCCTGGCCGCGGCGCGGCGCGGGGAATGCGACACCGCGCCCATCCACCTGCTCGACCCGGCGTCGCAGACGTACAACCGGCCCTTTCTCGACGACTCGCTGCGGCTGCTCCCCGGGTACACCCGCCTGCAGGGCGTCGTGACCCGCGCCGACGAGGCGCGGGAAATCGACGACCTGCTGGCAGACACGGCGCTGCGCATGGTGAACCGGAATCGCGGCAGCGGCACCCGCATCCTGATCGACCGCGTGCTGGGCGCGCGTCGCCCGCCGGGCCATGCTTACGAGCCGCGCTCTCACTTCGCCGTGGCGGCCGCGGTCGCCCAGAAGCGGGCCGACTGGGGCGTCACCATCGAGACGGTGGCCCGACAGTCGGGCCTGCGCTTCCGGCCCCTGCAGCCGGAGCACTACGACTTCGCGGTGCCCGTCGACCGCTGGGAGCGGCCTGCGGTGCGGGCGCTGCGCCGGCTGCTCGCTCCTGCAAGCCCCTTCCGGGCGAAGCTCGAGGCGCTGGGCTTCGGATCGCCGCACGAATGCTGATTCGCGATCCTTGCTTCGAGGCGTGCCCCTCTTCCCGCGGGCCGCGCGGCTCCGCTTTCGTGCTGTTCGAGTCGGTGTAAGTAATTATGATGTGGCGTCCGGCGCACCGGCGCTGAACGCATTTGCACGGGGATCGACATCGTGGCCAGCCTGCTGCGCAAGGGCACCCGCCTGGGGAAGTACCGCCTCGACCGCCGGATCGGGCAGGGGGCCTTCGCCGAGGTCTGGAAGGCCCGCGACACGGTCGAAAATCGGTCGGTCGCGCTCAAAGTCACGCGCCCCGAGGCGGTGACGGAGTGGGGGCGATCCGCGATCGAGCACGAAGCGCGCGCCGCCGCCCGCCTCTTCCACCCGGGAATCGTTGCGGTCCGGAACGCCGACTGGATCGACGGCCGCTTCGTGATCGCGACCGACCTCGCCGTCCGGAATCTCGCCCGATACCCGAAGGCCCGCCGCTCGGGGGCGGCGGCCATGGCCGTGATCCGCGAGATCGCGGCGGGGCTCGCCCACGCCCACAGCCACCGACTGCTGCACCGCGACGTCAAGCCCGAGAACATCCTGATCTTCGCAGACGGTCACGCGGCGTTGGGCGACTTCGGAGCCTCCCGCTTCTCGAAGGGGGCCACCCGCACGGTGACGGAGGCGGGGACCCTCGGGTACATGGCGCCGGAGCAGGCCTACGGAAAGGGGCGCTTCGCGTCCGACGTCTTCTCCCTGGGCCTGATCGCCTACGAGATCGTCACCGGCGTGCTGCCCACGTGGCCCTTCAACTGGCCGCCGGAGGGCTACGCCCGCTTCCGGGAGAGGGTTCCCGAGCCCGTTCAGCCGGTCCTGCGCAAGGCGGCGGAGTTCGACCCCCGTCGCCGCTATCCCGACGCGGTGGTGATGCACCAGGCGCTGGAGAAGGCGCTGGCCAGGGTGGAGGACGCTCCGCGCCGGCGAAACGCCAGGCGCCGCCGCAAGCCGGTTCACGCGCCCTCGCCGCTGTCGGTGCAATCGGAAGCCTTTCGCCGCGTCCATGGCAAGGGGCTGGGCCTGCGCTTCGCGTGCCAGCGCTGCGATGGCCCGATCAGCGAGGCGATGCGCTACTGCCCCTGGTGCGGCGCGTCGGACAACTCGTTCCGCCACGTCACGAGCTACCCGCTCGTGTGTCCGGAGTGCGAGCGGGGGGTGCGCCGCGAGTGGAACGCCTGCCCGTGGTGCTTCCGGGGCCGCTTCGTCGGCACCGGACGCAAGCCGCCGCCGGACTCGCAGGCCGTGCGGCGCTGCGGGCTGCGCGGATGCAGCGGCGAACTCCGCCCCTTCATGCGCTACTGCCCGCTGTGCAAGCGGAAGACGCGCCGCGTCTGGTCGCACCCCGATCTGCCGGACCGCTGCCCGCGCTGCCGCTGGCCCACCTCGAATGCGTTCTTGCGCTTCTGCCCGTGGTGCGGCCGACGCGAGCGCCGCGCGGGAGCGTTTCGCCCCACGAAGCGGCACTGAGGCCCCGGCTCACGCGAGGCGCCGGAGCGCCTGGGCCTTGACGATCACGTAGACGCTCGCGCCCGGCCGCAGGCCCAGCTCCGCGGCGGCGGCCGGCGTGATCTTGGCCACGAGCCTCGCGTCGGGCGTTGCCCGCGCGCCCTCGGACAGCGGCGCCAGCCGGACGAAAACGGATCCGTCGCGCTTCTCGCAGTCCACCACGGCGGCCTCGAACACGTTTCGGGCCGAGAGGCGGTTGGGGCGCTCGCCGGCGAGCAGCACGTCCTGGGCGCGCAGACCGAGTCGCACGCTCTCGCCGCGCTTCAGCGGCGCCGGGACGACGAGACGGAGCCCCACCGCCGTCTCGACCGTCGACTCCGTGTCGCCCGCCTCGACCGCGCGCGCGTCGATCACGTTCTCGAGACCGAGCGCCTCCGAGAGCGGTAGCACGGACCGGCTCCAGAGCACCTCGCGAGGGGATCCGGTTGCGACGACGCGACCCGCGTCGAGCACGACCGCGACCTCCCCGACGAGCATGGCTTCGTCGGGGTCGTGGGTGATGTAGAGGATGGGGATCTCGAGCTCGTCCCGCAGGCGCAGCAGGTAGGGCAGCACGCGGGCTCGAAGCGGGAGGTCGAGCGCGGCGAGCGGCTCGTCCATGAGCAGGGCGCGCGGGCCCGAGGCCAGGGCGCGGGCCATCGCCACGCGCTGGCGCTCTCCGCCCGAGAGCCCGTCCACGCGGCGGCCGAGCAGATCGCCGATCTCGAGAACCTCGATGGCGAGCCGTCGCGCGCGCTCCGCGTCCTCGCCGGCGCGCGCGGCACCGAAACGCACGTTCTGCTCCACCGAGAGGTGGGGGAAGAGCGTCGGATCCTGGGGCACCCAACCGAGCCCGCGCCGCTCCGTGGGGATCCGGAGGCCCCGCTCCGGATCCTCGAGCCACACGCCGGCGAGGCGCGTGCGGGCGCGCGCCGCGGGCAACAGCCCGAGCACCGTCCGAAACAGCGTCGTCTTTCCCGAGCCGCTCGGCCCGAAGACGACTGCCACGCGCTCGTCCCAGGTGGCCTCGACATCGAGCGCGAAGCCCGGACGCCGCAGGCGAGCCTCGATGAGGGTCCCGGCGCTGCTCATTCGACGGCCGTGCGAGATCGGCGTAGCCAGCCTTCGGCGACGAGCATGGCCGCGAACGCGATGGCGAAGGAGGCCGCGCACAGGACGAGGGCGCCGGAGTCGTCACCGAGCTGCACTCGCGAGTAGATGCCGAGAGCGAGGGTCTCGGTGCGGCCGGGGATGATCCCGGCCACCAGCGTGGTGGCGCCGAACTCTCCGAGAGCGCGCGTGAAGGCGAGCAGCATCCCGTAGAACACTCCGCGCCGTGCGAGCGGCAACGTGACGCGGAAGAAGGTTCGCATCCGCCCCAGTCCCAGCGAGCGGCCGACCTCCTCGAATCGGGGGTCGATCTCGGCGAACGACTGCTCGCAGGCCCGCGTGAGCAGCGGGAAGCCCACGACGGCGGCGGCGATGGCGGCGGCCCACCACGTGAACACGACTTCCACTCCCGAGAGCGACCAGAGCCATCCGAGCGGGCCGCGGCGACCCAGCAGCAGCAGCAGGCCCAGCCCCACGGCGACGGGCGGCAGCACCATCGGGAGGGCGACCACAGCCTGCACGGCCGACTTCCCCGGGAAGCTGCGGCGCGCCAGGACGTACCCCAGGGCGAGACAGGGGGGGAGGATGACCGCCGTCGCGACCAGGCCCACGCGCAGGGTGAGCGACGTGATCGAAGCGACCTCGTCGAGGCTCACGGCGGATCCCCGGCTGAGACGAAGCCTGCCGTGCGGAGCGCGTCGCGCGACGCCTCGCCTCCCAGAAAGGCCAGGAAGTCGTCGGCTCCCGAACGCCGCGTCGAGCTCTGTACGCGCGCGGCCGCGTACACGATGCGCGGCTGCTCGGCGTCCGGCACCTCGAAAGCGATCCGCGCCGAGCGCGCGAGTCGAGCGTCCGTCGCGTACACGAAGGCGGCGTCGGCCTGCCCGTGATCGACCGCGGCGAGCGTGGCGCGCGCGTGCTCGGTCGGGATCAATCGCGGCGTCAGACGCTCGAGGAGGCCGCGGCGCTGGAGCCACTCGCGCGCATAACGACCCACCGGGACCGCGAGCTCGGGTGTGGCGATCCGACGCACTTCGGGGCGGGCGAGATCCTCGGGGCTGTCGACCGGGATCTCGAGATCTTCCGCGACCATCACGACGAGGCGATTGTACGCAACGACGATTCGGCTCTCGGCGTCCACCAGGCCCTGGCGCTCGAGGTCGTCGATGATCCGCTCGTCGGCGGACACCAGCACGTCGACCGGCGCCCCCGCCCGCACCTGGGCGGCCAGAGCGCTGGACCCGCCGAAGGTCAGGAGCACGCCCGCGTCCGCGCCTCGTGCGGCGTAGCGCGTCGCGATCTCCGTGAGCGGTTCGCGCAGGCTCACCGCCGAGGCCACCAGGATCTCGTCAGCGCCGGCACTCGACCCGACGAGGCAGGCGGCGGCCACGGCGAGCCACCGGAGGCGACCCCGGCCGTCCAGCGGCGGGGCTCCGGGCACAGCACGCGCGGCTCGGGCTCGCATCGAAGCCAATTGAGTATCGAACTTCAGACGGTCTCGCTCCGGGCAGGGGGCGCCGCGGATCGACGACCCGCGGGCGCGTGGTACCCGGAGCGGAGGCGTGTCACGATAGGGCGGGAACCGCGAGGCTCGCCGTGCGCACGCTCATGCTCCTGGCCGCCGCTGCCCTGCTCCTGATCGTGATCGGGACGCTGCTCAGCGACGAAGGCGAGGTGGTGACGCTGAAGACTACCGACGGGCAGGCCCAGGTGTTCAAGACGAGACTCTGGGTCGTCGACCTCGATGGAAGGCCCCACCTGCGCGGCAACTCCGAGCGAGCCTGGGTGGAGCGCCTGCGCGCGCAGCCCCTGGTGACGCTGACCCGTGACGGAAGGACCGAGTCCTACCGGGCCGTGATCGTCTCCGATCGGGCGATGATCGACGCCGTGAGCCGCGCCATGCGGGAGAAGTACGGCGCCGTCGAGAAGCTGATCGAAGGCATCTTCGACAACGGGCATTCGCTTGCGATCCGCCTCGAGCCGATTCCACCGCACGCGAGCGCCCAGGCGCCGGGTGGGGGGACACTGCCGTAGCCCGGTCGGCACCCACTTCGACGTCCCGCTTCCGCCCGCGGACCGGCGGCGCATACGAGCGCCTCGAGCTGAGCATCGATGCCCTGGCGGCGGGCGGCGACGGGGTGGGCCGCGCCCCAGACGGGCGCGTCGTTTTCGTCCCGTTCACGGCGCCGGGCGATCGCGTGCGCGTGCGCGTGACCGAGGTGCGCTCCCGATTCGTGCGCGCGCGGGTGGAGGCTCTGCTGGCGCCCGGCCCTCGACGCGTCGATCCCGTTTGCGCGGTCTTCGGCAGCTGCGGAGGCTGCTGCTGGCAGCACGTCGAATACGAGGCCCAGGTCGAGGCGAAGGCGCAGATCCTCACCGATGCGCTGGTGCGGCTCGGCGGGCTCGCGATTCCGGATCCGGTGTTCGTCACCCCGTCGCCGGCGGCGTATGGCTATCGAATTCGCTCGCGCCTGCTCGTTCGCGGCGGTCGCGTCGGCTACCGCCGCGCGCGATCCCACGCCCTGTGCGCCGTTACCCGCTGTCCCGTCCTGGCGCCGGCCCTGGACGCGAAGCTGGCGGAGCTCGCGGCCCGGCCGCCCCCGGAAGACGGCGAGTGGGAGCTGGCCCTGGCTGCGGGACGGGTTCGGGCCTCCAACCTGGCGAAGCGCCGGCCGCCGCGACGCTCGACCTGGCTGGCGGCAGCGGGGGAGCGCATCGGCGTCTCTCCGGGTGTCTTCACGCAGTCCAACGGCTTCCTCCTCGAGGCGCTGGCGGGGGCGGTCCTGGCGGCGGCAGGCGACGGTGATCTGGCCCTCGAGGTGTTCGCCGGAGCGGGCTTCCTCACGCTTGCACTGGCTCGTCGCTTCGATCGCGTGGTGGCGATCGAGTCCGACGCCACCGCGGCGGCCGATCTGAGGTCGAACCTGCGCGACGCCCGCATCGAGCACGTGCAGGTGCGCGGTGCGCGTCTCGAGGCGGAGATCGCCGCCGGTGGGTTGAACGGGGTCCGGCCTGAGGCCCTGGTGCTGGACCCGCCGCGGACCGGCCTGCCGCCCGGAGCCGCGGAGTTCCTGTCCGGCTTGGCTGCGGCTCGCGTGGTCTACCTGTCGTGCGATCCGGCGACGCTGGCGCGGGATCTCGCGGCCTGGGTCGCGCGCGGCTACCGGCTAGGCCGCGTCGAGGGCTTCGACCTGTTCCCGCAGACGCCTCACCTGGAGGTGCTCGCGGTGCTGGAGCGGGCGGACCTCCAGGCGGGTGACTCGACGCATGCGCCCGGCTAGCCTTGTCGGCGACCGTGTTGAAACCCGACCGCGCCCGAGAGACCGGTCGATCTCGTAATGGCCTGCGATTCATTCTGTACATCGAGGGTCCGCGCGACCGCAGCATCTTGCGCGCGTGGTCCTATCGCCTGCTGCCGGCGTCGGCCCGAAGCCTCTTTCGCGGCTCGGTGATCCTGGGGGGACGGCGTCCGGCGCGCGCTCTGGAGCACTTTCGCGGTGAGGACGGCACACGGGCGCTCTGTGTCCTGGACCGGGACGACGGATCCGCGTTCCTGCCCCCGCCGCCGGAGGAACCGGGGCTCGAGTTCTTCACCTGGGGTCGGCGGCACATCGAGAGCTACCTGCTCGTGCCGGGCGCGATCCGGCGCGCCATGGGCCTGCGCGAGCACGACGTGCGCCTGGAGCGAGTCCTGCGCGAGCACCTGCCCGAGGGCGGCGACGAGGGGGTCTACCGCGAAGTGGATGCGAAGCGACTGCTGGGGCCCAAGGGCGTCCTGGCGCGTGCGCTCGGGCGGCCCCTGCCCTTGAGCCGCATCGCGCGCGCGACGCGCGAGGCGGAGCTCCACACCGACGTGCACGCGCTGTTCGCGCGGCTCCGCGAGGAGCTGGGCTTCGCCGACCCGCGCCGGATCGTGCGCTGACCCTCCGCTGTGGGGAGGCCGGGACCGACGGGGATCCCGCTGCGAAATCAAGCGCAGGCCATCATGGTTTTCGCAAGGCGGCGCAGCCGCCGCGCAGTGAGCCGTAGGCGAACGAAGCCCCAATAGAGATGGCCGAGCCATTTGCGGAGGGATCCCCGTCGGTCCCGGCCGGTCGCGGAATCGCCAATCCGGGGTCGGAGTCCTAGGCTGCCGGGGTGTTTCGCCTGCTCGCGCTCGACTTCGACGGCGTCATCTCCGACAGCGCGCCCGAGGCCTTCGCGGTGGCGCTGCTCACGTACACCGAGATGCTTCCGGACTCCCGATTCCGGGAACGCGGCGAGCGTTTCGTCGGGGACGCGGCTCCCGCGCCGGGGGTCGTCACGGGCGACGACCTCTACGCGGCCTTTCTCGACATCATGCCGCTGGGCAACCGCGCCGAGGACTACGGCGTCATCCTGAGCGCGCTCGAAGGCCGCGGCGCCGTACCGGACCAGGCGGCCTACGACGCGCTGCGCGAGGGGATCGACGCCGCCTGGCTGCGCGCGTACCACAAGCGTTTCTACGAGGTGCGGGCCGCACTGGCGCGTCGCGACCCGGTCGGCTGGCGGCGCCTCATACGCCCCTACCCCGCCTTCCTCGAGATGCTGCGCCGGCGATCCGGCGAGGTGATGCTGACGATCGCAACGGCGAAGGACCGCCGCTCGGTTCGGGAGATCCTGCGCCACTTCGGAATCGACGATCTGTTCCCGGAAGGCCTCGTGCTGGACAAGGAGACCGGAGTGAGCAAGGCGGCCCACCTCGAGCACCTGCATCGGAGCCTGGCGGTGGACTACCCGGAGATGACGTTCATCGACGACAAGGTGACGCACCTGGGCGCCACGGCCGCGCTCGGGGTTCGCAGCTGCCTCGCCGCCTGGGGTTACAACGGTCCGCGAGAGGCCTCCCTGGCGCGCGCCCGGGGCCATCCGGTGTGTACGCTGGAGAATGTCGAGCGTCAGCTCTTCGGGTGAACGCGTCGGCACGGCATTCGTCGCCGTATTCCGCCCCCGGGGTCTTGGCCGCGGGCCGAAACCGTCCTAACCTATATGTCTCTTGGAGGTCCCGGTGGATCTCGGCCATCGCATGCACGCGGAGCGGACGCCCAACCCCCACAGCATCAAGTGGGTGCTGGGACGGCCCGTGGTCGAAGGCACGATCACCGCGCATTTCGACACGCCCCCCTCGGCCGAGGTCTCGCCGCTCGCCGCGCGGCTGTTCCGGGTCGATGGCGTCATGGTCGTCTTCGTCGCGTCGAACTTCGTCACCGTCACGAAGCGCGAGGACGTGGAGTGGAGCGATGTCGCCCAGCCGATCGTGGACGCCATCAACGACTGCCTCGGCGAGGGTGGGTCGGCGCTGGGCCCCGCGTTCGAGGCCGAAGCGACCACCGGGGACAGTGAGGTCGTCGGTCGGATCCGCAGCATTCTCGAAGATCAGGTAAGGCCCGCCGTCGCCCAGGACGGCGGAGACATCGTCTTCGCGGGCTTCAAGAACGGGGTCGTCTCGCTCTACCTGCACGGATCGTGCAGCGGCTGTCCGAGCGCGACGGCGACGCTGAAGCTCGGGATCGAGAGCCTTCTGAGGGAGGCGGTTCCGGAGGTCCGAGAGGTCGTCGCCCTGTAGCGGCTGCCCGCGCGTCGACAACCCGGTCTCCCCCCCCGACATCGCGTACACCGGCTCGTGGTCCGTCTCCGGCGAGGCGGGTGCGGCGGGCCGGCACGGACGGGGGACGGTCGGCGGCTTGGTCGAGACGACCCAGCGACGGAGGTCGGGACCGCTGCTGCCCATGCGCGGCGAGAGCCGCTGGCGCCGGGTGCAGCGGCGGAGACGCCGCCACCTGACGCGGCGCGGACGCGCCACGCTGGCGGTGCTGGGCCTGGTCGGCGCCAGCGCGGTGGCGACCTTCGCCGGGGTGGTGGAATGGCCGGAAGCGGACGCACGCCTTCTGCCGCCCGTCGCCGCAACCCCGCCGCCGATCCTCGCGGCGTCGCGGCCGCCGCCCGTGGTCCTGGGACTCCTGCCCTCGAGCCGCAGGGCGCTCGAGCTGCCGGCCGCCGCGCCGCCGGGCATCGACTCGGGTCCGGCGCCCGACGTGGCCCAGGGCGGCCGTCTCTACGAGCGGGTCTCCGTCCGGGGGACGGGCCCGCAAGCGGCCGATCCACTGCGAATCGAGTACACGCTGGATGCGGAGCTCACGCGCCGGGTGTTCCGCGTGCTCCAGCGGGCACGCGTCCGGCTCGGTCACGTCATTCTCCTCGACCCGAGCACGGGTCGCGTCCTTACCTACGCCTCGACGGACGTGGCGCGGTTCCCGCCCACCCGGGCCTACCCCGCAGCGTCGCTCGTCAAGGTCGTCACGGCGGCCGCGGCGCTCGCCCGCGATCCGGCCCTCGCCCGGCTCCCGTGTCGTTTCCAGGGTAGTCCGTACCGACTCACGCGTTCACGGATCGACCCGCCGAAAACGGGGCGGACCGTCTCCCTGCGCGAGGCCCTCGCCACCTCGAACAACCAGTGCTTCGCGCAACTCGCGGTTCACGCGGTGGGTCCCGACCCCCTGCGGCAGGCGATCGCGCGCTTCGGATGGCTCTCGCCGCCAGCCAGGGCCCACGCCGCGGGGACGGTGGATCTCGGCGAGGATCGCTACGACCTGGCGCGGGCCGGAAGCGGGCTCGCCGGGTGCCGGATCACACCCCTGCACGCGGCCCAGCTCGCCGCCGCGCTCGCGCACGGGGAGTTGATCGCTCCCCGCTGGATCGAACGCATCTTCGATGCACGCGGTCGCGAGCTTCCGCTTCCCGCCCTGAAAGCCCCGCGCCGGGTTCTCGCACCGGGTCTCGCGCGGGAGCTGCGGGGAATGCTCGTTGACACCACGGAGCGCGGCACCGCGCGCAGCGCGTTTCGCCGCGCGAATGGGCGGCCGCTGCTCGGCCCCATCAAGGTCGCCGGCAAGACCGGCAGTCTCTCCGGCACCAATCCCCGCGGGCGTTACGAGTGGTTCATCGGTGTCGCGCCGGCCGACCGCCCGCGGATGGCCGTAGCGGTGCTGCTCGTTCAGGGGGACCTCTGGTGGCGGAACGCCTCGCAGATCGCCGCCGAGGTGCTGCGCGTCGTCTTCTGTTCCGACGGCACGTGCCGCGCGGAGCAGGTAGAGCGGTGGACGCACCCGACCGACGGGACGACCGCCGACACCGTATCCGAGGTCGAATCGGCCGGCTGACGCGCCCCCCGCGTCTGCTCGAGACCGAAACGAGCCCCGTCCGCGCCGGGACCGAGGAAGATCCCGCAGCGAAATCAAGCGCAGGCCGCCCTGGGTCTCCGCACGGCACTGCGCCTCGCCCGGGTGCTTTCCCGTCGGCACGGCGAGCCGACCGTTGGCGGCCGAGCCATTCGCGGAGGGATCTTCCTCGGTCCCGGCGCGTGCAGTGGGTCGCGCTCATCGGTCGCCCGGGTGGTCCGGATCGGGCACCTTGGGAGCCGGGAGGAGCGAGCTTGGCCTGGCGACCCGGCGTTCAGCGGCT
>Ga0224512_10003721_pt1 | contig 13299 bp, 10 predicted proteins | sample SF_May12_sed_USG_4_FD_169103 | JGI IMG/M metagenome (GOLD analysis project Ga0224512, IMG submission 169103) | Sediment microbial communities from San Francisco Bay, California, United States - SF_May12_sed_USGS_13 | ecosystem: Environmental > Aquatic > Marine > Sediment | place: USA...
GAGGCGCATCGTTGCTTTGTCATAAGCACTCTCCGGCCGCAACGGTGGCTGCGGAAATGCATCATCCAGATATTCAAGAATGACCTGAGATTCGCGTATGGCTCTGCCGTCGTGAACAAGGGTCGGGACTATGCCGCGCGGATTGATCCTCAGGTATTCCGGCGAAAAGTGCTCACGCTTCGCAACAGATGTGTCGAGATGATGGCTTTTCCACTCTAGTTGTTTTTCAGCCAGTGCAATCCTGACTTTCTGCGCCGCGGTCGAGTGGTCGTAGTGATAAAGTTCCAGCATTGGTTTATGGTATCCGATCCCCGGGCATTCTCGCTAACAGATGACTGCAATCCACACCGGGCGAATGGCAATTTACTGCGAACTCTGAGCTGCCGGACGAGCAAGACCATGCCAACGCAAGCCACAACTTCCGGTGCGATGCTGCAATTCGCCCGCCTGGATGACAGCATTGTCGACGCTTTGGGCATTGATCCCGAGAACCTGCCGCTGGAAGACAATCTCGTTTACAGAGGCAACGATTTCGCGCGCGCCAGCCTGGCTGTCAGCTCGATATCCGAAGCGCGCACGTTTGAAGCCTTGTCCGACAGGCCGATACCATTCATCGAGATTCGCCGTGCCCGACTCAAGTATTCTGAAATCGGACTGACGATCAACAACGTCGAGACCCGGATGAGAACGCCGGCGCGGGTCAACTACTATTCACTGGCGATTCCGCTATCGGGTAGTCAGCTCGTCGACACTGAATCCGGCAAGGTCGAAACGAGACCACCGTTCGCACGTCTGAGCTCGGCCGGCTCCGTGTACGATATCAGGCGATCAGCAAACTACGTGGCGATTATCGCCAGCCTGTCCGTTGCGGGTTTCGAGCATTTTGTCGGCGACAAGATCGACTTCCTGATTCCACCGGAGAAGTCTTTTAGTCTGATGCTGGACTTGTCCGCTGAGCGGTTTGCCGTGTTCGCGTCGATACTCGGCGCGCTGTGCAAGGCGCTTGGCGAAAGAGGCAGCGATAATCCGCAGCGCGACAGCGTCATTACCCGCCTGGAGGAGGCGCTGTGGTTCGCTTTTGCCGACGCCTGCCCCGAGTTATACAGAGAGTACGAAGAAGCGCGACGAGTGGGCCCGGTTTCCGCTGTTGCCAGCCGCGTTACATCGTATATCGAAGCAAACGTGCACCGGGACGTCACGCTTGCCGATCTTGTCGAGGTCTCCGGCATGTCCGCCAGGACACTGTACTCACGCTTCAGCCAGGCTTATGGATCAGGGCCGATGGCGTACCTGAAGCGCGTGAAGCTGGGACGATGCAGGGAGGATTTGCTCGCAGCCAGTCCCGACAAATGCTATGTCGGCGACATCGCAGCGAATTGGGGCTTCTATCATCTCAGCAGCTTTGCGCGCGACTATCGACGGGAATTTGGCGAGCTCCCGTCGGAGTCGCTGAAGCGCGGTAAATAGGGCTTGCCGCCAAGCCGGCCGTCGTGCCGATGGTCAGGTGACCGACCGTTCTGCATGTTGTTCGGGCTTGCATCGCCAGTTTCCTGTGTGTTACGGTTTGTGGCGAGTGCAAACGTTTGCACCGTTGCACCAAGAAAGGGGGGGCAAGTCAGGCGGAGTATCAATCGGGCAGACCTGAAATCATCGTACGACCAAACGACAGCAAGACCTGAATCCGCCAGGACAATGTTCTGAGTAAGCACAGAGGACCGATTTATTCGCAGGTAACGGAATGAATTAATCACTTGAGGCGGATAGCAATGAACAGCGATAAATTAACCAGATTCAAACAATATTCTTGCGGCGGCACCGCGTTTCTTGCAACCGTGCTGTTGTTTTCCTCGGGGACGGCCGTAGCCCAGGAAGATTCGAGAAGCGGCTCGGCCGAGACGCTGCTGGACGAGATCACGGTATCGGCACGCCGGCGCGAGGAACGATTACTCGATCAGCCAATGTCCATCGCCGCCATCACCGGCGAGCAAATGCAGGTGCAGGGCATTTACAGTATCGATCAGGCCAGCAAGTTCGTGCCTAACGTCACGCTGACCAATGATGACCGTGCCAACAATACCCGTGTCGTGATTCGCGGTATTGGCGGCGGTTTTCCGGATCCGGTTTTCGTCTTTGGCTCCGGCATGTATGTCGACGGCCACTACATTCCGACGTCACTGGGTGGCTACATGAGCACGGTCGACATCGAACGCATCGAATTGTTGCGTGGTCCGCAGGGAACTCTGTTCGGCAAGAACGTGACGGGTGGTCTTGTCAACATCATCTCCACCAAGCCGAAACCGGAATTCGATTCCAGCGTCACGTTGCGTTTGGGCGAAGACGGCGAACAAGCCATCCGCGGCATGGTTAACGTGCCGTTCAGTGACACTGTTTTCGGCCGCTTCAGCGTCGCGTCGGAAGAATTTGACGGTTATTACTACAACCAGAACCTGAACATCGATTCCGGTTTCAAGGACACGAAAGCGGCGCGTGCCGCGATCAGGGTCCAGCCAAATGCGAACTGGACGGTAGACGCATCATTATCCATCTCGAGGAAAGAAGACGACAACACGGGCGGGCAGTGTCAGAACACAGATCGTGATGCGCCGCAGTGGGGCGGTGGCACTGGTAACCTGGAGCGTCGGCTGTACACCGGAGCCAGGGAGGACTTCTGGGCTATCTGCGACGCAGATGTTGCGGCGGGAGACTTCGTGCATTCCTCGGACAAGATCACCTTCTCCGACGTTGATGAGGAGATCTTCCAGCTGGGCGTCGTATGGGATTCCGACGGTCCTGCCGGGCAGATGGAAAATGCGACCGTCAGTTTCAAGGCATCCTACCGCGACATGCAGTACAACTATTTTGCGGATCGCGATTACAGCTCGTGGCCTATCGATAGTATCGGTACTGGCTCGACAAAGGGGCAGAACAACGAAACCTACGGCTTTGAACTGTTGTTCGAGGGCCAGGCGAATGACCGGCTGCATTTCACAGCGGGCGTGAACTACTTCGACGAAACCGCATTCAACGGATCGGACACTTGTTATGACCTGTTCGTGGGTAATGGCGCGAGTGGCAGCGTTACCTGCGTGGATACCGGCCTGCACTTCGAACTGGTGCCGGATAATCCTACCGGTGCCGACATCGATCCTTCCCAGGATCCCGACTTGTGGCCGAACGCACCGCGAATTAACGCCGGCGGCCCGGGGCCATTCGGCGGCGAGGTTAGCGTCTGGAACAAGTCCACCGGAATATTCGGCCACCTGACCTACGACATCAACGACCAGTGGACGCTGGACGTTGGTGCGCGCTGGACCGAGGATGACCGCGAATTCCACAATTTCGAGTTCGCCAGCACCGGCTGCGACATCAGCGTCGATCCGCGGAATATGTGCGACTACACGTTGCCGGTCGATATCGATTGGGTTAACGACTCGGGCTTTTTCAATCAGGCAGCCGACAAATTTTCGGAAGTCACGCCGATGCTGAGCCTGACTCGCAACCTGTCCTCGGGCGACACGCTGCACAGCGGCATGTTCTATTTCCTTTATTCCGAAGGTTTCCTCACCGGAGGTTTCAACACCGAGGTCAACGCCAACCTGCCGTCCGGCGGCCCGGACCTGAGCTACGGACCGGAACAGGTAAGAAACTACGAGATCGGCTTCAAAGGTCAGTTCATGGACGGCAACGTGCAAATCATGGCCGATGTGTTCTACATGGACTATACGGATCAGCAGAAATCTTTCGAACTGGCCAATCCCAATGGCATATTTGGCAGCGAAGACCCGGTTGAGCTGGTCACGAATATCGCTGATTCGTCCATTAGCGGATTCGAGCTCGAGTTGCGTGGAGCCTTCTGGGACGGCGGCTTCGTGTCGCTCGACGTGGGATACATCAAGAATGAGTACGATGAATACACCTATGAAGATCCGACCAGCCCGGGCACGATCATCGACAGGACCGACTTCCTGATAAATGACTTTACCCCGGACATGACGATCAACCTGGCCGTTGAGCATGAGTTCGAGCTCGGCGGAGGCGCGACAATCACGCCGCGGCTCAACATGAACTGGCAGGATGAGTATGAATGGGCGGCAGAAACAGGCGACTGGCCCAAGAATGCGCCGCCTTCGGGTTGTCACCAGGATTCCTTTGCAGTATTTGATGCGCGCGTGACGTACAAGCCGGCAGATGGCGACTGGCAGTTGGCGGCCTTTGGCGGCAATATCACCGACGAGCGGTACATCGAGTTCTGTGAAGCTGACCGCAACGTGTGGCTCTGGAGACTCGGCCGGCCGGCCTGGTACGGTATCGAGTTCTCGGCGCACTTCGGCAGATAAATCCAGCATCGCCTGCAGTTAGTGCAGACCAGGAGCGCGGCACCTTGCAAGAGGTGCCGCGTTTTTTTATTGCGCTTCAGTCAGTAGTCTCCTCTTCCGCGGCGATCAGGCGCATGACTTCTTCGGCCGCTCTGCTGACTTCTTCTCGCGTAATACGCTCCGCCAGGTCCCCGTCTCCACTCTCGATGGCGGACACCAGAAGGCTCAGATTATTGACACTTTCACTCAGGCGCTCGTGTGCGCGCTTCGGGTGGGTCAGACCGACGGCGCGCCAGCGCCAGATCCGCGCCTGAACCATGGCCAGAAGTGACGCCAGCGTTTCGCTCGAACCGCCACTGTAAAGGACGTCGTAAAAGCGGGTCTTTGCAGCCAGTGCCTGGTCCCCATCGGTCCCGCGATAGGCTTGCCGAACCGCATCGAGCGCCTCCCGCAACGCTTGTGCGGCAGCCGCATCACCGGTTTCCGCGAAAAACCGCGCTGCCAGTCCTTCCAGAACGGCACGAATCCGGTAAAGATCTTCGGCCTCCGCAGCGCTGAGTTCCCGCACGACCGGCCCCTTGTTGGGGATGATCTCGATGAGCCCCTCAGCCTCGAGCTGGCGCAAGGCTTCGCGAATCACGGTACGCGATACCCCGGTCATTTCGATGAGTTCTCGTTCGATCAGCCGTTGTCCGGGCGCGAGACCGCCTGAAACGATGGAGCGGCGCAGTGCCTCCAGCACCTGTTGGCGAAGTGGCGCCGCGCGCTTTTCGATCCTGACGATCCCGGGGCTTTGCGGAGGGTTCATTGCTGGATTGTATTACGGTAATATCGTATGATCAAACTTCCGAAATCGATGATTGATCAACAGGAGATCGACAGCGTGAGTTCAGATCCAGTGAAAGTCGGCATCGTCGGCCTCGGCCGTTGGGCCAGAGTGCTGACGCGGGCCGCGAAGAAGTCCGAGAAATTCGAAATTGTCGCCGGCTACAGCCGTTCCGAAGCGAAGCGTCTGGCATTTCAGCAAGACTGTGATGTCGCCAGCGCCGAGAGCATGGAAGACTTGCTGGCCAACCCCGAGATCAAGGGCGTGATTCTTACGGTACCCAACGAGCAGCACCTGCCGGTCGCCGAACAGGTTGCCAGGGCCGGGAAACATATCTATACGGAAAAACCCATAGCGAATACGCTGGAGAACGGCCTGCAGATCGAGGCTTTGCAGAATCGTTATGGCGTTCAGGTAATGGTTGGTCACAGCGCCCGGCTGCTGAAGGGAACGCGCATGATCAAGGACGCGATCAACAGTGGCGAGTTGGGCCGGGTATCGCTGATCGAAGCAAACTTCTCGAATGAGAGAGCACTTGAGCTGACGCCGGAGACATGGCGCTGGTACAGGGACAAGGCGCCAGGCGGGCCGTTGTCACAACTTGCGACACATCAGTTTGATGCGCTGCATTTTCTGGGTGGCGAGATTGAAGAAGTGTCATCGATGGCGGCCAAGCTGTCGCCGGTCGGAGCGGAGGTGGATGATCAATCACTTACGTTGATGCGCTTCACAAGCGGTGCTGTTGCCTACATCGGCTCGTGCTGGACGTCGCCCGGAATCTACTCCATTCGAGTATTCGGCCAAAAGGGACTGATGCACTACGAGTTGGATTTCAGCACCTGGGATACGCCCGATCAACTTCACGAAACCTCTGAGCTGTATATCCAGCGTGGCAAGGACGGTTTCAGTAAACGCGAAATATTGAGCATTCCTCCGGGCGATATGTTTCAGGACGAATTGGAAATGTTTGCCGAAGTTTGCGCCACTGGAAATTCATGTGAGCTGAGTGCGAGTAGCGGCAACGTGGCGTTGGCGGTAGTCTATGCAGCGCTTCGCTCGATCGACAATAACGGCGCCTGCGTGAAGATGAAGGACATATTCGACACAGCCCGTGCCAACATCGCAGCATCCCAGGCAGATTCCAAATGACAACACTTTCCAGTCGTTATTTTATCGATCTCACCCAGCCTGAGATTGCCGCGCAATTGCAGGACAACCCACTCGTGATCCTGCCAGCCGGAAGCGTCGAACAACATGGGCCGCATCTGCCAACCGGAACGGACATCTATGCGGCGAATGTCATCAGTCACGCCGTAGCGGAGCGAATGAACGGCCTGGTTTTGCCTGGAGGACCGCTTGGTGTCACTCCGATGCACATGCCCTTTGAAGGAACAATTACGCTGACGCCGGAAACCTATATGCGTGTCGTAACGGAAACCTGCGTTTCAACGGCCCGCCATGGCGCGAAGTACCTGCTGATTCTGAACTGGCACGAGGGCAACAGCGCATCGCTGTCCATTGCCGCTGAAGCATTGCATCGTGAACACGGCATGACGGTACTGACTGTGCACGCTTGTTACGTGGCAGCGGACCTTTGGGGAGAGGATTGTGGAGGCCTGACTCATGGCGGTGAAATCGAAGCCCTGGCCGTGCTGGCCCACCAGCCGGATCTTGTGCACCTCGATCGTATCGACTATTCATCGGACCACAAGCACGGTCTGATTATGGATAAATTGCGCCGAACGCGCAGTTATCAGCCTGTACTGACCGATATCAGATCTATCGCGCCGACCGGATGGTATGGAAGCCCGGAACACGCGACGGCGGAAAAAGGCCTGCGGATGCTGGACGATATTGCGGATGCAATCGCGGCTGAGGCGACCAGGACCTTTGAGAGCCTTGACGAAATCTTGCCAGGCGTCGCCGAGATCAAACACTTGCGGGGCGTGGGCTGACAGGCGCAATCTGAATATGGTGAAGATCATTCATCCAGGTGAAGCCAGGGACCTCAACCTGCCGGGTCGCAGGTCACTCGAGATTGTTTCGCAGGAGGTCGGGTCGGCCGCGGTAACGCTGAGACTGGTCGAGATACCCGTTCCGACGCCCGGCGAATCGCCGCGCAAGCCACATCGTCATACCGACTTTGAAGAATGTATGTACGTCTTGTCGGGCGAGGGCATGACCTCTACGGCGAACGGCGAGTCCGCCGTTGCCGCTGGAGACACGATTCTCGTTCCTGCGGGTGAACCGCACGTTACCCGTAATACGGGTAGCGAGCCATTACGAATGTTGTGCTTCTTCCCAACCGCTAACTGCAGCGAGCAAAAATAGTGAGTGTTGTTGTCTGTTTGCGTCCAAAAGACGATTTCCTCAATGTAGGCATCACGCCGCCCGAGTCCTTGTCCATCGGATACATGTCACCGACCGATAATGATCTGGCACAACATCTTGCTGCCGCGCGAGCGCTGGTGATTCCCGCAGTCGGCCCGAAGTTGCCAGTCGAATTATTCGACGAAAGCCACGTCGAACTGATCCAGGTCACCGGTGCTGGCATCGACCGGCTTGATGCAGATGCGATGAAAGCAAAAGGAATCGCAGTTGCGAATGTCCCTGGCGGATCAAGTGCAGCGATTGCTGAATATGCAGTGTCGAGTGCATTGGCGCTGCTGCGGCGAACATTTTGGGCGGATGGTGAATTACGTAAAGGTCTCTACGTCGAAGCGCGCCGCCGCATGGTATCAGAACATCTGTCAGGGCTCGAAGGCTTGACAGTCGGAGTGGTCGGACTTGGTGTTATCGGTCTGACTGTGGCGCAATCATTCCACGGCATGGGTAGTCGCATCGTTTATCATGATCCGGCGCCTCAGGCTGCGGTCAATCAATTCGACGCAGTTGCGCTGCCGCTTGACGAGCTGCTCGAGAGCTCGGACATCGTTACCTTGCACGTGCCGCTGTTGCCGTCGACCGAATCGATGATTGGTCAACGTGAGCTGGGCCTAATGAAAGCCGGCGCGATTCTTATCAACGCCGCCCGCGGCGGCATTGTTGACGAGGCCGCCCTGGTTCAATGCCTGGCGAGCGGTCACTTGGGAGGTGCAGCGGTAGACGTTTTCTCGAGCGAGCCGCCGCTGGCGGACAATCCGCTGTTCTCGATGAGCGCTGAGGCCAGCCGGCGCGTGCTGCTGACGCCTCATATCGCGGGTGTCACGCGGCAATCATGGGCTTTCTTGTTTCGCTCGGCGTGGGAGAATGTCGAACGAGTTTTGATGCGGGGAGAGCCACCCGCCAATCAGGTACTTTAACTCACAGCGTGCAGCTTGCTCGTGGCAAGCCGATACCGCCAGGAACCGGACCATGGATATGAAAACGTTGATTCGTTGTTTGCTCACGGCCTTCGTGATCGTGGGGTGTGCGCCGGCCGATCAAGACGCAGGTGAAGAAAAGGGCTATTACGCGGGCAAGACAGTGTTCGTTTATGTCGGGCGACCGCCCGGCAGCGGTGCCGATCTCGCCGTGCGCTCGTTTGTGCGATTCTGGCAAAAGCATATCCCGGGCGAACCGACCATGGTGGTCAAAAACGTGCCCGGCGGCGGCGGCTCCCGCGTGTGGAATCTCGGTTGGGATAACAAGAAGCGCGACGGTCTCGAAATCTTCTTTTCTCCGGTTTCCAGCACGGCTGTCATTGTGCGGCAACCGGGTCTGCGCGCCGACTTGTCAGAGATGCCGCTGATCGGTGCAATGATGAGTCCGAACCTGACGTATGCACGCACTGACCGATTGAAGAATGCACAAGATCTGCCGAATGTCAGCGGCCTGAGATTCGGCGGTCAGGCGCCGGCGCACCGCTTTAGCATTCTGGGGCGCCTGGCACTGGATATTCTGGAGGTCGACTACCTGAATGTGACAGGATTTGGCGGCGCCAGCGACGTATTTAACGCAATGCGCCGCAAAGAGGTCGATATTCAAACAGCCCCTCTGAATTTTTATCGCTTTACGGTCGAGCCGAACCTGGTCGAGAGCGGCGAAGTGGTACCCCTCTGGTACAACCCCCTCACGAACGAACTGGGGGAATACATCCCCTTAACGGCTGCCGGGGATATTCCCAGCTTTGACGAGTATTACCTGTCCGTCAAAGGCGAGCCACCTTCAGGGGAGCTGTTCGAAATATACAGATGGCTGTTGCCAAACGTGAACGGCATCGTCTATGCGGCTGTTTTGCCGCCAGGTTCGCCAGAAACGGCTGCACAAATCCTGCGCGACAGTTTTTCCAGTGTTACCAGGGACGAGGAATACCAGCTCGAAGAGCAAAAAATCTTCGGTTTTAATTTGCCCATCGTCACTGCGGAGCAGGGCGAACATATGCTAAACACCATGACCCACGCCCCCGAACATATTAGAAACTTTCTTGAAGAGTACATCCGGCAGGAGAACTAGCATCCGGCTGCGTGGCGAAACAAGAGCATGCGAACCAGACGGCCGTGAATTGCGCAAGGTTCGACTGACGTGATCGACGGCGTTCTGGCAGGTCTGCTGCTGGTCTTTAGCTGGCCGACCATCGGCTATCTGTTTCTCGGTGTCTTTGTTGGCATGTGGGTTGGTGCGGTGCCCGGTTTGGGCGGTGTCGTGGGCCTGGTGTTGCTGCTTCCATTTACATACAGCATGGAGCCCGTGCCGGCGTTCGCCCTGCTAATGGGGCTGTATGCCGTGACATCCACCAGCGATACGATCTCGGCGATCATGCTGGGCATCCCAGGCAGCGTCGCCTCGCAAGCGACCATCCTTGATGGCTATCCACTTGCAAAGAAAGGTCAGGCTGCGCGTGCTTTTGGCGCGGCCTTTACCGTCTCGGCGTTCGGCGGAGTATTCGGCGCCCTGCTCATGGCAGTCTCGATTCCTTTTATTCTGCCGATCATATTCGCTTTCGGTCTGCCAGAGTTTTTGATGCTGGCCTTGCTTGGACTTACGATGGTCAGCGTATTGTCCGGCGGGTCCATTGCCAGGGGCCTTTCCGTTGCGGCGCTTGGCTTGCTCTTGACGACGGTCGGATACGCTGAAGCAACGGTCATTCCCAGATTTCATCTGGGTACGGATTACCTGCTCGATGGTCTGTCGATTGTCCCGATCGCCCTGGGTTTGTTCGGCATCCCGGAACTGTTGGAGATGGCGGTAAAGAACACGTCCATTTCCCGTGTGGACATGTCCAATGTCCGGGATCGCGGCATGCGGCGCGGAATCAAGGACGTGTTTAAGCACCGCTGGCTGGCACTGCGCTCTTCGCTGGTCGGCGTTTATGTCGGTATTCTGCCCGGGCTCGGCGGCGCCATCGTCGACTGGATCGCTTACGGTCATGCGGTGCAGAGTGCGCGGGACAAATCGAAGTTCGGCCACGGTGATATTCGCGGCGTCATAGCACCGGAAGCGGCCAATAATTCTTCCAGAGCGGGAGCACTTATCCCGACAGTTGCATTCGGCATACCCGGTAGTCCGGGCGCGGCCATTCTTCTGAGTGCCCTGGTGATAAAGGGGTTGCAGCCCGGTCCCGACATGCTGACAGTGAATCTGGACCTGACCTTCAGCATGGTCTGGGATATCGCGCTCGCCAACATTTTGGCGGCGGGATTACTGATGCTGCTCAGCCGGCAAATCGGAAAAGTCGCATTTCTACCGGCACATTCGGTCGTTCCGGGCGTGATGGTGGTGCTACTTATGGGTGCCTGGGTGGCAACCAGTTCGATGGGCGACTGGTGGACCTGTCTCGCCATGGGCGCGCTGGGCTATGCGATGAAACAGGGCGGCTGGCCGAGACCGCCACTAATCCTGGCCTTTGTTCTTGGCACACTGATCGAGAACAACTACCAGCTCACGATGCAGGTTTACGACGGGCTGAGTTGGATGTATCAGAGGCCTATCGTTATCTGCATCGAAATCGCGATCGTGGTTACTATCGTGCTCGCTGCGCGTGGTGTTACTCAGCCAAAACCGATGCGGGTCACACAAACTGATAACGCGGATTCTGCAAAGTCACTGATGTCGCTGAGTCTGGCCACTGCGCTCTTGGCGCTTTTCGTTTGGGCCTATCTAAGTGCTCAGGGCTTCGATGACAAGGACGCCGCCCAGTTTCCGGTGACGATACTGACTGCAGGCATCCCGCTGCTGATGTTTGTTTTCATTCAGGACGGCCGCAACTGTTTCCACGGCATCCGTGCATGCGGTGGTGTCGGCGCTGCCTTACACCTGGCGAGTCAACGATGGGAGTTGTGGGGCAGCCTCAGGTTCTTTGCCCTCGTGCTTGCAGCGGTGGCGATGACCTATGCCGCCGGCCAGCAGCTTGCACTACCCCTGTTTGTTGCCCTCTATTTGCGTAGTTGGGCCAGATTTGGCTGGCCGGCCAGTCTGGCCTATGCCGCGGCAAGCTGGCTGTTGATCTGGGGCCTGTATACCAAGGCTCTGAAGATGCACCTGTACCCGTCGCTATTGTTCGGCTGACAAACAGCAGCCCTGGCCGCGCACAGCGTGCAACAGTAGCGGGCCCCGTGCACCTTTCGACCGGTTTGTGCAAACGTTTGCGCAAAATGACGCTCCACAGGTACTATAGGCGAGGCAACCATCCCTTGATTCTGTGTTCGCCGGGGAGGCGACTGACGGAGACGCTATCGTGATTCATCAATTTCTACATGGCCGCAAGGCCGCCTTGCTGCTTGGCGCAGCCTTGATCGGCGTCACGGCCTGTCAAGCGGACACCGAAACACCGAGCACTGTGAGCCAAAACATCGATCCCGGCCGGGTGATCGTTACCGAAGCGGTCGAGGGTTCGGACATTCCTGTTCACTACGCGTATGTCGAGACCATCGATGGGCTGTATACGCCGATTGCAATTCGCAAGCCGGACGGCGCGGGTCCGTTCCCGATAGTCTTGTTCGCCTCCGGCAACGGCGGCGGCGGCATGGCCTGGTTGCGTGACGCAACGATGAACCGCAGCTGGACGCAGGAGCAGTTCGTCGAGGCAGGTTATGCAGTTGCCTGGATGCGCTACCGGGCCGAGGTCGAACTGGCGTACCACAAGTACGGCGAGCTCGTACAGGACGTGCGCCAGGGCCGCCAACTGCTGAACCGCGGTCCGCTCGAGTATGAAGACGTGATCTCCGTCATCGAGTACGTCAAGACATTGCCGTATGTCGATGCTGACCGGGTCGGCTACATGGGGATGAGCCACGGCGGCGAAATGGCACTGAAGATCACGTCGGAATACGACGGTCTGAAGGCGGCCATCGCAAGTGAGCCGGCAAGCCATGAGTTTCTTGCGCTCACACCGGATGATACGGCGCACGTAAATCCCGACAGCGGTCTACGCGATATCGAGAGCATGCTGATGCGGGAAACCGAGAAGGTTCGCAAGCGCATCGATCTCGATGTTGCACTGGAACGTATCAGCACGATCGACACACCCATTCTGGTGCAGGGCCGCAACACCGATGAGCTGCAGGGGATCTTCAGAATCAGCTACGAGTTGCTGGACGAATCGGGCAAGGACGCCGAATGGAAGACCTATGAGCACGATGTTCATGGTTTCGTCTATGTGCAGCGCAACGACGAGGGCACGTATGCGCCCGATCCGGTACAGCTCGACATCGTTCGCGACAGCATTGCCTTTTTTGATCGGCATATGAAGCACTGAGCGTTGCCACTCATCGTCGAAGCCGGCCGGCTGTATTGGTGACCGATTCGAAACCGGAAAAATCCGTTTATCAGCGTCTGCTGCTGCCCATATACGCGCCGACCCTGCTCAATTCTTTGAGTCTGAATGCCTTCCTGGTGCTGATGCCGTTATACGCACTGGAGACGGGCGGAGGTGCTGCTTTTGCGGCCCTCCTGATTGGTTTGCGTGGCATCGGTATGCTCTTGTTCGATTTGCCCGTAGGCATCCTGCTTTCGCGTCTGGGCGACAAGCGGGTTCTGATTCTCGGGCTCCTCGCCATGATGATCAGTGCGGTGTTGTTTGCCCTGGCGAATGCTCGCTGGGCAATGAGCATAGCGGCCATCGTTTCGGGTATGGGATTCGCGGCCTGGATGATCGGCCGGCAATCCTACATTACGGACTCGAGCAACGTTGGCGAACGTGGGCGCGCCATGACCATGATGGCGGGCACAATGCGGCTC
>Ga0224512_10003722_pt1 | contig 13299 bp, 8 predicted proteins | sample SF_May12_sed_USG_4_FD_169103 | JGI IMG/M metagenome (GOLD analysis project Ga0224512, IMG submission 169103) | Sediment microbial communities from San Francisco Bay, California, United States - SF_May12_sed_USGS_13 | ecosystem: Environmental > Aquatic > Marine > Sediment | place: USA: California...
AACGTCTCGGCCCAATCCTCCCAAGGGTGGGCGGTGGCGTAGACGCTGATGTGGTGGTCACTCCACGGACCGGGCGAGCCGAGGGCGATCGGCCGCCCGGCCGTCTGCGAATAGTGCTGGTCGAGCGCGGCCTGGTAGCCGACCTGCTCATCACCGAACAGCTTCCGGAACCGGCCAAGGTGTTCGAACGGGGCGATCAGCAGCCACCAGTAGAAGTGCCCGATCTCGTGGCGGAGGTGCCCGAGAACCGTTCGGTAGACCTCGCCGAGATGCTGACGCACCCGCTCCCGGTGGGCGTCGTCGGATTCCGACAGATCGAGGGTGATCGTGCCCTCCTCGTAGCCGGTGACGACCCGTTCGTAGCTGGACGCCATCAGGCGGAACCGAAGCTGGGGCGGTCCACCGCCGGCCGCGCCGATGGGGAGTCCGAGTCCGGTGAGCTGGTCGAGAACCTGACGTTTGGCCGACTCGGCGTCGGCGAACGCGGCAAGGTGTGCGGCCTCGGCATCGTTGGGACGGACCGTCGTCAGCCGGCAGCTCCGACAGAGGGGGTTGGCGTCGGAGGCCGGAATCAGCCAGTTGCAGTCGGCCACCACCCGGTTGCCGCAGGACCGCCACGGCTCATCGACCCCACCGCCGCGGGCCACGATCGAGCGGGTGTCGGGATCGTAGCCGAGCCCGGCCCCGCAACTCAGACAGTGGAAGTTGTGGAAGAAGACCAACCGCCGGCAGGTCGGGCATCCGAAGGCTTGCACGCCAAAACCCTACTCCCGACCGTTCTGGTGTAGCGATTGATCGTTTCCGATCACCAGGTACACCAGAACGGTGGCTTCGGCGGACCGCTGACCGTTCAGATCCGATGGACGTCGACCGAGACCTTCAGCTTGGTCTTCTCGGCGTCGGTGAAGATGACGCCCTTCATCGGGGGGACGTCGCCGTAGTCCCGACCGCGGGCGGTGGTGATGTAGCGTTCGCCGGCCGGTTGATCGTTGGTCGGGTCGATGCCGGTCCATCGGCCCTCACCGAGGTAGAGGCCGACCCAGGCGTGGGTTCGGTCGACCCCGACCAGCCGTTCCTTGCCCGGCGGCGGATCGGTTTCGAGGTAGCCGCTGACGTAGCAGGCGGGCAACCCGAGGGAGCGGAGACCGCCCACCATCACGTGGGCGAAGTCCTGGCAGACCCCCTTGCGAATGCGCAGCACCTTCTCGAGCGGCGTGTCGACCTCGGTTGCCTTGGTGTCGAACGTGAAATCGCGGTTGATCCGGGTCGACAGATCCCGCACCGCCTCGATCAACGGGCGATCCGGCTCGAAGCTCGGTTCGGCGTAGGTGGCCAGCGTCCTCGACCGGGTGATCAACGGCGAGTCGAGCGTGAACTCGGTGGCCACCAGGTCGTCGGCCGACAAGCGTCGACGGAACTCGTCCCAAGGCAGCTCGGCCGCCTCCCGCGACCCGTCGGCCTCCCGGACCGGTTCGGCCCGCCCGCCGGTGTCGACCTCGCTCTCGCTGTTGACGATCAGCTTGGTGTGGGCCTCACGGATTACACAGGTCGCAACCCGGTTGCCGAAGTAGTCGACCCGTTCCGCCAGGACCTCCGGTTTGGGTTCGATGGTGAGGTCGCGGCTGAGGCACACCTGGCCGTCCTGGCTTTCGGGCATCTGGTGGATCTGGCCGAAGCTGGCGGTGACCGGCGCATCGTAGGTGTAGGTGGTGCGGTGGACGATCTTGAACTTCACCGGTCCGACTCCGTGTCGGGCGGGAGGTTGGTCACGTCGACCGGTGTCACCACGGAGCGGACGGGCTGTTGCCGGGTGAAGAACGCGGCCGAGATGAGGATGGCCACGAAGTTCAGCCGTTGCGTCACGTCCTCCAGGAACTCGGTCAGCGCCGACCGTCGACCGTGCTCGTCGAGTGTCAGCCCGGTGGTGGAGAGTCGGGCCTCGAAGTGGGTCAGTCGCACGGCGATCTCCCGGACCGCGGCGATCGTCTCGGTCACCATCGGCGTCTCACCCGGCCTGTCCTCGGTGCCCGATGCGGTGACGGGGTCGGCCACCGACGGATGGCTGAGCGGGATACCGCTGCGCCACACGGGTGTTTCCTCACCCCGATGGAGATGCCGGAGGTCGAACTCCAGTTGGTCGAGCTGGTAGCGGAGCGATCGCGGATTGCTCTCGTCGCTCAACAGCAGGTCGAGCACGCTCGGCACCGAGGCGTGCGATCGGTAGCGGCGCCGGTAGGTGATGATGCTCTCCGCCGTTGTCAGCACCGACTCGATCACCAGGCTCTCGGCCGCGGCCGTTCGCTCCCTGGTCAAGGTCGCCGCCAGCAGTCCGCTCAGGTGAATGGCCCGTTCGATCCGGCGGCCTGCGTCGATGAAGTGCCAGACCTCGTCGCGGATCAACGACTCCGAAACCAGCCCGGCCAGCGAGAGGAGACCCTGGATGATGTCGGTCAGCAGCTCGTCGACGGTCTCGTCGGGCACGACGGCACCGGGATCGAGATCGCCCACCCGCTGGTCGAGATCGGCCATGACCAGCTTCGTGTCGACCGACAGCTGATCCCGCAGCTCGTCGATGTCGTCGATGAGGCGGTGCAGCGAATGGGCGAGCGAGCCGGGGTCGTGATCGTCGGCCACGATGTTGGCCAGCCGCGCCGACAGCTCGGTCGAGGTGAGATCGATCGAGCCGGCGTGGCTCTCGTCGGGCCGGGGGAACGTGCCCGTGATCCGGCTGAGCCCGGCCAGCAGCGCGCCGACGGCGACCGGCCCCGGCCCGGTCCGGTTGGCGATGAACTCTCGTCGACGATCCCGGATAACCCGGAGCAGACGGGCGGTCGACTCGGCCCGCTCGGCGTAGCGGCCCAGCCAGAACAGGTTCTCGGCCGCCCGGGCCGACGGGGCGCCGCGCCGGGCCGGAACCGGCGGTTGATCGGTCGCCAGCCAGTAGCCCCGCTCGAGCTCCCGCGACCCGCCGCACACCCAGATGTCCTTGCTCAGCGCCCCGGTCAGGTTCGAGATCGGCTCGCCCTCCCGATCCGAGGGCGACGATCGGGCCAGCCCGCCGGGCATCACGAAGTAGCCGTTGTCGTCGGCCACGGCGAACGTGCGCAGCACGGTGGCTCGGGACCGGAGACCCTCGGAGGTCAGGCAGGGGGCGGTGCCCGGCTCCAACCGTTCCTGACCCACGAAGTGATCCGGCTCGGCTTCGATCCGGGCCCGAAGCTCGGCCCGCCGAGCCGAGGTCAGCTCCCGGGTCTCGATCGACGACTGCCGGCCGGCTCGGCTGACCGGCCGCACGACCAGATCATCGAGGTTGGCCAGGACGTGGGAGCGGCCGGCCGGGTCGCCACACCACCAGGCCTGGGCCGACGGCAGGATGAGGTCTTCGCCGAGCAGGGCGTGGCAGAGGCCGGGCAGCAGGGCGGTCAGGCCGGCGTTCTCGAGGATTGGCGTGCCCAATCCGTTGACGACGGTGACCTGCCCGGCCCGCACTGCTTCCACCAACCCCGGCACGCCGAGCGTCGACGTTGGATCGAGTTCCAGCGGGTCACAGTAGGCGGCGTCGAGCCGCCGCAGGATGACGTGCACCGGCGCTGGGCCGTGCACGGTCTGGAGGAAGACGCCGTCGTCGTGGACCTCGAGGTCGGTGCCGCGGACGAGAGCGGTGCCGAGCTGGGCGGCCAGCGAGGTGTGTTCGAACGCCGTCTCCGACCGGGTCCCCGACGACAGGACCACGGTGACCGGATCCTCCACGCCATCCGGTGCTGCGGCGCGCAGCGCCTTGCGGTAGAGGCGCAGGAACGGAGCGAGCCGTTGGACATCGGCCCCCTCGACCTCGGTCGGCATGACCCGGGACAGGATCCGCCGGTCCTCCAGCGCGTAGGCCGCACCGGACGGGACCTGGGTGCGATGTCCGAAAACCCGCCACGAGCCGTCGCCGGACCGTACGAAGTCGACGCCGACCATCACCAGCTGCTTCGACCCCCGGTTGACGACCCCGTGCAACGAGCGGAGGAACTGGGGGTCGCTCAACACGAGGTGAGGCGGAACGGCACCCGATCGCAGCAGCTGCTGCGGCCCGTAGAGGTCGGTCAGGATGAGGTTGAGCAGCTCGGCCCGTTGCACAACGCCCCGGCGAATGGGGTCCCATTCGTGGTCGGGGATGACGATCGGCACCGGATCCAGCGGCCAGGGGATGTGGCGGTGGTCGGCCCCGTCACCGGGGGCGGTCGAATCATCGTCGGTGGCATCGTCTCGACCCCGGTCGGCGGGGCCGAGTGGGACGTTGTAGGTGACACCGTCCTGGGCCAGTTGTCGCTTCGTCCTCGCCGCCCGGTCGAGGAGCCGGCCGACCCCGAGGTTCTCGAACGACTCGACGAGGGGTAGCCAGTGGGGCCGGACGGTGCCGTCGGAGTCGAGCAGTTCGTCGTAGCGGTTCGCCTGCCCTGCGTAGCCGTCGAGCGGATCGAGCGAGAACGCCGCGGTCATCGGTTGCGGGTCTCCGCCGCCGGGAACCGACGCAGATCGAGGCTGTAGCGCTGGAACTCGTCGACCCGGGCCCGGGCCGACTCGAGGGCCGACATGTCGATCGGCCCGGCGCTGTGACCGTGGGCGAAGAACCGTCCGGCCCGGCGCGACTCGGCTTCCACGGCGTTGACCGGGAAGGTGTCGTAGGACCGGCCGCCAGGATGGGCCACGTGGTACGAGCACCCGCCCAGCGAGCGGCCGGACCAGCGGTCGATCACGTCGAACACCAGCGGATTGTGCACGTCGATGGTCGGATGGAGCGCCGACCACGGCGCCCACGCCTTGTAGCGGACGCCGCCGACCAGCACCCGATCCTGGTCGGTCGGTCGAAGCGGCACCGGCACACCGTTGCAGGTCACGACGTGGCGCTGCGGATCGCTTCCCTCGACCAGCACCTGGACCCGTTCGAGGGACGAGTCGACGTAGCGGGCGGTTCCGGTGCCGGTCGTCTCCTCACCCAGCACGTTCCACACCTCGACGGCGTTGCGCAGCTCGATCCGGACCCCGCCCCGGTGGACCTCCCCGATCCGCGGAAAGCGGAACTCGAAGAACGGATCGAGCCAGGCCCGGTCGAAGGCGATGTCGTGACGGTTGAGGTCGTCGACCACCTGATCGATATCGGTCCGAACGTACCAGGGCAAAAGAAACCGATCGTGAAGTTCGGCTCCCCACCGTGCGAGCCGGTGACGGTACGGCGACTCCCAGAATCGAACCACCAACGAACGGATCAGGAGCGCCTGCACCAGGGCCATCCGGGCGTGCGGCGGCATCTCGAACCCCCGCAACTCGAGGAGACCGAGTCGCCCCCGTTCGGAGTCGGGGCTGAACAGCTTGTCGATGCAGAACTCGGACCGATGGGTGTTGCCGGTCAAGTCCACCAGCAGGTGACGCAGCAGTCGATCGGGAACCCACGGCAGCGTCTCGGTGCCCGGTTCCGCCGCCAACCGGTCGAGCTGCTCGAACGCGATCTCCAGATCGTCGATGGTTCCGACGCGGCCCTCGTCGACCCGAGGCGACTGGCTGGTCGGACCGATGAACCGACCCGAGAACAGGTACGACAGCGACGGGTGGTGCTGCCAGTAGGTGACCATCGAGCGCAGCAGATCCGGGCGGCGCAGGAGCGGGCTGTCGGCCGGCGTTGCCGCGCCGAGGGTGATGTGGTTGCCGCCACCGGTGCCGGTGTGGCTGCCGTCGACATCGAACTTCTCGGTGCCGAGCCGGGTCTGCCGGGCGGTTTCGTAGAGCTCGACGGTGGAATCCGCCAGCTCGGCCCACGATGCCGAGGGGGCGACGTTGACCTCGATCACACCGGGGTCGGGGGTGACGACGACCGTGCGAAGCCGGTCGTCCGCCGGTGGCGGGTAACCCTCGATGAGGATCGGCTGATCACACTCGACTGCAGCGGCCTCCAACACCGAGATCAACTCGACGGCGTGTTCGGCATCGGGAACCGGAGGGACGAACACTCTCACGGACCGGGCCTTCTGTTCGACCACGATGGCGGTCGGCGGGGTCTCGTGCCGCTCGACGACCTTGGCCGGCGCGGTCCACTGCCCCGGATCGGGTAGTTCACCACGGGGCTCGAAGCGCGACCGGTCAAAGGTCGACGGAAACTCGGACCACGTGAGCGACTCCAGCGGCAGCCGCAGCCCGGCCGGCGAGTCACCGGGCATGAGATAGAGGTGCTCGCGACGCAACCGCCACCGCGTCGTCTGCCAGCCGTGCCCGATCTCGGTCGGATGTATGGGCAACACGAACGCCACCGGCTGCCCCCGCTCCGAATCGACCTGCTCAACGAAGCGCCGCCCCTCCTCGCTCTCCCCGGAACCGTCCCCCGGCTCCAGATCGACGTCCGGCGGCTCCCCGTCCGGCCGACGCACATCGGCCAGCAACTCATTCATCGGATCCTCGAACGCGGGAAGCAGAAACCTCTCCGCGTCAACGCCAAACAGTTCGCAGATCTTGTCCGCAAACCGGCGAGCATCACCAACGGTCGAGGATTCGGAACCCGGTCCTGAGGGGCCCTCAGTCGCAGAACCCGATGATCCGCCCGGAGCTCCAGCACGGAGCTCCGGGCGGTCGGGTTCCGCTCCTTCGTCGGGCGGCGCGTTTGGCGCTTCGGTCAGATCGGTGAATCCCAGCAAGAGGTCCGGACGCGACCAGAGAGTCCTCCCGTCCCCCCTCCACACCACGCCGATCTGCCAGCGGGGAAGCGGCTCGCCCGGATACCACTTGCCCTGCCCGTACTGGCGGAGGGCGCCCTTCCCGACACTGCCGTCGGTGGCTTCGGTGAGCCGCCGGGCGAGGTTGTCGGCCAGCGTCCTTTTCGCCGGGCTGTCGGCGGCGGTGTTCCACTCGTCGCCCTCCCGGTCGTCGATCGAGACGAAGGTCGGTTCACCACCCATCGTGAGCCGCACGTCGCCGTCATCGAGGCGCTGATCGACGTGGTGACCGAGCCGGTCGACAGCCGCCCACTGGGCATCGGTGTAGGGGAGGGTGACCCGGGGGTCCTCACGGATCCTGGTGACCGTGTTGGAGAAGCTGAACTCGGTGTCGACGACCCCGGTTGATCCGGCGATCGGGGCGGTGTTGGCCGGGGTCGGGGCGCTGGCCAGGGGGATGTGGCCCTCCCCGGCGAGGAGGCCGGAGGTGGGGTCGAGCCCGATCCAGCCGGCGCCCGGGATGTACACCTCGGCCCAGGCGTGGAGGTCGGTGAAGTCCTCGAGCGGTCCGTCGGGCCCGTCGAGCGATTCCTGATCAGCCCGGAGCTGCACCAGATATCCGGAGGTGAACCGGGAGGCGAGACCGAGTCGTCGCATCGCCTCGACCAGCACCCAACTCGAATCCCGGCACGAGCCGATGGCCCGGGACAGGGTCACATCGGGCGCCTGCACCCCGGGTTCCATGCGGACCGAGTACTCGATGTCGGTGTAGAGGCGTTGGTTGGCGGCGACGAGGAAGTCGACGATCGGGGTGCCCGCCCCGGGAAGCCCGGTCTCGGCGAGCCAGCGGTCGAGCAACGTCTGGGATTCGGTGGCGGTGCGCAGGTAGGGCTCGAGATCGGCCCGCACCGCCGGGTCGTAGGTGAACGGGTAGGTGCGGGCCGACTCCTCCACGAAGAAGTCGAACGGGTTGATGGCCGTCATGTCGGCGACGACGTCGACGGTGATCGAGAGTTCGGTCGCCGGCTCGGGAAACACCAGGCGGGCCATGAAGTTGCCGAACGGGTCCTGCTGCCAGTTGATGAAGTGGTCGTGGGGCTTGACCTGCATGCTGTAGGCCAGGATGGGTGTGCGGCAGTGCGGAGCCGGACGGAGCCGGACGACGTGGGGGTGCACGGTGGTGGGACGGGCGAACCGATAGGACGTTCGGTGCTCGATCCCGACGTGGATGGTCATAACACAGGATGACCGACGCGCCCTGCTTGTCCAAAACCGGGCCGACGGGTTTCACATCACGTTCACACGACCTCAGCCGTTGATGCGGGCGAGCAGCGCAGACGTGTCGAGCCCGGCGACCGAACCGGCGACGTGGCCCCGTTCACCCGTCAGCCGGGTGGCCACGTACCCGTCGGCCACCGGAGCGGGCGCGAAGCGGAGCAGGATCGAGGCCGTCAGCAGGTTGGCCAGACTCTCGGTGAACCACCGGGCCTCCTGCTCGGTGGGCAGGCCGGGCCAGCGGCTTTCGTGGGCGGCCAGCGCCTCGTCGTAGCGACGGTCGACCCCGGCCACCGAGCGTAGTTCGTCGCCCAGCATCTCACCCGCCAGCGGCTCCTTCACCAGCGTGCGAAGCACGTCGAGGCAGATGACGTTGCCCGAACCCTCCCAGATCGAGTTGAGCGGCGCCTCCCGGTACAGCATCGGCATCGGCGTGTCCTCGACATAACCCATGCCTCCGAGGCACTCCATGGCCTCGTAGGTCACCCGAACACACCGCTTGTTGTTGAGGAACTTGGCCAATGCCACCACCAGGCGGGCGAGAGCCCGTTCCTCGAGGCCATCCTGATCGCAGGCGTGGGCGGCCCGGAAGGCCAGACCGACGGCGCCCTCCCAGTCGAGCACCAGGTCGGCCAGGACCGCCTGCATCAGGGGCTGATCGACCAGTAGGCGTTTGAACGCTTGCCGGTGTTGGGCCCACCAAAACGCCTCGTCGATGCTGGCCCGCATCAGGGCGGCGGGCGCCACCGCACAGTCCAACCTCGTGTGGTGGACCATCTCGATGATGGTGGCCACCCCCCGGCCTTCGTCGCCGAGGCGCCACCCGAGGGCGTCGACGTACTCGATCTCGGCCGAGGCGTTGGCCTGGTTGCCCAGCTTGTCCTTCAACCGCATGACGTTGATCCCGTTGCGTTCGTCGTCGAGCCAGCGGGGGACGAGGAAGCAGGTCAGGCCGCCCCTCGTTTGGGCCAGGGTCAGGAACCCGTCCGACATCGGCGCCGAGCAGAACCATTTGTGGCCGTTGAGCCGGTACACATCGCCGTCGCGCTGAGCGGTCGTGGTGTTGGTCCGAACGTCGGACCCGCCCTGCTTCTCGGTCATGGCCATGCCCAGGGTGGCCGACTCCTTGTCGGCGATCGGTGCGGCCGAGGGATCGTAGTGGCGGCTGGTGAGCCGGGGCCGCCAGATCGCTTCGAGGTCGGCGTTGGCCGACAGGGCCGGCACTCCGGCGTAGGTCATGGTCAGTGGGCAGCAGACGCCGGGCTCGGTCTGGGTCAGGCAGTACAGGATCGCGGCGTGGGTGACATGGCCGCCGGCCGTGACACTACCGCCTGACGCCCCTTCCCATGGCAGCGCGGTGTAGCCCAGTTCGAAGGCCGTCGAGAGCAGACGATGGTAGGCCGGGTGGTAACGGACCTCGTCGAGTCGCCGCCCGGCCCGGTCGAAGGCGACCAGCTCCGGTTTGACTCTCCGGGCTTCTCGACCGGCCTCCCGCAGCTCGTCGCTCCCAAGCGTCGCTCCGGCTCGGGCGGCCACGTCGGTGTCGCCCTCGGCCGAGGTGACCACGGCCTGCAGCACCGGGTCGCCCGCCCACAGATCGACGTGGCGCCGCGGGGAGGGCTGATTCTCGACGATGTGGGTGCCGAGGTGATCGCGAGGTTGAGGTTGGGTCATGGGACCTCCTGACCCAAGCGTAGATTCCTCGGTCGGTTCCTGGCCAGGGTGTATTGCCGATCGACGCCCCACGACTCGGCGGACGCGGATCCCCCTCGACTGTTATGGTCTGGCTGTGTTGTCGAGTCGCAATCTGTGGCTGTTCCTCGGAGTGGTGGTGCTGATGCAGTTCGGCTATCCGATCACCCTGTGGGGGCGGGTGCCCACCATGATCTACACGGCAGGCTACGCGGGCATGATCTACTTCGGCCTCAACCTGGTTCGTGACGAGAAGGTGCGGCTGGTCCCCTTTGTCGTACTGGCCGGTTTGACGACGTTGGGCGGCGGCTGGTTCTCGCTCGATCAGTCGAGTCGCCTGGCCCTTGCCGCGATGCTGGCGTCGGTCGGCCTCTTCCAGTTGGCGCTGCTGACGTCGACGTTCCGTTTCCTGGTGCGGCCCCGGGCCGGTACCACCGTCAGCCAGCTGATTCTCCTGGCCGTGTCCGCCTACCTGCTGCTCGGGGGTGTCTTTGCGGTGGCCGGCAACCTGCTGGAAACGTCTGCGCCCGGCAGCTTCGTCGACAACGGAGCCCCCGATCGTCCGCTCGTATGGCAGGGCATGCTGTATGCCAGCTATGTCACCCTGTCGACCCTGGGCTACGGCGACATCCTGCCCGTCAATCCCTGGGCTCGGTCGTTGGCCTCGTTGGAAGCGGTGACCGGCACACTGTTTCTCGCCATCGTCATCGCAAGGCTGGTCGGCGCCTACTCGTCCGACGATGCGCAGGCCGCCGACCACGACCCCGGGCGCCAACCTGCATGACCACGGACAACCCCGCCGGGAGTCAGGCCGGGGCGGGTTGGCACGTCGGGCACCACCAGATGCTGCGGTCGTCGATCTCGGTCGAGGCGATCGGGGTTCCGCACCGGCGGCAAGGCTCACCCTGCCGTTTGTAGGCGTAGAGCCGCTCACCGCGTTTCATGTCGGATCGTCGGCGACGATCGACGTCGGCCGGGTCCACGGTGATGATGCGCCCTGATTTCTCGCCGGTCCGGAGCTCGTCGACCGAGAGCTTCCACAACTGATCGACGAGATGCCGTTCGACTTCTCGGGCCGGGATGAAGGGGTTCAACCCGAGCATGAACAACAGCTCGGAACGGTAGACGTTTCCCAGTCCGGCGATGGCCTTCTGGTCGAGCAGTGCCCGCCCGATCGGCACCGTGCGTCGGCTCAGGGCGTCGGCGAAGCGATCGGCTCCGTCGTTCGGTGCGACGATCGGATCTGGGCCGAGGTTGTCGAGCACCTTCTCGATCTCGTCGGGTTCGAGCAGCTCACACGTGGTCGGTCCGGCCAGGTGCATCCGGTGATCGTCGGTGCTGAGCAGGAGACGGGCGTTGGGCGACGGTTCGGGAAACGGCGGTGTCTGCAGACGGAACTTACCGAACAGTCCGAGGTGAACATGCACGGCCAGCCCGTTGTCGAACCGGTAGAGCAGGTGCTTTCCCCGGGCGTCGATGCCCTCGACCACGCTCCCGTCGATGGCTGCCGCCCCGTCGTCGAATCGGCCCTGGGGTGACTCGGCCGCCACCTCTTGGCCGTTGAACCGTTTGCCCTGGAGTCGGGCGGCGCGATGGAGAACGTGACCTTCAGGCATGAGGCGATTCTGGCATCATGCCTGAAGGTTTCCACGGGTCAGGGGGCCATCGAACGGCGTGGCCGACAGGCGCTCTCGCCAAACCCCCCTCGCTCGGGTCGGTCTCAGCCCTCGGCGAGGATGGCGTCGATCTGGCCGGCTGCGGCCTCGATGCCCTCGACCATGCCCATCTCGATCATCTGCTCCATGGCCTCGAGCGAGGGGAAGAACGAGATGGTCTGCATCCGGGTACGGCCGCCGTCGAGTTCGGTAATCCTGACCTCGAACTTGGTCGACGGCAGATCGTGGTTGGGTGAGCCGTCGTCGTTCGCGAAGACGTCCTGGATCTCGATGAGGTTCGGGGCGTCGACGGCGAGGATGCGCCACCGACCGAAATGTTCGTCTCCCTTCTCGTCGCCCACCATCTTGTAGAGCATCTCGCCGCCGACGCTGAGGTCGTGTTCGAGGAACGTGCACGGGTAGGTCGGTGGGCCCCACCAGCGTTCGAGCTTGCGAGGGTTCGCCCACAGCTCCCACACCTGTTTGGTGTCGGCGGCGTATTCGGCGGTCAGCGTGAGGGTGAGGGCCTCGAGGTCTTTGTCGATACTGATCACAGGCATTTGGACTTCCTTCGATGAACTGGGATTGCGGTCAGGCGTCGGGGCCGCCGTCGTCCTCTGCGAGCACGGCCTCGAAGCGCTCCAGGCGTTCCACCCAGAGCCGTTCGAAATGATCGAGCAGCGTTCGGGCTCGTTCGATGGCGTTCATGTTGGTCACCACCCGTTGTTCCCGGCCGTGCCTCCGTTTGGTCACGAGCCCGGCCTTCTCCAGAACCGCCACGTGCTTCTGCACGGCGGCGAAGCTGAACGGGTAGCGGCGGGCCAGGGCCGACACCGAGTGGTCGCCGGTCATGGCCTGGGCCAGGATGTCACGACGGGTGCGATCGGCCAGGGCGTGGAACAGCCGGTCGACCTCCTCGTCGTCGAGATCAACGGCACGGGTCTTATCTACAACCATTTGGTTGTACGTTAGGCGGACGTGGCGCACCTGTCAACCCTCGCATCCCACGACCCGACCCAAGGGTTGGATCAGTCGAGCAGGCTCTTCATCTGCCGGGCGATGAGATGGGCGGCCCGCTTGGGTGCCGTGCGGGTGGCGAGGTGCAGCAGCTTGGAATCCATGCCGACGTGGATGTACAACTCGTTGTCCTCGATGCCGTCAAGGATGATGGTGGCCGCGTCCGACGGTGTGGTGGTCGGGATTCGGCTCGACGATGGGTCGTCGGCGTCCACCCCGGTTGGCGCCTCGACGCCGGAATTGGCGGTGATGTCGGTGGAGACCCCGCCGGGCATGATCACCGATACACCAACGTTGGTTTCCAGCAGCTCGACGTGGAGGCCCTCGGTCAGCAGCTTGATGGCGGCTTTGGTGGCCCCGTAGACCGTCTGGCCGGGTACGGGGAGAAAGCCGCCCATGCTCGACACGTTGGCGATGTGGGCCTCGGGCCGTTCGAGAAGTCCGGGCAGAAAGGCCTTGGTCATGTGCAAAGGACCGTACAGGTTGACGCGCACGACCCGATCGATGTCGTCGAACTCGAGGTCGTTGAAGCGAACGAAAGGCTGGATGATGCCGGCGTTGTTGATCAGGCAGTCGGCCGGACCGAACGCATTCGCCACCCGCTCGGGAAGACGGTCGCACACGGCTCGGTCGGTCACGTCGGCGAAAATCAGCCCGAGGCGATCCTCGATCCCCGGGGCCATCGGCCCGACGGCGCCGGAACCGACCAGGGAGGCCGTCTCGTCCAGACTCTCCTGACGGATGTCAACGGCAGCCACGCTCGCCCCTCGTCGTAGCAGATCGAAGACGAGGTGGCGACCGATCCCGTTGCCGCCACCGGTCACCACATCGAGGGTGGAGTCGCAGCAGGATTCCGGACTTTTCGGCGCGGCGCGGCGGTGTGCGGGCACTGCTTGGTCGGCGGCCTCGAGGGTGCGAAACGCGTTGTGTCGAGAGGCCGCGAACTCGACCAACGCCTGGAAGGCCGGGTCGAA
>Ga0224512_10003723_pt1 | contig 13292 bp, 8 predicted proteins | sample SF_May12_sed_USG_4_FD_169103 | JGI IMG/M metagenome (GOLD analysis project Ga0224512, IMG submission 169103) | Sediment microbial communities from San Francisco Bay, California, United States - SF_May12_sed_USGS_13 | ecosystem: Environmental > Aquatic > Marine > Sediment | place: USA: California...
CAGACAAGGCGACGTTGCGGATGCAGGACATCTACCAGGAGCCCGTCAAAGAAGAGCTGATTGGACGGCGCATCAGGCAGATCAAAGAGAGCGGGGTGGTCGTTGCTGCCAGCCTGACTCCCCAGCATGTAGCAGCATATGCGCCCCTCACGGCCGCAGCAGGCCTCGACATCCTGATCATCCAGGGGACGGTCGTTTCGGCCGAACACGTGTCGACCCGCCAGGAGCCGCTCAATCTGAAGGAATTCATCTCTGGATTCGAGTTACCGGTGATCGTCGGCGGGTGCGCGTCGTACTCGACGGCTCTCCATCTGATGCGCACCGGGGCGATTGCCGTTCTGGTTGGGGTCGGGCCGGGGGCAGCCTGCACCACGCGGGCCGTCCTCGGAGTTGGCGTGCCCCAGGCGACGGCGATAGCGGACGCAGCCGGAGCCCGCATCCGCTATCTCGATGAAACCGGACGCTATGTGCATGTGATTGCCGATGGCGGGATGCGGACGGGCGGCGATGTTGCCAAGGCTATTGCCTGCGGCGCGGACGCGGTCATGATCGGGTCACCGCTGGCGGCGGCGGCAGAAGCTCCGGGCCGCGGGGCGCATTGGGGTATGGCAACGTTCCATCCGACCTTGCCCAGGGGAGCCCGTGTACAGGTCGGCACCCTTGGCAGTCTCGAGGAGATCCTCACCGGTCCCGCCCATGAGAACGATGGGCGCCGGAACCTCTTCGGGGGGTTGCGCATGTCGATGGCCACGACCGGGTACGCAGATGTGAAAGAGTTTCAAAAGGCTGAAGTGATGGTTGCTCCCGCGCTGCAAACCGAGGGCAAGTCGCTGCAGCGTTCCCAACGGGTCGGGATGGGGTAGCAGGAGCGTGACTACCCGGGACGGTTCCTACGGGCAAGCATCGACTGGAGACTTCGATCGGGTGCTCGTCGTCGATCTGGGGGCCCAGTACGCCCAGCTGATCGCCAGGCGGGTCCGGGAGGCACATGTCCTTTCGGAGATCGTTCCGCGGGACATAACAGCCGCTGAGATCATGGTGCGAGAACCATCCGGTCTGATTCTCTCGGGGGGTCCCGCCTCGGTATATGCCGATGATGCCTACGAGATCGATCCGGAGATCCTGGATCTGGATGTCCCTGTATTGGGGATTTGCTACGGCCACCAATTGCTCGCCCACGGGCTCGGCGGAAAGGTTGCGCGGACGGGAAGTGCCGAATACGGCAAGGCGGAGCTCACGGTGTTGGACGGTTCCGGCCTGTTCGCCGAACTCCCCGAGACCCAGGATGTGTGGATGAGTCATGGTGACGCCGTAGTCGAGGCCCCGCCGGGGTTTCGAGTTGTTGCCGAGACTCCCGGGTCGCCGGTCGCGGCTATGGAGAACCGCGAACGGCGCAGCTACGGGGTGCAGTTCCATCCCGAGGTAGTTCATACGCCGCGCGGTACCGAAATCATCAAACGGTTCCTTTTCGATATGTGTCAGCTTCGGCCGAATTGGACGCACCATTCGATCATTGAGCAGTCGGTCGACGCGATACGACGACAGGTGGGTTCGGAGAAGGTGATGTGTGGATTATCCGGCGGTGTTGATTCCTCGGTGGCGGCCGCATTGGTACACCATGCGGTTGGAGATCAGCTGACCTGCGTCTTCATCGACCATGGTCTCTTGCGGGCCCGGGAAGCCGAGCAGGTCGAAGAGACCTTCCGGAAGACCTTCCATATCAACCTGGTGCATGTGAAAGCCCAGGACCGTTTCCTGGCGGCGCTGAGCGGGGTAACGGATCCTGAATCGAAGCGGAAGATCATCGGGGAGACCTTCATCCGGGTGTTCGAAGAGGTGGCGGCCGACCTGGCCGACACCAACTTCCTCGTGCAGGGCACGCTCTACCCCGACATCATCGAATCCGGGACCAAAGACGCGGCAAGGATCAAGAGTCATCACAATGTTGGTGGCCTACCCGACGACATGGTGTTTGAACTGGTTGAACCGCTCCGGGACCTGTTCAAGGATGAGGTGCGGGCGATTGGCAGCGAACTGGGATTACCCGAAGAGATTGTGTGGCGTCAGCCGTTTCCTGGTCCCGGTCTGGCCGTTCGCATCATCGGAGAGGTAACCAGCGAGAGGCTCGAAGTCCTGGCCGCGGCAGATACCATCGTTTTGGAGGAGGTGCGGAGGGCGGGTCTCTACCGGGAGCTGTGGCAGTCTTTTGCTGTGCTTCCTGCCGTGAAGACGGTTGGTGTGCAAGGGGACGGACGCACCTATGCGTACCCGCTGATAGTTCGAGCAGTGACGAGCGACGACGCCATGACGGCCGATTGGGCGCGCCTGCCCTACGAGGTCCTGGAACGCATCTCCAGCCGGGTGATCAACGAGGTGGCGGGCATCAACCGCGTCGCCTACGACGTTTCGTCCAAGCCTCCGGCCACGATCGAGTGGGAGTAGTCCTTTCTCTCAAGTCCCCCCAACGGTCGACCGATATCCCTGGTGACAGGCGACCGTTCAAGTGAGAGAGGTTCAACTTGGAGTTGGGCAACGACGCAGAGCTCCTGGCCATTTTTCGCGAAGAAGTAGCGCAGCGCTCCCAGAATCTCGTGGAAGGGTCCACGGCGATGGCGACCGGCCGGCTGGACGCCGAACGATTTTCGACTTTGTTCCGGGACGCACACACCATCAAAGGGTCGTCTCGCGTGATGGGATTTGTCGAGATGGGCGAAGCTGCCCGCATCCTCGAAGCCGCCTGGCGGGATATCTCCGAGGGGGTCCTGCAACCTAGCCCTGAGCTTGGTGGCTTGCTGCGAGCAGTGGCTGCTGAGTTCCTCGGGGCGATGGACGAAGGAACCAACGGCCGGCCGGCTGGTCTGCAGGCCGCGGTCGGCGCTCTGGATAGCTTTCTCGGAGCTTCGCAGGAAGCACCGACTCGACCGGGCCCGCCTCCACCGGCTGATGCATCCGCCCACGCCCCGGTGGAATCCGCCCCTCCGCCACCCGTTCCTCCTCCTTCCCCGGCTCCCTCGCGACCCGTGCCGGAGATGGGAAGCCCGGAACTGCTCGATCTCGGCGGACTGCTCTCCTCAGTCGAGTCCGGTCTGGTAGGACCGGCCACCCGGGTAGAGACAACCCGGCTGTACCGTTTGATCAACCGCGCCGCTGAAGTGCGTCTCGACGCGGCCGCTCTGGCCGCGGCCGTCCAGGCATTGCGTTTTGCCGTCTCGAGCAATCCTCGCGAAGTTGCCGCACTTGCGACCAGTTGGGAATCCGCCGTCGAGACCCTGGACCTGGCAGTCGAGGATCTGCAGATGCGGGCCCTGCAACTCGTCGCTGCTCCCTTGTCGGAAATCACCGCCACCTTCCACCAGTTTGTTCGCTATGTGAGCCGTCGCACGGGCAAACAGATCCGGTTTGAGCTCGCCGGTGATGACGTGGAGGTAGACCGTCAGATCATCGAGCACCTGCGCGAACCGCTGCGGCACCTCCTGGTGAATGCGATCGACCATGGAGTCGAGACGCCGGATGTTCGCGAAGCGGCCGGCAAGCCGGCAACCGCCTCACTTGCCGTCCGGGCGCAAGTTACCAAGAACAGTCTTGTGATCACGGTCGAAGACGACGGTCGTGGCATCGATTGGATGGCGGTGCGGGAATCCGCCCGGGAACAGGGATTGGTTTCCGATGGGGATACGCCCTCGGAGAGCGAGTTGACCCGGCTCCTCTACGGGGGAGGCTTCTCCACATCGATAGAGACCACCGACCTCAGCGGCGACGGAGCCGGTCTGGCTCTGGTAGCGGAGACCGCCGAGATGTTGAACGGCGGGATAACCGTCGAGTCGAGGCCGGGTCACGGCACATCGGTGATGCTGACCCTGCCGGCCTCCTGGGCATTGCAGGACATGCTGCTGATCTCAGCCGAAGAGCGCCAGTGGGGCATTCCGGCAGCTGCCGTCGTGGCCGCATTCGCGTTGTCCGGGGCTGAAGTTAGGCCCGGTAAAGAGAGGATGGAGCTGATCCACCAGGGGCAACGCCTGCCCATCTCCTCCTTTGCTTCGGCCGTTGGTCTCCCGGAAAAGGAACCGGTCAACGAAGTCATTGTCCTGGCCACCCGTTCCGGTCTGATCGCGGTCACCGTGCCCGGGGTCGTCGGCCGGCGCCAGGTGGCAGTCAAAGGTCTTGGTCCGGTGTTGGCCGGTAATCCTCATCTGACCGGGGCCGCCGTGCTTGGAGGCGGAGAAGTAGTCGTGGTTATCGAACCGAACCGCCTAGGTGACCGGGTGCGGTCGCTTCCAAACCCCGTTGTGTCGAGACCGCGCGTCCTCGTGGTGGACGATTCGGCCGGAGCGCGCCAATTGGTCGGGTCGGTTCTCACCGGTCAAGGATTCGAGACCCTTGTGGCAGCCGACGCAGAGGAAGGTCTCGCCAAGCTCAAGTCGGAGAGTTTCGATGCGCTGGTAGTCGATTATGCGATGCCGGGATCGGACGGTGTGGAATTGGTGCAGGCTGTTCGCGACATACTCCCATCGCTCCCCGTGGTGATGGTTTCGGCCGTGGCGAAAGAGGATGACCAGGCCAGAGCATGGTCGGTGGGAGTCGATGCCTATCTTGACAAAGCCGACCTGCGGCAAGGCTTGCTGGCCACAACGCTCAACTCACTCCTGGAGATGCGGACCGTGGCGCAACCCGACGACCGGTCGGAGGTGAACCGGTGAGGATTCTGGTTGCCGACGACAGTCCGGTCATCAGGGCGGCCGTTGGTTCACTGCTGCGTGACGCCGGGTATGAAGTGACCACGGCTGAGGACGGCATCGAGGCAATTCAGAAGTTCTATTCCGAACCTCCGGATCTGGTGCTGCTGGACATCAAGATGCCGCGCATGAGCGGGTACGTGGCATGCCGCCTCATCAAGGAAGATTGGTCGGTTGCCCATATACCGATTCTGATACTGACCGCACTCGACTCTGCCGAGGATCGCTATTGGTCGGAGAAATCGGGAGCCGACGGGTACCTCACCAAGGAATCCCTCGGCGAGGAGCTGTTGGCGGCAATTCGAACCGCACGGGCTACCCGGGCTCTGTCCGAGTTGACCACCGGCGAAGTAGACCCCCAGCAACTCGACCAGGTCGATGTGCTCGCCCGGGTAACCGAGCTGCTAGATCGCAAGTTGTTTGATGCCACCATCGTCAATGACATCGTCACAATGGCCACCCGTGCCATGGACCTGCCAACGACGGTCCAGGAGTCGCTATTGATTCTCCGCCGGTTCGTCGACTACGACCTGGCCGGTATCGCGTTGGCCGCTGAACGCCGCCTCGCCATTCGAGTGGATAACGACCTGTCGCGACCAGATTTCGAACACTTCCGCGCACTCGCCGCCGGTCATCTCGAGCAATTGGCATCGATTTCCGTGAGTCCCGAAGAGCTCGGCGTGTGGCGCTCCGGCATAGAGGAGTTCAGCGAAGTGGACTCGGCCGGCGGTTGGCCGTCCTTCTTCGCGATGGGCCTGCGTTCCCGTGGCCAGGTTCTAGGCATCCTGGCCATCGGATCCCGGAGACCGGGCGTGTTTACACCTCAGGTTGCGCGGACGTTGCGTATGGTGGAGTTTCCCCTGGCAGCGGTTGTCGATTCCGCCTACCACCATCAGAAGCTTCTCGAACAAGAAGCCCGGCTGAGTCTCTCTTCGTTGTACGGCGATCCGGATTCTTAGCGACGGCTCGCCGGCGGCACCATCGGTAGATCCCGGACAGCCGATCGGGAAGACCTCAACCTCACCCCGGTTCGTGTCGATAGCTCAATTGGGCAGTAATCCTCTGCCCAGCTGGAGGCTGTAGCGCTATGGAGCACCTGCCTGAATTGATAGGTGGCAGCGCCGTTCTTGCGGCTGTGGTCGCCGTGGTCGCCGCGGTCCGTGCGGTGCGGGCCGCCCGCGGACGAGAGAAGTTCGCCACCCAATCTGCCGATCGGGCCCGGCGAATGAAGAACGAGTTCGTCTCCATGGTCAGTCATGAGCTTCGAACCCCTCTCACCTCGATCGCCGGGTTCACGGATACCCTGCTCGAATCGTGGAAGAACCTCCCCGGGGAAGAGGTCGACGAGTTCTTGACCATCATCAACAAGCAGGCCGTGCACCTTTCGGAATTGGTCGAAGACGTGCTCGTGATCCCCAGGCTCGAGGCTGGAAGGCTCCGATTGGATCTCGGCATGTTCGACTTATCGGACGTGGCCCACGACGTCACGAACGCGATCCTGCCACCCGGTTCCGCTCGTGAAGCAGCGGTGGCGATCCCGGGGGGTGTCTCGGTGTTTGCCGACCAGCGGCGGGTCCAGCAGGTTCTGCGCAATCTGGTGGAAAACGCCCACAAGTACGGAGGCGACCAGATTCTCGTCGAGGGCAGCCCCTACGGAGAGTTCTACCTGGTCGTGGTGTCGGATAATGGGCCCGGTATACCCGAGGATGATGTCGACCGCGTATTCACGCATTTCGAGCAACTCTCCAAAGGTGACGCCCGTTCCGACAAGGGGATCGGCCTGGGACTGCCTATCGCTCTGCGGCTTGCTCGAGCGATGGGCGGCGATCTCTGGTACGAGCATCGCTTTCCGACCGGAAGCCGCTTCTGTTTCACCATCAGGACCTCGGCGCCCGACCCGGTTGCCGAAGATGACGAAGGGCGGGTTGTGCGGCCCGACGGCTCGGTCGAAGTCACTATTCGCTAGCGGGCGGGGTCTGCCGGTTACACGCGTGTGATTAGAGCGGCGCAGGCGGGTACCATCGGCGGATGCAATCCTTCACTTCATCCGACGACGCCTTGTTCGCGGCTGAAGCAGATCCTGCCCAATCGCCTTTGTTTGATGCATTGAATCCGGTTCAGCGGGAGGCGGTCGCCGCCACCGAAGGGCCGGTGCTCGTGGTGGCGGGGGCGGGATCCGGCAAGACGCGGGTGCTGACGTATCGCATCGCGCACCTGATCCGGGATCTGGGTGTCCCGCCCCACGCGATTCTGGCGATCACGTTCACCAACAAGGCCGCCAACGAGATGAAGGAACGAGTCGAGCGGCTCGTCGGCGGAGCGGTCCGGGCGATGTGGGTGTCGACCTTCCATAGCGCCTGTGCTCGCATCCTGCGCCGGGAAGCACCCCGTCTCGGGTATCGATCGTCGTTTTCGATCTATGACGATGCCGATGCCCTGCGGCTCGTCACGATGTGTGTTCGTGATCTGGACATGGACCCGAAACGTTTCCCCCCGCGCAACATCAGGGCGGCCATTTCCGACGCCAAGAACGAACTGATCGACTACGAGTCTTTTGCACAGCAGGGCACCGGGTTCTTTCACGAGCAGGTTGCCGACGTTTACCGGCTATACCAGCAGCGACTGCTGGAAGCGTCGGCGATGGATTTCGACGATCTCCTGATGATCACGGTGGAGCTGTTCGGAGCGTTTCCCGATGTTCTGGATCATTACCAGCGGCGGTTCCAGTACGTGCTGGTCGATGAGTATCAAGACACGAACCGTGCCCAGTACACGCTGGTGAAACAACTCACCGCTCAGCATCGCAATCTGTGCGTGGTCGGTGACAGCGACCAATCGATCTACAGATTCCGGGGTGCCGACATCAGGAACATCCTCGACTTCGAAAGCGACTATCCCGATGCCCGGGTCGTAGTGCTCGGTCAGAACTACCGGTCGACCGAGGTGATCCTGGAGGCGGCCAATTCGGTCATCGCCAACAACGATGAGCGGAAGCCCAAGCACCTGTGGACGGATCGGGGGCGTGGGGAACTGCTGAACCGGTATGAGGCCGAAGATGAACGCGATGAAGCCGCTTTCGTAGCAGAACAAATCAACGTCCTCGAGGATGAGGGCCGATCGGCCTCCGACATCGCTGTTTTCTATCGAACCAATGCTCAGAGCCGGGTACTCGAAGAGGTGTTCGTCCGGTACGGCATCCCGTATGCGGTGGTGGGCGGGGTCAAGTTCTACGAACGGCGGGAAGTCAAGGATGTGCTTGCCTATCTGCGGGTGTTGGTCAATCCGGACGACCAGGTTGCACTGAAGCGGGTGATCAACGTTCCCAAGCGGGGTCTGGGCAGCACATCCCTTGCACATCTGGACCGGTTTGCCCAGGGTCTCGGGGTCTCTTTTCATGAGGGGCTCGTACAGGTCGATGACGAACCCAACCTTTCCTCGCGGGCCCGCAAGCAGGTCAAGGAGTTCCTCGCCTTGATCGACGTGCTGCGCGACCGGGCCGCAGGCGGGCCCCGGGCTGCCGTCGAAGCCGTCCTCGAGTCCAGCGGCTACCTGGCGGAACTCCAGGTCGAGCAGACCATCGAGGCGCTCGGACGAGTTGAGAACGTCCGGGAGTTGAGCACCGTCGCCGAGGAGTACGAGATCGGCGCCGAGGGTTCGATGATCGGTGACGAAGCCTGGGACGACCTCGATGGGCTGCGCCGCCTGGAGCTGTTCCTGGAATCGATCAGTCTGGTCGCCGACATCGATGAACTCGAAGAGGGTTCTGCGACCGTCACCCTGATGACCTTGCACAACGCCAAGGGTTTGGAGTTTCCGATCATCTTCATGATCGGCCTCGACGACGGGGTTTTTCCCCATGTTCGGTCCCTGGGCGATCCTTCCGAGCTCGAAGAGGAGCGCCGGCTTTGCTACGTCGGGATAACGCGCGCCCAGGATCGTCTCTACATGACCAACGCCTGGAGCCGGATGCTCTGGGGTGGCACCAACTACAACCCGCCCAGCCGGTTCCTGGCTGAGATCCCTGAGGAGTTGGTGACCAAGATCGACAAACGCCGCCGGCGGGCGCAGTACGAGACCGAGCCGAACAACGCTCATCCGACGGTCGACGCCACGGAGATCGAGCCTGGTGATCGAGTGCTCCACAACAAGTGGGGGACCGGGGTGGTCCTCGAGATAGCCGGAACCGGCGATCGGGCCGAAGCGACGGTCCAGTTCGACGACCAGGGGCAGAAACGCCTGCTGCTGGCCTGGGCGCCCCTCAAGAAGGCATGATGCAGGCACGTCTTGGGCGGGCCTGATCGGCCAGGTTGCTTCCTACACTCCGGTACATGTCACAAGCCATCGCTCCGCTCCGGCTGCCGTATTACCGGGCAATCTGGGTGGCCGCTCTTTTTTCCAATGTCGGTTCGTTTCTGCAGACGGTGGCGGCTGCCTGGCTGATGAAAGAACTTACCGACTCCTCGGCTACCTGGGTGGGTCTGATGCTTGCCTCGAACCTGCTGCCGCTCTTGTTCCTCTCGCTGATTTCGGGAGTGGTGGCCGACACGGTCGATCGGACCAAGGTCATGCTGGTTGCGCAGTCGTTGATGGGATCTGCGGCTGCGGCGATGGCGATTCTGACTGCAACGGATCTGATCACTCCGGGTCTGCTCCTGGGGTTGGGCTTGTTGATGGGAGTCGGGGTGGCGTTCAATCTGCCCGCCTGGCAAGCTCTGGTCCCGGATCTCGTGCCCAGGGGAATGGTCGCCAGCGCCGTAGCGCTCAACTCGGCTGGGTTCAACGTTGCCCGAGCGGTTGGTCCGGCGCTGGGAGGCTTGATCGTCGCCACCGCGGGTCCGCAGCTCGGTTTTGGACTGAACGCCATCTCTTACCTGGCCGTGATCACGGTGATCGCAGTAGTCGGGCGCCGGCTCCGTCTGTCGGCGAGGGAGCACACCTCGATGACGAACGCGATCGCCCAGTCGATTCGCTACGCCCGGTTCACTCCCGCCTTCCGTCGTCTCCTCGGGTTGGTGGCCCTGTTCGCGATCACTTCGGCCGTCGTTCAGGCGACCCTGCCGAACCGGACGAGCGAGTTGGGTGGTTCGGAGACAACGTACGGTATCTTGCTTGGCTTCATGGGGGCAGGAGCGCTGGTCGGGGCGCTGGTACGTCCGCGGGTGGTCGCGACGCTGGGCGGGCGATCGGTACCGACCACCATCGTGGTGTTCGGAGTGGCCGGGATCACCGTCGGGTTGGCTCCTTCTACCGCTGTTGCTGCCCTGGGCATGATGCTCGCCGGAGCTTCGTGGGTGCTGACCCTGACCACCGTCAATGCCAGCAGCCAGTTGATGGCCCCCGAGTGGATCCGGGGCCGGGCCATGAGTCTCTACACCCTGGCCTTTTCGGGCATCTATCCGATCGGTTCCATCCTGTCGGGAGCGTTGGCCGACGTCATCGGGGCCGGGAGCGCCATGGTCGCTTTCTCAGGTGCGGCCCTCGTTCTGGGGCTGCTGGCTCCCCGGTTTCGCCTCCCGTCACTTGCCGAGATTCATACGCCCGAATTCACCGAAGACCGGCCGGCCCCGCCCCACGTCGACACAGAAGGAGGGCCCGTGATGATCGCTAACACCTGGCAAATCGATCGCGCCGACCTCGAGGATTTTGTCGCACTCATGAGCGAGATCCGCAAAGTGAGACTGCGAACGGGTGCCTATCGGTGGCGGCTGTACCGGAACAGCGAAGACCCGCACCGCATCACCGAAGTGTTTGTGTGCGTCTCATGGGAGGAGCATCTAGCCCAGCACCGCAGAATTGACGATGCTTCGGCCCAACTCATACGCCGGGCACGTTCATTCGACCGGGACGGTGGGCCGCGCAGCCGTCACCTGGTGGCGGTCGATGTGGATCATCCTGAGTGGGAACCGCTCATCGCGGCCCATGATCAGTACCACCGCACCGACGGCTCAATCCCGCTCAACGGACGGTGATCCCGGCCGGGCCCGGTGCGACCTATGCCTCGATGGCCAGACGTTTCTGGTCGATGGATTCGAGCAGTTCCCGGTACGAGGCTGCGAACTTCTCAACGCCTTCGTCTTCGAGCACCTGGACGACGTCTTCGTAGTCGATCCCGACCGCCGCCAACTGCGCGAGGGTTGCGTTGGCCTCCTCGATTTCCGTGGCCCCAAACGCCGGCGGCTGCGGGTTGCCATGATCCTGGTACGCCTCGATCGTCTTGACCGGCACCGTGTTGACGGTGTGGGCAACGACCAATTGATCGACATACATGGTGTCCGGATACGCGGGGTCCTTGGTGCTGGTCGATGCCCACAACGGGCGTTGGATGCGAGCACCTTGCGCCAAGAGGGCCTCCCAGCGTGGGCCGGAGAAGGTCTCGAGAAACAGACCGTAGGCCGCCCGGGCGTTGGCGATTGCGGCTGTCCCCCGTAAGGCCAGCGCAGCTTCTGTGCCGATTCGCTCGAGGCGCCGGTCCACTTCGGAATCAACCCGCGACACGAAGAACGAGGCTACCGAGTTGATGCGGGAGAGAGTGCCGCCGGTCTCTGCGTAGGTTTCGAGGCCGTCCAGGTAGGCATTCATGACCTCTTGATAGCGCTCCAGCGAGAAAATCAGGGTGACGTTGACCGAGATGCCTTCTCCGATCAGCCGCCTGACGGCCGGAATCCCGGCCGGAGTAGCCGGCACCTTGATGAGCAGGTTGGGCCGGTCGACCCGTTTCCACCAATCGCGGGCCTCCTGGATCGTTGCCTCGGTCTCATTGGCCAACAACGGGGAGACCTCGACGGAGACGAACCCGTCGGCACCGCCCTTTTCCTGCCAAACCGGCTTGAGGGCGTCGCAAGCATCGCGGATGTCCCGGGTGACCAGGGCGGTGTAGATCTCGATAGTGTCGGCGTCACGGTCGACCAGTTCCCGCAGGGCTCCGTCGTAGTCGGCCGACCGGACGATGGAGTTGGCAAAGATGGTCGGATTGGAGGTGACCCCGGTGACGGCCGAACCTTCCACCAGGGCGGCCAGGCCTTCCGGTTCGAGCAGCTGTCTCGAGATTTCGTCCATCCAGATGCTCTGACCTTGGGCGGCAACTCCGAGGATGTTGGACATGCGGTCTCCCTTGCGTTGAATCTGGTAGCTACAACCGTAGCGGTCCCTTCAGCCTTCCCATCCACCCGTTTTGGCGCTCATCATGCTCGATATGTGAGCAAGTTAAGCGCCAAAACCATCTTCGGGCTGGGAGCATCAGCTCGCAGGCAGATGACTCTCCGCCGCGCCGGTAACTTTCACTCGACGGAACTCCACGACACCCGGGCTGCACGAGATGACGACTCCGCCGGTCATCGTCCGGGTCAGCAAGCCGGGATTGCCGAGGGTTGTATTCGGATACGGGACGGGCTCGTACAACTCGAGGGTCAAATGCTCACCATCGGGCACGAGTGAGCACTGAAGGCTGGCTTCTCCGTTGTGCCAGGCCCGTAGTGGAACGTACACAAGCAGTGGCGAGCTGAGGCCGACTGCCCGGGCCCGATTGAATACCGCTTCGGCCCGTTGTTCGAACCGCACGAGCTGATCCTCTGCTCGCGGGTTGGTTTGATACGAACCACCCACTTGGGGGGTGGGAGTCGCGGCAATATTCGGGAAACCGTCCAGAAGCTCGTGCATCAGTCCGATGCCGACCTCCACAACACGTTCCTTCAAACCCTCCACGTCGAGCCACGGTTCGATCGATAGCCGCCTCTGCAATACCACCGGCCCGGTGTCGATGCCGGCCTCGATCATATGCACGGTCACACCTCCCTCGGTGATGCCGGCGTCAATCTGCCAGAACTCTGGAGACGGACCGCGATACTCCGGCAACAGCGAGGGGTGAATGTTGAAGAGCGGTGGGAAGGCTTCCAGGGAGCGGTGTCCCAGGATGCGATCGAGGCCGGCCACGATGGCCAAATCGGCGCCGAGGGCTTTCACCTGGTCCAACATGCGGGGATCATTCATCTTCTGGGGCCACAAGGCGATTGCCCCGACGCCAAGGGCGAGTTTCTGTATTTGGTGCCAGAGTCCATCGGTTCTATCGCTTATGTAGGCGCGTACGGGCCGGGGCAGCCCCCGTCGCATTCGGCGATCCAGGACCCTTCCGATGCGTCGTTTGAGCGCGAATTCAAGGGCGGTTCGCCGGGTGTCCAGGCGGACAGGACAGACGACGGCCACCAAAGAAACGGGGTCGGATGGGTCGGCGGATCGAGTAGCGAGAGCAGCGAGGAATCGCTGGGTGTAACCGGCGATATTGCCGACAAATACCACACGCATGGCTGCAGCGTAGCGATACGTTCGCCGTTTCGGTCGTTACCTGCCGAAGATGCGGACATGCGCAATTGGGGCCGAGCAGAGGTACCGGGATTCGGGCCGGGGGACCGCACGCAAACCTCGATCCCACCGGTCCCGACGGAGCCCGTCGGCTTCGCTGGATCAGGCCGGCTCCCATTGCGGTAACCTCCGGTGGCCATGCCACGCAGGATCCTCATCGCCAAGCCGGGACTGGATGGCCATGACCGGGGCGCAAAAGTCATT
>Ga0224512_10003724_pt1 | contig 13291 bp, 16 predicted proteins | sample SF_May12_sed_USG_4_FD_169103 | JGI IMG/M metagenome (GOLD analysis project Ga0224512, IMG submission 169103) | Sediment microbial communities from San Francisco Bay, California, United States - SF_May12_sed_USGS_13 | ecosystem: Environmental > Aquatic > Marine > Sediment | place: USA...
CAACCAGGCGGGCGGCAAGGCGGTGGGACTGACCGGCCAGGACGGCGTTTTCATCCGCGCGAGGAAGCTCCTGCTGCCCGGCAAGCAGAACGGCAACGTCGACCTCGGCCAGGTGGGCGAGATCGAGTCGATCGACCCGTCGATCATCGCGGCGCTCGAGCAGGGCGGCTTCATCCCGGTGGTGGCGCCGATCGGCACCGGCATCGACGGCACCACCTACAACATCAACGCCGACCTGGTCGCCGGCAAGCTCGCCGAGATCCTGCGGGCCGAGAAGCTGGTCGTCATGACCAACACGCCCGGCGTGCTCGACAAGGAAGGGCGCCTGCTGACGGGACTGACGCCGAAGAAGTTCGACGACCTGGTCGCCAAGGGGGTGATCTCGGGCGGCATGCTGCCCAAGATCGGCTCGGCGCTGGATGCCGCCCGCAACGGCGTGAAGAGCGTGCACGTCATCGACGGCCGCGTGCCGCACGCGCTGCTGCTGGAAGTGATGACCGACCAGGGCGTCGGCACGCTCATCAAGAGCAAGTAGCCGCATGCGCCTCGTCGGTCTGCCGCCCTCGCGGCGGGTGTGGATCTTCGACCTCGACAACACGCTGCACGATGCGAAGGTGCACATCTTTCCGTCGATGCACGACCAGATCAACGCCTACCTTATGCGCCGCTTCGAGCTCGACGCGGCCGGCGCCAACGACATGCGCCGCGGCTTCTGGCAGCGCTACGGCACCACCATGAACGGCCTCGTGCGCCACCACGGCACCGACCCGCGCGAGTTTCTTGCCGCGACGCACCAGTTTCCCGAGCTTGCCGACATGGTGGTGCACGAGGCCGCGGTGCGCCACGCACTCGCGCGCCTGCCGGGCCGCAAGCTCATCTTCTCCAACGCCCCGCGCCGCTACGTCGATGACGTGCTGCGCGCGCTCGGCGTGGCGCGCTTCTTCGACGCCGTATACACGATCGAGAGCACGCGCTACCGCGGCAAGCCGGCGCTCGCCGGATTCCGACTGCTGCTCAGGCGCCACAACCTCGATCCCCGGCGCTGCGCCCTGGTGGACGACATGCTGGAGAATTTGCGCACTGCAAAGCGTCTGGGCATGGCGACAGTCTGGGTGAGCCAGGAGAAGAGGAGCGTGCCCTACGTCGACCTGCGCGTATCTTCGGTGACGCAGCTGCCGGGACTCGTTTTCCGCTACTCGCACTAGTAGAATCTTTTCATGCCCCGGGCCAAAGGCGAGCGCAAGCTGGAAATCCTCAAGGCGCTCGCCCAGATGCTCGAGGCGCCGCGCTGGGAGAGAATCACCACCGCCGCGCTCGCGGCGAAGCTCGACGTCTCGGAGGCCGCGCTCTACCGCCACTTCGCCTCGAAAGCGCAGATGTACGAGGGCCTGATCGAATTCATCGAGACCTCGGTGTTCACGCTCGCCAACAAGATCACCGCCGACGAGGGCGACGGGCACAAGCAGGCTGACCGGCTCCTCGAGATGCTGCTCGCCTTCGCCGAGAAGAACCCGGGCATGGTGCGCGTCATGACCGGCGACGCGCTGGTCGGCGAGCACGAGCGGCTGCAGGCGCGCATGAACCAGTTCTTCGACCGGTTCGAAGCGACTCTCAAGCAGGCGCTGCGAACCGCGGCCGACAGCGACGCCGGGTCGCATGCGGCGACGCTGCTTCGCTACGCCATCGGCTCGCTGCACCTGTTCGAAAAAAGCGGCTTCGCCAAGAAGCCTACCGAGGGCTTCGCCGCGCAGCGCGCGTTCCTGTCGGCCTGAGCAGCGCGCTAGCGCGCGCCGCACACTGCGCAGCGCGGATCCTTTTTCACCCGCACGCTGCGCAGCTCGGACTTCTTCGCGTCGAACAGCGTGAGCTGCCCGAGCGGCGTATCGCCGGCGCCGGCGAGCAGCTTCACCGCTTCCAGCGCCTGCATCGCGCCGATCGTGCCGGTGAGCGGCGCGAGCACGCCCATCACCGAGCACTGCACTTCCTCGACCTCGCCTTCCTCCGGGAACAGGCACGCGTAGCACGGCGCGTCCTTCTGCCGCAGGTCGAACACCATCAGCTGGCCGTCGAAGCGGATCGCGGCGCCGGAGATCAGCGGCCTTGAATACTTCACGCAGGCGCGGTTCAGCGCATGGCGCGTGGCGAAGTTGTCGGAACAATCGAGCACCACATCGGCATTGGCGACCAGCCGTTCCACCACCTCGCCCTGCACGCGCTCGGCGAGCGGCACGATCTCGACTTCGGGATTCATTGCGGCAAGGCTCTTGCGCGCTTCCTCCACCTTCTTCGCGCCGACGGAATCCGTGCGGTAGAGAATCTGGCGCTGCAGATTGGTGAGGTCTACGCAATCCGCGTCGGCGATCGTCAATCGGCCGATGCCGCTCGCCGCGAGGTAGAGCGCCGCGGGACATCCCAGCCCGCCCGCGCCGACCATCAGCGCCGCCGCGGCGCGCAGCCGTTCCTGGCCCTCGACGCCAAACTCCTCGAGGAGGATGTGCCGGGAGTAGCGGAGGAGCTGCTGGTCGTTCAGCTGCCGGTCTTGTTCTCGGCGACGGTCTTGGTCGGCTGGGCGACCACCGGCTTGCCCTGCAGGTAATTCAGCGCCTGCGTCAGCTGGAAGTCTTCCTTAGAGCCCATCTCCAACGGCTTGGGCAACTCGGTCGGCGCCGCCGCCGCAGGCTTGACGCGCGGTGCGCCCTTCTTCTCGGCTTCGGCGTCGCGGTCGTTGTCCAGGTGGCGCTCGAGGTCCGCCTCGCGCAGCCGCGACAGCGGACTCGCGCCCGGCTCTTCGACGATGACGTCGGGCGTGATGCCCTTGGCCTGGATCGAGCGCCCGCTCGGCGTGTAGTAGCGCGCGGTAGTGAGCTTGATGGCGGTCGCGTTGCCGAGCGGCATGATGGTCTGCACCGAGCCCTTGCCGAAAGTCTGCGTGCCGATGACCGTGGCGCGCTTGTGGTCCTGCAGCGCGCCGGCGACGATCTCCGAGGCCGAGGCCGAGCCGCCGTTCACCAGCACCACCATCGGCACGGTCTTGGCCGCCGCCGGCAGGCCCTTCAATACGTCGTCGCGCAGGCCGCGCAGGTAGTCGTCCGGCGTGGCGTAGAACTTTTTCTTCGCGTCTTCGGTGCGCCCGTCGGTGGACACCACCAGCGCCTTGTCCGGCAGGAACGCCGAGGAGATCGCCACCGCGCCGTACAGCAGGCCGCCGGGGTCGTTGCGCAGGTCGAGCACCAGGCCCTTCAGATTGCCCTGCTTGTAAAGGTTGGCGATGGCGCGAACCATGTTTTCGGTGGTGGCTTCCTGGAATTGCGACACGCGCACCCAGCCGTAGCCCGGCTCGATCATCTTCGACTTCACGCTTTGCACGCGGATCACGGCGCGCGTCAGCGTGACGACGATGGGTCGCGGCTCGCCCTTTCTCGAGATGGTGAGCGTGATCTGCGTGTTGGGCTTGCCGCGCATGCGCTTCACCGCGTCGGCCAGCGTCATACCCTTCACCGGGGTGTCGTCGAGGCGGATGATGAGATCCCCCGGCTTGATGCCGGCGCGAAACGCCGGCGTGTCCTCGATCGGCGAGACGACCTTGACGAAGCCATCCTCCATGCCGACTTCGATGCCCAGGCCGCCGAACTGGCCCTGCGTGCCGACCTGCAGCTCCTTGAAGGCGTCGGCGTCGAGATACGCCGAATGCGGATCGAGCCCCGAGAGCATGCCGTTGATGGCCTCGGTGATCAGCTTCTTGTCCTCGACCGGCTCGACGTAGTTCTGCTTGATGGCGCCGAACACCTCGGTGAAGGCGCGCAGCTCGTCCACCGGCAGCGGGCCGCGCACCGCGCGATCGGCGATGGCCTGGAAATTGAGGCTGACCAGCACACCGGCAACGACGCCGAGCGCGATGAGCCCGATGTTTCTCAACTTGCTCATGATGTTGGACGGTTCCTTACTTCAAGACGACCCAGCGCAGCGGATCGAACGCTTTACCGAGGTGCCTGAGTTCAAAGTATAAACCCGATTGCTCGTTACCACCGCTCGCGCCCACCGTGCCGACGATTTCTCCCGCGGCCACCGGATCGCCCGTCTGCTTGAGCAGCGACTCGTTGTTGGCGTAGATGGAGAGGTACGCCTCGCCGTGGTCGACGATCAGCAGGTTGCCGTAGCCGCGCATCCAGTCCGCATACACCACCTGCCCGGCCGCCACCGCCAGCACCGGCTGGCCTTCGGGCGCGCGGATGAATACGCCCTTCTTGCCGACCGGGCCTTCCTCCCTTGGTGCGCCGAACAGCCCGACAAGTTCCCCTTTCACCGGCAGCCGCAGCTTACCGCGCAGGCCGGAGAATGGCCCGATTAGCGAGCCCAGCATAGGGACTTTTTCCACACGCGCGTAGCCGGCGCCCGGCCGCACCGCCAGCACGCGCACTATTTCCTCCACCACCTGGCTGAGGCGCTTCTCGTCCGCCTCGAGCGTGCTGATCTGGCGGCGCGCCTTGCGGATGTCGCCGGCGGCGCGATCAAGGATGGCACGGCGCTCGCGCCGCTCGGCGACGATGCGGGCGCGGTCGCGGCGGCTCTCGGATTCGATCGCCGCCAGGCGCCGCCGGCGCTCCTCGGCCGCGCGGCGCACCTCCTCGGCTTCGGCGAGGTTTTCGCGCAGCGCGTTGCCGAGCCGCGTCGTGGCACGCGAGAGCTCCGCGAGGTAGTACAAGCGCCGCGCCACGTCCGACGGGTTCTCGCCCGAGAGCGCGATCTTCAGCGCGTCGGGCGCGCCGGCCGCGTAGCGCGCGGCGAGCAGCCGTCCGAGCGCCGCCTGCTGGCGCGCCAGGCGCTCGCCGAGCGAGCGGCTGCGCGCCGCGAGGCGCGCCAGCTCGGCCTGCGCCGCGCGGCTCTCGGCCTGGAGCCTGCGCAGCGTACGGTTGGCATCCGAAATGGCGCGCTCGGAGTCGCGCAGCGCGTCGCGCGCCTCGCGCCGGCTCGCCTCTTTCGCGTCCAGGCCCGAGCGTAGCGCCTCGAGGCGCGCGCGCAGCGCTGCCAGGTCCTCCTCGCGGCCCGCGTGCGCCGCACCGGCGGCGAGCGCGAGCAGCACGAGAAGCGCGCGCTTCAGGCTTTCGCCTTCCCCTGGGCCGAAACCGCCGCGACCCGGCGCTCGATCTCCGCGGCGTCTCCCAGGTAATAGTGCTTGAGTGGCCTGAGGTCGCTGTCAAGCTCGTACACGAGCGGTATGCCGGTGGGCACGTTCAGGCCGACGATGTCGGCGTCGGAGACGCCGTCGAGATGCTTGATCAGCGCGCGCAGCGAGTTGCCGTGCGCGGCCACCAGCACGCGGCGCCCGGCGCGCACCTGCGGCGCGATGGCCGTGTTCCAGTACGGCAGCACGCGCGCCACGGTGTCCTTCAGGCACTCGGTAAGCGGCACCTTGGCGCCGGCGTAACGGGGATCCTTGCCCTCGTAGCGGGGGTCATGCGCCTCGAGCGCGGGCGGCGGCGTGTCGTAGCTGCGGCGCCAGGCGAGCACCTGCACCTCGCCGAACTTGGCCGCCGTCTCCGCCTTGTTCAGTCCCTGCAGGCTGCCGTAATGGCGCTCGTTCAGCCGCCAGCTGTTGGTGACCGGCAGCCAGCAGCAGTCCATCTCCTCCAGCGCGAGCCACAGGGTGCGGATGGCGCGCTTCAGCACCGACGTGTGCGCGAGGTCGAATTCGTAGCCCTCCTTGCGCAGCAGGCGCCCGGCGGCGCGCGCTTCCTCGACGCCGGCCGGCGACAGGTCGACGTCGGTCCAGCCGGTGAAGCGGTTCTCGCGGTTCCAGGTCGATTCGCCGTGGCGCAGCAACACGATGCGGTGCATGCCGTCAATTATAATGTCGGGCTCATGCTGGAATTCCTGCAGAAGAACATCCTGCTGGTCGCTGCCGCGGTCGGCTCCGGGGCGATGCTGCTGTGGCCGCTGCTGCGCGGCGCCGCCGGCGGGGGCGGCGCCTCGGTCAACACGCTGCAGGCGACGCAGCTGATGAACCGCGAGAACGCGCAGGTGCTCGACGTGCGCGAGCCGGCGGCGTACGCCGCCGGCCACATTCTCGGGGCGAAGAGCCTGCCGCTGGCGGAGTTCGAAAAGCGCGCCGGCGACTTCGACAAGTACAAACCAAAGCCGGTGATCCTGTATTGCGACACCGGCAATACCGCACCGCGCGCCGTCAGCCAGCTGAAGGCGCGCGGCTTCACGAACGTGGTCAACCTCGCCGGCGGCTTTCGCGCCTGGCTGCAGGGCGGGCTGCCGGTGGAGCGGTGACTTGGCGCGCGTGCTCGTGTATCTGACTGGCGCCTGCCCGTATTGCCAGGCGGCTTCGCGACTGCTCGCGGCCAAGGGCGTCACCGACCTCGAGGCGGTGCGCGTCGACCTGGAGCCGGCGCGCCGCGCCGAGATGCAGGCGCGCTCGGGACGGCACACGGTGCCGCAGATCTGGATCGGCGGCCGCCATGTCGGCGGCTGGGACGAGTTGTCCGCGCTCGAGCGCGACGGTACGCTGGATTCCATGCTGGAAGCACAAAGGACCTGACCCGATGGCCGACGAGCAGCCGCAGCCGAGCTTCCAGATCGAGAAGATCTACGTCAAGGACCTGTCGCTCGAGATCCCGAACGCGCCGCAGGTGTTCCTCGAGGCGCAGACGCCGCAGCTCGAGATCCAGGTGCGCAACGAATCGACGCGCTTCGCCGAGGGGCTGTTCGAGGTGGTGATCACCGTGACGGTGACCGCCAAGGCGGGCGAAAAGACGCTGTTCCTCGCCGAGGCCGCGCAAGCCGGCATCTTCTCGGTGCGCAACGTGCCGCCGGCCGATCTCGAGCCGCTGCTCGCCGTCGCCTGTCCGACGATCCTGTACCCGTACGCGCGCGAAACCGTGTCCGACATCGTGACGCGCGGCGGCTTTCCGCCGGTGATGCTCGCCCCGGTGTCCTTCGAGGCGCTGTACGCGCAGCGCCAGCAGCAGGGCGCGGACGCGGCGCCGGTCGAAGCGGCGAGCTAGCGCCATGCGCCGCGCCGCCGTCGCGTTATTGCTTGCGCTCGCGGCCGCCGCCGCGCATGCCCAGTTCCTGAGCGTCGGCGAGAACGCCGCCATCCTCTACGACGCGCCGTCGCGCGCCGCAAAGCCGCTCTACGTGGTGTCGCGCCAGTACCCGCTCGAGGTGATCGTCAATCTCGAGGCCTGGGTGAAGGTGCGCGACCACGCCGGGGCGCTCACCTGGGTTGAGCGCAAGTCCCTCGTCGAGCAGCGCACGGTAGTGGTCACCGCGCCGTCGGCCGAGGCGCGCATCCGGCCCGAGGACGGCGCGCCGGTGGCGTTCGTCGCCGCGCAGAACGTGGTGCTGGAGCTGCTAGGCACGATGCCGGGCGGCTGGCTGCGCGTGCGCCATGCCGACGGCGCCAACGGCTACCTGCACTCGAGCTCGGTCTGGGGGGCGTGACGCGCATCGGCGTGCTCGGGGCGGGCGCCTGGGGCACGGCGCTCGCCGCGGCGCTCGCCGCAAGGCACGAAGTGACGCTCTGGGCGCGCGATGCGGCACAGGCCGAGGCCATCGGCCGCGCGCGCCGGAACGCGCGCTATCTGCCTGAAATCGAGCTGCCGGCCGGCCTCGCGGTGAGCGCGTGCTGGCCGCAAAGCCCGCATCTGCTCGTCGTCGCGACGCCGGTGGCCGGCCTGCGCGAGGTGCTGCCGCGCGCGGCCGGCGTGCCGCTCGTCTGGCTCTGCAAGGGCTTCGAAGCGGGCACCGGGCTGCTGCCGCACCAGGTGGTCGCCGAAGTGCTCGGCGCACGCGCGGTATGCGGCGCGCTCTCCGGCCCATCGTTCGCGCTCGAGGTGGCGCGCGGCCTGCCGTGCGCCCTGACGCTCGCTTCGCGCAACGCGGCCTTCGCACGCGCCGCCGCGAAAACGCTGCACGGCGGGCGCCTGCGCGTGTACCACAGCGACGACCTCGCCGGCGTCGAGATCGGTGGCGCAGTGAAGAACGTCATGGCGATCGCGGTGGGCATCGCCGACGGCCTTGGCCTGGGCCAGAACGCGCGCGCCGCGCTCATCACGCGCGGCCTCGCGGAGATCACGCGCCTCGGCGTGGCGCTCGGCGGCAAGCCGCAGACCTTCATGGGCCTGGCAGGCGCGGGCGACCTCATTCTCACCGCGACCGGCGACCTGTCGCGCAACCGCCGCGTCGGCCTGGCGCTGGCGCGCGGCGAAGCGCTCGCCGATATCCTCGGCGGCCTCGGCCATGTCGCCGAGGGCGTGCATTCGGCGCGCGAGGCGCTGCGGCGCGCAGCGCGCCTCGGCGTCGACATGCCGATCACGCAGGCGGTGAACGCGGTGCTCGCCGGGCGCCTATCGCCGCCGCAGGCGGTGGAGCGGCTGCTGGCGCGAGACGCCAAGGAAGAGGCGCGCGTCAGCCGGCGCCCGAAAAGCCGAGCTGCCGCCAGGCCTCGAACACCACCACGGCGACGGCGTTCGACAGGTTGAGGCTGCGGTTGCCGGCGCGCATCGGCAGGCGCAGCTGCCGCTCGGGCGCGAATTCCTCGAGCAGCGCCTGCGGCAGGCCGCTCGTCTCCGCCCCGAACACGAAGGCGTCGCCGGCGGCGTAGCGCGCTTCGGCGTAGTTCAGCGTGCCGCGCGTCGACACGGCAAACAGCCGGCTGCCGGCAAGCGCCGCGCGGCACGCCGGCCAGTCGCGGTGCACGCGCACGTTCGCCATCTCGTGGTAATCGAGCCCGGCGCGCTTCAGCTGCCGGTCTTCGAGCGTGAAGCCGAGCGGCTCCACCAGGTGCAGGCGCGCGCCGGTATTGGCGGCAAGCCGGATCACGTTGCCGGCGTTGGGCGGAATCTCCGGCCGGTAGAGCACGACGTCAAGCATCGGCCGGCGCCGGGGTGCGTGCCACCACCCAGTTGACCACGCGCCCGGCGCCGGCGCGCTTCAGCGTGGCGGCAAGTTCGTCGAGCGTCGCGCCCGTGGTCATGACGTCGTCCACCAGCGCCACGTCGGCGCCGTCGAGCGCGCGATCGCAGCGGAATGCACCGCGCACGTTCTTCGAGCGCTCGGCGTGCGGCAGGTCGGTCTGCGACGCCGTGTCGCGGCTGCGCGCGGCGAGCAGCGGCTCGAGCCGCGCGCCGGCAGCCGCGGCGACGTGGCGCGCGATCTCGAGCGCCTGGTTGAAGCCGCGGCTGCGCAGCCGCGCCCGGGATAGCGGCACCGGCAGCACGCAATCCACCCGCCCGCCGGGCGCGAGGCGCGCGGCGAGCTGCGCGCCCAACAGCGGGGCGAGCGCCAGCTCGCCGCGGAATTTCAGCGCCTGCACCAGCACGTCCGCCGGGAATTCATAGGCGAGTGCGGCGACCGTGGCGTCGTACGCGGGAGGCTGCGCGAGGCAGCGGCCGCACACCTCGCCGGCGGGCGAGGCAAGCGCGCAGCGCGGGCACAGCGGCCCAACCAGGCGCGGCAGATCGGCATCGCACGCGGCGCACAGCAGGCCGCCGGCGGCACCGCGGCACAGCAAGCAGCTGCCGCCGAAAGCCAGGTTCGCAAAGCGTCGCGCCAGGGCGCCGAGCATGGCGAATATTGTGCGCTAGACTGCTTTCATGTGGACCGTGGCGCGGCTCGCGCGCGAGCTTGCCGAAGGCAAAACCACCAGCCGCGAGCTCGTCGAGCAGGCGCTCGCGCGCATCGCCGATCCCGCAGGCGAGGGCGCGCGCGCCTTCCTCAAAGTGTACGCCGGCGAGGCGCGCGCCGCGGCCGAGCACGCGGACCGCCTGCGCCGCGCCGGCGTCGTGCGCTCGCCCGTGGAGGGGCTGCCCGTCTCGGTGAAGGACCTCTACGACGTCGGCGGCGACGTGACCCGCGCTGGCTCGAAGCTGCTCGCCGGCGCGCCGCCGGCGCCGGCCGACGCAGCGGCGGTGGCGCGGCTGCGAGCGGCGGGCGCGGTGATCGTCGGGCGCACCAACATGGTCGAGTTCGCCTTCGGCACCACGGGCCTCAACCCGCACTACGGCACGCCGAAGAATCCGTGGGACCGCAAGATGGGCAGGGTGCCCGGCGGCTCGTCCTCGGGCGGCGCGGTGGCGCAGGCCGACGGCATGTGCGTGATGGCGCTGGGCAGCGATACGCGCGGCTCGATCCGGCATCCGGCGGCGCTGTGCGGCATTACCGGCTGGAAGCCGACGCAGCGGCGCGTGCCGCGCGACGGCGCCTTCCCGCTCTCGTACACGCTCGACACGGTCGGGCCGCTCGCCAATTCGGTTGCCTGCTGCGCGGCCTACGACGCCGTGCTCTCGGGCGAGCCGCCGGCGGCGCTCGCCGCGCTGGTGCCGAAAGGCCTACGACTGCTCCTGCCGCGCTCGGCGGTGCTGGAGGAGCTGGACGCGGACGTCGGGCGCGCCTTCGAGGCGGCGCTGAAGAAGCTCTCGGCGGCGGGTGCCGTGATCACCGAGCGCGCGGTGCCGGAATTCGACCGCCAGGGCGAGTACTTCAAGCACGGCGGCTACGCCGGTGCGGAGGCCTTTGCCATCCACCGTCGCTGGCGCGAACGGCGCGGCGAGTACGACCCGCGCATCGCCAAGCGTATCGACCTCGCCGGGCAGATGAGTGCCGCGGACTATGTGGACCTTGGCCTCGCGCGCACGGCATACATCCGCGCCGTCGAGGCGCTCGCCGCGCCCTACGACGCGATGCTGATGCCGACCACGCCCTGTGTGGCACCGCCGATCGCCGAGGTGGACGCGAGCGACGAAGCCTATTTCGGCTGGAACGGGCGCTTCCTGCGCAACGTCGGCATCGTCAATTTCCTCGACGGCTGCGCGGTCTCGCTGCCCTGCCACGAGCCGGGGACCGCGCCCGTGGGCCTGTCGGTGTTCGGCCCGGCGATGAGCGACGCGCACATCCTCGCCGCCGCAGCCGCCGTCGAAGGGCTGCTGCGCCCGGGTGACTGAGATCGACGCGCGCGCCGCGCGCCGCCGTTTCGATCGCGCCGCGGCCACCTACCTGGGCGCGGCGCGCCTGGAAATCGAGGTCGGCGCGCGCATGCTCGAGCGCCTGGATTACGTGCGCCTGGCGCCGGTGCGGATCCTGGACGCGGGCTGCGGGCCGGCGCCGCAGGCGGCGGCGCTCGCGCGCCGCTACCCCAAGGCGCAGTACCTGGCGCTCGACTTCTCGCTGCCGATGCTCGCGCGCGCACGCGCCGCGCTCGGCTGGCGCGCGCGGCTGCGCGGTGCGCACGTGCTCGCCGTGTGCGGCGAGTTCGAGCACCTGCCGCTCGCCGCGGGCAGCGTGCAGCTGGCATGGTCCAACATGGCGCTGCACTGGGCGGCCGATACGGGTGCGGCGCTCGCCGAGCTCGCGCGCGTGCTTGCGCCCGAGGGACTGCTGATGTTCAGCACCGTCGGCCCCGATACGCTGAAGGAGCTGCGCTCGGCGGTGGGTGAGGCGCGCCTGCACCGCTTCACCGACATGCACGACCACGGCGATGCGCTGCTGGCGGCGGGGTTTTCCGCCCCGGTGATGGACATGGAAATGCTGACGCTCACCCATGCCGACGCCGCGGGGCTGGCCGCCGACCTACGTGCGAGCGGCCAGACGCTCGCGCGGCGCGACCGCGCGCGCGGCCTCGCCGGGCGGCGCCTGCGCGCGGCGCTGGCGGCCGCGGGCGCTTCTGCGTCCATCGAAGTGATCTATGGGCACGCGTGGAAGGGCACGCCGCGCAAGACCGCCGATGCGCGCAGCATCGTGCATTTCGAGCGCCGGCCGCTGCCGTGAGCAGCCAAACTATGCTAGTGTTCCGCCTCATTTTTTTGCGGCACGGCGAGACGATCGGTGAGCGCCCCGGGCATGCATTTCCCGCGGTGCGCCACGCGACAGACTTCGAGCGCGTCGCGCGCCGGATTCGCGGCCGAACTCGGGAAAAGATTGCAGGGTTGATCGGGGAAGGGTCGATGATGCTGAAGAAGCTGTTGGTGGGCGCGCTGGGGTTGGCGCTGTGCGGCGTGGCGATGGCTGCGGACTGGAACTTGCAGCCGGCGGCCTCGAAGCTGGCCGAGGACATCCACTGGCTGCACGAAGCCGTCATGGTGCTGGTGGTGATCCTGTTCGTGGGCGTGTTCGGGTTCATGTTCTGGTCGTGCTACGCGCACCGCAAGTCCGTCGGCCACAAGGCGTCGCAGTTCCACGAGAACACCACCGTCGAAGTCATCTGGACGGTGATCCCGGCAATTATCCTGGTGCTGATCGCCTGGCCGGTCACCAAGGTGGTGATCGCGCAGAAGGACACCAGCCAGGCCGACCTCACCATCAAGGTCACCGGCATCCAGTGGAAGTGGGCCTACGACTACCTGAAGGGCGAAGGCGAAGGCATCAGCTTCGTCTCGACGCTCGCCACGCCGCGCGCGCAGATCGAGGGCCGCGAGCCGAAGGGCGAGCACTACCTGCTCGAAGTGGACAACGAGCTCGTGGTGCCGGTGGGCAAGAAGGTGCGCATGCTCACCACGGCTGCCGACGTGATCCATTCGTGGTGGGTGCCGGTGTTCGGCGCCAAGCAGGACGCCATTCCCGGCTTCATCCGCGACATCTGGTTCACGCCGACGAAGACCGGCACCTTCCGCAGCCAGTGCGTGGAGCTGTGCGGCAAGGACCATGGCTTCATGCCGATCGTGGTGCGCGTGGTGTCGCAGGACGAGTACACGAAGTGGGTAGGCGCGCAAAAGACGCTGCTCGCCAAGGCGGCCGAGGACGAGACCAAGACCTACGCGCTTGCCGAGCTCAAGGCGCGGGGCGAGAAGGTCTATGCCGCCAACTGCGTCGCCTGCCATCAGGCGAGCGGCAAGGGCACGCCGCCCGTGTTTCCGCCGCTCGACGGCTCGAAGGTGGTGCTGGGGCCGAAGGACGCGCAGATCGACACGGTGCTCCACGGCCGGACCAACACCGCGATGCAGTCGTTCGCGCGGCTCGGCAACGTCGAGCTCGCCGCCGTGATCACGTTTACGCGGAACAACTGGGGCAACAGCACCGGCGAGGCCGTGCAGCCCGCCGACATCAAGGCCCGGAGGAAATGACGATGAGCGCAGTCGTAGACACCCACGATCACGGCCACGAGGATCACCACGGCGGCTACGGCGGCCTGATGCGGTGGGTCACGACCACCAATCACAAGGACATCGGCACGATGTACCTGTGGTTCAGCTTCTTCATGTTCTTGGTGGGCGGAGTGATGGCGATGGTGATCCGCGCGGAGCTGTTTTCGCCCGGCCTGCAGATCGTCGACCCGGACTTCTTCAACCAG